>MDTD01068571.1_pt1 | contig 35322 bp, 30 predicted proteins | sample 811221 | NCBI WGS metagenome assembly MDTD01 (sample SAMN05326646, study PRJNA326480) | marine metagenome | isolation source: seawater | place: Pacific Ocean: South West | collected 2011
AACTGCTATGACTGTTATTCAATACTTGAATAAATTTGTTTTTAACAGGAATATCAATAATTTAAAAGTTAATTTAGCCTAAATGCACAACGGGTTATACTTTATTTATCTCAAAAATAGATTCTTGAGGATTGATAATTGTGTCAATAAAATTAGGTGTGCTTTGGGTTTTAGAAGTGTTAGATAAAAGCAAAAGGATAAGGATGCTATAAAGTTTATTTTTCATAACAAAATAATATAAAAAAAGTAGATATTTACACTCAAGTTATTTATAAACATTACGTCGCGATTTTTATTGAATTCTACTTATTTAAGAATAAAGTTATAGAAAATTTTGTGAAATAGAATGCTTTAGAGTGTACCCAAATTTATATGATTAAAGAAAAGATTTAAAAGGTTAGCGTTTAGAAACAAAAAAAGCTCTCAAATAATGAGAGCTTTTAAGCGGTCCGGACGGGACTCGAACCCGCGACCTCCTGCGTGACAGGCAGGCATTCTAACCAACTGAACTACCGGACCAATATCTTTAATACTGTTGTTTTCGAACGTTTCCTTGTTAAAGGGGCTGCAAATGTAGATGAAAATTTTTTAATTGCAAAAATATTTTTCAAAAAAATTATACTTTGTTTTTCTTCCGAAAAGCCAAATAAGGCATAATAATTTGACTTAAAGGTTTTTGAATGTCGCACTGAACGTAATCAATTCCATATTGGCCGCATTTGAGTTTTAGCTTTTTTTGCCGCTCGGCACTTTTTTGTTTGTACACAGAGGCAATTTCAGCGGTGTTTACTTTTATCTTCTCTTGTGTCTCCATGTCAACAAACTCATACGGACGGCTTGAAAATTCAAATTCCAACTCCTTTTTTATATCCAATGTATGAAAAACGATTACCTCGTGATTCTTAAACCGTAAATGTTGCAGTGCCGAAAAAACATCATCTTCTCGATGGAGATTATCAAACATATCGCTAAAAATAACCACAAGCGAACGCTTGGGAATCATTTCGGCAATTAAATGAAGTGTTTCCGATACATTAGATTTTTTAGGTGTGTATTCTTTCTCCAAATATCCTTCAAGTGTCAAAAAACAATTTTTTATATGCGCATCATTGAGTTTAGAAGGCAAGTAAGTATCAATATCTTCCGAAAAAACAGTTAATCCTGACGCGTCGCGTTGTTTTTTTAGAATATTCATTATTACTGCGGCAGCGTAAACCGAATAATGAAATTTATTTTGTTGTTCTCCTTTTGGAAAATGCATTGAACCTGAAAAATCCAGCAAAATTTGACAGCGAAGGTTGGTTTCTTCTTCAAATCGCTTAATGAATAATTTTTCGGTTCGGGCATAAAGTTTCCAATCAATATTTTTAATGGATTCACCGGTGTTGTAAAGTCTGTGCTCGGCAAATTCTGCCGAAAAACCGTGAAAAGGACTGCGATGCAATCCCGAAATAAATCCTTCTACAACTTGCTTGGTGTAAAATTCAAGTTGTGTTAATTGTTCTATTTGTTGAAAATCAATCGGCATAAACCAAAGGTAAGAAAATAAACAATGCTTATCTTTACAAAAAAATATTTCTTAAATACAAAAAATACAATTTATGGATACGCTGCAAGAAAAAAAATTGTCGTCGCAAGAATTAATAGAACTTGAAAATAAATACGGAGCACACAACTATCATCCGTTGCCTGTAGTGCTTTCTAAAGGTGAAGGTGTGTATGTGTGGGATGTGGAAGGAAAACGCTATTATGATTTTTTGTCGGCTTATTCGGCGGTAAATCAAGGGCATTGTCATCCCAAAATTGTTAATGCTTTAAAATTTCAAGCCGAACGCTTAACATTAACATCGCGTGCATTTTACAATGATGTATTGGGTATTTATGAAAAATATGTGACGGAGTATTTTGGATTTGACAAAGTATTACCGATGAATACCGGTGCCGAAGCAGTGGAAACGGCTATAAAATTATGTCGTAAGTGGGCTTATGAGAAAAAAGGTATCCCCGAAAATGAAGCAAAAATTATTGTTTGCGAAAATAATTTTCACGGACGCACCACTACGGTCATATCATTTAGTAATGATCCAGATGCTCGAAAAAACTTCGGGCCTTACACGCCTGGGTTTATAAAAGTGGAGTATGATAATTTATCGGCACTTGAAGCAGCATTGGATATGGAAAATGTTGCAGGCTTTTTGGTAGAACCTATCCAAGGCGAAGCCGGCGTATATGTGCCTACCGACGGTTACTTATTTGATGCTTGGCAAATGTGCAAAGAACGAGGTGTGCTTTTCATTGCCGATGAAGTGCAAACCGGTATTGCCCGCACAGGCGAATTATTGGCTTGCGATTATGAAAATGTAAAACCCGATATTTTAATCCTTGGAAAAGCCCTTTCCGGAGGAGCATATCCTGTATCGGCAGTGTTGGCAAATGATGATATTATGGAAGTAATAAAACCCGGTCAACACGGTTCAACTTTTGGCGGAAATCCGGTAGCTGCACGTGTAGCCATTGCAGCACTTGAAGTGGTGAAAGAAGAAAAATTAGCCGAAAATGCAAAACGATTGGGCGAATTGTTCCGCGAGGAAATGAATAAAATAATTGAACAAACCGATTTAATCAAGCAAGTACGCGGAAAAGGATTGTTAAATGCTATTTTAATAAATGACACACCCGACAGTTCAACCGCGTGGGATTTGTGTGTGGCATTAAAAGATAACGGTTTGTTGGCAAAGCCAACGCACGGAAATATCATTCGCTTTGCACCGCCTTTGGTAATAACCGAAGAACAACTGATGGATTGTGTGTCAATTATCCGCAAAACAATAATGGAATTTAAAAAATAAAAACTATGACTGAAAAAGAAGAAAAAGTCATTGAAGCATTGAGTTATGTTATTGAACCCGACCTGAAGAAAGATATAATCTCTGCGGGATTGGTGAAAAACTTACAAATAGACGGCAATGCAATCAAGTTCGATTTGCAAATCAGCAATCCGGCAATGCACAACAGACGCAGGATAGAAGAAGCTTGTTTGCATCACTTACAAACAAAAGTGGATGATAATGTACAAGTGGAAATAAACTTCGTATCCTTACCCAAACAAACCGAGCGTCCGCCGGAATTAAGAACAGTGTTGCCAAACGTGAAAAATTTAATTGCTGTGGGCAGTGGCAAAGGTGGCGTAGGGAAATCTACGGTTACGGCAAATTTAGCCGTAGCATTAGCCAAAGAAGGATATAAAGTAGGATTGATAGATGCCGATATATATGGACCTTCAATGCCTTTAATGTTTGATGTGCAAAAAGAAAAGCCGGTTACGGAGTTGGTTGACGGAAAACAATTGATAAAACCCATAGAAAGTTATGGTGTTAAATTATTGTCAATCGGATTTTTTGCCGATACCGACCAAGCCATTGTTTGGCGTGGTGCAATGGCTACCAAAGCTTTAAAACAATTAATATTGGATGCCAATTGGGGCGAATTGGACTTCTTATTGTTCGACTTGCCGCCCGGAACGGGTGATATTCATTTAACATTGGTGCAAACTATTCCACTTACCGGAGCTGTTGTGGTGAGTACGCCGCAAGAGGTTGCTTTAATTGATGCGCGTAAAGCTGTAGGAATGTTTCGCTTGCCGCAAATTAACGTACCTGTTTTAGGTTTTATAGAAAACATGTCCTATTTTACTCCTGCAGAACTGCCGGATAATAAATATTATATTTTTGGTAAAGAAGGAATGAAATCTTTATCTGAGAAAATGCAAATACCGCTTTTGGGCGAAATTCCTTTGGTTCAAAGCATTCGAGAAGGTGGCGATGTTGGCCGTCCGGTTGTTTTGCAAGAAGACACACCTCAAGCCAAAGCGTTTAAACAAGCAGCGCTGAATTTGGTTGAAAAAGTAAACGAACGTAACGAGAAATATGCACCTACTAATATTGTTCAAATTACAACAATGAGCGGATGTTCGACAAAATAGCCGGAAAAAATTTCTAAATTTGAGCCCATGACAACAGAACAAGAAGAATTAGTAAATAAAGTCAATAAAGCAGTAGAGGAAATACGCCCTTTTTTACACTCCGACGGTGGAGATGTTGAAATTGTAAGCGTAGAAGAAAGTGTGGTAAAAGTGCGTTTGCTGGGCGCATGTCAAGAATGTGGGCTCAGTAAAATGACACTTAAAACCGGTATTGAAGAAACTATAAAAAAACACGTGCCGCAAATTACCGAGGTTATTGCCGTTGAGCAATAACCTTTTTTGTTTAATAAAATATTGTTTAACTAAAATATAAGTAAAAAATGTCAAAAATTATTTACACAAAAACCGATGAAGCTCCTTATTTGGCAACACATTCGCTATTGCCTATTTTAAAAGCATTTATGCAAAAAGTAGGCGTAGATATTGATACGGCAGACATTTCCCTTGCCGGAAGAATTTTAGCCAACTTTCCCGAGTATTTAACTGAAGAACAACGTATTCCGGATGATTTGGCAATGTTAGGACAATTGGTTTTAAAACCCGAAGCAAATATTATTAAATTGCCCAATATCAGTGCTTCGTTACCACAATTAAAAGCTGCAATTACCGAGTTGCAATCAAAAGGATATAAAATTCCCGATTATCCCGATAATCCTTCTACCGAAGAAGAAAAGAAAGTAAAAGCAATTTATGACAAAATAAAAGGTTCGGCGGTAAATCCGGTGTTGCGTGAGGGAAACTCCGACAGACGCGCACCACAACCGGTAAAAGATTATGTGCGTAAGCATCCGCATAAAATGGGACCTTGGTCAAGTGATTCTAAAACTAAAGTAGCATACATGAACGGCGGTGATTTTTTCTCCAATGAGAAATCAACCACTATGCCTCAGCAAGATACATTGACAATAGAATTTAAAGATGCAAACGGAGAAACTAAAGAATTGAAGAAAGTCCCCGTGTTGGAAGGCGAAGTTGTAGATGCTACATTTTTAAGCAAAGACCGCTTAGTTGATTTTTATGAACAGCAAATTAATGATGCCAAAAAAGAGGGTGTATTATTTTCGCTTCACCTTAAAGCTACCATGATGAAGGTTTCCGACCCTATTATGTTTGGCTATGCCGTAAAAACCTATTTTAAAGATCTATTTGAGAAATATGCCGATACATTTAATGAATTAGGCGTGAATCCAAACAACGGGTTTTCGGATGTTGTGGCAAAAATTTCAAAACTTCCGGAAGAAAAACGAAAAGAAATTGAAGCGGAAATTAACAAATGCTTTGAAAACGGTCCGGATATAGCCATGGTTGATTCCGATAAGGGAATTACCAATCTGCATATGCCTAATGATGTAATTGTAGATGCGTCGATGCCTGCAATGATTAGAAATTCAGGTAAAATGTGGAATAAAAAAGGGGAGTTGCAAGATACTTTTGCATTGATTCCTGATAAATCTTATGCGCCGCTTTATCAAGTGGTAATTGATGATTGCAAGAAAAATGGTGCATTTGATCCAACTACTATGGGGACGGTTCAAAATGTTGGTTTAATGGCAAAAAAAGCCGAAGAATACGGCTCTCATGATAAAACTTTTGAAATTCCTGCCAACGGAAAAGTTGTGGTTAAAAACGAAGCAGGAGAAGTTGTTTTTGAACATGAAGTTGCACAAGGCGATATTTGGAGAATGTGTCAGGCAAAAGATGATGCCATTCGCGATTGGGTAAAATTAGCCGTAAATCGAGCCCGTGCAACAGGATTTCCTGCTGTATTTTGGTTAAACGAAGACCGTGCACACGAAGCTGAAATCATTAAAAAAGTCAAAAAATATTTACCCGAACATAATACGGAAGGACTGGAAATTTTAATCATGAATCAGGTTGATGCCTGTCAGTACACAGTTGACCGCTTACGTAAAGGTGAAAATACCATTGCTGTAACCGGAAATGTATTGCGTGATTATTTAACCGATTTATTCCCCATTTTAGAATTGGGCACCAGTGCCAAAATGTTGTCCATTGTGCCGTTAATGAATGGTGGTGGATTGTTTGAAACCGGAGCTGGTGGCTCGGCACCTAAGCACGTACAACAATTTTTGGAAGAAAATCATTTGCGTTGGGACTCATTGGGTGAGTTCTTAGCCATTGCCGAATCACTAGATTTCTTGGCCGGTAAAGATAATAACAGCAAAGCCAAAGTATTAAGCAAAACGCTAAATGCGGCTACCACTACGTTATTGCAAAGCGATAAATCCCCAAAACGTAAAGTGGGAGAGTTGGATAACAGAGGGTCACACTTTTATTTGGCTAAATATTGGGCAGAAGCACTTGCCAATCAGTCGGAAGATGAAGAGTTGCAAGCAATCTTTATGCCTGTAGCACAAGCATTTGCCGATAATGAAGAAACAATTCTAAATGAATTGAACGAAGTGCAAGGTTCTCCGGTAAATATCGATGGGTATTATTGGCCAAACGAAGATTTGGTTTACGCCGCTATGCGCCCGAGTAAAACATTCAATAATATTATTGATAACATGAATTAAACGAGAATACATATTTGAATTTGAAAGAGCCGCCTCATGAGGGCGGCTTTTTTTTTTCAATTTTTATGGAATGAAAATAAAAAGTGCATCCAATATAAAAAATGAAAGATGGAAGCACTTAATATTGTTCAAAGCAAAGCGCAAAAATATTCAATAATTGGCAACTTAATATCCGATGCCAGAAATCCTCAAATTTTACTTCAATTTTCCTTCCTTATTTACGGAATATTATTTTTAAGTTGGGAAGTAAATATTTTTTACTATTTAATAATTATAGGAAGTTCCCTGCTGTTTCAAGCCATATTTACCTATTTTACAGATAAAAATTTTCTTTCGCTAAAAAGCGGATTTATAACTGCCTTGAGTCTGAGTTTAATATTAAAATCAACCTCTTTTTGGGTGCTGATTTTAGCCGCATTTTTATCGATTTTGTCGAAATATATTTTTAGATTCCGTAAAAAGCATTTTTTTAATCCCTCCAATTTTGGAATTATCGTTACGCTTTTATTAACCGGAAAAGCTTGGGTATCTCCCGGTCAATGGGGAACCGATATGATTTTGGCTGTATTGATAATTATAGGCGGACTTAATATATTGCTGAAAGTTGGCCGATTAGATGCGGCACTTACATTTTTGTTGACTTATTCAACCTTACTTTTCTTCCGAATAGTTGTTTATTACGGCTGGGAAGCAGATGTATTTTTTCACAGTATCAGTAACGGTACGTTATTGCTATTTACATTTTTTATGATTACCGACCCAAAATCTTCTCCCGATAATTCTACAGCACGTATTATTTGGGCTTTTTTTATAGCATTACTTTCATTTATCCTTACAAGTTGGTTTTATGTGTTTTCAGCTCCATTATGGGCTTTATTCATTTTATCTCCATTTACAGTTTTACTCGACAGTTTATTCAAATCCAAACGATATGAATGGATTACTAAATAAATTTCTTTATCAACCTTTAAATCTGTGTATTATGAAAATTTTAAGAAAAATTAAATTATTCTCATTCTTTGCAATGGTTATGCAAATTAATGTAATGTATTCATTTTGCGGTTTTTATGTAGCAAAAGCCGATGCAAGTTTATTCAATAAAACATCACAAGTAATATTTGTCAGAGATGGTAACCGTTCTGTCGTTACAATGTCCAGCGATTATGAAGGAGATTTGTCTGAATTTGCCATGGTAGTTCCGGTTCCCGAATTGATAAAAGAGCAAAATATTAGAATTGCCGATCAGTTGATTTTTCAAAAACTGGATGCCTATTCAGGTGCGCGATTAGTAGAATATTTTGATAATTCACCATGCAGGCAATATATAAGACCAAGTTATGCTAAGTCTGTTGCAGAAATGAACGAGATTGAAGATTTTGTGGAATACGAAGAGGAATACTCGGTTTCAGTTGAGGCGAAATATCAAATAGGTGAATATGATATTTTGATTCTCTCGGCAAAAGAATCGGACGGCTTACAGCGATGGCTAACCGATAATGGGTACAAAATACCCGAAAAAGCAAAAGAAGTTTTAGAGCCATATATAAAAAATAACATGAAGTTTTTTGTTGTAAAAGTTAACCTCGAAGAACAAAAAAAGATAGGCGCAACAACTTTACGTCCAATACAAATGGCTTTCAACTCAGATAAATTTATGTTACCTATCCGGTTGGGCATGGCAAATGCCAAAGAAGAGCAAGATATGATTGTTTATTTATTCACCAAACAAGGCAGGGTAGAAACAACCAATTACCGTACGGTAAATATGCCCACAGATGTTAATATCCCCGAATTTGTACAAAAAGATTTTGGTGACTTTTATAAAGATATGTTCGAAAAACAATGGAAAAAAGAAGGGAAGAACATTGTATTTTTGGAATATGCCTGGGATGTGAGTTTGAAAAATTATGTAAAATGTGACCCTTGTGCCGGAACGCCACCCTCATATACAGATTTACGAGAGTCGGGAGTGTATTGGGTAACTTCTCCCAACGACCAGGACAACGTAATGTTTACGCGTTTGCACGTTCGATACGACAGGAAGCATTTTCCGCAGGACTTGTTTTTTAAACAAACGCCCAATAAGCAAAATTTTCAAGCAAGGTATGTGTTACAACATGCATACAAAGGAGAATTATCTTGCGATGCAGCGCAAGAATATTACAAAAAGGTGTTAAACCGAAGAGAAAAAGAATTAACCACATTAGCCGCATTAACCGGATGGGATATATCAGATTATGAGTTTTATTTGGATGAAATTCGTAAGAAAATAAAAGAATCCGGTAATGGTTGGATAGAAGAAGATAATTTTAAAAACGGATTGGAAACCATATTTATACCCGGAAGCAGAAACAATAATAAAGGCAATGGAGTAAAGTGGGTTACCTTTATTTTCTTACTGATAATGATGCTGGTTATTCTACACAAAAGCTCTATGTTGCTTATGAAAAGGGAGAGTTAATTCTCCCTTTTTTCGAAATCTTCTTTGTTTTTGTCCTCTATCCGTTTAATTAAAACATAAACCAGTGCAACAAAGAGAAAAACAATTATCAGTAGTTCCAATAATCCAAATGCGATGAGCATACTTATTTTAATTTAACTGCTGTACCGTAAGCCAACATTTCGGCGGCTCCTTGCATTACTTGTGAAGTAGTGAAACGAACATTTACCACTGCGTCGGCATTTAAACGTTTGGCATCTTGCAGCATACGTTGAATAGCTTGTTCTCGGGCATCGGCAAGTAATTTGGTATATTCCGAAATTTCTCCGCCTACTATGTTTTTCAATCCTGCAAAAATATCCCGTCCGATATTCCGTGCTCTCACTGTGCTGCCTCTAACGGTTCCCAATGCTTCTGCTATTTCTTTTCCTGGTATGGTTTCTGTTGTTACAAATATCATAACTTAATAAATTTTAAAGTGAAGTGTTGTTTGTTTTGCAATCCTTCCAAACAAATATAATAACTTCCTTTTGATAAAGAAAGGTTGTCGGTTTGATTGCCGGAAATATTCCCTTTTTGCAGCAATTTGCCTGATGCATCAAATATGGTGTAAATATAATTTATGCCAACAGGTAAGTTTTTGAAGTATATTTTTGTATCAACGGGATTGGGGTAAATAGAAGGTTTTTCTTTTTTTGTTTCAAAATATCGCGGCAACCCCGTTAAAATAGTGTCTTTATACTCAATAAACACATCTTTTCTTTGCGATGAAATTGTATCTTTATAAATAATTAAAGCATCATCTTGCCCATAACCAAAAGAGTTTGATTTTCCTGCCAGAATGTAATGTCCGTTTGCAAATAATATATCATTTACAATATCGTCTTCTATTTGCCCGAATGTGTTGTTTTTGCCAATCCAATTTCCCCAATTGTCAATTTCTACCAACATAATATCTGTTTTGCCTTCACCATAAGTTTTGGTGTTTATTCCAAAAACAATATTTTGCGATTTTGTGGTAATGGCAATGCCAATATCATCATTGTCAAAACTGCCGTTGTGCCCGCCGTTAAACTCCCAAGCTTTATTGTTGTTTTTATCGATTTTTACGGCATAATAATCCAAGTCGGCGAGGTATTGAGAATTACTGCTGCCAATGGTAACAAAAGCCGAATCAAATGTTGACATAACCTGAACAGCGTTATCAAACTTAATGCTGCCATATGTAGTATCGATAATTACACTCCCGGAAGTATCGAGTTTTACAAAATATACATCGGTTGAATCGGTCGTGAAATTTTTATCTGTTTCGCCAACGGCAACAATTTCAGTATGTTTAAGGTTAAAGGTTAAACCTTTTAGTTCGTCGCGAAAAGAAGTGCCTATATTTTTTTGCCACAGCAGATTACCGTTTTTATCTAATCGAACAATATAGCCGTCGGCATTATTACCAAAACTGTATGTTGTGCCCGAAATAATCAAACTGCTGTCGGTCAATTGCTTAATTTGATAACTGAAATCCCAGTCGGTTCCTCCAATAAATTTTTCCCAAATAAAGTTTCCCTGCCGGTCAATTTTTTCAATCCAAATATCGTAATCGCCGTTTTGTGTTTTGTTGGTGTATCCGCAAAAAATATAATTGCTGTCATAGGTTTGAATAATGGATTTTCCAACCTCTAAAAAATTACTGCCATAAGATTTTGACCATTCTTTTTGAAATAAAGAATCCAATTTTACAACATAAACATCAGATGCTGTTCCGTTTGTAGAAGAAGTTGTGCCCACAACTATATATCCTTTGTCGTAGGTGGCTTGTATTTCAGAAAAATATTCGATTGATGAATCACCAAAAGTAATGTAATAAGTTGTCGTGTCGATTTGGGTAAAACCGCTGTGCGTGAGTAAAATAAAAAGTGCTATGTGTAGAAATTTTTTCATTTACAATGCTTTTCGAATGGCAATAAGTTTGGTTAATAATTTTTCAACTTCCGAAAGTTTTAACATATTGGCACCATCGCTCAATGCACAGGAAGGGTCGGGGTGGGTTTCCATAAAAATACCGTCAACACCTGTGGCAATACCTGCTTTGGCAATTGTTTCAATCAGTTCGGGTTTGCCGCCTGTTACGCCTGAACTTTGGTTGGGCTGTTGTAAACTGTGCGTAATATCCAATATAGTAGGGGCAAACTTTTGCATTACGGGAATACCTCTAAAATCTACAATTAAATCATAATAGCCGAAAGTTGTTCCGCGTTCGGTAATCCATACTTTTTGATTGCCGCTGTCGGTTACTTTATTAACCGCAAATTGCATCGCTTCGGGCGATAAAAATTGCCCTTTCTTTATGTTAACAATCTTGCCTGTTTTGGCGGCTGCAACCAATAAATCGGTTTGGCGACACAAAAAAGCCGGGATTTGCAGTACATCCACATCGTAGCTTGCCGCCAATTCGGCATCTTGTTCGGTATGTATGTCGGTAACAATAGGAATGTTTAATTCATTTCTTACTTTTTGAAGAATGGTTAATGCTTTTTCGTTACCAATGCCTGTAAATGAGTCAATGCGCGAACGATTGGCTTTTTTGAACGAAGATTTGAAAATAAACGGAATTTCCAGTTTTTCGGTAATTTCTTTCAGTTTACGGGCAGTTTCAAACGTGATTTCTTCATTTTCCACTACACACGGTCCGGCAAGCAAAAAGAAGTTTCCGCTTGTTGTATGTTTAATATTTTTGATGTCGTACATTTTTTAAAATTGTTTAATTATTCCTGTTTGCAAAGATAATCCGCCAAATGATTTGGGTAGTATCAAGCCTTCAATATTATTGCTTTGCATAATTACTTGCCACGATTTTCCGAGTTTTGCCCGAATACCTGTGCCAACAGCTAAATTTCCGTATCCGCCGTAAGCAATTTGTATGTTTGCTGTTATTTTCTTGTTAAAAGAATAATTAACCCTTCCAAAAAAGAACATATTGTAATAAAAAAACAATCGTTGTTGCAATCCGAGTGAATATTGCCATTTTTCGTTTATTTTTTCTTGGTAATAAACAAAAATTCGGGCAGGTAAAACAGTTGTTGTTTTTTCTTTGGAAGATTTTTCGAAAAAGTTTGATGAAATACTGTCAATACTTGTGCTTGTTGAGTTTCCATTGATTAATTCTACAATATCTGCACCGGTAAAATTAAAGCTGGTATCGCCCGATTGAGCCAATGTGTTTTTATTCCAAGTAATAAATCCCAAATCGTTAAATTCGATATGAATTTTAGATTTTTCGCTCACGTAAATTTCTGTAAAAAAAGTAATTGCACTTCCCGTACCGCTATATGCCGGATTTGCTGTATCCGATTGTAAAACCACGGCTTTTGCACCCAAATCTATTGAACTGCCTAAATTGCCGGTGTATAAATAACCGTTAATCATTCCCACATCATAAAATTGTTGTCCTTTTAGTAAAGAAATTTTTATACCGGAGGTCAAAGAGAGATTTTTGTAATTTTTTTGATATAGCCATCCTACATCGAATGATTGATATTTGTAATAAGTAGAGCGCAAATAATTGAAATATGCCGTATCGTTTAAAAATTCTTTATTTCCATAAAAAACTACTTTGAATAAATCGTTGGGAAAATACAGGTTTAATAATGATTGTGATGAGACCCCAATATATAAGTTATGGTTGGGCGAATGCAAAACACTGTCGAAATGGATAATTCCGTAAAGTGAGGTGTTCAGCTCTTGACCGAACAAATTCATATCATTGAGCTTTCGCTTCACGTTGTCTTTTATATCTTGTGAGATATACTTGCCCAAATAATAAGTTTTAATAAATTCATTGGTGAAAGCAGTGCTGTTATGCAAATAATTAAAGTCAAGCGAAACAGTGTTTTTAATTGTATCGTTCAGTAAGCCAATGTTTTGTGCGTTTGATTTACGGTTTGAAATTATCAAAACACCAAAAAATACAAGTATATATATGACTGATTTTTTCATTCGTTGCTGTTTGGATTAAAATGTAAATTCAAATCGGCTATTAGCGATACATTTAAGTAATAATTACTGTAAATGCGTTGATAATTATTTTGGTCGGATGTGTTAAAAACAGCTTTAATCAATACAAATTTTGCTTTGGGTAAATTTTTACCTGTTTCTTGATTAACGGTAAACCGAACAGTGCCTGAAGATGCTTCAGTAACTTTAAAATTACTGTCTAACAAGCCGGCTTCAACCTCTTGGTTATTGGTTAGTGTTCCAATATTGGTATATGCAGAATCAAGGAATGTTAATTCAAATTTTGTGCGGAAAGGGAAGAAATTTTCATAATTCAAAATAAACTCACCACTGTTTATGTACGATTTATTGTTAATGTTCAAATCAAGATTCAATGTATCAACAAGTGTTAAATCCGTGGCAATAAATGATAAAGGCATATCAAATGTTAAGAAAGTATTAAAACCGTATCCATCGTAGAAAAAATCATTGTTTCCCGAAACATTACCCATAGGATTTACTTTCATTTGCATAGCATAGGAGATTTTATCCGGTAAGGTTTCGATAAAATCTTTAATGTTGGAATTATTCACATCAATTACATAATTTTTTATCATTGGTTGAACCGGAGGATTGCTCATCGTTTCTAAAGCTCGGTTAATGTTTACCGTACTTCCGATAAGCGAATGATTGAGCGAAACTTGTGTGTTGTTGCGACTGTTAAAAGCAGTAAGATTTCCAATGTTGAATTGTGCATCGGCACCAATATAATTTTCGATAGATAAGTTGACATTAACATCCTCAATTTGCAGTGAGCCGGCAGTTATTTTATTAAAAAAAGAAATTTTTTTGTCCGAACCGGATGCATCTATATCTTGTTGCCCAAAATAGCCGTGCAAATAAGCCGGTTGAACATCTGTAAAAGTGGCGGAAAAAATGAATTTATCAAAGGCACTTACCGGAGTGGCTTGTCCGTCGTCGGCAATTTTTTCCTGCACCAAAAATGAAATGGTATTTACTTCGGTGCCTGATGCGCCGGTTAAGTCCAAATCATATCCTGAGATATCTATTGTAAGAGTCTTTGAACCATTGGCGGGAATTTCTTCTGTAACGGTGAGAGGTATCCCGTTGAGTGTTGCTTTTGGAATGGTGAAAGTGGCAACAGTTCTTTCATCAATATCGCTGGTTACTTGCAAAAATATTTGTCCTTGTTTTATGGTTGCTAAATTTAAAGCGATACCGTTGCTTGTGCTCAATTCAAAATCTTCGGCTTGCGAATAAAATATCAATCCTGGATTTGCCGTAAAATTAAACCCCGGAGCAAAAATACTGGTCAGGGAAGTGTCGTTAAAATCATACAAAGTATCAAAATCTACGGCAGTAAGGTTTTGTTCAAAAAAAAGTCTAACGGATGAATCCAAAGGGTTTTCCTGCAAAAGGGTATCATTGATAAAATTATTGACGGTTAGATTTCCGTGTGCCACAGGTCCGATAATATCCAAATCCCAAAAAGGAGAGGGATTTTCTTTTTTACACGAAGTAATGAAAATTACTGTAAAGGTTAGTAATATTTTTGATAAGTGTGATTTAAACATTTGCAACGAAGTTAATAAATTTTGTGAAGTTATAAAATAAACGTGCGAATTGAAATTTATATTAAAATGATGATAAATAATATATTCGCCGTAACTTTGTGTTAATGGCAAAAAAGCAAAACATACGCGCCTTATCGCAAGAGGAATTGATTAATTATTTTCTTTCGATAAATGAAAAAAAATTCAGAGCCAAGCAAGTATATGAATGGTTGTGGTCTAAGCAAGCAACATCGTTTGACCAAATGACCAATTTATCCAAAACTTTGCGTGAAAAGTTAAACGAACACTTCGAGATACACGCCGTAACCATTGCCGATGCACAAAAAAGCAATGATGGGACAATAAAAAATGCCTTTCGATTATATGACGGTAAAATTGCCGAAGGTGTTTTAATTCCCACAACAAAACGGATGACGGCTTGTATTTCTTCGCAAGTAGGGTGTAGCTTAAGTTGTAAATTTTGCGCTACAGGTAAATTGAACCGCGAACGAAATATTGAGTTTGATGAGATTTTTGACCAAGTGGTATTGATAAAAAATCAAGCGGAGCAACACTATCAAACGCCATTGACCAACATTGTTTATATGGGAATGGGTGAGCCATTACTTAATTATTCCAATATGCTCAAATCCATTGAGAAAATCACTTCGCCCGAAGGTTTGGGTATGTCGCCAAAGCGTATTACGGTATCCACTGCCGGAATAGCCAAGATGATTAAAAAATTAGGCGACGACCAAGTGAAGTTCAATTTAGCTTTATCACTGCATGCTGCCAACGATGTAAAACGAAATTACATTATGCCCATTAACGAGCATAATTCGCTGGAATCATTAAAGGAAGCATTGCAATATTATTTTAGCAAAACACAAAACCGTGTGACTTTTGAATACATCATTTTTAAAGACTTTAATGATACATTAAAAGATGCCAAAGAATTAGCCGAATTTGCAAAGTCGGTTCCGTGTAAAATTAACATTATAGAGTATAATCCCATTGATGAAGGTGAATTTCAGCAAGCCAATACCAATAAAGTAAATGCATTTGCCGATTTTCTCGAAAATAAATGCAATTTGGTGGTCAATATCAGACGCAGTCGAGGTAAAGATATTGATGCCGCCTGCGGGCAATTGGCAAATAAAAACAAGGCAGTATCTTAAAAATTTACCTTTACTTAACATTGTTAAATATTTTTTCTCCTATATTTGCTCCATCATTTTTGTAGAATGAACTTTTTGAAACGAACATATCGAAAGATTTTCTATCCTGCCTTTAAGCATATTATGTGGCATCGTTCGTTTATTATGATTATGCCCTCGTGCTAAAATCATTATCAGCTAAAAGTTAATTTACAGTTCATTCAATAATCCAATTTTTTATTTCAAAATTTAAAAATTATGTTGTCGGCATTAAGCAATGATGTACTGGAGTACATCGATAATATTATAGTAATTCTGAACCAAAATGGTGAAGCTGAGTATGTAAATGCAGCAGCAAAGAAAATTTTGGGCTTTCATCCCAAAGAATTGCTGGGTAATGCTTGGTGGACTAAAATTCGTGCAGGCATCAATAATCCTTATACGCTTAAAAAGGAGTTTTTGCAACAATTAAAATTGTCGGAAAAAACCAATAATTCTTTTGAAAGAAAAATGACTGACAGCAATGGGAAAACTCGTTATATATTATGGAATGTGGTGAAAAACGAGCAAAACAAATTCATCGGCATTGGGCAGGATATAACCAAGCAAAAAGAAATGGAGCTTAAAACCATTAAGCAACAACGCGAAATTTTAGACAGTATAGAATATGCCCGAAATTTACAAGAAGCAATTTTGCCCGATTTGAGCGTGCTCAATAATGTTTTGTATGATTATTTTATTTTTTACAAACCAAAAGATATTTTGAGTGGTGATTTTTATTGGGCATACCGAAAAGAAAATACACTTTATGTAGCAGCTATTGATTGTACCGGACACGGCGTTCCCGGAGCAATGATGAGTGTCTTGGCAAACAGCATTTTACGAGAGGTAATTATCAAAAAAGGTTTTGATGATTTACAAACTGTTTTTGCCGAGTTAGACAAAGAATTAATCTATGCCTTAAGTAAACAAAGTACCCGAAGTGTAAAAAATGACGGTATGGATTTAGGGTTGCTTAAATTGGATTTTGATACTTTTAAAGCAGAATATATTGGTGCAAACCGACCATTGTTGAAGATTTCAAATACTAATCAATTGCAAGAATATAAAGGCAGTCCGTACCCTATTGGTTTTTTTTACGGATATGATAAAAAGTTTATAGTGCATAAATTTAATTTCAATGTCGGTGACCGGTTTTATTTGTTTTCGGATGGTTTTCCCGACCAGTTTGGAGGGGAGAAAAACAAGAAATTTTCCAAAAGGAAATTTAAAGAGTTATTACTGTCGCTCTATGATATGAAAATGGAAGAACAAAAATCCTTTTTGGAATATGTGTTGAATAACTGGAAACAAGAAGAAGAACAAACCGATGATATTTTGGTTTTTGGTTTACAGGCATAAAAAAAAAAAACGGCTCCCAGCAGGAGCCGTTTTTTAAGAATATTTATTAAAACTTAAAATCTTTCTATTTGAGAGAAAAAGAAATTTCCTTCGATTTCAGCATTTTCGTCGCTGTCCGAACCATGAATGGCGTTGGCGGCAATAGACTCTGCATATAATTTACGAATAGTGCCTTCTTCTGCTTCTTCAGGATTGGTAGCGCCAATTAATTTTCTGAAATCGGCAACCGCATTATCTTTTTCCAAAATTGCAGCTACAATTGGTCCGGAAGTCATGTATTCAACCAATTCTCCGTAAAACGGACGTTCTTTGTGAACAGCATAAAATGCACCGGCTTGTTCTTGAGTTAATTTTGTATATTTCATTGCTACAATACGAAATCCGGCAGCATTAATTTTTTCTAAAATTGCTCCGATGTAATTTTTTTCTACCGCATCGGGTTTAATCATTGTAAAAGTTCTGTTTCCAGCCATTTTAATTATTTTTTGTTGGTTTATAAATGGCTGCAAAAGTAAAGAAAAATAAAAATGCGAATGTTAAATAAATGTTTTTATTTTACACGAATACGAGGGTCGAGGAACCCGTAAAGAATATCAACCATAATGTTGATGACAACAAAAATAGTAGCTATAATAAGCACAGCCCCCATCACAACAGGTAAATCGTATTTAGAAAGTGCATTGTACACTTCCCAACCTATACCTTTCCAAGCAAATACATTTTCTACAAAAAGTGCACCAGCCATTAAACTGGCAAACATACCCGATACGGCTGTTAATACAGGGTTTAATGCGTTTTTTAAAGCATGCTTAAAAATCACTTTGTTTTTGCTTAATCCTTTTGCTTTTGCGGTGCGAATATAATCTTGCGACATTACTTCCAAAAACGAGTTACGGGTAAGTTGCATAACTACACTTAACGGACGGATTCCGAGTGTGAATGCCGGGAGAATTAAATTCTTTAAATCCAGATATTCGTCACCAAAATCATCAATAGTGTATAAACTTCCGGTCATATTTAATCCGGTATAATCCGAAAGTAAATAACCGAAAATCCAAGCGATAAGGATACCCATAAAAAACGATGGTCCCGACATACCCAATATGGACATAAATAAATTGAATGAGTCGATGAATTTACCTTTGTTTAAGGCAGAGATAATTCCTATGATAATGCCTAAAATGGTAGCTATCAATACAGCAGAAATGGCTAGTACAGCCGTTTCGGGTAAAGTGTCGATAATAATTTCGGAAACTTTTCTTTTTGTTTGGTAAGAACGTCGCAAATAGGGGACTTTTGCCACTAAAACTTTATTGTCTCCGTATTCCAATAATTCGGTGTAAGAATATTTTTCAGGGTCTAAATAAAATAAATCTTCAGGGTCTTTGGAGTGAATGGAAATAGGCATTAAATCATTTAAGTACATGCCAAATTGAGTGGAAAGCGGTTGGTCCAATCCTAAGTCTTTGTAAATAGCTTTTATAGATTCTTCATCGGCTCGTTGCCCTAACATCATTCGGGCAGGGTCGCCGGGTAATACGTTGAATAAAAAGAATATTACGGTAATTACACCGGCTAATACCAGTGTTCCGTAAAGTGTTCTTTTTAAAATAAATTGTACCAACGTATATTACTTTTCGTTATTTAAAATTTTACCGGGTTCGGGTAAATCCCTGAAACTCCATTTTCCTTCAATTGTTCCTTGTTTCAACAATATTACTCCCGGATTACTTCTTACTATTGTTTTAAGTGTTACTTCATCTGTATTATAAAAATCGAACACTAAATTGTATTTTTCTTTCAGCTCGTTAATTTTTTCAAATCCGGTTGCAGTTAATGCAATAATATTGTACCCGTTATTGTAACATTCTTGTGCAAATGTATTTACTTTTTTCAAACCCTCGACATTTGTTAGATTAAGGTCGTACATTATCACTACAAAAATGGGTTCCGGATCGTTTAATATATCTTCTGTAATGTCAAAACCATCTTCGGTAAGGATATTGAAGTCGTGAATTTTAGGCTCATCACCTTCTTCTATCAATTTAGTTTCGCGGTCAACAAATTCGTAATTTTCTTCATCGTCCCAAGGATAGTTTTGCTCGGTAAATTCTTCAACTTCGCCTGTGTTTTTGTTTTTGTAATAAAGAATATTTTCGTAAACCGGTTGTTTGGCATTAGGCGGCAATTTCATTAACTCCGGAATATTGTTGCCAACTTTGTAAGGTCTAAAATCCCAAACCGGTAAATGACGCGTAACGTAAACGGTAAAATATACTGTTGCAACAAGTGAAAGCAATACTATTCCTGCGCTGATTTTTTCTGGCAATAACGGTTTTATTTCTTTTCGTTTAATGAATAACAGTAGTATTACGGCATCCAGAATTAAATCTTTGTAAAATGATTGCCAAGGAGTCAGCGGAATAGCATCGCCAAAGCAACCACAAGTTCTAACAATGTCGAATATTGCCGAAGCACCTGTCAGAATAGTGAAAAAAATCATCATAATTAATGACAGCCAAGTAACGGCCACCATTTTATAGCCAAGAATCAGGGCTACGCCCAAAACAACTTCAAATACACAAATGGCTGACGCCAAAAATGTTTTTATGGAAAGCAACCAGTCCCAATCCATTCCAAACTCAACAAAATATTCTTCGAGCTTATAGCCAAATCCCAACGGGTCGTTTGCTTTAATTATTCCCGAAAAAATAAAAAGCGCTCCGGTTAAAATGCGTAAAATCAGTGTAATATATTTCATATACAATTCATCTTTTGATGAAGGAAGACAAATATAATGATTTGCCGATTAAATGAGAAACAATGGGTTATTTATTGTCAAATTCAAGCCTGATTAAGGCAAAAACGGCATAATTTAACATATCCAAATAGTTGGCATCTATTCCTTCGGAAATAATTGTTTTACCTTGGTTGTCTTCAATTTGTTTGATGCGCAGTATTTTCATCATTATCAAATCGGTTAACGAGCTGATGCGCATTTCACGCCATGCTTCATCATAGTCGTGATTTTTGTTTTCCATTAAACTTTTGGCTTTTTGAAAATAAGCATCATACAGCGCCAAAACCTCTTTATCATCCATATCCGGGTCGTCGGCAACGCCCAAGTCTAACTGTATTAGTGCCATTATAGAGTAATTGACAATTGCGATAAATTCTGGGATAATACCTTCGTCAACTTTGCTCACACCTTTTTCTTCAATACTTCTAATGCGTTTTGCTTTTATGTATAATTGGTCGGTCAGTGATTTTGGACGGAGAACACGCCAAGCCGTTCCATAGTCTTTCATTTTTTTCACAAAAATATCGCGGCAAATTTTAATAATTGCATCGTATTGTTCGGATGTATTCATTTTATTGTCATTTTTGCGGTGTGAAAGATACATTTTTTTCAAAAAAGAAACGACTTAATATTAGAGGAGAATTAATTTCTCTTGACTCTCCGGTAGTAATGGGGATAGTTAATGTTACGCCCGATTCGTTTTTTGATGGCGGAGATTATGTTTCGGAAAGAGCTGTAATAGAAAGGGTTGAGAAGATTATTTTAGAAGGAGGTTTAATGGTTGATGTGGGTGGTTATTCCTCGCGTCCGGGAGCAAAAGATATTTCTGTTGAAGAAGAATTGAACAGAGTGATTCCGGCAGTAAAAAACATTCGAGCCCATTTTCCGGACGTGATAATATCTGTGGATACATTTAGAAGTGAAGTGGCGCTAAAAGCAATTGAATGCGGTGCAGATATTATAAATGATATTTCTGCCGGAGAATTGGACAAGAAAATGTTTGATGTGATTGCGGATGCCAATGTGCCTTATATCATGATGCATATGCAAGGCACACCGCAAACCATGCAACAGAATCCTCTATATAAAGATGTAACGCAAGATATAATTCATTATTTCACTAAAAAATTTGATGAACTATACAGAAAAGGCGTTTCGGATGTTATTTTAGACCCCGGATTTGGTTTTGGTAAAACAGTGGAACATAATTATGAATTATTAAAAAACTTACAAGCTTTCGAAATGCTTGAATTGCCAATTTTGGTTGGCGTTTCGCGAAAAAGTATGATCAATAAAGTTTTGGATATTTCGCCAAAAGAGGCTTTAAACGGAACAACAGTTATCAATACATTGGCTTTGTTGAACGGAGCAGATATTGTACGTGTTCACGATGTAAAACAAGCCGTAGAGGCAGTAAAATTGGTCGAATTTTATAAAAATACAAATTGAAATTATTCAATTTTCTTAACGGGAATGTAACCCCATTCAATTTGTTGCACAATTAATTCAATCAATTGGTCTTCTTCATTTTTTGAAGGGTCGTACTCTGCTTTTAAATTTACGCTAAACAATCGACCAATGTTTTGCCAAAAAAATGCCGAAACACTTCCGCGTAAATCTTTAATTAACTGATACGAAGTGTTGTGCGTTTCGCGGTCAATCAACTTTATCAATATCATTCCTTCCGATAAGGACATATTCCTTATATCGTCTTCAAATTGCTTTTTCAATTCGGCTTCAGCTTTTTTCAAATAAGCTCTTCGTTTATGTTTCGATTTAATTTGACTTAACTCTACATTGTAAGAATACAGTAATTGCTTGGCTTTTTGAGCATAAGGATATACTGCGACCACTTTTTTGCGTAAGCGCCAATACGATTTTACTCTTTTTTTATTTTTAAATGCCAATTTGTCAGAAACAATCATTGGTTTAAGCGTAAAGGTGATAATGGTGTCGCCATTGACAACTTTTGCGGGAGCGTAATTTTGAGTAAAGCTGTTTTTGCTTAAAGTCAGTACAAATAAAAATAATATGTAAACAGATTTATTCATTATAAAACAAATCAATCAAAAACTGTACCTAAAACGTTGTAAGTGTGTCTTTTATTTTACGGTAAATAAATAAAAATGTTATGTTGAATGTGAAAATTTTACACCGGATTTTGTTTGAAAATCTTTGATAGATATGCGTATAATTCAGGGTGGCGTTTTTTCATTTTTTCCGGATTGCTGAAGAAATATTCGGATGCAACGGCTAAAAACTCTGCAGGATTGGTTAAGGCGTAAGGCGAAATATCTGATTTTCCTTTTTCTATTTTTTCCATTTCTCTTTTCATTTCCCGCAGCCAAGGAAAAGCATAGGAATGTTCAAATAATAATTCCGGAACCCCATCGGTTGCACCATCTGCTTTGTCAATCAAATGCACAAATTCGTGAATACCTACATTGGTTTTATGGCGTGAGCCGTCAAAAGATTTTTCCAAATCGGGTTTAGAGAGTATTACTTTTCCGTTTAAAAATCCTTCGCCAACCATGCCTAAAATATTTCTGCTTTCAACCTCATTGTGTGTTTGGAAAGATTGATCAAATGAATTGGGGTAAAGCAAAATTTCATCCACATTCGGGTAATTAAAATCATCAAAAGCAAATGCCGGAATAACCGCAGATGCAGCAACCAATACTTTATCTTTATCTGTTACTTCGGTATCGATTCCGGTAATTTTTTTCTCGGCTAAAAACTGCAGAACACGTTTTTCAAATTTCTTTTTATCATCCGGCAGTTTTTGATAATAAGGCACATATTTTTCTAAAATTTCTCTGTATTTTTCAGGAAATGGAGTATTTAAAAGTTCCGGATGGGCATATTGTTTTTTTACAAAATGAGTATAAACATAGTATAATACAAAGAAAAAAAGCGATAAAGAAAGGATTAAATAAAATACATGAATGGCTGGCATAGATATAATTTTACACAAAAATAAGAGCAAATAATGGAATATAGTTTGATAAAGGAATTTCTAGATGAAAAAGAAATGCAATATAACTCGCCGGAGTTTATCGATACAGACCCGATTTGCATTCCGCATCGGTTTAAGCGAAAAGAAGATATTGAAATTGCCGGCTTTTTAACCGCAACAATTGCCTGGGGTAAGCGTTCTATGATTATTAAAAATGCGTTGCAAATGATGGAGTTAATGGATGATGCTCCTTATGATTTTGTTATGAATGCTTCGGAAAATGAGTTGAAGTATATGAAATCATTTAAACACCGTACTTTTAATGGCGAGGACATGCGTTTTTTTATTCTTCGCTTAAAAGATATTTACCAAGAATACAGCAGTTTGGAAAATGCTTTATTACAATATCCCTCCAACCTGGCACTTTCTATTTCAAGGTTTAAAGAGATTTTTATGCAAAATAATACCGCTCACCGAAGCCAAAAACATATTTCCAACCCAATGAAAAATTCTGCTGCCAAACGAATTAATATGTATTTACGGTGGATGGTGAGAAAAGATAAAACCGGCGTGGATTTTGGTTTGTGGAATAAAATTTCAATGAGTGAGTTAAAAATACCACTCGATGTACATAGCGGAAATACTGCCCGAAAGTTGGGTTTGCTTAAAAGAAAACAAAACGATTGGAAAGCTGTAGAAGAATTAACCGAAATATTAAAAAGCTTTGATGCAAACGACCCTGTTAAGTACGATTATGCTTTATTTGGTTTGGGCGTTTTTGAAAAGTTTTAGAAAAAAGGATTATGAAAATTCATCGGCATAATATGCTTTAGGTAAATCTCTCAAGTTATATCTCGAAGCCATAACTTCTCCATATGCCCCTGCAGTAAAAATTACTAATAAATCATCTCTGTTAAGTTTGGGTAGAAGTATTGATTTGGCAAAAGTATCTGAAGATTCGCAAATAGGGCCTACTATATCATAACGTTCAATATTGTTTTCTGTGTTCTTATTTTCTAATGGCATTATTTTGTGATATGCTTGATACAACGCAGGGCGTATCAATTCTGTCATACCGGCATCAATTATAGCAAAATTTGTATTAATGCCATTTTTTATATACAACACTTTACTTATCAATACACCTGCTTGTGCTACAAGTGAGCGTCCCAATTCAAAATGTATCTGTTGTCCAGCTATTTTATCCAAATGAGAATTGAAAATATTAAAAAACTTATCAAAGTCCGGGAAATTTATATTTTCCGGATTCTCATAATCTACTCCTAAACCTCCACCTAAATTTAAATGTGGAAGTGCAATATTGTGGTTATAAAACCATTTTTGAATTTCATTTACGCTTGAACACAAATTTTTAAACACTTGCATATCTGTAATTTGTGAGCCTATGTGGAAATGAAGACCTTGTAAATCAAGGTTGGGTGAATTTTTGATAATCTCAATTATAGTATCAAATTCCCATTGGTTAATGCCAAATTTGTTTTCTTCTAATCCGGTTGTAATATATCTATGGGTGTTTGCATCTACGTTAGGGTTTATTCTTAATGAAACGGGAGCTTTCTTATTTAATTTTGCGGCAATGTTTTGTATTACATTAAGTTCAGCAATAGATTCACAATTAAAACTAAAAATATCTTGATTCAGGGCATAAATAATTTCTTCATCAGTTTTACCAACTCCTGCAAATGCAATTTTCTTTGGAGAAATACCTATTTCTATTGCTTTTTTTACCTCATTACCACTAACACAATCTGCACCGAAATCAAGTTGATTAAATATGTGTAATATTTTGTCATTTGCATTAGCTTTTAAAGCATAATGGATATGATATCCAAATTTTTCTGCAGCTTTTTTAACTTTTTTCAGATGACTTTCTAGAAAAAAAGTATCGTAAAAGTAAAAGGGAGTTTTAATGTTTTTCAGATATGGTATATAGGGTGTCAGATTCATGTTTTTTACTAAAAGAGTTCTGAATTTAATGATTTAAGTGCTTTAATTTTATCATCTGTTTTTATCAATAATGAAATATTATGTTTACTGCCTCCGTAAGAAATCATTCTAATAGGAATATCTTTTAATGCGTTAAATATTTTACTGCCATATCCTTTGCTGTCGGTAATAAAATCGCCAACAATACAAATAATACTCATATCTGAATCAACTTCTACATGACCAAATTTTCTTAAATCTTCGATAATGTTATTTAAGTAGGTAGTATTGTCAATTGTAAGAGAAATTGCCACTTCAGAAGTGGTAATCATATCAATTGATGTTTTGTAAGTTTCAAACACTTCAAATACTTTTCGTAAAAAACCATAAGCTAGAAGCATTCTGCCTGATTTAATTTTTATTACCGTGATATTATCTTTTGCGGCAATAGCTTTAATCCCTTTTTGAATTGTTATATTGCTGATAAGCGTACCTTTTGCTTCAGGCTGAAGCGTGTTTTTTAATCTTACCGGAATATTTGCAACTTTTGCAGGTGTAACACTGGCGGGATGTAGAATTTTTGCGCCAAAATAAGCCAATTCTGCTGCTTCGTCAAATGATAAGTAATCAAGCGGTCTTGTGTTTTTTATATATCTGGGGTCGTTATTGTGAATCCCATCAATATCAGTCCAAATTTGAATTTCCTCCGCATTTAAGGCTGCTCCGATAATTGATGCGGAATAATCGCTTCCACCTCTTTGTAAATTATCGATTTCTCCGTAAGCATTTCGACAAATATAACCTTGTGTTATGTAAATTTCGGAAGAATTTTGGTTTATTTCATGTTTTAAATTTTCTACAATAAATGGATAATTAGGTTCTAAATCTTCATTAATGCGCATAAAATTTAAGGCATGCAATAAAGTGTTTTGAATACCCTTTTCATTTAAATATAGATGAAGTAATGAAGACGATATTAGTTCACCTTGTGCAAGTATAGCTTTTTCTTCTTTATGAGAAAAAACACTTAAAGTGAATGAACGCAGATAATCAAAATGATTTTTTATAAGCTGGGTTCCTTTTTCTGAAAATTCAGAAGTTGAAAAAAGTTCTTCAACGACTTTAATATAGCTTTTTTCAAGGTTATTTATACATTCTGTTGCGCTTTCTATATTATGGTTATGTAAATAATTGCATATTTCAACCAATGAATTGGTTGTGCCTGCCATTGCTGAAAGCACAACGATTGTAGGTTTACTATCGGAAGTTGCTAATTCTGCAACATTTTTTATTCTTTCTGCAGAGCCAACAGATGTTCCTCCAAATTTTTTAATTATCATAATATCTTCGTTTAACGGCAAATATAAATAAGAATATAGCTTTTTAAACCTCAAATAGGAATATTTCTTGTAATAACAAATTTTTGTTAATAATCAAAAACATTTCAACATACTATTAATATTCTTAAAACGTATTTTTACCAAAAATGATAATTGTGAGATTCATAACAATACTTTTATTGATTAGTTTTACGGGTTGGCTGAATAAAAGCGAAAGTCAAGTTCGAAATACAAATAATTTACCGCCTTTTTTAAGAAAATCTACCCCGTGGGCAGATTCGCTAATTAAAACAATGACATTGGATGAAAAAATCGGGCAATTGTTTATGGTTGCGGCTTATTCCAATAAAGGAATCGAACATCAACAAGAGATTGTGGAGTTAATTACCAAATACCACATTGGGGGATTAATTTTTATGCAAGGCGGTCCGGTTAGGCAGGCGAAATTGACCAACCTATACCAAACCAAATCGAAAATTCCGTTAATGCTGGCTATTGATGGCGAATGGGGTTTGGCAATGCGTTTGGATTCTACCGTAAAATACCCTTGGCAAATGACTTTGGGAGCCATACAAGATTCAGGTTTGATTATGAAGATGGGGGAGCAAATTGCTGAACAATGCCAACGCGTAGGGTTACAGATAAATTTTGCACCTGTTGTGGATATCAATTCAAACCCTAAAAACCCCATTATAAATGCCCGTTCATTTGGAGAAGATAAAATAAACGTAACCGAAAAAGGAACAGAATATATGTGGGGAATGCAAAAGCATCATGTATTACCTACGGCAAAGCACTTTCCCGGTCACGGCGACACCGATGCCGATTCTCATAAAACTTTACCTGTATTAAACCATCCTTACAAAAGATTGGATACTCTCGAACTGTATCCTTTCAAACAAATGACTAAAAAAGGACTTGGGGGCGTAATGGTTGCACATTTGTACGTTCCGTCACTTGAACCAACCGAAAATAAAGCAACAACATTGAGCAAACGAGTAGTCACTGATTTGTTGCATGACTCTTTGGAATTTAAAGGATTGATATTTACAGATGCCTTGAATATGCAGGGAGTTAGTAAATTTTATCCGCCCGGCGTAGTTGATGTAATGGCGTTAAAAGCCGGAAACGATGTGTTGCTTTTTTCGCAAGATGTGCCAACAGCAATTAAAGAAATAAAAAAAGCATTGCAAAATGGTGAAATTTCTAAAGAACAAATTGATGCGCATTGCCTTAAAATTTTAAGAGCCAAAGAATGGATGGGGTTAAATCGTTATCATTCGGTTAAGCTAAATGGGTTGTATAATGATTTGAATAAAAAAGAATACACTCTGCTTCAAAAACAATTGTATCAAAAAGCATTAACCGTACTGAAAAACGAACACAATCTGCTTCCCATAAAAGAATTGAAAGACAATAATATTGTAACCATCTCTTTTAATGAAGAACCCGGAAGTGTATTTGAGCAAACCGTTGATTTGTATAAAGAATCAAAACATTATCAGGTTAAAAACTTACACGATATTGCCAATATAAATGAATGGAAAGAACGATTGACAAATACCAATACCATTATTGCTTCTTTTCACAACAGCGATGCTAATCCCTGGAAAAAATATAAGATAAAAGGTGAATGGCTGGCATTTTTAATGCAAATAAGCAAAGAAAAAAAACTTATTTTATGCAATTTTCAAAATGCCTATGCTTTAAGTGCCATTAAAACTACCGGTTTTGCCGATGCAATAATACAAGCCTATCAAAACAATGAATTTACACAATCGGCTGTTGCTCAACTTATTTTTGGCGCCATTGGGGCAAATGGCAAATTGCCGGTTTCTGCCGGAAAGTTTAAAGTGGGAGACGGGATTAATCTGGAACCATTAGGCAGATTACAATATACTTTACCCGAAGAACTGAATATCCGTTCCGAATGGTTAAAACCCATTGATTCTATTGCCGAAAGCGGAATTAAAGAAGGAGCATATCCCGGTTGCCAAGTACTTGTTGCCAAATCGGGCAAGGTAATTTATCAAAAAGCATTTGGTTACCACACGTATGACAGTATTTTGCCTGTAAAAATCACCGATATTTACGATTTGGCTTCGGTTACTAAGATTTCAGCAACGGTTTTGGCTTTAATGAAGTTGCAAAGCGAAGGAAAATTCAGCTTAGACCATAATTTATGCGATTATTTAGGCGACGAAATTCCGGATACATTACCTTATTACAACATGAATATTCGAGAAATATTGGCGCATCAAGCCGGATTGCAAGCATGGGTGCCCTTTTATATTAAAACACTGGTTAACGGCGTGCCTCGATACGATATTTACAGTTTGGACTCTTCCGAAACCTATCCGTTGCGTGTAGCCGATAATTTATGGATAAACAAAGGATATCCCGATACTATTTTTAAACGGATTTTACGCGGACCGGTAAAAACCAAAGAATACCGGTACAGCGATTTGGGTTATTATTTTTTTAAGCGAATTATAGAAAAAATAACCGGCGAATCTCTTGATGTTTATATTCAGCACATTTACGATGATATTGGGATGAGTACCACTACGTTTAAACCACGATACAAATTCCCTTTATACAGAATTGTTCCTACCGAAAAAGATAATTATTTCCGTCATCAACTTATTCACGGCGATGTGCACGATATGGGCGCTGCAATGATGGGTGGTGTTGGCGGACATGCCGGATTGTTCAGCAATGCCAATGATTTGGCCAAGCTGATGCAAATGTATTTGAATTACGGCGAATACGCCGGAAAAAGATATATAGACAGCACGGTTTTGGCAGAATATACAAAATGTCAGTTTTGTGCAGAAAACGGCAACAGGCGTGGAGCCGGATTTGATAAACCCGTTCGCGACGGAGAGGGAGGACCAACTTGTAATTGTGTGTCGTACTTAAGTTTTGGACACAGTGGTTTTACCGGAACATTGGTTTGGGTTGACCCCGAAGAAGAAATAGTTTATGTATTTTTATCAAACAGAATCTATCCTACGGCAGAAAATAAAAAATTACTTCACCTGAATATTCGCACCAACATTCAAGAAGTGATTTATGATGCATTAAATAAAGGTAAGAGTGTAACCGAAAATATCAACGGATAATTACAATTAATTTGCAAGCATTCTGATTTGTTATATATTTGAAAAAAATATATAACATGAATTTGTTAATAAGGAGAGGTATAAGAGTTGTTCTATTCATCATTTTATTTCATTTTTCGGTTAATGAAGGGTATGCAAATTCAAAATATGATAGTGCGTTTGTAACTGATTCTGTCGCTGTTGCAGAATTATTCAATCGTTTATATTTACCACAAGCAAACAAAGATTCAATTTTTGAACAAATCGATTCTATAAGGAAGAAAAACAACAGTGAAAAGCTTGAACAATTATATGCCTTAAATTATACCAAATGGCTTTTTAGAACCGGTAAATTAGACGAAGCGTTAGATTTTATCAATAAACAACTAAATGCGCTGAAAGATTCAACTTCTGAATATTTGGCAAACCTTTATAACCTGAAAGCTGCCGTTTATAGTTATAAAAATGATTATCCCAAAGCGGTTTCATATTTTAAAAAAGCCATAGAAATAAATGAAAAAAACGGCAATGATTATCGTGCGGCAATTATTAAAAACAACTTGGCAAATATATTCATCAGTTTAAGCGATTATCAAAAGGCGTATGAATACAGTAAACAATCGTATCAAGTACTTAAAAAGAGAAATGACACTCTGTATTTACCTCAAATAGCATCCGTAGTGGCTATTTCATTGGTGAATTTAGATAATAACCAAAAAGCTAAACCATATATAGATACCGCATTGTTCTTATCCGAAAAATATAAAAATCCGGTAGGATTAATCATTAGTAATTACGCATTGGGAGAGTATTATTGCAAAGAAAAAAAATGCGAGCAAGCCGAAGAGATTTTTGAAACATCATTGAAGTTGAGCGAAAAGTATAATTACACACAATATATTTTGCTGAATAATGTAGCGTTGCTTCGATTAAATTACGAGTTACAGCACTTTGAAAAAGCCATAGAATACGGCTTAAATGCTCTCAAGTACAGTGAGATGACAAACAATCAAAACATCCGATATTCAATATTTAAGCATTTGGCTTATGCTTATGCCGGTTTAAAAAAATACGACGAAGCTTATAATTATTTAAACAAAGCGCACGATACGTATATTGCCGCTTCAAATGCCGAAAAAAAGAAATTTATAGATGAATTAATTACCAAATACGAAACAGAAAAAATAAAAAAAGAAAATGCAGAAAACAGGTTAAAAATTTCCGAAACTAATTTGATGTTGCAAAAACGCCAAATTCAACTGATTATTTTAAGTGTTGCTTTATTGATTATAATCCTTTTGGTTTTGTTTTACATTAGACAAAACAAACAAAAAATGGCATTTGTAACTTTAGAAAAAGAAAAAGAAAAATTACAAGCAGAGGCACAAGCCGAAGAAAAAGAGAAAGAAAGAATTTCCGAGCTGTTGCACAACAGCGTAGCTTCGTCACTTACGTTCTTAAAATTCCAAATTGAAAATATGCAGAAAAACAAAAATTATCAAGATTTGGAAAATATTATTCCGGCAATAGAAAATACCCATACTGCGGTTCGACAAATATCACACAACTTGATGCCTTTTGTTCTGTCAAATAAAACTTTACCCGAAGCTATTGAAGCTTTTTGTAAAGAAAATTCAACCCCCGAACTGCAAATCGAATTTTACAATTCTTTGAACGAATTGCAACTGAAAGATGATGTAGCTTCTTTTTTATATCGCCTTGTACAAGAGTTTGTCAATAATACAATAAAGCATGCCCGGGCAAGTGTATGCACCATTCAATTATTTTTTGACGAAAAAGCAAAAATTATTAACTTGACAATTGAAGATGACGGAATTGGAATGAATAAAGAAGATATACAAAACACAGGTTTATACACAACCATACTCAGAGCAAAAAAAATGGATATCGATATAAATATTGAGACAGAACCAAACAAAGGTGTTTTAATACTAATACAATACCAATTGAGATGAAAATATTAATTGCCGACGATCATAATATTTTTTTGGAAGGTTTGTTGAAAATTATGAATCAACATTTACCTGATGCGCAGATAGATATTGTTGACAATTTAGAAAAATTAAATCAACAAATTGCAAATCATAAATATGATTTATTAATTCAAGATTTAAAATTCGGAACCGAAAGCGCGATAGATTTTATTCCTGCAATCAGGCAAAAACAACCCGGGCTTAAAATTCTGATGCTGTCATCGGTTACCGATAATACAGTTATTTCAAATATGTTAAAAAAAACCGATGGTTATGTGTTAAAATATGAACGTTTGGAATCTGTGCTTGATGCCATCGATTTTTTGTTGAATTTTCAAAAAAAGGAGGAGAAATTTATCAGTCCTGAAACACAAAAAATGCTCAAATCATTTAAACAATACAATGAAATTCGACTTACCCGGCGAGAAAAAGAAATACTTACCGAAATTATGAATGAAAAATCGAATAAAGAAATTGCCGAAAAATTATTTATTTCCATTAAAACCGTTGAAATGCACCGAAGTAACATTATGGTTAAGCTTGGTGTAGAAAATGCAATTGGGTTAGTAAAGAAAGTAATAGAGTTAGATTTATTGGGAAATTAAAAATACAGTAAAAACCCTATATTGCTATTGTCATAATTCATAGAGATTTGCACTATAACTTTTAAAATTAAAACTCAATGAAAACTTTAAAATTATTTAAGATTTTATCCTTGGCAACGGTCTTGCTTGTTGCTTATTCGTGTAAGAAAAAAGAGGGATGTACTGACCCCGCAGCCGATAATTATGATTTTGATGCCGAAAAAGATGATGGCAGCTGTACTTATACAAATACAAACGGAAATGGAAGTGGTTCTGTGTACACCTTGTCGGATATTACCACTAATACCGTATTAACAGCAACCAATATTGAAGTGTGTAGTGATGTTTATGTTTCAGCCGGTTTAACAATTCCTGCCGGTGCAGTAGTAAGTTTTTGTGCAGATGCAAGCATTATTGTGACTTCTTCAGGTTACTTAAAAGCCGATGGTACAAGTGCTGACCCTATTGTTTTTAAAGGGAAAACCTCAACCAAAGGTTTTTGGGACGGTATTCGAATAGAATCAAACAATCCGAATAATATATTTGATTATGTAACTATCAGAGATGCCGGTGGATATTGGTATTTTGATGATGCAGGCGTTTTTGTTTCAAATACTGCTATGCTAAATATAACTAATACGGTTATTGATAATTGTCTTGATGAAGGATTGTTTTTTGACAATGACGGAATAGTAGGAAATTTTGCAAATAATGTATTTTCTAATTGTGTAACAGGATTAAGTTTACCAAGTAAAATGCTAGGTTCTATTGATTCAAATTCCGATTATAATTATAACTCAACCAATGCAAATGATTTTATTGAAGCAAGAGCATCCACCATTGGTGTAAATACTACATGGCCAAAAACAAATACACCAATTTTAAATCAAGGAACAGAATTAGATGCAGGATTAACAATTACTGCCGGAAGTGTTATTTTAAATGACCAAAATAAAGGTTTTACTGTAAATTCAGGTGGATATTTTAACTGTGTAGGAACAGCTACAGAACCTATTCAAATTAAAGGAAGATACTCTACTTCTGCCTATTGGAGAGGAATCTTAATTGCTTCAAATAATCCAAACAATGTGATTAAATATACCACAGTATCAGATGGCGGTTCGTATTGGTATTTTGATTATGCCGGTATAGACCTTAAAGGCGGAAGATTGGATTTAGATTATTCAACTATTTCAAACTCTAACAGTTATGGTGTTTATGTAGATAATAACTCTACGCTTTATACCGGAGGTGTGGGTCAATCAACAGTTGCCGGAGTAGAAACAACCAATACATTCATCAACAACGGAACGGGTCCAAATGCTAACTGTACAAATGGTTGTAAAGTATATTTCGAACCATAATGGTTTAAATATTTTCTTTCAATCTTAAAATAAATATCTAATCCGATAATTATGAAAAAACTAATCTATTCAACAGTGCTTTTATTTGTTGCTGCATTGGGTAATCATTTAAACGCACAAGAAACCGAAGTGTCTTCTTTCAATACCGGCGACAACTTATTAAATATTGGTATTTCGCCATTTACTTACGCTTACGGAAGTGCTTATTATTCCTACACCAATTATTCGGCAGGAATGACTATGCCACCGGTAACCGTAAATTTACAACACGGGTTTAATGATTTCGTTAGCGCAGGATTGACCTACGGACGCTTCGGAAGATATTATAAATGGGAAAATCCTATTTATGGAACAAGCTATATAGAAAAATACAAGTCAACTTATACGTATAGTCTTTTTGGTGTAGTTGGAGAGTTTCATTATGCTAAATTGCTTGATGAAATAGGGTTTACCGATGGTATAAGCGAAAAAGCAGACTTATATGTAGGTGTAATTATTGGCGCTTTGCAAAGCAAATGGAAAGATAAAAACCAAGAATATATTTACAATTACACGACTAGCCAATATGAACTACGTGTAATGGAATCTTCAAGTTCATCATCTGGCGGAATATTTCGTTCGTATGCCGGAGGAAGATATTATTTCAGTCCAAATTTTGGAGGGTTTATAGAAATGGGATATTCCGGTTTTGGATATTTGACTTTAGGATTAACATTTAAAATGTAAATCATTTCTTATTTAGAATAAAAAATCCGCTTTAATTAAGCGGTTTTTTTTTGAATATCGTTAACAAGACTTAAACTTTTTCGATACAAAAATATTTATTCGTTTCTTTGCTAAAATTTAAAATTCAGTTATGGAGCAGTCTTTCAATTTATTTTCTACAGTTTTAAAGAGGTAAGTTCCTCTGCACAACGGGTTGGATATATCTATAAATTAGAATCACTGGATTAATACATAAATCCAAATAATTTTCCAATCAAAATTAAATTAGTAATCTTAATAGAAGATAACATTTAAATTAATAAACATATGAAAAAATTTAAATAAATCAATTATTTTGTTTTACTTTGTAATGGTTATTTAATATTGATTAATGAATAATCTTAATAATTATTTATCTGTTAATTTAAAATCTATGAAAAAGTTATCTATCTATCTATCTATCTACGATAGGTGTTAATGTTTTAGCTCAAGACATTAAAAAAACAACTGAATTGTTTCAAATACCTATTGAAATGTCTCAAGGGTATGTTGTATTACGTAATGACTCAATAATTTCACGTTGGTTAATAGAAGTGAAAAGAATATCAGGAAATACATATGAAACAGTAAAAAAAGTAGAATTATTGAAGTCTAATTATTGGAAAATTGATACAAATTTCTTAAATGAACCAAATATGACATTATTTCTAACTGCTTATGATAATGACAATAATGTTATAACAAGTGATGGTCCAATACAGATATGCAATGAATGCCAACATCAATCATCTTTAGAGTATAAGTGTAGTAAATCTTGTGTTGGGGATGATTATTCTTATTCTATAGATTTATATACTCAACCTAATGGAAGCGGACCTTCTAAATTTTATTTTGAATTTCAAGCCTTTGCTTTTTTAGATATTCAAAGTAATATAGCCATTCCCTTTTACCAATTTTTTTCACCACAAGATTTTAATTCTACATTTGCCAATATAAATAATCGAATTTACCATGAAGTTTATATGCATGGTGTTAATAGTCAATTGTTAAATGTCTCACCAGAAAATTTCCCTTTAAAAGTACTTAGGTTAGAAAATATTACCCCTAATGATGGTTTATTAGATATTAATGGGAATGTACTAGTTGGTACTGTGTATGCAGTGCAAAAAGCAAAAGGGCCATGGGTAAATCAATCTTCACAGACTTTACAATTATCAAACGGTGAGGAGCAATGTGCAACTTTAGATTTTGGGGGATTTTATTCTATGATGACAACGTATGAAGATGTTAACTTTTCAATATTAAACCCTCCGTTATATTGTACGGCTGGAAATGGAGGAGGAGTATCTGTAATACTCCCCAAAAACTGGACCACAGGTTAAAGTGAAAAAAAGTATTAACTTTAAACCTGAAAATATGAAAAGAACAAGAAGAAAATTCAGTGCAG
>MDTD01100733.1_pt1 | contig 35322 bp, 36 predicted proteins | sample 811221 | NCBI WGS metagenome assembly MDTD01 (sample SAMN05326646, study PRJNA326480) | marine metagenome | isolation source: seawater | place: Pacific Ocean: South West | collected 2011
AGGTGTGAATCCTGAAAAGGTTCATACTCTTGGTTTGCAGATTAAAGATAATCTTAGAAAGAAAAACAGTCTACCTAAGAAAACAGGGAAGGTGACCACTGTCAATGTTGCTGGTGAATCACACGAAGTTTTACAAAACCCAGACAAGATGACTATTCAAATTTCTCGTGTGTCCGAACCTTATGTTAATTGCAACGTAAATGGAGGCGACAGTGGAGCATACTTTTTTGTGTTAACAAACCCACATTATATGTATAACTTTAAAGGCGAACCCATTTGGGAAATAGAAAAAGCAGACCCTGACTTTTACAAAAGTATTTTTGATATTTTTGCAGATAAATTAAATGCAGAAACAAAGAATAAACCTATAGTGTTACGTGATTTCTACACTGACACTTACTATAACGGAGTATATGATGAAACCAAACAACAGTTTAGTGATGAGTACCCACTCACGCCCACGAATAAAGCATCCACTACTGACTTTCTTAAGTCTCATGGTCGTCCTGCCATGGATTATATTCCAGATGCTCGTGTCGTATTTGATCCTAGCAGTGATGAAGGCATTAATCTTGATGAAATACCCCACTCGGTAAATCTATACCGTCGCACTGAGTACATGTTAAAAGCAGAAGAAAATGTAAAAGAACTTTCTTATGGAGAAGCTATACAGATACAAAAAATAGCACCAAACTTTTACAAATTACTAATGCATGCACTTGGTAACGGTAAACCAGAGTTTGAACACTTTGTAAATTGGTTAGCTTATATATACCAAAACAAACGCAAAACTATGACGGCCTGGATATTTACGGGCGTTCCAGGCACTGGTAAAGGTTTGTTCGTGCACAAAGTCCTTAAGCGCCTCTTTGGCGAAGCACAAACTCCAATGCGAGCTTTAGAAAATATAGAAGAACAGTTTAATCTTTATATGAGAACTGCACTATTTCTTGTAGTAGATGAGTTTCGTATGGCAGACTCAGGTTCTGTAGGTAAAATGGCTGACAAGTTAAAACACCAGATAACAGAACCCAACCTTACTATTCGTGCAATGCGAACGAATCAGGTAGAGCTACCATCTTTCACAAACTTTATATTTCTAACTAACAGAGCAGACGCTGTTAAGATAGAAGACTCAGATAGACGTTACAATGTAGCTCCACGCCAAGAAAACAAACTAGAAGTCGTGCACCCAGAGCTTCTGGAGAATTTGTCCGTATTAGAAAAAGAACTCTATGTCGTGGCCGGTGTACTGCAGCGCTTTCAAGTTGATGCACGAATGGCTCATACTGCATTAGAAAACGATGCTAAGAAAGAAATGAAGGAAGTATCTATGTCAGTCATCGAAGAAGCTGCCCATGCAATACGCACACGAAACTTAGAGTATTTTACAGATGTCTTAGATATCCCACTCACAAACACCTTTGACGCCGGCGGTATAAGCACGGCACAAAGATACGTTAAAGATTGGATTGCTACTATAGGAGAAGAAACAGTTATACCACTTGCACACTTTAAAGTTGTATATGACGCACTCACCGACAGCCGTAACACTTTGTCTCAACGAGAGTTTTCTAAACGTATGTCAAGACTAAATATAAAAACAGCACGTAAACGTATAAGCAAGGATCGTGCAGCTGGAATCCCCCGGGGGGTTGTATTGACATGGAAATTAGACAATAATGTTCGTGAACAACTAATTAAGGAACATTTCGACGAAAGGGATTTGCAACTCTTAAATGGAGAATCTAACTCAACCCAATCGTCCAGACCTAATCTCAACGGTTGAGGTCACGGAGGATCTAGAACTGGGAGACATTCCAGCTTGGAGTTATTCTGCTTTAAAAACATTCGAAGCTTGCGCTTATAGATCTTACATTGCTAAAGTAAAACGAATACAAGAAGACTTCGGGCCCGCAGCGGCCCGGGGCACTGCAATACACGAACAAGCAGAAGATTACGTGCAAGGCAAGCTCCCTGAGCTACCCGACACACTCAAAAAATTTACATCACAATTTGAACGCTTACGTGAATTATTTATTGATGCAAAAGTAGAACTTGAAGGAGATTGGGGTTTTACACGAGCATGGGAAACGTGCGCTTGGATGGCCCCTGATGTTTGGGCGCGTATAAAATTAGATGCTTTCGTACATGAAACAGAAACATCAGCTAGAGTTATTGATTACAAAACAGGTAAACAAATAGGTAATGAAATTGCACATAGCCAGCAAGCTCTTATATATGCAATAGGTAGTTTTTTTAGATACCCATTACTAGAATTTGTTAAAACAGAAATCTGGTATTTAGATCACGGTACAACTTTAGAACAAACCTATACGCGAGACGAAGCTATGATATTTATGCCAAAGTTACATGAGCGAGCTATTAATATGACTACAGCTGTAGAGTTTCCGCCAAATCCATCTACGTATAATTGTAAATGGTGTACTTATGGCAAAGGTTTAGATCCCCATTGTCAATGGGCTATAACCTGATATAATGAACTAAGTAAAGTATTTAACCAACTAACACCAAATACTTTAACAACGAGGAATGAAACATGAACGATATACCTGAGCCTTATGCTCATCAAACCGAAACTACAAATTTCATTGTAGAAAACCCAAAGTGTATGATTACGTCTGATCCAGGCACTGGTAAGACACGGGCCGTACTTGACGCGCATGCAGCGCTCGGCGGACGTACATTAGTCATAGCGCCTCTTTCTATACTAGAAGCAGCTTGGGCTGAAGACATTAATAAATTCCAACCTACTATTAAATACGGCGTTGCTTATGCTAAAAACCGAGAAAAAATATTTAAACAAACCGACTTAGACATAGTTATCACTAACTTTGAGGCTGTAAACTTTTTACGTAAAAACACTCAATACTGTAAACAGTTCAATACTATTGTTATTGATGAGTTTACTGCTTTCAAAAATCGCACAGCTAAACGTAGTAAAAACATCAAAGATATTATTCATCATTTTCCAAATAGAGTTGCTATGTCTGGCACTCCTAACAGCAATACAATCCTAGACATTTGGCATCCTGCTTATCTAATAGATGACGGCGAACGATTGGGTGGCCGGTTTTATGCGTTTCGTAATCAGGTGTGTACACCACGATTCAACGGCTTTGCAAATGAATGGATAGATAAACCTGGCATAGAAGAAACAGTAGCAGACAGACTTTCTGATATATCTATTCGTTTTGCACTATCCGACTGTATAGATCTACCTGACAACATAACACGAACAGTCAATACAAAGCTTACACCCGCTGTGCAGCGTATGTACGACACACTAGCTAAAGAATCTGTGTTGTATACAAGATCAGGCACAGTAAACGCAATACATGCAGGTTCCCGTGTCAAGAAGCTGCTCCAGCTAGTTACAGGCGCAGTATACGATGACGACAGTCTAGTTCAGTTCATACACCAAGAACGGTATGACATAGTTATGACACTTGTATCTCAACGTGCACATTCGCTGGTAGCATTCAACTGGCGACACGAAAGAGACGCTTTGATTGCCCTAGCAGAGAAAGAAGGCATATCGTACGAAGTTATTGATGGGACTGTACCAGCTGAACGCAGAAAAGATATCGTGCAAAGATTCCAGGCCGGTCAGATCCGTACGTTATTTTGCCATCCCCAGTCAGCATCTCATGGGTTGACTCTTACTAAAGCTAATACTGTTATATGGTGTTCGCCTACTTACAATGCAGAACATTTTCAACAGTTCAATCAACGCATACATAGAGCTGGCCAAACACAAAAAACCGAAACAATTCTTATACAAGCCAAAAAAACTTGGGAGCCCGAAGTGTATAAGAAACTAAATACCAAACTCGGGCGAATGGAAAACTTATTACACATACTCAAGGAGGTATCATGAAAAAGTTAAATGATTTACTAGCCGAATATGGCACAGTGCGTGACGGCATTAAAGAACTGCAAGCGCAAGAAAAAGAACTAAACACTTCTAAGCGAGAGTTAGAAGCCCAGATTTCCATTAGAATGCAAGAGCAAGGACTCGATAGAATATCTAATGGAGGCCAAACAATATCGTTGAAAAACGAAATTGTACCTACTGTAGAAGATTGGGATCTACTGCAAATGCATGTAGCTGAAACTAAACAGTTTGAGCTAATGCACAAGCGTGTCTCAGCTACTGCTTATAGGGAAGCTATTGCAGCAGGTATAGAAATACCTGGTGTCAAAAGCACAGAGTTGACTCGTATTAACTACAGGTCAACATAGTATTAATATCGATGAAATAAGGAGAAAATAACCATGACCGATATAAGTATAGTAACGAGCAAAGTACCAGCTCACGTTCAAAGTGGTACACGACTAGGTAATGAGAATGTTACATCTGAACATCTCTCAGTGCCACGAGTAAAGCAACTTCAAAAGATGTCTAATGAAGTTGATAAAAACCATAGTGATTATATGGATGAAGCCGAAGTTGGCGATTTCATTAACACTGTGACTGGCGAAAACTATGGCCAAGAAGTATACGTTGTAAACGTACACTTTAAGGAAGAGTTCGTGCTATGGGTAAAAAGAGATAAAGGTGGCGGACTAGTTGGCAGCTTTGCATCCAACTCAGACGCTGTTGAATATCTTGAAGCTGAAGGTAAGAAAGTAGAAGATCATGAGATTATCCAAACTCAAACTCATACTCTATTAAGAGTTGATGAAAAGACTGGTGACATCTCAGATATACCTTTCTTATTTGATTGCGCATCATCTAAGCTAAGAGTGTCTAGAGAATGGAATACACAAATAGCTAAGTTTGGTGGCGACCGTTTTTCATCTTTATGGAAAATGGCATCTGTATCTACATCTAACAGAAAAGGTCAGGCTTTTATGAACATAGAAGTTAACCGTGTAGACTGGCTAAAAGACGAAGCGTACCAAAACGTAAAAGCTTTTTACGAATCATCTTTCGGTAACAAAGCTAGTTAAATTAATATAGGGGGCCTTTTTCATAGGTTTACCAGGAAGCGTGGTTCACTTTCCCCTAGAAACGAACCTTTCGTGCAATTGAACTGCGACAATTAGTGTCGCATGCCCGACCGTGCTACACTTCTTATGTGCGTGAAAAGGAGTTCATAAATAAAGTGCACAAGCACTTACCCAAAACTATCTATCGATGGAAAATTAACGATCCTTATAATGGGGGAGTCCCAGATGTTTTTTATTCAGGTCGCAATGACCATTGTTTTATCGAATACAAATACACAGAAAAAATACCAGTAAAACAAAGTTCTAAATTAAAGTTTAACTTATCGCCACAACAACGTATTTGGCTAAACCTCCAACTTTCTAATAATATTAAATGTTATGCCTGCCTGGCCATAAAAAACCAAGTTTACCTTACTCAAGATTTTAATTTAGAATATATAACGTTAAAAGAATTTAATAATCAAAGCATAGACTTTAATTCTTTTATACAATTTATAACCAGCATAGCCATAGGAGATGAAAATGACTGACTACGTAAACTCACCACCACATTACAATAGTGGAGACATAGAATGTATAGACGCAATAGAGGCAAGTATGACCCCAGAAGCCTTTAAAGGATATCTAAAAGGCAATATTCAAAAGTATATGTGGCGTTACGAAAACAAAAAAGGGCTTCAAGACGTGCTAAAAGCACAATGGTACTTAAATAGACTAGTTAAAACGCTTGAAAAACACGAAACCCTCGAGGACGCACGGACAAGCTCACCAAGCACTTTTGCATAGTTTTGGATTAATACCCTTAACTATGCTAACAAAATGCAACAGCGTTAAGCGTGTGAGGTCATTTTTTCCCAGCTTGGCGATTTCGGGCGAAAGAACGGTTTTTTGATCTACTTTGCACTACTAAGTTGCTTTTATTAAAATTCATAGGATTTCCGTCTCTATGATGAACGTCAGTTCGATCTCCTTTTCTAACTCTACCTTCTTTTATCAATTGCCTTCTTACTTTATTTCTCATAGCACGACGTTTCTTTTGTTCTGTAGTGCCTTGGTAGTTTTTATATTCTTTTTTATAGTTACGTGACATTTTATGGATCTGGTAAAAGAAAACCAAGCAACATGCAATAACAAAGTATAAGCAATGCAATATCTAACATTTAAGAATTATCCATGCACCAATGCCAAGAATCATTTTCTTCATACAAAAATGCCTGGCATCTTTTAAATTTTTCTCGCCATTTATCAGAGTCAAACTTATCGTTCCACTCTAAACTTGAGTCTTCTGCTATAGGTATAAATTTAGACTGGGTTGAACAACCTATTAGAAATATACTAACCACCAAGAGGATTCTTGTTGTCATCTTTTATCTCCTCTATGCGTTTATCTAAACTCACTATATCAGCTTTGATTGTAGCTATATCTGTTTTTATTTCAGTAACATCAGGAACTTTTATGCTATCGACTGCTTTTTCTAAAAACTGCACAGATGTTTCTATGCTTGCAAAGCGTTCTTCAATAACTTGCACGTTATCTTCTGCTTCACTTATACCTCCAATCTTAGCCTCTAAGTTTGCTATACGGTTGACATAGGTAGCTCCTGTGTAACCAAAACCCGCAAGAGTTGAAACAATGCCCACTAAAGCTATTACTTGTGTTGTTTTACTTTGTAACCAATCCATGGTAATTCTCCTATAAAGGTGGTTGTAACTTTATTATATCGTTCATTTTACTTATATTACTACCTGCAAGTCCATAAAATGCGTTTATGTTATCTGGCAGGGTTTCAGTATAAATTGTCTTAGGTGCATACCATTGGTCCTGGTCGGCCATCACAATAGTTTGATACGTGCTAAACCCCGGGACAAAACCCATGTACGCAATAATTGTATCTTCTGAGCCATATTCACCTGTTTCTTGTTGTTGAGCTTCTACTTCTTCTTGTGCTGTTTGTAAGTTTTGAGCTATCAGATCCTCTACTGTAGTGTCGGTATCAGAAGATGTATCCATAGAACTAATAGAGGTGTCTATCTGATCTTGCACTGCATTAGTAGATACGGTGGTTACAACAGAAGTACTAATATCAGTTGCCCCTGTAGAGTCATTTGTAGAAGACCCGGACACGGACATAGAACTCATGTCCAGAACTTGATTTGTCTGAACTGTAGCAGAGGCAAATTGATCGGACATACTCGGTGAGCTAGTTGTACTTATACCTGCAGTTCCTGAAGAGGCCCCTGTAGAACTACCACCTACAGCATTACCAGAAGCTGCAGTATTTCCTGTAGCATGAACACTATTGCCTGCGTTAGTCCCACTTACGCTCTGTGTAGCAGTCGCTACTGTCGAAGAAACAACACGCAAAGCTATTTCTCTACTAATAGAACTTTCTTGTTTCTCTGTTATTTCAAACTCATCTTGAAAAATTTCTTCAAACTCTTCTACAACTTCTTCTTTTTCTTCTTCTGCCTCTGCTATACGTTCTTCAATTGCTTCGAATACTTCTTCTACGACTTCTTCTTCAAAGATCTCTTCAATAAATTCTTCTTCCGGTTCGTCCAAATCTGCAAGTTCTTCTTCAATTCGTTCTTCAAAACGTTCATTAGTTTCTTCTTCAAACCATTCTTCTAACTCTTCTACACTATTGAATTCAATAAATGTTTCAGGTTCGCTGTAATCTTCTATTAAGAAGGTTTCTTGGAGTATGAACTCATCTAGTAATACTTCATCTTGGTGAAAAGGCTCATCATGGTGAAGACTAAACGTATCAATAAAAGGCAAAGGTTCTAGTTCATAAAAAACAACAAAGTCGTCTATAAATGGATCTTCGAAGTAATCGTCAAAATTATCTCCAAACTCTTCAAAAGGCGGAAACATTTCTTCTTCAAATATTTCTAGAGTTTCTATTGGGTCGTCAAACCCTAAGTTATCGTGGTGCGAGTCATCCGTAAAAATACCCGTTGCAAATTGTTCCTGTTCGTCTACAAAACCAAAATCAACGTTAGTATCATCAAAGAAAGCCACAGACTCTTCTTGCCTATAACCTTGGCAGAACGGTGCGTATTGTGGGTCTTCGTCACACTGTTGATCATCATATGCCTCCCAGTACCTAGGACACGACTCGCTATAAAGCTGACTTATATTACATTGTTGTGTTAATAAAGCATCAGCATAACCACTGCAGCTAGAATCATTTAGTGGGTCGCTACAATCAATACCGTTACCACTCCCCGAACCGTATAGTGAACCGCCATTTTCTAATGTGGTGTTCATGGTGGTATTGTTCCAGTTAGTGTTTACACAGTTGCTAGCATTCGTTGTGCCAGTGTTACATTCATCATGGTAATAATAGGTGTATGAATTGTCCTTACTAGAACCTACTTCGCCAATTAGTACATCATGGTTTATTATCTCTAACTCTCTATAGCGAATGTCAAAAGAATTGTTGTTCCAAAGTATGACTTCAAAACTATTGTCTGTATTTGCACGGTTGTATTCCCTTAAACGATACCAGCCAAAGATCATCTTAGAGCTATCACCCCAAGACTTCATTCTAGAGTTGTTATCTCTTATTAAGTCTGTCCAAAAAGGATATATGGTATAGGTGTGTTGTCCGTTAAGTGGATCAGGAGTAAAGTCGCTACAATAGCTACCACTATTGCCAAAGTGTAAACAACCATTGGTCGCCATTCGTGCTTGTGAAAATGTAGAGCCGTAAAAAGTAAAGTTAAAAGAAAGATCAATTGCAGGTGAAATACCGTCATCAGATACCCCGTATGCTAACTCGCCCTCAAAGTTATTCGCGTTATCATGTAAGTCAAATAACGGTTGGTTGGCTTCGTATGTGTACTGTCCATATACACTAAATGATAACAGACTAGCTACTGCGTAGCATAAAACTCTTTTTTGCATTGTTTATTAGTCTTAGTTTTTCTTGTATATATAGTTTTAACCGCACCTACGACATCTTTATTTATTTTTTCTCTATTAGGGTTAGTCTCGTGGGTACACTTAGCAATAAATTCTTCTAATGCGTCATCTTTGTCGGGTCTTTTTTGTGGGTTTTCCTCCCACGCTACAGTAGCTTCTTTACCTATCTTACCGTTGTACGGACACGGAGTACCTGCCATTGACATGGCTTTGAACACTCTTTCATCTTGGCACAGCAATGCAACTGATGCCACTTTCATGCCCATGTCGTACAGGTATTTACTTAGTTTTAGTCTCTCACAGTTCATATCACGCACAGTTTTTCCACCCGATAGTCCAAATACTTGGCCTTGGAACGCCCCACTAAGTCCTGTGGTGCACAGATCTTGCGAATAACTCATGATACTCGGAGCAATAGCACTAGCTGGTGGTGCTTCGCTTTTCACATTTTGGTTAATAGTCTGTGTCGAATTTGATTCGTTGATGTTTCTATTCGTGTTGTCAGACGTTGTGTTATTTTGGTTAATATTTTTGTTATTAGTAGTAACATTTGAGTCTGACGTAGATGAATTGATATTCGTATTAGTCGAAGTGTTGACATTAGTGTTGTTCGAAGTGCTCGTATTGTTGACATTTTGATTCACCGTAGAATTAACTGTAGAAGTCGAAGTCGAAGTATTAACGTTGTTGTTATTGTTAGTGTTATTCGATGTCGAAGTCGCAGTTGAAGTATTTATATTAGTATTTGTATTGTTGTTGGTATTCGAGTTCGTATTCGTTGCCGTTGTCGTCGTTGTGTTCGTGTTGTTATTGGTGTTCGTGTTGGTGTTTGTATTAGTGTTCGTATTGGTGTTTGTATTAGTATTAGTGTTAGTAGTGGTTGTTGTATTAACTGTATTTAAACTATTGTTTTCACAATACTGTGTGCCATTTACACAAGCTGTGCCTGATTGTTGTGTGGATTGAGCTTGAGCAACTGTGGTAAACCCTATTAAAAATGTAATCCAAAACATAAAAAAACACCAAACGATGATATTGTCATGTTTTCTTTGTTCTTTTTGGTTCATTTATCCTCGCCTTTAAAACTTTTACTTGCTCCACTTGTCCCTGCGTAAAGGCCAAACCATGCTGCACCAGCACCTACTACAACTGATATAAGGCCAGATTGTTCAAAGTTAGGTGCTTCTAAATCCATGAACCACATTACTGTTGTATATAACAAAACGATATAAACAGTTAAAAATGCTCTTGGAAATATTCTCCAGGAGTCTACCGCTTGCGCTAAATGAATCCACTTTTGGTGAGGGTTTACATTAGTCGTATCTTCCAACTCTCTGATTTTATCTTTTAAATCTGATATCTCTCTAACCATATCCATAAATTTATTGAGATCCATCTCAACTTCGTTACGGTCCATGTCCCCACCAAATCTTCCGTGTCCGTCATTCATTAGTAATCACCCCATACTTTAGTTTTAGTTCCGCCGTGGTACTCCACCGCATGACCTTCGTCTATTAATATTTTACAGATATCTTTACCATCCTCTGTATAAGGTATGCCAAGTATTCTGCCGTATTTACCCTTGCCAAGGGATTTGATTTTTATGCTACCTACGCATAGTTCTTGTAATCTTTCTTTGGCTGCAAGTCCCAGTTTCTTTTCCGCTAAGTCTCGTGTTCTAGACTCAGGAGTATCTATTCCTGCTAACCGCACTCTTTGCTTGTGCAACTTAACATCAAAGCCAAGATCGAGCGAACAGTCAAAAGTATCCCCATCAACAATTCGCTCTAGAGTTGCTTTATAAACAAAGGCATCTGGCGCTTTAGCCATTTACTTCTCCTTTGCTTTACCTACATTGATTGCACACCAATCTATAAGCTTGTAAATTTTGCCAATTAAGATGTCATCTTTTGGTGTTGGCGTCAGGGCACAAATAAGAGACGCACCCGAAACAACCCAAGGGGCTAACTGAATCAATTTTAATGTTAAATCTAACATATATATTCTCCATTATGTTCCTCCTTGAACTAGTTTATTTACTTAAGTTTAACAGATTATTCTTCTTTTTCACTAACTGTAACTTTTCGATAGTACACAACCACATCTTTGAGTTCTGTAATATATCTTTTAATTTCTTGCATGTTGTAAGCCATAGTTTCGTAATCTGGCACGGTCATAGCTAAAAAAACAAGTTCGCCTTCTTGGTCTTTTATAATTGCAAACTGCTCTTCAAAGTTATCTGGAGTTATAGTAAGCCATCTAACCTGCTTGAGATCTATCTCTCTAGGCATGACTGGTTGTACTATCTGCCTATCAATAGGTTTAGCAGATACTTGTATTTCTCTAGTCGGAAGTAGACTGCAACTGCAGGCCATTATCAAGATCATCAATAGTAGAGCTGATGTTCTCAATGTCCTCCATGATATGTTTTGTTCCATTGTTTATTTTCCTTTGCATATCAACTGGGTCACCCATAATCTTGTCACTCAGTTCGTAGTTTTTAATAAATTCTGAATATCTATTTAATTCTCTTTGCGCGGCTTGACTTTTTACAGTCATGTTTTGTAGTTCTGTAGTTTGTAAAGCAAACTCATTTTGCAAAGAAGCTATTGCTTCTTCTTGTGTCGCTACAGCTCCTTCAAGAGCTGCGTTGTTTGCTAGAAGTATTTGGACTTGATTGTAAAAATAATACGTAGAAATGCTAAGGACTAATATAATGCCTATAAGTACTTGCTGCATTCATGACTCCTTCATGTGCAAGGTTAAACTACTTTCCTACTGCTTTTTGTGCCTTTTTATGTGCTGCAGTAAAAGTGCTGCCTTTCATCATAAGATTTTTCATAAACTTCATATGCTTTGCGCTATGGTGTTTAGAATGTCTTTTCATGGTAGCTTCTTGTCTTTTAGTTAAAGCTTTTTTCTTTATTGGCTTTTTTCTTCGCCTAGTAACCATAAGACCTTTTCATAGTTTTCTTTTTCTTCATGGTCTTTTTTTGTTTAGCCATCTTTTTTTTCTTAGGGGGTCTCCCCATTTTGCTTCCGTAAGTTCCTTTACCACCTGGCATATTATTTCTCCAAAGTTAATTAATACCCATATTATTACCCGTAAGGGTTATCTACGTCAATATCATCATCTGCTGACCACGTTATTCCGTCTACATGAGACAAAAGAGCGTTTAGTTCTAACTCTTTAGAGTTAAAGTGTTTTGTTATCCAGTCTTTTACAACCTCATCTGTTACGTTAGTTATATGTATAAAGTCAACGTCATTAGTGTCTTTAGCAAAATAATCAAACGTTATGTATTGTTTTGGAACAGTGACTGTATTGCTAGAATCAGCTGTTTCGTAAGCATTTATTGTATATTCAACTTCTGTTACTACTACTTTACCATCCTCTGTTATTTGCTTAGAAGTTATAACGTCTGGGGTAAAACTAGCTGTATATCTTTTTAAAACTGCCATAATTAACTTGCGCTGAACTTAACAAACCTAACATCCGCCGATCCTATTTGTCTAGTTCCTCCGTCTCCTTGTCCGTATATATAACATTTTATTGTGCCACTGCCCGTATATCTAAACGCTATTGGTAGGTTAGCAGTGTCAGCACTACTTATTAACCTAGAATTAATTATGCTTGTATTTAAGTGCTGTATGTCAGGAGTTCTATAAACTACACCAGAACTGCTATCTAATAGTTCTGCCGTGTCACTACCACCTGATGTAACTGTCGTATTGACCGTGCCATCAGAAAACAACAAATGTATAGTTTTAACTTGCCCGGTGCCTCCGACTAAACGCACATAACCTTGATAGAACCCAGCTCCTGTTCCAACTGTAGTTATCTCTGCGTATCTTTTAGAGTTGTTGTTAAAGTTACCAATAGAACTACCAGAAACAAGACCGCCATTTGTAGGCAACGCTAAATCTGTAACGTTTATTTTTGACGCTGTAATGCTGTTAGCTCCAATCCTATCAGCAGAAATAGTGCCCGCATTTATTTTACCTGCGTCTAAATCATTTATTTTTGCATTTGTAATTTGTGCGTCTCCAATCTTAGCCGTTGTAATTTGAGCGTCTCCAATTTTAGCCGTTGTGATTTGAGCGCTTCCAATTTTAGCCGTTGTGATAGCTGCGTCCGCTATCTTAGCCGTTTGGATAGTTCCAGTAGCTATACGTGCATTTGTTATAGCTCCGTTTTGAATTCGTGCACTATCTATAAACACTGAACCACCACTCACAATAAAGGGCGCTACTTCTGCATTAGTGCCATTCCATATAGCAAACTTGTCAGCCAAAAACTGCACATGGGACTGGGCTCCTGCTCCATCACTTGCATTAGATCCAATAACCATGCCTGCTACTGATTTACTGCCATTTGATTCTGTGGACGCTTGTAATACAAACATCGCATTAAGATCCCCAGTATGGCTTGCAGTTGTTGAAGTCAAGCTAGTCACATTAGAAGTATTGCTGTTAATACTAGATGTATGACTTGTTAGAGTTGATGCGTGGCTATTTACTGTTGTTTGAAGTGTACTTACATTGCTGGTCACTGTGGCAATGTTTGTAGCATTTGTGCTATCTGCGTTTGTTAATACTGAGTACCCAGGCAAGTTAGCTAAAGTTTGACTTAACTGGGTCATGACCGCAGCTATATCTTCTACTGTGCTGGCTTTTGTACCGTTTGTTTGATTAAAAGGGCCCCTGACTCCAGCTGTGTTTACAAACCTTACCCAGTAAAAATACTCTTGGTTATACCCTACTTCATCAGTTGTTATAGCAGCTTCAGTTGTGGTAACTAATTGTGCGGTTCCTATAGAGTCGTCTCTTGACCTAAAGACTTCTGTAAAAGCGTGACCACTATAAGCAGGAGTGTTCCAGTCTATTATAATCGTAGTAAAAGCTCCAGAAGCTGACAATCCGGTAGGGGCAGGGGGTATGCTTAAATCTACAGGATTGTCTTTAGCTCCAACAAAATCAGTAGTTGTAGTGTTTGGATCAAACTTTTTGTTTGTAAGTTTTTTAGCCATACCAGAGTCTACTAACTCTCGTAGTGTTATAGCTCTATCTAATGGGTCGCCTTCTTGCCCTAGTCTAACTGCTAAGGCCTCTTTCATGGCCTGTAATGAGCCTCGTAACTCCGGCTCTGTGTTAGCTGGTATGTTTTTTAAGCCAGGAAGTTTAGTCGCTTTACTCATTATATTTGTTTCAATTCATCTATAGATTGCCCTAAACATATTTCATCTACTATGGTTGCTCCTTCTACTTCTATTGCAAACGTTTTATGAACACTAGCAGGCAATCTTACGATTGGTTCTGATATATTCGTTGAACTAAAGCTAGGAGTTGTACCTGTAACTGTAAAAGCACTACCAGACGTAGCTATAACTGCATTATAAATAACACTACCATCTCCATATACTTTTACTCTTACCGGATAACTTTGCGCTTGTACCTTTGCAAACCCCATACTCATAGGAGCGGGAGGTACAAACTCTTTAGATTTCCAATTGTATGTTAAGTTGGTACTGCTATCACCTTGAAACTCTTTGATCGTGTTACTTATAATTAAATATAACTGGCTGTCGTCCGGGTCTGTGTGTCCTCCACGTATCTCAGCACTAGCATCTAAGTTAACTAAAGCTGCAGGCGATAAGGATCTACTAGTCCCCTCTCGCACTAAACGCGGATCAAATATAAACCCACCAAAACCACTACCTGTGGAGAAAAAACCTACATATCTACCTTCCCATAAAAACCCTCTTATAGTACTTGGGTAATAGCTAGACTGCCATTGCGAAGGTGTTATCAAAGCCTCAGTTATAACAGAAACACGAGTGCCTTCTACCGCTACCAAACCATCTGGTCCTGCATATATAACATAGTCACCCATATCCACCATAGAGTTTTTATTTAAACAGGCCTCAGAAGAATCTATGCGTATAGCAGCCATAGACCTAGGTTCTGTGCCTGTTACTAGATATGGAGTGGCTTTTGTGCCTACTACTACACCATTACTAGTTACAGCTATGCCTACAATTTCTTCTTCAATAGTAATTCTGTTAGACGCAGGCCAAGCATAAGGTAAAAAAGGCTCAGAAAAACAAACACGTTTACCTGTAAACCCAGCTAATATACCGTTTGGCAAACTAACTAAACCTTTCATAGGCCCATCGGGGTACAAGCTCGTGTCATCGTCTGGGGGCGCAATATGGAACGTGGACGGGATAACTTCAGCTAATTCATTGTTCTTTGAAGTATCTGTAAATGTTGTAGCAGATAAAGCGAGTTCTGTAACGAATTGAAAATCAGTAGTGTTTGAACCTGTGTTAGATCTGTATATACGTTTTTTAAGAAGATTAGTGTTTGATTTTGCACTAGAAGTTTCTAAGTTGCTTAAAGCAACACTTTGATTATCGTCTGTAGTTATAACTGTAGAAGCAGGAGAAGGAGGGCCTTCTTCACCATACGCACTTACAAATGTATAAACGTAAGAGGTAGAAAAATCTAACTCTGCATCCGATGGGCCATTGAAAGATGCTCCGTTAGTTACACTACTAGAAGTGGTTGCACTAGACCCTGAACCATTGGTAGCCACTGTAAGAGTAGTGTTACTAGGCACTGTTTTAATTTTATAGTCACCGTTTATCTCATCGGCTGTAAGTCCCCCAGTAGCAGAAAAACCAGCAAGAGTTACATAATCATCTACTGATGCGCCATGAGCACTAGCTGTTGTGACAGTTATAGTTCCAGTCCCACTAGCTGTCGTAATAGTAGCGTTTATAGTAGTAGGAGCGACTAAGGCTACAGTAGGGGCTGCGGTTGGAGCAGGTATACCTAGTCTGTAGAAACCACTAGGATAAGGTGCAGATCCAATAATATCAGAACTTCTACCCATTTTAGGAAATGCTTCACCCGACCAATAAATCGTGTCGTTGGTGTCTCCGGGCACTGGCCCACGCACGACATTTACGTCATCTTCAAATTGCAACCAACGCTCAGGAGAATCTGTATATTTAAATATAGCGTTTTTGGTTGTGCTCGCTAAAGTAGAAACTCCACTAGATGGGTTAGTAGTAGAGTTATCTTTGACAGGAACTAGCCTGCCAGTTTCAAGGTTTACATCAGTTGCTGTTTGAGCAAGCGTATCTCCTAAAAGGCGTGGCGATATTCTAGGTGCAAGACCTCCAAATGTAATAAGTTTATAATAAGCCATTTTTTCATTATACAGTATTAAGAACTAATGCTTGTAGTTCTAGACTCCTTCTTCCTACTTGTTTAAACCATCTGCTGTCTTCCATTTCAGCAGCCATTTTTTTCCAGTCATGTTCTCTACAAGCTGACAACATATTCCGAAAGTTAGACATTCTCGTGCCACCTAAATTAAAACACATGTTTACTAACACGTGTTGTATATCTTCGGGCAACGAATAAAAATCTTTCTCATCACCAAACACGTGAATTGCTTCGTCAAGGTGTTTTTTAAAATCATCTTCGTAGTATAGATCTACTACCTCTTGAGTTACAGGTGTGCCTATTTCCCAATTGTATTCGGGGTCGTTTGGCTGACACAAATGGCCTACACCCAATGTTTTATAACCTAAACTATCTTCATAGATTTCTAAGACCTCGCCTTCATGACGTTTTATTTCAGCTTTGCATTTTTCAATATTCATAGTTACTCCTTTTCTTCTTTTACTTTAACAGTGGATTTTATTTTATCTTCTTTTAAAATAATTCTAAGATCTCCTGTTAATGCAGATATACCTGACTGTGCTAGCCTAACTTCTATAGCAAGATCGTTAAGTTTTTGTTGTCCTTTAAATAGGGTGTTAAAAGCTTCAATAGCTCTAGGTGTTAGATTTTCAATGCTGTAAGTTTCACCATCGAAAGTTACTTCTTGTATTTGATTTTTTTCCATTTAAATACTCCTTATTTATTATATGTGTTTAAGAAAAGATTCTATCAATACCGCTTGCAGCTATAATTAGGACGTAAAGACCTACTATATATCTAGTAAATTTTGCGTCCATAGCCTCAAACTTGTCGGCTCCTCTGTCTAATCTTTTTTCAATGTTTTCATACCGCACAGAACATTCGCGTTCGTGCGCTGCTATTTTTGCCATTGATTCTTTTGCTGTAGCCATTACGAAGGTTTACCCATAGCTATTAAGTCATCATGAGCTTGATCGTCCATAGCCACCCATTCTGTCATTGAATTGGTTATGGTAGTCCAACTACTTGCTGTGTTAACTGGGATGCATACCCACCTATTAGCTTTGGTTGTAATCTCATCTCCGTTTGAATCTCTTAGCCCTGTATAGCAATTTAATTCAACTACTATGGATGGTGTACCAATTATGTTTATTTTTGTCTCAGACTCTATAGCTAATGCTGCATCAGAAACATCTGCTTGCTCTCCTTCATTTTGGTATTCAACTACTGTCCAACCTGACGGCACATTGCCCAATAAATTATGATAAGGGCTGCCCATAGTTAGTTCTTGTTCGTTATTGTGTATGAAATACTTAGCCATTAGAAAGTACCTCTAATCGCTGAGCCTGCACCACCTGGACCACCGCCATAATTATTTCCTTCAGGTCCACCTATTACAACTGAACTAGGTCCACCTGAAGTGCTGTTTGAAAGAATGCAAACTACACCACCGCCGCAACAACCACCGCCTGCACCCGAAACGCCGTCATGGGCATTACCTGTTCCTTGTCCTTGTGAATATGCCTTGCCTGTTCCTGACCATGTGCCGTTTACAAATATGTATAAACACCCTGCGGTTCCATCAAATGTATTGTCTATAGGTGAATATGGTCTTGAAAGATAGTAGCTGTTTCCTATTGCTGCTCTTTTATCTTCAATGTTTACATCTTCTCCATATCCGTAATAGTGAAATGGTTGAGGGTTTATATTACCACTTTGACCACCCCAAAAGTTTAAAGTTGTTATACCATCTGAACCTCTTATGCAACCTGCAGGATTACCAGATCCACCCATTTGTCCATAAACACTAGATCGGTCAACGGCATTACCACCTGCTCCACCATTGGCTATCGCATCCATGGTTTCACCTGATTGGTCTGCACCACTTGTAGATGCGTGATATTGCATAATTGAACCACCACCCGACCCACTACTAAAACAAGTTCCTGCTACTCCTTTACCTGATACGGTTGAACCACTAACTACTGGAAAAGATGCACCGCTGCCACCACCGCCAGTACCGTTAGTTGCTGTGCCACCATTATTTTTGGAAATACTACCGGCTGATGTTTCCGAGCGGCGAGCTCCACCAGCCCCACCTGCTGCGGGTATGGTTATGCCACTTTTGACTGGTATAGCAACTGGTGCTGTATATCCCATAGAATTACCCGTGCCACTATGGTTTGCACCTCTGTTTGTCATAGATATAAGTCCGTTATGCGTGAAATCTCCGTCAGTGTGTAATACAAAACCTAATTTTCTAACTGGTGGTCTTATTATATTTCTTTGGCCTGTTGTTAAAGTTCCGTCTACGCATACTAATGCCCAGTGGGTATCCATGTTATCTGTAAACCAATGGTTTGGTCTAGGGTATTCATCGGTGCCTATAGTTGTATTGCCACTAATATACGCATAATCATACATGCCCGCAAAATTGCCATTTAAATACAGGCTACCAGTTAAAATTACCGCACTTCTTTGTCCGTTTGTTTGTACTGATTGCTCTCTATAATCAGATGTCGGTGCATATGCTCTGTTATATTCGTTTGATTTTATTCCTTTTTCAACGTCCGTTATGTTGTAAGAGCCTGCATTGGGTTTTGTATAATAGTGAGCACCAGCTGATTTCAGCATATTCATTGCTGTTTGCAAATCCGAAGCATAGACGTCAAAGGTATTAATCATTAATCTATGAGTTCTGTGCCTGAGATGTGATAATTTACATCACTGGCGGCACTAGCATGTCCTTTTATTAAGTCTGTTTCATCTAAAAATAGTGGGGTAGTTAACAATGCAATTGTTGCTCCGGGTGGGACAACGAGTGCTTTACACAATGTGTAGTTGTTACTTCCATTATCAGCACTTATTGAAATTTCACAGGTGGCAGTATTTGTACCATCAGCGTTACTTACATAAATGCTGTCTATTTTATAACAAGACTCTGCTGGTACATCACATATATCAGCAGCAGAAGTGCCAAGCACACCAGCTTTAAATACTGGTTTTACTGTCGCTACGTTTGCTATATTTGGTGTTGCCATATAGTTCTCCTAAAAGATTAAGCTAAATGCTATAGCTAATCCTTTTGATGGTCCACTGGCAGGTGCGTCTTCCCACGCTACTCCAGATCCAGTAGATGTTAATAATTGCCCGTCTGTTCCTTGGGCTCCGTTCACTTTAAAATTTTGTCCGTCTACTAACGGGCTTGTAACAGAAGTAGCAATTGTGACAGCATTTTCAATTTTTGCCCCTGTAACTGCGTCATCTGCAATCTGTTCACTTTGTATAACTGTGTTTCCCATTATTTATTATCTCCTATGAAGTTAAACTTTGCATTGATGATGTACCAATATCTGAATTAAATAGGTAAACATATTTGATTGACCCATTCATACCAAAATTACCACTTGCGTTATCATATTGTCCTAGCGTCATTTGATCGGGTGTTACATATGTAGTACCACTGCTACCAACACTACCACCATTTACACATCCTAATGTCCCGCCTGCTGAAACCGATTGCACGAAAGCAATTTTAAAATCTGCATTGGCTGTGAAGTTTCCAATATTAGCATTTAGACCCTCAGTGCTATAAGCATTCCAGTAAGGTGTATCACTTGCACTATTACTACTATTTGTTTTAACAATAATTCCGTTATAAGCACTTCCACTACCTGTAAAATTCAACACATGAGCATTTGTTTCTCTTGTAGGCATTCTGCCTGATAGAACAGCTGAGTAAGTTCTTCCACTATCTGCTGTAATATTGTTGCTCCAGTCTGTACCAGCTACTCTTAAATAGTCTGATTCTCTATAAAGTATATTTGTTAAACCATGAACATAAGAACTATCGTTTCTAATATAACTTGTCGCACCTCTACCATCTTCAAACTGCATACCCCAAATAAGAAAATCAGTAGCAGTATATGTGCTGTTAGTTTGTGCTTGACTGGTTTCCAGACCAAATTCAAAAGTAACATATTGACCTAAACCTTTTGCACTATAACCCGAGCAAGAACATCTATACCACCCATTCGGTAACTGTTCCATAACAGCATTTCCTGCGTAGTTATTAACAACTGCACCAGTGCTAAAATTAAAAGTTGCTCCTTGATAATAAGTTGAAGCATCATAATTTCTTATTCTAATTCCTGCATTGCCTGAATTAGTTTTCTTTGCATAAAAACTCCATGTGTACCAACCTGCGTTTGTTCCGTCTAACGAGCTCGACCATTTTGTATGATATTTATAAACATATGTATTTGTTCCTGCAGCAACTACTGCTTTTGTACAATTACCGCTAGAGTTAGTGGGTAATGTTGATGATACTGTAGACCAAGTTGCAGAAGTGCCACCACCATTCCAAGTGCTTATATCAGGAGTTTCAGTGAGCCAGTGATAATTTCCTCGTCTTTCTTCAATCAATATGCCCTGTGCTACAGCACTACTGCCATTCCATCTATGTGTAAATCTTGCATCACCTGCACTTGATACTGGAGTAACATATCCGCTTGAATTTATGTAGTGTGCTCTGCTTGCAACACTTTCTGTTCTTGAATGTGTTATGCCACTTGGCATTGAGCCGCCTGTAAAAGTATAAGCCTTTGTAACGGCAAGATTAAATATGCTAAATGCTCTATCAGCAGTTTGACCCTCAGCATCCGTTGCTCTTAACGTAAAATTATAAGTTGTGCTTGATGAATCACTTGGTGCAGTACCTGTAATAGCACCTGTACTACTATTTAAACTAATGCCACTTGGTAAAGAACCAGATGCAACTGAGTAAGTAATTGTTGAATCTGAACTTGCTGATACAGTAACGCTATAAGAAGTTCCTGAAATGGCACCGGCTAAAGCACCAGCACTTGTACTCCATGTCGGAGCTACAGATACTATAAATCCTTGTGGAAACATTGCTGATTTGCCGTCACTGTTAACCACAAATACTTTATATGTTCCAGCAGATAATGCTGGCATTGCAGCCGTTAAAGATGTTGAGCTGGTGTTCGTTACTGAGGTGGCTGCTGTTAAAGCTGTGGTGGTGCCTACATCTACAAAAACATTAGAGCTTGAAAAACCAACGCCTGTAATTGTAATATTGCCAGCAGTATCGGGTGCTAATATACCTGAAATGGCTGTGATTTGTGGACCAGTAGCACCAGCTAAGACCTTGCCGCTTGTGACTGCATTTGCCGCAATTTTGTCCGAAGTTACAGCATTGTCTTGTAGCTGGGATGCACTAATTGCATCGTCCGCTATAACTCTTGATGTTATCTTAGTGTTTGCCATATTAACTCTCTAATTCTTTTACCCTTGCTTCTAGTTCTTGTATAGCTTTAAACAACATAGGTATCATTCTTGTTGTTGACATAGATCTAAAGTCATTAACTTCTTTGTTATTTATATATCCTACTCCAGTTTTTACATAGTGAGGTGCTACTTTTTCTACTTCTTGTGCTATAAAACCATAATTAATTATGTCAGAATCTGCTCCAAGTCTTTTATTGCCCTCATGATCTTCTGAAGTATCATTATATTTAAAAGTTACTGGTCTTAGTTGTTTTACTATTTCCAAGCCATCGCCTAAATCTGTAATATCGGTTTTAACTCTTTCGTCAGACAGAGAGGATACTGAGCCATCATTTGTAAAAAAATCTCCGCTTGGAGAATCTACTTTAGCTTGTACAGAAACTCCAACACCAGTTTTTACTACAAGAAAACTTAAGTCTAAATTAGTTGCACCACAAAGAAGGTTTCCTGTTCCCGGCTCATAAGAACCATTACCACCTTCAAATTTACTTCCAGAACCACCTGTGCCCATATAAACATTTTTACTTCTTATATAGCCTCCTTGTACATCAAGGTTTGTTCCTGATGTTGGAGTAGCTGTACCAATTCCAACTCGTCCTGAGCTGTCAATCCTCATTCTTAAGGTAGGATTATTTGCACCATTTGCAGTTCCAAAATCTAATTGCGTAGAGCCACCGCTTATATGAGTACCTTGCATATAGGCATAATGCTTGTCATCTCCACCAATAAGCAAGGTTGATGAGCCACCGTCATTACCTGCAGTACCACTTAATATTGCTAATTTTGCAGCAGTTATTGCACCACCATAGCCTGTGCCTGGAGCGTTAGTTCCAATACCAACTCTTCCTGAGCTGTCAATCCTCATGCGTTCATCAAGACCGCTACCTGTTTTAAACCTAATTTTATCGTTTGCACCTACAGAGTTTTGGTCTATCCGCATAAAATCATTAGAAGCATCTTCTAGTTTTATTGCAGCATCGCCTGAAGAAACTTCGACATGTATCTTTTCATCTACAGTTGTAGCACCTATACCTACATTTCCTGAACTGTTAGTGCCTATAAGAGTGCTTGTATAGTTAGGCAAAGTAACGTCTACATTTCCTGAAAAATCTGCGTGTGCGGGAGCTTTTAATTTTACTCTGTGTGCGTTATTTACTTCACAATAAAAATCAACCGCAGCAACACTACCAGTGCCTGTGTTTATTTTTACTAAGCCATCTGAAACTGTTACTCCTCCTGTGGAGCCATTACCGTCTGTTATAGTTTCATTTGTAAATGAAACAACTTCTCCGCTACTAATACTTATAGCTGTCGCGTCAGCACTTGAAGTGATACCGGCTACTCCACCAGCTTCATCTGCAAAAGATAAATTACCAGACCCATCAGTTTTTATTATCTGTCCGTTAGAACCATCAGCTGCTGGTAAGACCCAGATTTGATTACCTGTTAAGGCAGGAGCTTCAAAACCTACATAGTTAGATCCTTCGTAGAACCTTAGTTCATTGTTGCTACCACCAATCTCTAAATGCCCCCCAGTAGTAACATCACTGGTAAAAGTAACTTTTTCATTAGAATCAATAGTGATTGCTGTAGCGTCTGCACTCGTGCTAATTGACGTGGCTGATTCTAAAACATCAGACACCAAAGATTTTTTTAATGCACTGTCTGTAGCATCGAAGATCATAAAATGATCCGCACCTACAGCTGTAACCTGTGTTAGGCCTGACACGAAAGATGCCGGTAAGGTGTTTACTTCTGTTTGAGTAAAGGTCATGACCTCTAAGATTGCACCGTTTGCTGGTGCGGTATCCATGGTTAAAGTTGTACCGCTTACTGCATAGTCTGTTTTTTGTTGGTAAACACCGTCTAAAAACACCTGTGTATTGTTTTCATGTATTGGGGAAAGACCAAGCGTAAAAGCTGTGGTGCTTCCGTTACAAGTAAATTGATTGTGAGTAAGATTATTGCCTGAAACTAACGATGCTACATGATAAACAATTATTTTACGGCTGTTAGCAGGTGCAACATCTAAAGTAAGTGTAGTTCCTGAAAGAGTAAAGTCTCCCGGGTTTTGATAAACACCTTCAATAAATACAATTAAATTATCTTCACTTGCTGGTGCAACACTAAGCGTAAATGCGGTTGCAGACCCGTTGCCAGTAAAAGTATCAACGGTTAATGTAGAAGAAACTTCAGTCTTGACATCATCTAATAAAGCCGCAACGATCCTTAGTTCTGCTTTATCTCCAGAACTAAATGCTCGTGCAGTTGTATTATCATGTCCCCGAACCACGGTCAGGGTATTACCACTTCTTGCTGTTACCTTTACAATCTCCTTATTAGTAGTGTCGTCAAAGGTTACATAGAAGTGATCACTACCTGTTATGGTAGGAAAAACAGAACCATCTGTTACAGCGATACTCGTGGCGCTGCTATTGATTCCTGCGGCAAGAGTTGTCGCTGCGTTGTTGGTAAACTTAACAGCCATTAGCTAACTCCTTTAAAATTAACTAACTGTTACAGTCCAAGTAATTGTCATTGAGTCAGACGAACCCTTATTTACAACTGAAAACACAGTTCTACAAAGTAAAGTACCTGAAGAAGAGGCATTTAAAATACCAGCTTCAGTTACAGCACCTGTACCAGTGCCTGCAGCAAAAGTAGCTGTGTAAGTCACAACAGCATTTGATACAGCAGTACTAGTTAATGCAACACGACCTAGTTCACTTCCTAAAGCGGAATTACCAGCTGCAGCTGCAGTAGAACCACTTCCAATAGCCATGTGTGACATAGCAGTTGCGGAAGCGTCTTTCATTCTAGAGGCAACATATCCTTTTCCATCAGTAACCACAAGGTTATCGACTTCTTGGACAGTCTCTCCATTAAGAGCAATTTTTAACTTACCTGTAAGTTTTAAACCGTCGTTTATCATAAAATTTCTCCAATTTTAGTTTAATACACTAGTGTTAAATGCAGAGGTGTTAAGAACACTACTTGATCCAGAGATCAACACTACATTTATCGACTCTGTTATTGTAGCACTATCTGATAAAGATTTGCCAAGACTATGCGCCAAACTTTCTGAGATAGAAGTGCTGTCTAAAATAATACTTCCAGCCCCAGAAACAAGAACATCAGCTAAACTTATAGTCTCACTAAAGGATGTTGAGAAGGAATAAGCAAGGCTTTCTGTTATTGTAGGGGTATCTGCAGCAGTAGTTGAGAAAGCAATTGCGGGATCGCTATCGCCTACCCCCACAACATTTCCTTTATTAATAAGGACATCTGTTCTTAAATCATCTGAAGGGCTTGCTACGTCATCAAGTGCATAACTATCTGAAAAAGCCCGTACAAACGTAGCTACACGACTAAACGATTCGGACACTACCACAGATTCAAGACCTTGCACGGTAATTGCACCCCCCATACCACTGTGATTTGCACAATAATAATGTAGGCTGCTTGGTGTAGATCCAGTCACTTGTATCTCTACATAAGCACCAGAAGACCCTGGTGTGCCACTTACAGTCACATTAGTTGTATATGCAGAGCCCCCACCATGTGAACCATTCGCTGTTTCTGAAAACCTTAATGGGTGTCCGCTTACGCTTGAATCAGACAAGTCGAATCTGTATGTTTTACCTACATCTAACGTTAGTGCTGGTGCTCTTGAGCCATCAATATAAAAATAATTATATCCATAGTAACTTGCTACCGTGACTGTATAAGTAACAGTGCCACCTGCGGGTATCGGTTTATCTACAGCTAACGCCTTTGCCTCAGATATAGTTGCTGTTTCAGAGTGCGGCACACTAAGACTAAATGCTGGCGCATCAGATACCGATAGAGTATCGCTTTTAGCAGGGTTTATTCCTAGAATTTGTGCATCACTAAAAGATAAAGTATCGCTCTTTGCTGGTTCAATACTTAATACAGCGGCTTCACTTAATGCGCTACTATCACTAAACGCTGTACTAAAAGCAATCGCTGGTGAGTCGCTGAGAGTAGGAGTATCACTAAAGGCCCTAACAAAGTCTACTACTTTAGTAAGAGATTCAGAGATGCTTACTGTGTCTGATTTACCACTAGCAAAAGCAAGTGCTGTTTCTTCTGCTATAGCAATCGTTTCTGTTTTAGTAGTTACAAAAGTTAAAGCTGGGGCGTCTGCTAGGGTGACTGTCTCTGCGTTAGGTGAGTTGTATTGTGCGGTAAAGTACCTGTTTAGAGTGTCAGCATCTACATTTAATTCTGCGGCTACAAGTTGTTGAAAAGCTACGACCTGTTTAAGATCTATAGAATCTACAGTAGCTTTTAGGTGTTGAAATAAATTTACAGACTCAGTAGAGTCTGTTTGAATTATCAGCCGTAGCTGTTGATAGTCTACGGTAAACTTGAACGCCATTAATCAAAATCGTCACGAACTTTAAACTTAACTAGGTCTTGTACTGTTTGGATGTTGCCATCAGACTTAGTAAACTCTAGCTCTCCTTCAAAAGTACCTGCTTTTGTCCAAGTCCCTGACGGAAATATTAACGTACACGTGCCAGAAGACGGCGCGGATAAAGTAGCAGTTATTGTCTTTAAGACTGTAGTAGAACCTACTTCTCTAATCCTTAATTTGACAGCCCCACCTGTTAAATTTATAGGAGCCCATGTTGAACTATCTTCTACGTCCAACGTGGCTCCAGAAGCTGCGGTATTACTGTCTTTTAAATTAAAAGTAAGTTCCGGTAATGTGTCCCCTACTACTAACTTTATTGTGTCTGAATATGCCATAATTTATTCTACCATATTAATTTTCTCTCAAGTTAAACTTGGAGGTGTTTAGCTGACTGTACGCTGGTACAAAGTCAAAGAAATCTGTATCTAAAGTCATTACGTCCCAAGCCCTTTCGGCGGTTGGTCCTGCTATAGGAATAAAGAAAGGATTGCCGTATCTTTTATCTTCCATAAATAAAGGCAAGGCTAGTGCGTAAGGGCCCAATGCCCCCGATCTATCTACTACCTCAGACCAGTACTCTCCGCTAGACATAGATCTAGAAGCCCTGTAATCAGTATCTTGTGGAGACACGCCAGGTAACAACCAAGACAGCCCTATCTTAAATCTTTCTCTTAAATCCCAACCTAACATAGTTAGGGGTAGTAAAAGTGCTGCACCAAATAGTAAAGGGGCTACAGCTGCTGATATTCTGTTTTCGCGTCCAAATCGTGTTTCCCCTTCTCTGAATAAACCGCCAACTATATTTTTACCATACGCATAGTAGAAAGACTTAAGTTGCCACACTAAAGCAAAATTAGGGTCAGAAGCCCAAATAGGTCTTTCTGCAGCGTTTGGTCTAACAATAGCTTCATCAACAAATCTGCCTAAAGCTGTTTTTATTTTAGGGTGGTTGTCTATGTTTTTACCATCCCAAGCTTTTACATCTTCCGCGGTGAGATTTAGTTCTTTTAAAAATCGTTTTGATTCTAGTGTTTTGAAGTCGCCTGGAGCTCCGTTTTCAACTATTTTTTGGTGTTTCAATAAAAAATCTCTACCCATACCAGCCGCAAACTTCCTAGTAAAGATAGTCCAACGTTCTAATTGAGTAGCTCTAAACCATTTGTCACTCCAATTTTTAGCATAGTCATAGGAACTATCTAACTCACCAGAGTATAGAATAGTAGTAGCTGCAGCTTGTACGCCATTGACACCGATTGACTTAGCAAGTTCTGCTCCCTCGTCTTTATTACCCACAGCTTGATATAAGTTTCGAGCTATTATTTTTAAGTCAAAGTTTCTAGTACGTAGGATAGGCCCAGCTGCGTCTGGAACAGAAGCAAAGACAGCCATACCTAGTAGAGTAAGAACATTTAAAGCTTGTAAAGAACTATTGGTATGTCTCCAAATATCATTTTCTATTGGATTAATTTTACCTAACATAGCATTTACTGCTTCTTTAGCATGCGCTCTTTGTTCTTCTGGTAGTTGGTTTATAAGCTCTTCTATACGTTTAGGCCCACCTCTTTTTTCATACTCTGACCTACGAGATGCTTTACCAATGTATCTTACTATGGCTACCTCTGGGGGTAGTATTAAACCTTCTTGGAGCAAAGTCTCTGAATCCAAAGCTTCGAATAACTTAGCTCTTTCTTTTAACGCTCCTACATTGTATTCATTTTCTTCTGAGGTGTTGTTTATGTCATCTTCATTTTTTCTTATTAAGTCTTCTACTATGTCTATGGCTTGTTGCTCACTAACGTCTGGATTTTTTTGTTGTAGGAGTTCGACTAATTTTGCTCGTTTTGTAGGGTTAGAAGCTATATCAGCTATTGCTATAATACGAGGAAAGAAATTTGCTCTAAACTCTATACCATACTGTTCTAAATTAAGATCATCATAAATTTGTTTTAAAAGTTCTCTTACTTCTCTAGCTTCTTCTGATAACTGTTCATTAGTTTTTCTTTCATCTGCAGCTTCCCGCATTATGTCTCTTTCTCTATCACTAAATTTCTTATCGTTATCCATTTTTAAAACTTTTACTAACTTTTGCATGTACTCATTAGTTAGCCTGTTGGCTTCATTTATCATGCCCGTCTCTTTTAAATTACCACTCAACACGTGGAAGAAGTCTGCTAGCTCTTTACCTACGGGGCCTAAACCCTCTAGAAAACCATGGGAGGTGTAAAATAATTTTTTAACCCAGTTAGGAACTTTACCGGATGTAACTATCTTTTCGGCTGCTTTATTTATCTTTCTAAAGGTTTTTTCACCTGCTTTTAGTCCGTACACTTGATCTAGCTTATCTTCTATGTGTACACGTTCCTCATAGTTAATATCTTTTGACTCTTTAGAATTACTTAGAGTATTAGTAAAGCCATTCATGTATTCTCTAAAAGTTTCACTATAAGCAAACCTAGAAGCAAATCTACCTTTCTGTTCTTTATTAAGCCTTAAAGTATTCCAAAAACTTTTTAACTTTCTAGCAATAGATCTAATATAAGACTCTGCTAAATTCGTAGCTTGTAGAAGCTGACCGTCTTCTTGCTCAAATAAAAAAGCAGCAACTTTATCAGCAACCCACTCTTCAAATCCTACTTCTGGGTCTTGCCATTGAGATATTTCTGGAGTAGCTGCTTTTGCCTCTTTATACTCTTTCATGAGCATTTTTCGTAGCTTAGGGTTAGATAAACTTTTGTTTATCTGTTCTCTAAAAAATGTATGCCCTATCTCATGTCCTAAAGCTAACATATAAAAACCCTGAGAATCTAAAGGAGCATTAGCCTCTATACCTAGAAGTACTACATCAAAATCAGCGTAAGGGACGTTTAAACCTTTTAAACGGTCACTATCAAGTATTTTTTGTTGTTTGCTTTTTATACTTTCATTTAACTTAGGGTCTCCTAAGTCTATGGTTTCCGTAGCACTAAAAACTTTTATGTCTTTTGATATACCCAACACTTTCTTAGCCGCAGTAACTATAAAATCTACATTAAGCTCGAAGATATCTCTTATAACCGGAGAAAAAGTTATTTCTCCTTTACCCGTGCTAGCAGCTTTGTATCTACCTCTTTTTAAATTTTGGTTTAAAGTTTGTTTGTCGTACGATTCTTTTTCAGCGTTCCAATAGTCTTCTGAAAGTTGTTCTTGAAATATAGGGTCTCCTTCTTGCCCACCTGTAGTGTCTGTGGTCTCAGGTCCTAAGTCCCTACTAGGATCAAAAGTACCCTCTGCTAGAAGTTTCTCTAATTTTTCTATATTTTGAGCGTCCTCTTGTGATTCTCCTGTAGCTGCTTGTCTTTCTTGAATTTGTTCTAGTCTTTTTCTAACTGCGTTTAAGTCCCTAGGGTTAATATTAAAATCATCTTGTACTCTTTGCTCTATGACATTTAGAGGTGTTTGTTCTATATTTTGTGTTCTTCCTTCTAAAAGTTCAGCAAGCGTAAAAGTGTTGTCCCCTTCCGTGTAAACAATAGCTTCAGGATCTCTGAGAGACTCTTCTGTTATATCTTCAAACTTAAACTGCAACTTAAACTGCCCGCTTAAGTCGGTAAGTAAAGTTCCTTGGAAATCAGCAAAAGCAGACGCTAGACTACTTAGATTACCCCCCACTCCGGTTTCACTTTGAAGCCCTGTTCTTCTTACTAAGTTTCTAAACTGATTAGTTATAAAAGGCATATCAACTGCAACAGCGTTGCCTTCATTTCCATCTTTATCTATTTCTACTATTTGAAAACGGCTTTGTCTCGCGCCTTTTCTTTTTTTAGCATTTCTTATAATTCTAGCTATATCTCTTTCTAGGTCAGAATAAGTTTCTGCTTGTGTTGGGGTTACATTATAAGTACCTATGACATAGCCTTCTTCAGTCTTTTCTATCTTATAATTTTTAAGAGTCCCATCATCATTACGCTCTTCAAACTTATTGGCTCTGTTTATAAAAGCTTCTAAAAGTATTCGTGAATATTCATCATTATTTATAGCGTCATCAAACTCAGCTAAAAATTCTGGTTGTGTAAGGCCTCTAGCTTCGTTTATAAGCTCTGGGCTAGGTATTTGGTCTTGCGCAAAGTCAGGGTTTGGGGGAGCCCAGGCTTGATTATTTCTATTAAGTATTACAGGGTCATCCGTTCTACGAGGGGGTGTTAACTCAAACTCACTTCTGCCTTTTTCAAAAGGATCAACAGGATCTGCGGTTTCGTCAAAATCAACGTCATCATCACGCATCTCTCTAACTTCAGGGCCTACTCTAGCTGCTCTTTGTTCTAAGTGCGTTTCTGCGTCTACAATTTCGTAGGTGTAGTTTGGGCTATTGTTAAATAAATTACGTGCGGTTTGTAGATGTGCGGCACCTTCTTCCGTGTCAGGTCCTTTTGTTTGATGGTAATGAACCACGTTTCCGTTGCTGTCTTTTACTTCTACTACGTGCGTGTCATCAAACGCCCTAGTACGACTGTAGTCTAAAGCCCTAGCAAGTTGAGAATCTAATAAGGCGTTACTGAATTGATTAAGTTCCATAACGTTAGCAAAAGACTCTAGCTTTTGGTCATTTGTACTAAACAGAACACCGCCGGCGTTACCAGCTTCAGTTCTTATCGCAATATCATATTGTTTTATTTTGTCACCAAACCTAGCTTGTAATTTCTCTCTGACTTTTTCAAACTCTCCTAAACTGTTTACTGGAACAAACACAGAGTCTTTGTTGTTAGTAGGATCCATCATAGCTACAAACTGTGCTTCTAAGTCAGTGCTAGACTCTAATTGAACTTCGAAAGGTCTACCGCCTATATTTTCTTGAATAGCGTCTGCTACAGCTTGTTTTTCATTGTGATTGTTAAGCATCTCATTAGCTTTTGCTACAGTGCTACTAACTGCGGCTCCCGATCCACCTACACCAAAACCACCAGCTGCCCCTGCAAAAAAAGCAGTTAAGGTATCGAGTTTTAGTTGGCTCATGGTGTATTTATCATCTAAAGCAGTGCCACCTTCACCACCTCTAAACTTTTGAAACCCTTCTATCAATGTTTGCGTGGCCTCGGCCCCACCTTCTGCAGCTGTAGATAAAGCAGTAGCTCCAACAGCTTTACCTAATATATTTGTTCTAACGGGCTCTTGTGCTTTTGCTAACGGCGCCCCAAACTCTTGTACTAGTGCTTTACGTGTGCCTTGTTTTGCAACTCTACTTACTGCGCCAAATAAAGCAGCTTCCGCTCCTAACCCAGCAGCAGTAAAGGGCACAGCAAGACCCAGTGATTTAAAAGCAGCAACAGGATCGGTTACGCCTTCTTCTGCAAAGTTACCAAAGAACGTACCACCACCTTGTAGATACTCTTGAGAACCGGCTCCAGCAAGCCCTCCTATTTTTGCTCTTCGCCCTTGCACCGAGTTTCTATAGGTTTGGTAGACAAGATTCATAATTTTTTCTTCGTTTTCATCAAGTGGTTTTTTAAGGGCAGCTTTTTCTACTGTTGTTTTTATCTGTTCTTTTGCTACGCCCTTTCTAGCTAAGTTTATTGCTACATTTTTTCCTGCCGTAGCTCCAACAGCGCTAGTAAGCTTACCAGCTGACCCTAAAGCTGTTACCGCAGGAATTGTCACAGGTGCTACTGCTGCAACAGCTGCTCCTGTTAAAGCAGCGGTAATTGAAGCTGCCGCTGAAGGTAGCATTTCGCCAGCAAAACCAAATGCAGCGTTAGTAAAACTTTTGAAATCGGGAGCGTCTAAGAATTGATGAAATTGTTCTGCTGGGTCTACAGTTTTAGAAGCTGAAGACGCGGCTTGTGCTATAGAAGCACGATGTATAGAGTTTCGTAAAGCTTCTTCGTCACCCTTTAAGGAGTTTACTAGACCCCCAAAGTATTGACGATTTGCTTCTAGGTTGTAAGCTCCCGCATCTATGCCTTCTTTAAAACGGGCTACAGGGTCAAAAGTTACACCAGGCTGAAGATCACTAGAAGCAGGCGCATCACTATACATGCCCGCCCTATCACCACTTAAATCTACGGGTTGACGTTTAGTAAAATCTTGAACGGGATCATAAGCCATAACATTAGTTTCTTACTTCTTGGTCTCCTTCTACAGATAATTCTTCTATAAGTATTTCAAGTTGATCAAGCGGTATACCACCGGCTGTTAACGTATTCATGAAGACCTCTTCCTCGGCTTGGAAAGCAATACCTCCTGATCTAGCTTTACCTGCTATTTTAGTTATGTTTCCGTTAACATCTGTAACTAAAACTAATCTGTCTTTAAATAGTTGTCTTAAACTACCTGTGTCGCTTTCATCTCTTCTTGGGAAATCAGCAAACCACTCACCTAGGTTGGGGATAGGCCATGTAGTGCCTCTTGCTTTGTCAAGCACAGTTTCTGCAGCTATATCTACTCTTAGATTTAGTGCATCTCTCATATTTGAAGTTGCTTTGTCGCTTTTGAACGCATTAGCTTCGATAAGATATCTTATCATGTCTCTTGGAGTAGGGTCGATGCCAGCTCTACCACGTTCAGTTTGTCTCCAAACGTCAGTAAACAGTGGATTCCTAACCCCGCCATAGTTATTAACTATTTGTCTAATATTATCATCAAAACCAGACTCCCAAAGTGCGTATTTGTCTCGTAGTGTAGAGTTAAAATTCTCAGCTCTATCTTCTGGTTTAAGTTTTAACTGAGCTAAATATTCACGTACATTTTCACCTTTTTCCTTAAAGTCGGTTGTAAAGTCAATGAACTCATCTCTTAAACCTTCGTTTATTCTATTTTCTTCTTTTACACGGTTTAAGAAAGCATTTGAAGAAGCAGTATCTAGTCGTTGTTGTGCTTGCACAGAATCTGTTAACTCTTTAGCATCTCGAGTGCTGATACCTGTAGTAATGAAGTTCTCCATTTTTTTAGTAGCATCTGCTACGCTTTGTCCGCCTACCATGCCATCAGGCCCAGCAAGTAAAAGATTAATAGATAGAGAAGTTAGGTAAGGATTTTGTATAACTCCTTGATCTACCGCTTGTTTCATATCATCAAGATTATTAATGTTTTGTTGTTCTAAAAAGCCTCTTATATTAGTTACTTGTTCTTGACTAAATCCTCTTTGCGCAAACTCTCCAGAAGTCATTAGACTTTGCACTTGACTTGTAATTTGATTTTTATCTAGTCCTTCAAACTCTGGGAAAGTTTGAGAGAAAGTATCAGTTACAAGATCGCCTTGCCCAACTTGCTCATTGGTAAATACAGGTGTAGTAGTAGTAGTTGTTCCAGGTCGTTGGCTTTCTAGGTTTAATTTATCTTGTTCTAGCTCTGCTCTTAAATCGGGTCCTAGTTGTGTATTCTGTAATTTATTATCTATCTTAGCTATTTCTTTATCTATCTTCGCTACATTTGCAGCTCTCTGTTGGTCTGTAACCGCTACTTTTCCTTTTCTGTTATCAAGGGTCTTTTGAATTAAGTTTGACGTAAAACCGCCTGGTGCAGTTCTAGTTTTAAGAGTATTTAATCTTTTTTGTTCTGACTTAGACAAGTTTCCTTTAGCTTCTAACTCTCGTATTTCGTCTTGCTGTCTCTGCATAAACGCCATGGTTTCTTTAAACCTTTGACCCTTAGCAGTATTATCGCCTTGGAACAACTGATCTATTTCTGCATCAGACATAATTTGTTGGTTGTAAGAACCATCATCGTTAGTAAACCTAGAAACAACTTGCGAGAACGCATCTTCATCAGAAGCTCGTTGTACTTTAGGAGTTCCGTCAAAGTTGTAGTCCTTGCCGTATTGTCTATCCCATTCATTAGTCCTAGTAGCAGGACGAGGTGGTACATTACCAGGCTGGGGTGTTGATGCTGGTGCTGGTGCTGGTGCTGGAGCACCTGTTTGAATTTGGTCTCCTGAACTAGCTAACACAGTTTGTTTTCCTTCTATTTTGTTAGCTTCGTGCATTTGTTTTATAAGAGCTACTACAGAAGGGGTGCTGCTATTGTCATCTAAAATAAACTCTGCTATTTCTCCTTGATCTCGTGGCACATCTATAACAGCATTTGTATTGTTCATGCCTGTAAAGGTTACATTATTTTGTCCTGAACCCTGCGCACCTATGCCTTGTCTTAATAAATCATTTGTACCAGACGCGGCTCTGTTTGCGTCTGGGTTTATCACTATCCCATGCATAGCTGGTACGAGTTCTAAAGCTGTTTGTAGCTCATCAGAAGTAAGAGAAATAGGCTGAGTGTCATCTGGAGAGTCTGTGCCAAAAAGTGTTTTTAAACTAAAAATTCCTCTTTCGTTTATAACGGGCATAGAATAAGAATAGTTTTTACCTTCTTTTACATCTATATTGTCATCGCTTCCTACTTTGTCAGCTACACTGGTTGCAACTACTCCTTCATTACGGTTTGGAGCAAAAACTTTTTGATTTTTTCTTTTAACAGGCTTTCCATCTTCAGTCTTAGATAAATATTGCCCAAAAGCCCTATCCATAAGTAAATACTGCCCAAGCTTATCTGGTTCATTCTTTTGTAGCGCATTATATCTATCTTCCCAATCCTCTCTAAGAGTGTAACTAGCTGCGCCCGTTGAATCTACGTTCACTTTATAGATACCAATCTGATCATTTGCTAAATAAGCAAGAGCTTTTGCAGATTCGCCTGCGTCGTATTGGTTTTGTATTTGTTCTCTATATAGTTGGTTAGCTAAAGCAGTGGTTTGGGCTTGTTCCATCCCTCCAACTGTTGAAGATCCTCTTATAAAAGATGCGAGTGGATTTGTTGACATAATTAAATCATAAAGGCGGTAAGCAGTGCTGCGCCTAACTGGCCTCCCATACCCATCATTTGTGCACTATGTTGTGCTTTTGCGTTTTTGTAAGCATTGTATCTTTGGTTAGCCATAGAAGCTGCGTTGCCCATATTAGACAATGAACTTCTATTCACACCCTGACCAATGTTTATTAGATCTGCAAGTGTGCTTTGGTTGATTTCTCTTTGTGCTAATCTAGAATTATTAAGAGCTCCTACAGTCCCTAAGCTTCGGGACCTTTGTAATGCACGTTCTTGTTCTTGTAACTGCGCAGTACTAAGACCGGCTCCACCGTACCTTTCTAAATTTCTTTGCCTAGCCCCAGCAGCTAAACGTGACTGAGTAGCAGAATCATCTCTAGCTCTATCTATCAGAGAAGTATCGTTTCTAGATTCTAATAAACGTTCCTCAAAAGGCCTAAAGTCACGCATATACCTGTCATAATCTCTTCGTGTTATTTGAGCGTATACAGCCTCTGGATCTGATACTTCCGGCAGATTACTTGTTTGGTATTGTGATATTTTCATTTTAATCAAACCCTCCAGTCATAAAGTAGTTACCAAGTCGCGTTAGACCGCTTTCAGCGTTTGGATCTCCTTGAAAAAACCCTCTGCCCGCACCTTTATTTTTTAATCCTTG
>MDTD01039575.1_pt1 | contig 35321 bp, 21 predicted proteins | sample 811221 | NCBI WGS metagenome assembly MDTD01 (sample SAMN05326646, study PRJNA326480) | marine metagenome | isolation source: seawater | place: Pacific Ocean: South West | collected 2011
AAATCCTGATGCAGAAAACCCGGGAACGCTTAAACCTTTCGGACCGGAAAATTCAAGGGTGCTCCTCCTTTTTGGCCCGTAGGTCCTTTGATGCCTTTGAGCTTGAAAAAAATAACGGCCATGGCTGGCAGGTCAAAGCGCAGGCTTCCGATGGCGATAAGGAACGGGTGTTGAACCGGTCCAAATCCCTTTTGGGGGTGCTGGGATGGCTTGCGGAAAACCGGTTATACCGGCGGTCGAAGGCCACCTTGAAAATGAAGGTGGATGACCGGTTGTTTGAAAGCCGGGAGGCGGCGGTGCCCCCGGACACCCTTTATCTGGCCCTCCAGCCTGTAAAACCCATAAACGATGATGTCTTTGAATTTGATGCCCAATGGACAAAACTCATGGTGCTGCTGACGGGCCATACACCGTCACAAGGTTTCACCCGGGTGGAATTTCTCGGGATAAATTCCTGGGGGGAATTGTACGAAGATGAAATGTCCCTTGACACCGGCAGACCCATGGCCCATAGATATAGGGACATCGCCGAAAAAATCAACCAATACGAGGGGGACCGCCCCCAACTATTGTTTTATCAATTGGCATCCCGGCGGGACCCGGACGCCGTATACCAGATCAAGCAATGGTTATGCGACCGGTTCATGATAGCGGGTCCCGGGATTCCTAAAAAGAAACGTCCGCTGCTGGACAAATTATAGGATAATTCATGACTGACGCGTCAATTCTCATAGTCACCGAGGATCAAACCGAACTGAAAAACTTAAGTATTGCCATCAAAAAAATGGGGTTCCCCTCTCCGGCCCGGGCCACCGGCGGCAGTGATGCATGGAGTATGCTGAAATCTTCCCCGGTCGACTGTGTTATAGCGGCCTATGAGATGGAAGAGATGTCCGGACTGGCCCTGCTTAAGATCCTTCGACGGGAAGATACGCTGGGGGATATCCCCGTTTTTCTGACCCATGACGCCTTCACAAAGATCAAAGTCATCAAGGCCGGCCAGGCAGGTGTAACCGGACTATTTGTCATTCCCTTTGACCGGGAGGGAATAAAGACCAAAATCGAAATGGCCCTGGACGGGGTCAAAGATCCGGTGATTGAAAAGACGTCGGAAACCATAGACAAAGGCCTGGAACTGATCGAAAGAAAAGAGTACGCCAAGGCGCTTGAAGTATTTCAAAAACTGGTATCCCGGAAGGAAAACCCGGAATACTATTTTAACATCGGCTATATCAAAACCGCCCAGAACCGCCATCCCGAAGCCATTGAAGCCTTTTCCAAAGCCACCCAGCTTGACAGGCTTTACGTAAAGGCCTACGAGGCCATGGCACGGGCGTACAGGGCCATGGGACAGACGGAAAAGGCAGAGGAATACATGCAGACCGCAGCGGAAATATATATGGATACCGATAAGCTTGGGTCTGCAGAAGACCTGCTCAACGAGCTTTTGGAATCCGGCACCAATTCTTTGAACGTCTTCAACACCTTAGGCGTGCTTCACCGGAAAAAAGGCAATATGGAACAGGCCCTGCAACAGTATAAAAAAGCCCTCAAGGTCCACCCGGATGAGCCCTATATTTACTACAACATCGGCCGGCTTTACCTGGACATCAAAGATATGGACAACGCCAAAAAGTACTTCCAGGCCGCCCTGGACAAAGACCATGGTTTTGAAGAGGCCAAACAGGTGCTCAAGGCCATTGATCTAGGTCTGATATAAACGTTTTCCCGGCAGACCCTTTCCATCTCCGGTATCTCAAGGTACGTTACAACCAGATGGGATGTATATCATCAATGGTGTCTTTGACGCCGTTCACGGCAGTGGCCAGCCTGAAATAGCGTAGGGCCATGCCAAGGTACCGGGTCAGCAGATTCAGGGTTGCCAGATCCCTCTCACTGACCTGCCACGGTTCACTGTGGTACACCCGCAGTGCCCCGATAATCTTTCCCCTCAGGTTCACCGGCAGCGACACAATGGAACGAATGCCCTCCTCCTCAGCCTTTTTGGGATATTGAAGCCGGTCGCTGTTGCGGGTGTCCGTGATGATCACAGGTTTCAGGTTGTCCGGGAGCCGGATACTCTGGTCTGTGAGGATCGGCCCCTTATTCAGATAATTGATGCTCAGGCCCTCCGTGGCAAGGATTTCCAAGGCATCCTTGCCCGGATTCACCACAAAAACACTGGCGGCTTTCACCCCGAGCGCGGACACCAGAAGCTGGGTGAACTGGGTGCCCATGATGGTCGGGTTGTTCGCGTCAAACACCGTATCCACGATGAGTTTTAAATGGGATAACTCAAATCTGTTTTCCATGACATCCTCCTAATTGACGATGTGTACACCGATGCCCCCGTTCACATGGCGTACAATCCGCTTTGAAATACTTCTGGAAAAAAAATTCACGATGTTTCCGGGATTCCGGTTCAAAACCACCACATCGAACCGGCCCTCTTTCCACAGGTTGATGATATCCGTGGCAACGTCCGTTTTCACCGGTGCGAACACACAGTGGATATGGTGGCCTGCAATCCCATGATTCATCAACTGGTGGCGCACCTCTTCTAAGGCCCGCTGCCGGTCATCCTGCTTGAGCTTGAGAAGGGAGGCATTGTGAACCACCTGCTTCATGATCTGGGTGTCCCGGATATCCACCTCCGGGACCGGGGTAAAGGCATGAAAAAGCGTGACTTTCACCCCGTGACGTTCGGAATACCGCCGGCCCACAAAGTCCACGGCCTTTTCATCGTTGGGTGAAAAATTGTAGGGAATTAAAATGTTAACTGACATTGAAGACCTCCTTTCAAATTACACATAAACCCCGGTTTCGGGTAAAGTTGGTCGCTTCAAAAGGATACCTGATATGAAGACTGGATTTAGGTGTCGAAGAAAACGCTCCGGTGTCAGAATAAAAGGCGGGTTGCAGGTCTGGCTTAGGGTGGGTTCAACTGTCTTAACTTATACCAGATCAGCGGCGGCATGACAATTAAATTGACAATAAAACCGAGGCTTTGTAGACTTGAAAAAAGGTTGATGCGACATTGGTACGCGCCCCAGCCCTTCTGAACAATTCTTTCAGCCCGAAGCAAGCCGACCATTTTAACCCTTTAATGAAAGGAGGCTTCATGGCCGTTTCCGTTATCATTCAAAGACGTGTCAAAGACAAGGAAATCGGAGCCAAACTGGCACCTTATATCGTCCAGCTCCGTTCAAAGGCATCGGTTCAGCCCGGATTCATCACCGGACAGACCTTCAGTTGCATTGACTGCGACGGGGAATACATGGTGATCTCCACCTGGGACACCATGGAAGACTGGCAGCGCTGGATGAACAGTGATGAACGCCGAATGATCCAGAAAAAGGTGGACGACCTTCTGGGGGAAAGCAGCCGGTACCGGTATTACGAACCCCTGGTGGGCGGCATACCGCCCAAATTTGAGGACGCGTAATTCACCCGAGACAAAAGGACAATTTGACAAACAGGGACCGGCCTTTTACTGTGAAAGGAACCCCATAACCCCTATCACAGGAGACACCCGTGAAACCTGCCCCCCTGAAACCGATCAGATCCGTTCTATCCGTCCCGGGCAACCGGGCGGAGATGCATGAAAAGGCCAGGTGTTCGGCTGCGGATATGGTCATGCTCGACCTTGAAGATTCCGTTCCGCCGGAGGAGAAAAAACAGGCCCGGCAAACCGTTGTCCGCACGATATCAGATCTCGCCTGGAAAGACAAAGCCCTTGCCGTACGCATCAACGCACTGGATACCCCCTTTGGGTATAAGGATGCAGTGGAAGTGGCCGAAGCCGTGGGAGATAAACTGGATCTGCTGGTGCTGCCAAAAACAAATACCCCGGGTGACATCCACTTTCTGGACAGGCTGCTTTCCGGTATTGAACTGGCCTGCGGGCACAAATTCGTCCTCAACATTGAGGCGGCCATAGAAACGGCGGCGGGACTTAACCAGGTATCGGCCATCGCTGCGGCTTCGCAGCGCCTAGCGTCTCTTTCTTTCGGGGTGGCGGATTATACGGCCTCGGTTGGTGCCGGACTGGCATCTGTTTCCGGCCACGGCGAAAATGATGCCCACGTATACCCGGGACACCGCTGGCATTTTCCCTTAAGCCGCATGATCATGGCGGCGAAGGCCAACGGGTGTTTTGCCGTGGATGCCCCGTTTGGAAACTTCAAAGACAGCGAGGGACTGAAGGCATCTGCAACCATGGCCAAAGCCCTTGGCTGCGATGGAAAATGGGCCATCCACCCGGCCCAGATCGATACCATCAACCAGGTGTTTTCCCCCACGCCTGAAGAAATTGAAAGGGCCTTAAAAATACTGAAAACAGCAAAAGAGGCCGGCCACACCAGAGGGGCTGTGGCCATTGACGGAAAAATGGTGGATCAGGCCACCATCCGCCTGGCCCGCAGGGTGCGTGACCACGCTCGTCACCTGGGGCTGGTTGCCGCCCAATAGATCATTTGTCTCCACAGGCATTACCATCACCGTCCACGGCTCCGTCTGCGATGCCAAGATGGGTTTTGACCCCGCACATATCGTTGCCCTCCACCACCCAGGCACCGTCTGATGCCACCACCATCGGCACAAAAGAGACATCGGCCGCCCGCATCAGTTTCATGGTCTTATCGATTTTTTCATCGGCCGCCTCGCAGGTGACAAGGGTTTGGGGCAGGTTCATCTCCCGGTACGCCGCGTAGTTGAATTCCTTGCACAGGATATGGGCCGTCATGTCCCGGCTTTTGGCACTGAGCAACGGAAAGACGATCAGCTTGAGCTTCAGCTTTGCCTCAAATGCCAATGCCTCAAGTTCAGGCAGCATGGCTTTGCAATGGGAGCAGTTGGGGTCGGTGATGACGTATAGAAAATCCGTGGCCTGCCCGGGACCGAAACTCATGGACACCAAGGGCGAAAGATCCTTATGCCGCTCCTTGAAAAAGCGTCTTCGCCGTTCCTCAGCCATGGCCGTTTTCTCATCAGCCGCCTTCCGCTCCGCCTCGGCCACCTCAGACAGGCTGTTCATGGTTTCCCGGGTCACCGGCACCCTGTCCCTGAAGAGACGCCCCGCCACAAGGGCGGATTTTCCGGCATACACCGGCGCCAGATTGCCGTCAACGGCAATGACCACCTCACAGAACTCACCACTGGGCCGCTTTAACACGATTTTTGCCCCGGGGGATAAAGGGACATGATTTGCGATCCAGTCCAGGGTCACATGGGTGCACACATCCCCTGCCGCCGCCGGGGACGCCAGCAGCATCAAAGCAGAAAAAAAGATCAAAACAGATTTTATTTTCATGGGAATTTCCTTATGCTTTCTGATTCTAAAATATGGAACAAGACCTACTCCTATCATAAGTCATCCCCGTGGGACAAGAGCTTCTCCCGCCCTGATAAATGTAAAATCTGCACCCCGGCACTTGATTTAGGCCCAGGATTCAGAGTAAAACTGAACCGCATCTTATTTCAATACCTTAACTGGAAGGGATTGCATGACTTCGGAGAACAACGACAGATTATTTAAGATTCTGCTGGATGCGGCCAAAAAAGTATCCATGGGCAAGTACGACCAGACAGACAGCCTCATGGAGCTGACCAACCAGAGCAAATACCCGCCCATGGTATCGGAACTGGCTGAAGCATTCGGTATGATGATTGTCCAGGTGGAGGCCAGGGAGTTCAACCTGGAAGGGTTGCTCTCCCAGCTTACGGCCAAGAACAAAACACTGGAAGAGACCCTTCAGCGGGTCCAGCTCTTGGAAAGTGTCCGGGGCCACCTGAGTAAATTTGTTCCCAAATCCGTTCAGGATATTATCGACAACAACCCGGAAAATCCGGATCTGAACAAACATGAAAAGCATATTTCCGTATTGTTTTTAGATATCGCCGGGTACACCAAAATGAGTGAAACCACCTCCAGAGGGGACATGAACCACCTCATTGAGACCTATTTCAGCGAGTTTCTCAACATCATCGTGGAAAATAAGGGAGACATCAATGAAACCGCAGGGGACGGGCTGATGATCCTCTTCCAGGACGAGGACCCCAGAATACATGCCGCGAATGCCGTGACCGCAGCCGTGGGCATTCGGAAGCGGACCAATCTGATCAATGCGGCCCAAAAAAGCGGCGGCCCGCCCGTGATGGTGAATATGGGGATCAATTCGGGACTTGCGGATGTGGGGTCCACACGGTTCAGCGGGATTGCCGGGGACCGCTGGACATTTACCGCCTCAGGTCCGGTGACCAATATCGCCGCCAGGGTCTGCGGCATCGCCACCAACGGCGGCGTGCTGGTCACCCGGAATACTGCGGATCTCCTTGACGGGCGGTTTCAACTCGGGGAGTTTACCCCCCATACCCTGAAAAACGTGAGTAAACCCATTCAGATATGTGAAGTAACCCTGTAACCCGTTTCTTGGGGAGCGTCTGACAAAATACCCTCTTATCGTTTTAGGTATTCATCACATCTTACGTTAGTCTTTCGGCAGCGCGTCAATACTGTCGTAGCAGGGCATAATCGAAGGAAACCCTGAAATTTCAATCACCTCTTTGATATTATCCTTATGACCGGCCAGGCTGAACTCCCCGTTGGCAGCCTTCAGTTTTTTGGCTGCCACAAGAAAGACCCTGAGCCCGGCACTTGACACATACTCAAGACTGCTCAGGTCCATGGCCACACGGGTCTGTCCGTCATCAATCAAGGCGGTCAGCGCCTCTTCCAGTTCAGGGGCAGTCACCGCATCCAGGCGTCCGGTAATCCGTACCACACAATGTCCTGCCATCATCTCCTTGGCAATATCCATTTCATCTCCCTAACATATTCGTTCGCAGGCTGCCCCCTGTCCGGGGTCATTCCCGCCATCATTGCACAGAGGTTCCTTTCTATGTGATATATGGAAAAGTGTCAATATGTAACCCGTCCCTTACGGCCAAAGGCCCCCTCATTTTCAGGACAGGGTGATGTCCATGCGTCACTCACAGCCCGGGTCATCTACGCTTTAGAATAACCGGGGTGACATATCTGCTGAACATCCGGTTAAGCCTTTGCTTTCGCTTATAAGATCACAGCATTAGCAAAAAAGCAACTGTTGACCTTGCCACCTGCTTTGGCTATAATCGGCACTGTTCGCCCGTTGGTTTCTTGACACCTCAACACAACGCCGGCAGCGCCTTTGGACCGCTGGCCCATGCGTCATTTAGGACTATCCCCCATGATTCTTGTGATCGGTGAAATTCTGTTCGACCTATTTCCTGATGAGCGCCGCATCGGCGGTGCTCCCTTCAACTTCGCCTTTCATCTGAGGCACCTGGGGTTTGACGTCCGGTTCATCTCACGGGTGGGCAAAGATACCCTGGGCAACGAGTTAAAAGACTTTCTTCACCGGCACGGATTTGCTGCCCAGGACCTACAGACAGACCCCGCCCATGCCACCGGCCGGGTAACGGTATCCTTGAAGTCGGACGGCAGCCACGTCTTTGATATCGTCCGGGATACCGCCTATGATCACATTGAATTCACCGATCATTTAAAAGGCCTGTGCACCGCCCCGCCCGATCTGCTTTACTTCGGCACCCTGATCCAGAGAACAGAAAACGGCCATGCTCTGGTGAAAAACTGCCTTTCAGCGGCAGGCCCTTCCTGCGTGACATTCTGCGATATCAACCTGCGGCCGGGCTGCTACACCCCAAAGATTGCAGCCGACACCGTGGCAGCCGCGGACATCCTGAAGCTCAGCGATGAGGAGCTGGATATCATCGCCCCCGGCCGTGATGCAGACCTGGAAACACGTATCCGGCACCTTGCCCGATCATCCAATCCGGAGACGGTCATTCTGACCCGGGGCGAAAAGGGCAGTATCTGGGCCACCCGGCAAGACACCCTGTCCCACCCGGTCCCCGGCAAAAAGAGGGCCGCGGTTGCGGACACCGTCGGCGCCGGAGACGCCTATGCCGCCATGGCCGCGGCCGGACGCCTCAAAGGGCTGCCGGACAGCCAAACCATGGCCCTGGCGCAGGAATTTGCCGGCCGCATCTGCGAAATTCGCGGGGCACTTCCCCACTCCCCATCATTTTACACGGACTTCAAACGAGGACTTTTCCTATGACACAGACGCTTTATATTCAAATGTTCAGTATCCACGGACTGTTGCGCGGACAAAACCTTGAGCTGGGATACGATGCCGACACCGGCGGCCAGATCAAATATGTGGTGGAACTCTGCCGCACCCTTGCCAAGCACCCCATGGTGGGAAAGGTGGACCTGTTTACCCGGCTGATCAGTGACAAAGCCTTTTCTTCAGACTACGAAAAGGAAGTGGAGCAGGTATCGGACCGGTTCAGGATCGTCCGAATCCAATGCGGCGGCCGCAAGTATATCCGTAAAGAACTGCTCTGGCCCCACCTGGACGAATTCGTGGACAAGACCATAAAGTTCATCCAGCAGGAAAAGGACGTGCCCCACATCGTCCACGGCCACTATCCGGATGCCGGCTACGTCGCCATGGAACTCTCCCAGTTTTTCGGGGTCCCATTTGTCTACACCGGCCATTCCCTTGGGCGGTCCAAAAAGGCCAGGCTACTGGGGGAAGGGATGTCCGAACGTGAAATGGAACGGATGCTGAAAATCAACCACCGCATCGACACCGAAGAAACCATACTCAAATACACCGATCTGGTCATTACCTCCACCACCCAGGAAATCGAGGGGCAATACGGCCAGTACCGGAACCGGACGCTGTCCACCTATCGGGTGATCCCGCCGGGGATCGGCATCGATAAGTTTTACCCCCACACCCATGACACCTTTGAGTCCGTGGAGGATAAAGAAGAGGCGCTATTCGCCAAGTCATCCCTAAAACAGGAACTCAACCGGTTCTTTCAGCATCCGGACAAGCCCATGATCCTGGCCCTGTGCCGGCCGGACAAGCGAAAGAACATCGAAGGCCTGGTCCGCTCATTCGGCAAGGATACCGAGCTTCAGGCCATGGCCAACCTGGCGGTGTTCGCAGGCATCCGAAAAGATATATCGGACATGGAGGATAACGAGCGGGAAGTACTGACACGGATGCTTCTGCTCATGGACAAGTACAACCTTTACGGGAAGATGGCCATTCCCAAGAAGCACGACTTTGAACACGAGGTGCCCGAACTTTACCGCATTGCCGCCTCACTGAACGGAGTATTCATCAATCCGGCCCTTACCGAACCTTTCGGTTTAACCCTTCTGGAAGCCCAGGCCTGCGGCCTGCCTATTGTGGCCACCCGGGACGGCGGCCCCCAGGATATCATGGCCAACTGCAGCGGCGGCATCCTCATCGACCCCAAGGATGACACGGCCATTGCCCAGGCCTTAAAAAAAATCATCGTGGACCGGGACCTGTGGAACCAATACTCTAAAAACGGCATCATCAATACCCGAAAGCACTATACCTGGGAGAGTCACGCCGCCACCTACATGGACACCATCAACCGGCTATACGAAGATAACGAAAAATCATCCCTGGCGGTCCGCACCCCCAAGCACAGCATCGGCCACCGCCTGTCAAGCCTTGATCACATGATCATTACGGATATCGATAATACGCTTTTGGGGGGAGAGCCGGCAGATGTCCGGAAACTTGTAAGACTCCTGGACACCCACAGGGACCGCATCGGTTTCGGCGTGGCCACCGGCAGAAACCTGGACTCTGCTGTAGCAGTGCTGAAAAAACATAAAATTCCCGATCCGGACATCATCATTTCAGATGTGGGCATCCAGATCAACTACGGCAAAGATCTTCACCACGACAAGGGTTGGGAAACCCATATATCCAAAGGCTGGAAACCGGAACCAATGAGACAGCGCCTGGAAGACATTCCCTTTATCACCCCCCAGAAAGACGCCAATCAGGCCCCTTACAAGCTGTCCTACTACATGGAGCCGGGTAAGGACCGTCTGCCGAAAATCCACCATGTCCTGACCAAAAACCGCTTTCTTTACACCCTGATATACTCCCATGAACGCTACCTGGATATCCTGCCCTTCCGTGCCTCCAAGGGCAAGGCGATCCGGTATCTGAGCTACAAATGGGAGATCCCCTTGCATCACTTCATGGTCTGCGGGGATTCGGGCAACGATGAAGAGATGATCAAAGGGGATCCAAAAGCCGTCATCGTGGGCAATTACAGTTGCGAACTGTCCCACCTGCGGCCCGGGCGGACCATTTACTTTGCCAACGCCCCCTATGCCGCCGGCATCCTGGAAGGCCTTTCCCACTACGATTTTATTGAAACTGCACAGAGGTAGCCATGACCTTGAAAAACAAGATACAACTGATCACCTACCCGGACTCCCTGGGTGCCAACCTGCCCGAACTCCATTACGTTCTCAGAAAATTCTTTGCCAAAGCCATCGGCGGGGTGCATATTCTTCCCTTCTACCCCTCCTCTTCCGACCGGGGATTTGCCCCCAAAACCTACGATGAAGTGGACCCGGCCTTCGGCACCTGGGAAGATGTGGAAAAAATCGGCCAGGATTTTGACCTGGTCATTGATTTCATGGTCAACCATATTTCTCGCCAGTCGGAATTTTTCCAGGACTTTCTTGAAAACGGTTTCCGCAGCGAATACGCGGATATGTTTCTCAGTTTTGATAAACTGTCACCGGACGGCTATGTGGCCGAAGAAGATCTTAAAAAAGTGTACACCCGAAAGCCCCGGCCCCCCTACCAGAAAATCGAACGCCCCAACGGCACCCTGCAGAAAATCTGGTGCACCTTTGACTACGAACAGATCGACCTGGATTACGACTCCCCCAAAACCCGGGAGATCATGCGTAAATTCCTCATACGGCTGGCCAGGAACAAACCCAAGATGATCCGCCTGGACGCCATTGCCTATATCACCATGGAACTGGGCACCAATTGTTTTTTCGTGGAGCCCAAAATCTGGGAGTACCTGGAGTGGTTCGACGATTACGCCTCGGCCTTTGACACGGAAATCCTTCCCGAGGTCCACGAACACTACTCCTATCAGCTCAAGCTGGCGGAACGGGGGTACTGGTGCTACGACTTTGCCCTGCCCATGCTGGTGCTCCACGGCCTGTACATGAGCACCACCCGGCGGCTGAAATCCTGGCTGAGAAAATGCCCCCGCAAGCAGATCACCACCCTGGACACCCACGACGGCATCGGGGTGGTGGATGTGGAAGACCTTTTAAACCAGGATGAAATCGACGATACCCTGAAAACCCTTTATAAAAGGGGCTCCAACGTCAAGGAAATGTATTCGGGACCCGAATACCAGAACCTGGACATCTACCAGGTCAACTGCACCTATTACTCGGCCCTGGGCTGCAATGACGACGCCTATATCACCGCCAGAACCATCCAGTTCTTCACCCCGGGCATTCCCCAGGTTTACTACGTGGGCCTGCTGGCCGGGGAAAACGATATCGAACTTGTGGAATCCACCCGTCTGGGCCGCAACATCAACCGCCACAACTACACCCTGTCCGAAATCCGTGAGGATTTCCAGAAACCCGTGGTCCAGCGCCTGCTAAAACTCATGGAATTTCGAAATTCCTACCCGGCCTTCAACGGGGAATTTACCCTCATCAAATCCCCGGATACGGAACTGATCCTGGAATGGTCAAAGAAAAGCTACACGGCCACAGCCTATATCGATGTGAAGGCATACACCGTCAAGATCACCTATACGGACCCGGTGGCTTCCAGAACCACGGATTATATCGTTTAACCCTGGAATTGAACGATATAATCAGACGTTCATAGCGTCGCTAATCCACCGGATAGTGAACGCCCTCGCGGTCATGCCATGTGATGTGAGAATGCGATTAAAAACGATATACAAAAAAACGTGTTCAGATACATTTTCATGATGGCGGGAATCTGATGCTTGACACCGTGGGGCCAAGGGGATACAATGCCAAACACCATCCCAACATCTCGAAATCATTCAAAAAAAACATATGGAGGCGAGTATGTTTACCAAACAGTATCTTAAATCCAAAGCCCTGTGCCGTGTAAGGTTCAAACTGTATAAAAAGCAGATCGGATCGGTGGATAAAGTTCATCTGGTTGGTGAATTCAATGACTGGGACGAAAAGCAAAAACCCATGAAAAAATTGAAAAGCGGGGATTTCTCAGCAGTCATGGATCTTAAGCCGGACCGGGCATACCAGTTCAGATATCTGATCGACGATAACCGGTGGCTGAATGACGAAACCGCAGATGCCTATTGCCCGTCCCCGTTTCCCGGTGTGGAGAACTCGGTAATCACCCTGTAAATATGAAGGATTGCTGCGGTGGCAGCACCTGAATCAGCAGTCATTACAAAGAACGGAACGACAATGTCTTATTTTGACTTTTCAAGTTTTGAGGATTCCTTTCACCAGTACATTAAATATGCGCTTGGCAAAACCCTGGATCAGGCATCCCACAGGGATCTTCTCAATGCCGTGTCCTATGCTGTCGGACGTTTTTTAATGGATATCCGGTTCGACACCCGGGAGCGGTACCAGCGAAAAGATGTCAAACGTCTGTATTATCTGTCCCTGGAGTTTCTCATCGGTACGCTGCTGACCAACAATCTGATTAACCTCGGCATCTATAATCAATGCCAAAGATTTTTGCATAAAAAAGGCATCAGTCTTGAAGAATTGGTGGATAAGGAACGGGACCCGGCACTTGGCAACGGGGGACTGGGCCGTCTGGCCGCCTGTTTTTTAGATTCTCTGGCAAGCCTGGACATGCCGGGATTCGGGTATGGTATCAATTATGACTATGGTTTATTCAAGCAGGTCATCGCAAACGGGTACCAAAAGGAAAAACCCGATTACTGGCCCAACCGCATGTCTCCCTGGCTGATCCGCCGGTCCGAAAAACGGTATATGGTACCCATATACGGCAAGGTGGACGATTATACAGATCCGAAAGGTGAATACAACCCGACCTGGGCCGACTGGGGACTGATTCTCGGACGTCCCCATGACATCCTGATTGCCGGATACGGCGGAAGAACCGTTAACAGACTTCGGCTATTCAGTGCGGAAGCTTCGGAAGATTTCGACATTGCCATCTTTAACGATGGAGATTATTTCAAGGCCGTGGGCAGAAAAATCAAGTCTGAAACTGTTTCCAAAATTCTTTATCCGTCCGACTCAAAAGATGTGGGTAAGGAGTTGCGGCTGGTCCAGGAATATTTCCTGGTGGCCTGTGCCCTCAGGGATCTGGTGAGGGCATATGAAGAACGCCATGATTCTTTTGAAAATTTCCATGAAAAAAATGCCATCCAACTGAACGACACCCACCCTGCCCTGGCCGTGGCTGAACTGATGCGTATCCTGATCGATGAAAACGGAATGGACTGGGAACCGGCCTGGGAAATCACCCACAAAACCCTGGGCTACACCAACCACACCCTGTTGCCAGAGGCGCTTGAAACCTGGCCGGTGGAGATCGTCCAGAAGGTGGTCCCCCGGCATATGCAGATTATTTACGAGATCAACCGCCGTTTTCTGGAATCGTTAACCGTCAATCATCCTGACGTCACTGCCCAGGGAATTTCAAACATGTCCATCATTCAGGAAGGCCAACCGAAACAGGTGCGTATGGCAAATCTGGCCATTATCGGCAGCCATTCGGTAAACGGGGTGGCAGCCATCCATTCTGAATTGGTGAAAACAAGACTGGTGCCTGATTTTTATAGGATTTGGCCTGAAAAGTTCAACAACAAAACCAACGGGGTTTCCCCACGACGGTGGATTGCAGCCTGCAACCCGAGGTTGGCCGCTTTTATCAACGAGACCATTGGACGACGGTGGCTGTCGGATCTGGAACGGATATGGGAACTGGAAGCCTTTGAAAATGATCCCGGCTTTTTGGATCGGCTGTCACAAATCAAGCTAGAAAATAAGAAGGATCTGGCCGCCTACATTAAAAAAATCGTGTTCCAGACCGTTGACCCCTACTCTATTTTTGATATCCATACCAAACGGATACATGAATACAAACGTCAACTGCTTAATGTGCTGCATATCATTTACCTGTATATTCTGGTCAAAGAAGACAAAAAGGATATCGGGCACCCGAGAACCTTTATCTTTTCGGGAAAAGCTGCCCCGGGTTACCATCAGGCCAAATTAGTCATCAAACTGATCCATTCCGTGGCCGCCGTGGTAAATGCCGATCCCCAGGTCAACGCCCTTATCCGTGTGATTTTCCTGCCGGATTACCGGGTGACGCTGGCAGAGAAGATTATCCCGGCCGCAGATGTCAGCGAGCAGATTTCCACGGCCGGCATGGAAGCCTCCGGCACCGGGAACATGAAATTTGCCATGAACGGTGCACTGACCGTGGGGACTTTGGACGGTGCCAATATCGAAATTGCGGACCAGGTTAAAGCGGACAATATATATATCTTCGGACTCACTGTCGATCAGGTTGAAACCCTGCGCCCCCACTACGAGCCCAACCGGTACAGCGAAAAAGATCCGGTATTGAAACGGGTCATCAAGGCCCTTTACTCCAACCGGTTCTGTCCGAATGAACCGGGGATTTTCAAGCCCATCGTCAGCCAGATACTTGCAAGAAATGAACAATATCTTCATCTGGCGGATTTTGCCGATTATGCCCGGGCCCAAAGACAGATCGGCCAGGATTTTCAGGATCAGAAAAAGTGGCAGTCCATGTCACTCAAAAACATATCCCGTACAGGAACCTTCTCCAGCGACCGGGCCATCAGGCAGTATGCCGATGACATCTGGCGCATTCAGTCCCAGACGGATTAACGATATATAAGCACCATAGCACACCGGCTGGGCAGATACAGACTCAGGCAATTTCTGTCATCTTTTGTGAAGACCGTAAAATGGATCTGACCCGGGGTCAGTCTTTGCATCCCGCAGAACCGTTTCTCGTCCGTATCCAGAATCATTTCATACTTTCCGGCAGGGGCGTCAATCCGGTAATCGTTAAACGATTTGGCCGGATGAAAGTTGAATATAAAGATCAGATTTTGGCGTTGAAAGGCCAGTATTTTATCATCCTCGTGGATGTATAAGAGTCTGGAGGAGGCGTCCCCGGAGAACAGGTCTTGTTGCACTGCCAGGGCAATCATTTGGCGGTCAAACTCAAATAATCCGCAATAGTATAGGGTGGGATCATACTTAAGGGACCACTGGCGCCGGGCGTAGGTGTATGAATAACCGTTCCCGGGTGAGGGGAAATCCACCCATTCCGGATGGCCGAATTCGTTTCCCATAAATGTGAGATATCCTTTGTGGGCGGTTCCCAGGGTTACCAGCCGGATCATTTTATGCAGTGCCACGGCCCGCAGCGTTTCAGCACTGGTATCGCTGATCTGCATGCCCGTGTAGATCCGTTCCCCCATCAGGCGCATCATCAGGGTCTGGTCACCCACCAGGGCCTGGTCATGGCATTCCACGTAACTGATGGTCTTTTCTTCGGTTCTGTGCCGGATCAGTTCAAACCAGATGGTTCCCAAGTGCCAGTCTTCATCCCTGACCTCTTTGAGTAACCGGATCCACATGTCGGCTATTCCCATGGCAAACCGCAGGTCAAATCCGGTACCGCCAACGGCTTTCGGGGCGGCAAGACCGGGATAGCCGCTGACATCCTCTGCAATGGTGATGGCACGGGAAGAAATAGAATGCACCAGGTCATTGGCCATAAAAAGGTAATTTAAGGCATCCTGGTCCACATCGTCTCCAAAGTAATCTGCATACCGGGTAAAGTCACGGCCCAGTCCATGGTCATGAAAAAGCATGGAAGTAACACCGTCGAACCTGAAGCCGTCCACCCTGAATTCTTCCATAAAAAATCTCAGGTTGGACAACAAAAAATTCAGAACCTGAGGTTTCCCATAGTCAAAACATCTTGAGTCCCAGAGTTTGTGGTGTCCCCGGTCCTTACCGTGGAAGAACTGAAAATCGGTGCCGTCGAACCGGGACAGCCCTTCCACTTCATTTTTGACGCTGTGGGAATGGACGATATCCACAAGAACGCGGATGTCCATGCCGTGGGCCATGTCAATGAGATACTTTAAATCATCCGGAGTTCCGAACCGGGAAGAAGGTGCGAAGAAACTGGAGACATGGTAGCCGAATGACCCATAATAGGGATGTTCCTGAACAGCCATCAACAGCAGGGTGTTGTATCCGGCATGCACTATTTTGGGCAGAAGATGCTCAGCAAACTCCACCCAGGTACCGATCCGACCCTCTTCAAGTGCCATGCCCGGATGGGCCTCGTAAACCAGAAGCGGAGCCTTAGGCGGAATAAAATGGTCCGTCTGCCAGTGATAAGCTTTATTTGGTGCCCAGACTTGGGCGTTGAAAATCAGGGTGCCGGGGTCCTGAACCACCCGTGTGGCTGCCGTGGGAATCCGGTCTGATTCACCGCCATCCCAGACCATCCAAAGCCGGTACAGTCCCTTATGGGCAAAACAATGCTCCGGGAACCGGCCTTCAAAAATTCCTGCTTCGCCTGTTCTTGTCAGGGCCCAATCATCCGACGGTTTCCATTGGTTGGCGGGGCAGAGGATAAATATACCGGTGGCATTGGGCGCCCACTCCCGGAATACCCAGGTTTTGCCCGACCGGTGCAGTCCGAACCTGTTATGATAGTCTGCGGCACTCTGCCATGACCGACCTTGCGTAAATTGTTGAGACGTTTTGCGGGCCTTTGACAATCGGGACTGGATGATTTCGACAAAGGGCTCAAGCCAGGGATCGTCAAACAAACCGGCATTGCCATACGGAATCCGGTCCGCCCTGTTTTTATCAGACAAGGAATGGCCTTTTGAGCATCTTTTCATACAGGTTGATATACCCTTCCGCACACCGGCTGTGGTTGAATTCAAGCACGGACTCAATCATGATCCGTTTAATCTGGCGTTCTTTTTCATCAGGGTCCAGGGCAAAAAAGTCCATGGCCCGGTCAACGGCCCAATTGAGTCCTGACAGATCATGGACATTAAAAAGGAACCCGTTGCCCGAATCGTTTTCCGCTTTCAAAGAGCGGACCGTATCATGGAGTCCTCCCGTGTCAAAAACAATGGGCAGGCTGCCGTATATGGGTCCGATCATCTGGGGCAAGCCGCAGGGTTCAAAAGAAGAGGGCATGAGTACAAAATCGCTGGCGGCAAATGCCTGGTGGGATAAGTTTTCGTTAAAGCCCCAGACACTGATGCGTTTACCCAGACCATGAAACCGGACGATGTCGTGAAAGTGTTTCTGATACTGTCCGTCCGCCACCGATATGATCTGAATCCCTGAGTCCCAGTGGCGGGAGATCATGTCGTACATGCTCCCGGCCAAAAGCTGACACCCCTTCTGGACCGGGTCCAGGCGGGAGGGCCAAAAAAACAGCGGGGCCTCCGGGTTCAATTCAAGGTCAACGGTTTTCTGCAGAAAGGCTTTATTCTCCCGCTTCATGGCCCGGTGGTTTTTAGGGCCGAAATTATGCCGGATCATATGGTCAACGGCCGGATTGAACTCAGGTTCCGGTGCGTTTAATATCCCGGTGGCGCATCCAGCCTCATACTTGTGGGCCAATTCCGTCTGCAGGTCGGAAGGAACAAATGGGTGGCGGTTTTCCACGATCTCCTTTAAAAAAGTGGGGCTCACCGTGTTTACATAATGGGCGGAGAAGATCCCGGATGCCAGAAAATCCACCCGGTTTGTGCTCCAGCTCTCCTCATAGCTGTGGGGGGGCTGCTTAAAGAACAGCCATTGCCAGAAACTTGCGGCATCAATTCCCCTGTCCTCAATTTCCGCAAGTGTGGAGGTCATGGTATGAATATTGTGGATGGTAAACAAGCAGGGTATTTCATACTGCCTGGCCATGGCCGGAATCAGGCCGGTCATCCAGTCGTTGCAATGGATAATATCCGGTTCCACCCGGGGAATGATATTGTTGATGACTTCCCGCTGGAAAGCCAGAGAAACTTTCAGGTCTTTATCCGAGTACCCTGAGTAGACACTTTCCATGTAAAGAAAAGCGCGGTCCGCAGCCAGATGAATGCGTTCCTCATCCAGACGATTTCTGATTTTGGCAAGTTCCCGGTTATGCTTCAAGGTGGAATACCCGTTGTAAATGGATTTGTAATCGGGAAGCGCCACATGGACATCACATCTTAAATCAAACAGGGCACTGATCAAAGCGGCAGAGACATCAGCCAGCCCCCCGGCCTTGGCCGAGTAATTGGTACCCGGCCCCATATCTTCGGGCAGGTATGTGGCTTCAGGTGTGACAATCAGTATTCTTGGCTTAACAGACATGGCTTATTTTTCCGTATTGCTTTTGCATAAGGCAGCTAAAGGTAAACACGTTACCCAATTCGAATGTTAAAATCCGGACAAACAGCCGACCTTGTGCAGGGTTGTAAAAGTCATGTTTCTCAAAATCCTTTATTGTCCATTTCTGTCCTGGTTGTCCGGACCGGTGGGTTTCCTGCATTCACCCAGGTGACCAGCCCCGGTGTCAGGCAAAGGATCTGATCACCCTGCGGAATGACCCGGGCCGTATAACCGAACCTGCCGGAATCGGCACAGGTAACCCGGCACTGGTAAAGGTATTTATCGTTTTCAACCGACCGGATAAGGGTCATGATTTCAGGGTGCCCTCCCTCAAGACTGCCGTCCGGTTTCATACGCCCGTGGTAGAGCTGGACCTGCACATCGTCAGGGGTCAGTTCTCCCAGTTCAACAATGACCTGCATCACAAAGGTATCTCCCACCCGAAGATCACAAGCCTCCACAAGATCGGGATCACCTAACCGGATGCCCTGCCAGAGACGATCCAGCCTGGATTTTTTCAAGGCAAGCTGTTTTGCCTTTTCGGCATTGTCGCAGGTCAGGTATTCCAGGCTTCGGATGGCGGGAATGTAAAACCGGTCTGTATATTCCCTGACCATGTGGTCACTGGAATAATGGCTGATGGTCATTTTCATGGATTCTTTCATCATTTTAATCCATTGGAAAGGCGGATTTCCTCGTTTTCGGTCGTAAAAAGTAGGGATGACTTCATTTTCAAGCAGGTTGAACAGCGCCCGGGATTCAACATCGTCCTGGTATTCCGGATCGTCGAAATGATCTGAGTTTCCGATGGCCCAGCCCCTGTCTTCCCGGTATCCCTCGCACCACCAGCCGTCCAGAATGGACAGGTTGAGTCCACCGTTGGCAGCCGCCTTCATGCCGGAAGTACCGCAGGCTTCAAAAGGCCGCCTGGGGGTATTCAGCCAGACATCTGCGCCCTGCACCATATACCGGGCAATATTGATATCGTAATCCTCGATAAAGACGAACCGATGGCGAACTTCGTAGCGGCGGGCAAATTCAACCATCTGTTTTATAAGGGCCTTTCCCTGGTTGTCCGCTGGATGTGCCTTTCCGGCAACAATAAACTGGACCGGCCGCTCATCATCGGTGATCAGCCGGGTCAGCCGTGATACATCCCGAAGCAGCAGTCCTGCCCTTTTATAGGTGGCGAACCGCCGGGCAAAACAGATGGTCAGGACCTGCGGGTCAAGGACCTCGGCGATGTCATCCAGGATATGTCTCGGTGCGTTTCGCCGCTCATACTGTGCCAGAAGGGCTTTGCGGCTTTTCCGTATCAGGGTGGAACGACTGTACTCATGGGCCTGCCACAGGTCGTTATCATCAATGTCGTCAATCCTGGAAATCATGGGCTCATCGGATTGTCGTCCGGCCCAGTCCGGAGACAGGTACCGCTCCAGAAGGATATTGATGTGCCGCGACAGATACGAGGTAATGTGAATCCCGTTGGTCACGTGAGTGATGGGAACCTCATTTACATACCGTTTGGGCCACAGGGACTGCCACATTTTCCGGGCCACCCGGCCGTGAAGCTGGCTGACCCCGTTGATGTATCCTGAAAAAGCCGCGCCCAGGATAAACATTGAAAAACGCTCTTCTTTGTCCTTTTCCGGCGTCATCCCCCAAGAGAGCAACTCCTCTTCTAAAATACCAAACCGACCGGCGTAGGGTTTCAGATAATCCAGAATCAATTCCGGATCAAATTGGTCATGGCCCGCTGCCACAGGGGTATGGGTGGTGAAGACACTGGTGCGCAAATGAATCTGGACGGCTGTGGAAAAATCCGTGTTGAACCGATCCATGATCATGACCAGCCGTTCCAGCACGGCAAAGGAACAATGGCCTTCGTTCAGGTGGCAGACCATAGGAAAGATCCCCAGAGCCTTAAGAACTTTCATGCCGCCGATGCCTAAAAGCACCTCCTGGGCCACCCTTGTTTTGCTGTTGCTGGCGTACAGCCTGGCTGTGATATCCCGTACGTCGGGACTGTTACCGGGTAGATCCGTATCCAGAAGCAACAGACGGATTCTTCCCACATAAATCTGCCAGGCACATACCCTGACCACACCGTCAGGGCCGAAAATCTCTACCATAAGATCTTCGCCGTTTTCCAAGGTTACCTTGGTTGCCGGCAGATCAAACAGATCCACCAAAGGATATTTCTCAAGCTGCCACCCGTTCTGGTCCAGGTGCTGCCTGAAATACCCTTCTCTGAAATGCAGACCGATGGCGATCAAAGGAAGGCCCAGAGTGGAGGCGGCCTTCAGGTGGTCCCCGGCCAAAACCCCTAATCCTCCTGCAAAAAAGGGCAGGGACTCATGTAAACCGAACTCCATTGAGAAATAGGCAATGGTGCCGGGAGGACTTTCCTTGAAGGCTGAAACCTGAATCGGATCGGTAAAAATGGTGTCAAACTTATTTTTAACCCGGTCCAGATGGTTTAAAAAACTGTCGTCCGATGAGAGGGCTTCAAACCGGCGCTGTGAAATCCCGGCCAGGAAGACAATGGGGTTCTTTCCAACCTTGTTCCACAAAGAGGGGTTCATCCGGTGAAATAGGTCAATGGCATCATGATTCCAGCACCACCATAAATTTCTGGCCAAATCGTTTAAAAAAGACAAGGATTCCGGAACCGCCGGATAGACCTTGTATTCAAACATGCTTTCCATCATCTAAATGCCTTCCTTTTTCATTCGGGTAAGCTCATGGGCCACGCGGGCCAGTTCGCTGACACCCCAGGCCTGGGCATCACACCCGCGTGGGGTATGCGGATAGTCGCCGTCAAGAATTTCAGGGACATACCCTGCAGAACCGGTGCGCAATAAACCGGCGGCGCTGCCCAGCCAGGCCAGGGCTGCATCAACACCGAGTTTCCCAAAGACCCTGGCCCAGGCTTCACAAAAAAGAGGCATCTGCCAGGTCCAGGCAGTGCCGTTGTGGTAGGCGGGTTTTCTTTGGGTATCTTCATCCCCCTGGTATTTCCCGGCATAAGGGGCGTAGGGATCGTTCAAATTCTTACCGTGATGGACAATGTGCAAAGGCTGGGTGACCGGCCTGTTAGCGAGGCTGCGGATCCCCCCCGGAATCAGAAGCTCCATACAGGTTTCAATGGTCGTCTTCATTATTTCCGGGTCATTGACAACCCCCAGTGTGATCAGCAGCAGTTGATTGGGCCGCAGGGCATCATCAGCCGTGGCAGCAGCGGCACTGGCCGGGTGCCGGCAGTGAAGGCAATCGCTGAAATACCCCTTGCCCTCAAGCCAGAACAGGTCCATAATCCCATGCCGCACCCGGTCTGCCCGTCTGGTCCAGGTATCTTTTTTCCCCTGGACATCAATCCGTGATAAAAAGGTCAGGGCGTGCCACCACAGGGCCTGTATTTCCACAGGATACCCTTGGCGGGGAGTGCCGGCCGGAAAATTGGTGTCCATCCATGTAAAATGGGCCGGACTGTACAACAGACAGGTGTCGGGATCGGCTTTCACCCCTGTGGGGGTTCCCCGGATCATTGCTTCGGCCATCCCTATGAGGACCTGACGGATGGTCCGGCCGTCTGCATCTTTTTCCAGTACGGCCGTTCCGGGATGTTGTTCTGCCAATTGTCGGCAGCAGGCAAAAAACCACAGGGGGGCATCCGAGGTTTCGATGTTACCGGCGTCCTTGCCGCAGATCATATTCGGCACAGTCCCACCTGAGGCAAACCGGCCGAAAAGTTTGACCATCTCAATGGCCTCTTTTGTCCGGCCAAGTGAAATCAAACAGCGGCAGAAAATCAAAGTGTCTCTTCCCCAGTCCAGGAACCATGGGAATCCTGCAATAACGGTTTTTTGATTGTCGCGGTTTACCACAAACAGGTCCAGCGCCCGGACAAGAGCCTCGGAAAAAGGAATCGTTGTCTCAGAAAGCGGTACGATCCTGATCTTTTTTTCCCATCCCGGTTCCGGCAGGGTCTGGTCATGGGTTACACAGGCTTCCAGATGCAGGGTCTGTCCGCCGTTTAATGACAGGTCAAAATAGCCCGGACTGAACAAGTCGGACTTATCGTCCAGGCCCCGGGTGGTTTCAAGGGGGCGTTCAACCATGTACTGCCACTCAGGCATGTGTACGAATCCGGATACATTGGCCGCCACCCGAAGCACACAGGACCGTTCGGATGTAAAAAAGAATCCTTTCTCAAAAGGGATGACCCGGGTGGGCCATATACTTTCAGGACCGGTAAAGGCTTTGACTGTCTGATGAAAGCTCCGGTCCTCAATGTCGGCCCTGACAATGATGTTTACCTCCCGGTGATCCTCAAGCCTGCGGCTGTGATCCTGGGACTGGGAAGGACGGTAAATGCTTAAAACAACCCTGTTTTGTTCTGGATCAATCTGCATGGTCAGATTCAGCAAATAAAACCGGCCTTCCGAGGTGGGAATCTGGAACTGCCACCTGCAGCTGCGGTCGTAGCTCAGACGGAAGTTCTGCAGGCAGTCCAGACAAAGTTCCCGTGAGTATCCCTGAAACACCGCCCAGATACGGTACCTGGATAAAAGCATCCAGCGGTCCTCGGGCAGGTCGGGGTTCAGATTGGCACCCAGCAATGCGTCATAGCGGCTTTCCAGCCGTCCGAAATCGGCAGCGGCCCTCATCATCCCCCCCCTTTTTGTGGAAGCGGTTTGCTTGAGGGTCGGATCACGGAACACCTCGTGCCGCGAGAATGTTTGGCGCAACGCCAGGGTTTCAAAGGGAGCCAGATAGCGAATGTGGCCGGTTTCTACCCGGTTTTTTTCAGGATTGAATATCCGAAGCTTTATCAGACAATCCTGATGAATCCCTTTCACCGAGCGGGGCATGAAAAACGCCCAGTATGCAGACCCGGCTTCCAGGCTTAAGCTTTCTTTGAATTCCAGGGTGCTTTTGCCGGGACCCGTATCCGATAGTTCCGCCCGGAAATGGTCCGCACCTTTGACGGCCAGAATAAATCCCGGGGGAACCATGACCCATCGATTCAGGTCCCTGTGGATATCAAAGACAACAATACGGCGTTCCCGGGATGCAGGATTCAATGCGTTGAAAAAGGAGAGGGGATTTTTATCCAGAGCACTTACGGCTGCCTCAACGTCCAGACTGCCGAGGTCGGCATACCCTTTTACGGCCGTTATCATGGAAAGCACCAGGGCCTTTTTTTTCTGCAAGACCACTTGTCCGGGAGCGCTGGCAAGTTTGTCAGCCGATTTTGAAAGCATGTTCAATTCAGCAGCGTGTAAAGTTAAGGCCAGGACCTGTCCGGGGCCAAGTTCCAGAGTATGGATATCGTCCCGGGTGGTGACCCAGACGAGTTCACCTGTGATCAGGTCAAGCCACGGGGTTCCGGTATCTTCGTCTTTGTCATTGGGCCACCTTGCAACGGCCTTTTCACTACAGTTCAAATTAACCAGCACCAGCACCCGGGATTGTTTTCCCGGAGAATACCGGCGCAATACCAGAGCGGCACTTGTTTTTATCTGGATCAGTTTGAGATGCGCCCCTGCAAAAAATGCGGGATGTTCCCTTAAAATAACAATCAACCGCGTGATAAAATCGACCTGGTTGACCGGGCTGTCCCAGTTCAGACAGGCGGCTTCATGAACGTTTATTTTCTCGGTGGCAAACCATTCGACGCCATTGGCAAATCCGAAGCCCCCGCAGACGCTGAACAGGGCACATAGCGCCGTTCTCATCCGGGCATAGGCATGGGAGGTTTTGGCCAGCCGGTCGTTATCATGGGTTTCCGCATAGTTGATCAGATGGCCGAACTTTTCAGAGATTTCGGCGGCAAAGGGCAGGTAGCGGCTGATATCCTCCAGCGTGTACTGCTGGAACATTTCAGAGTAGGCCCAGTTAAAGTTGGCCCGGCTCAAAAGGTCCTCCGTGGTGGGCACGGGTCCCCCCAGACCTTCAAGAAGGAAAAGGGTATCCGGGTATTCGTGCCGGACCTTGGCAATGATATACTCCCAGGCCTTAAGGGGGATCATGTATCCGGCATCACACCTGAATCCATCCGCACCGCGGTGGCACCAGAGCAGAAAAATATCGGCCATGTACTGCCATAGATCCGTATGACGGTAATCCAGTTTGGTGAGATCTGCCCAGACCACCCCCCAGGCCCCGGGTGCTTTTATCCTGCCGCTGTCTTCCCGATCCAGCCATTCAGGATTCGATTCATGGATACTTGCGGCCCACCCGGTGTGATTGATGGCAATGTCCAGAATCAGATAGCCGCTGTAACCATGGACGGTATCTGCCAATTCCATGAACTGCTCCAATGGCGTTGCTGACGGATCAAATACGGCCAGAGCCGGATCAACACCGGTGAAATCAAGGGCGGCATAAGGGCTGCCGAACCTTCCCATCCGGGCGTAAGTCGTGGGGGTGGGGTGAATGGGGAGCAGGTGGAGCACCCGGCAGCCCATCCTGGCAAAAATGAAATGAACCTGGTCTTTCAGATCCCTGAACTTACCGGATGGGGGGATAATCGTATACCCCTGGTCATCCAGGGACCGGACCACCTCCCGGATGGAAGGATCTGTTTTGTGGGCGCTTCGGGTCCGCCCAAACTGTCGGACAAAGGCATTGTAAATGATATTGGCGCAGCAGGTACCGGCAGGCTCAACATTGATGACGGCGTTTCCCCCCTGGGGCCAGACCGGGGAATCGCTGTTGTCCGGCATAAAAAAACACTTGGCCTGGAAATGGCCGGTTTCGATCAGGGGCAGGCAGATGGCAAAGGTATTGTCTTCCACAGGGGACATGGGCAGATCGCACCAGGCTTCTCCCAGCTTGATTTCGTTTTTTTCCACCCGGTTGATGATTTCGTTTCGGGCCACATCCGCTTTCCCCAGGTTCGTTCGCACATACGCCCTGCCGCCGCCGGCTGCGGATAAGCGAAGGAAAAATCTTACGCAATCGCCCAAATAAAATACCGTTGCCGTTCCCGGAGCCGGAGACTGAACAACGGAGATACTGGTGCCGCTGGAACCGGTCATGATGTCAGCCTTTTTGGATTTTGATCCTGATTCCAATTTTGAAATACCTCATCATATCATACCCTTACCAATAGTAAAGCGGCAAATCGAACACGGTGTATTTATTCCGGTCCATTTGCTTTTGTCCTTTCAGCACCGGTTTAAAAAATCGGTGCGAAGAACAAATAAAAAGCCCTCTGATCTTTGGATCATTCACGAAAAAGGGGAGCGTTCTTTTATTTCCTGCCCCGGCATCGGTCTGCCGGTTTATGGTAAATCAAAGAAAAACTGATAGGACACCTGAACACAGGTTTCGTGTACGTCGCTGTCCCAGCCATAGCGGGCGCGTTCGGGGCGGTCGGATGTAACAGAGAGGTATTCGGTGGTGATCCTGTGGCCTGCGGCCGGATCGAATGTCCAGGCGGCAAGCCAGGACCAGCCGCTTTCATCGTTGTTGTCACCTGAAAGGGCGTCCCGGTCATGGGTGGTGAACCGGTCAAAACGCAGGGTGAAGCGATGGCGGTCCCCGAAGGCACGGGTGAGCAGGGTGTAAAAGGACCAGAAATCAACGTTGACTTCATCGGCCGGTCCCATGGCGGTATCACCGGTCATATACTGGGCCAGAAATTCCAGCTCCAGCGGCAGAAACAGGCGGGTACCGATGCTCAGGAACCGGGTGTCCCAGGCGTATTGCTCACCGTCGAATGCGCCGCCGTCACCGTTGTTTTCATAGTAGAGCAGATGAAGGCTGCCATGGTCCCTGTGATGGATGTTGAGGCCGGTGTAAAACCCCACCCGGTCGTCGATTTCATGGAAAGGTTCGATCCAGGGCACCTGCCTGTCAAATGTACCGCCCGGGCCTATGGAGTCAAGGGGCGGCAGGGGCATGCGGTCAAACAGGCCGGCTTTGCGGTCGTGCAAGCTCCACCCCTGCCAGGCCAGGTAGGTGCCTGCCGGATCATTGGCCATGAAGGCCGCCCCCAGAAGCGCCACATCCCAGTCATCCAGGTTCCAGTGCGCAGGTCCCAGGTTTTCTCCGGGGGTTTGCAGGGTAAGTTCCGCCCCTATGGTTCGCACCTCCTGGCCGATCCAGGAGTTGATGGCCGAGGGGGTTATGGCATAGGTGCTGGTCCAGGCCCTACCGTGGTTTTCAAGGGAAACCTGTGGAAAAAAAGCGCCCAGCCGGGATTTGATCCGCAGCCCCTTGGGATTGGGCAGGGATTTGTAGGCCAGGAAGGCTTCGGTGACGTCCACCGGGGTCTTGTCCTTTTCAGGATCGTATTTCAGGACCAGATTTCCGGTCCAGGCCCAGCCGAACCGCGCCCGGGCTTCCAGGGCTATTTCCGCCAGGTCCGGGCTGGTATCGCTGTCCGGGGATGCGGGATCATGGCCGTATCGGGTCTTGCCCATGCCGGCAGTAAGCCAGGTCCGGGTGGAGTCATACCGGGTGAAGCGGGCGTCCATGAGGCCGTGGAGGGTGATATCCTTTCCGGGGTCAAAGGCCGGGGACGGGGTGGGCCAAATCATGACAGGCAAAAGACAGATGAAAAAAGCGAACCACTTGCGCTTCATGCCGGATTCGATCCTTTTTTCTGGCCCCAGGGGGATTCTGCCAGCCAGATTTCAAGGTCTTCCTTGGGCTGGGGACGAGAGAAGAAATAGCCCTGGCCCAGGTCGCAACCATAGGCCTTGAGCATCTCCATGGATTCCAGGTCTTCCACGCCTTCGGCAATCACCGTGAGCCCCAGGTTATGGCCGAGTTCCACGGTGGAGCGGACGATGACGGCGTCTTCCGCATCTTTGGCCAGTTCCAGGACAAAGGATTTATCGATCTTGATCTCCTGGACGGGCAGTTTTTTCAAATAGGCCATGGAGGAGTAACCGGTACCGAAATCATCGATGGAGAGTTTGATTCCCATCTGGTGGAGCTGTGTCAGCATGGACAGGGCCCTGTCCGGGTCCTGCATCATGGCCCCTTCGGTGATCTCCAGGATGAGCCAGTCCGGCGGCAGGCGGTATTTGGCCAGCAGGGCCGCCACCTTCTCCCTGAGTTTGGGGCTGAGCAGGTCTTTGGCAGAAATGTTCACGGCCACCTTAATCTCATATCCCTGCCGCCGAAAGTCTGCACAGGCTGAAACGGCCGTGCTCAGGCTGAAGTCGGTTATATGGTGGATGTTGCCGGTCTGTTCGGCCAGGGGGATGAACCCATCCGGGGGCATGAAGCCGTTTTCCGGGTGTATCCAGCGGATCAGAGCCTCCACATGGGTGATGCAGCCTTTTTTCAAAGATACTTTTGGCTGGTAGTACAGCACGAATTCATTGTTCTGGATACCGGTCCGCATTTCACTCATCAAAGAGAGGCGGGCCTTGGTATGGGGGTCCTGGGCAGGATCGTAAATCCAGTACCGGGCAGCGTGCCCGGCCCTTCGCGCCTGGTACATGGCGGCATCGGCCCGCTGCATCAGGCGTGTGGCGGTTTCCCCGTGGCAAGGATAGCAGGCCACCCCCAGGTGGGCACTGATATCCATGGTCACATCTTCCAGGGTAACCGGGGTTTTGAACCGCTCCAAAATGTCTTCCAGGGCCGGCCCCACATCATCCGGGCCAAGCGAGGGCAGCAGCAGGATAAACTCGTCACTGGCCAGGCGGGCCAGCATGTCCGATTTCTGAACGGCCCTGAGCAGCCGCCGGGAGATGTGCCGGATGGCCAGATCTCCCACCTGGTGTCCCAGGGTATTGTTGATCTCCGCCAGACGGTCCACGCCGCAGAGCACCACGCAAAAGGACTTATCACCACCCCCGGCACGGCCAATCATCTCATCCAGACGCTTTTCAAATGACAACCGGTTGGGCAGGCCGGTGAGGCTGTCGTGCCGGGCCTGGAAAAATATCTTTTTCTCCCGCTCTTTAATGCCGTCCATCATATGGTTGAACCCGTCGGCCAATCGTCCCAGTTCATCCATGCGGGCAACCGGCACGGGACTGTCATAATCTCCGGACTGGATACGGCCGGCGGCCACGGAAAGATCCCGTACCGGCCGGGTCACGCTGCCGGCAATCCAGATGGCAGCCCCCAAGGCAAGTATCAGGCTGAAAAGGGAGGTGCCCAGCACCCAGAGCATCATGGCGCGGTAGGGGGCCATGGCCAGATCCAGGGAGTATTGAAGCAGGGCCATGGCCCGCTTGTCTCCGGCCCCGTTGTTCAGGGACTTGACCAGGGTAACATAGGTGGTGCCGTTGCTCTCAATCCTTAAGGGGGTGTCCATGGGAATGGAGGACAGATCTGTTTCCCCGACGGTTTCCCGTAACGCCCCTGAAAACGTACTGCCCTTAAGCGCCATACGACCCTGGCCGGACATAAGCCCAAATGAGATGTCCAGGTCGAAGGGAGACTGGGATTTCAGGGCGGCGGCCAGGCCATCATCCATGGTCTGGCCAATGCCGATCCATGCAATGGGAATGGGGGCCAGTACCGGCACCACCGTGAATTCGTAGATCAAATCGTCCAAAATCACAATGGAAACGGCCTGCCCTTCCAGGTCTGCCGTTTCGATCAGCGCTTCAAAGGGAAAAATGCGATCCCGGGTCGTCCTGTCAAAGGTGTCCGAAACGATGTCGTTTTCCAGCGAGATCACCATGGCCCGGTCCCCGTCGATGCGGGTGATGAGGGAGTCCAGGGCCGACAGGATGGTGGGGCGGTCACTTGTGGCAATGGCGGTTCTGAACCCGTAATCCGATGCCAGTATCCCGGCTTCCCTGGCCAGGTCATCGGCCCGGTCCGCCAGTTGCTGCCGGAAGGTGTGGGCGGTCCGCACCAACTGGTTCTCGATCTGGGCCAGGGTGTTGGAAAGGGTGGTGCGGTAAACCGCCATGAACGTAAAGACCTGCAACCCGGTGATGAGCAAGGCAAAAAACAGGATGAGCCTGAACCTGAAACTTTTGAAAACGGGTATGGATTCCAACTGGGTCTGCATGTGCATGGCCTCAAGGCTTAATACGTTTTGTAGTTGTTCCGCCGATGCCGTTTTATGTTCCGTTTTTTCTTCAGGGGCAGCCGGATTTCCCGGGTAACAGTGCCGGTGGCCGGAATTTCCACGTCCTGGCTCACAGGCTTGCCTTTGAGCCGGGGGTGCCAGACCTGCATCTCATAGCTGCCGGGAGGCAGGACAGGGACAACGGCATTACCCTCGGCATCACTTTTGGCAAAGTAAGGGGTATCCGCCACATAGATATACCCCACCATCCAGTCATGGATATTGCATCCCAATACCACCACCCCCGGTTTGTCAAAGACCACGGCATTGGTTTCCTCTTTAGAGTAGAGTTTGAGTTCCATCATTTTGGGTTTGGAAAAGGAATAAACATGGTGACGGATATTGTCGCTGTTGGGAAACAGCACCCGGGTGCCGGTCCTCACCGGCAGTACATAGGGGACAAATTCCTTGTCCATTTGATCCATGACCGCTTCAGCCAACGGCTCCTGTGCAAAGGAGTTGGACGCATCTTTGGGAGTCAGACTCACCACGCCGTCTCCTGCAGCACCACCGTTGGCGTCCAGCAGGGTTACGGAAAATTCTCCTGCCTGGGCAGGCACGGCTGTCAGCAAGAAAATACAGATACAAAAAACTATGACCCCCCTGGGGGCGGATCGCTGTTTTTTCATGTGGCACCTCTTTATGGACAGAAGGATGACATGGTTAAACATAAATCCAACGACGGACAAAAACAAGGGCCGACGGAAATTAAGGGGATGCGGCACTGTGGATGAGGTGGAAACCTGGCCTGGGGCTTCACTGACCTGCGCTGTGCCTCCGTTGCTGCAGTGCAGCCGGTGTATTTGGCCCTGCCGATTGAAGTATTTTTTTTGATTATTTGATTTTTTTTGTACTATTTAGGTATATTACTCTTAATAATTATCTAACGTATGCCAAGCGAGTCTGATCCAAGTAGCAGGGTTGAAAAATTCGGGGGATTGTTTCGCCTTCTCCTTTTTCCAGAATCACCCCGGGTTCCCTGTCTATTTTTTTTGCTGTCTTTAATCTAAGTACAGCGGAAAGGAGATCCAATGGACATTAAAATTCGCAGCCACTTCATTTTCGTATTTGGCCTTATTGTCGCTTTGGCTATCGTGTATTTTCAAGGAGATTCCTGTGCGTCAGACCGCCGTCACGGTGCCCGGAGGGATCGACCGATACATCTTACTATGGGGCACAACCTGAATCCCGGGACCGCGATGCACTGGGCAGCCAGTTTGTTTGCAAACGAAATATATCGGAAAACCCACGGTCGGATATCCATTGAGGTTTTTCCCAACCAGGAACTGGGGACAGACCAGGAAATGGTGGAAATGGCGATTGCCGGAAACCTGGATATTATTTTAACGCCCACAGCCAAGCTAAGTGCCTATGTCCCTGCCATGCAGTTTGCCGACCTGCCCTTCTTATTCCCCTCTCCGGAGGCGGCATACGAGGTGCTGGACGGAGAACCCGGACAGCGTCTGCTGAAAAAACTTGATGAATTCGGCTTAAAAGGGATAGCTTTCTGGAGCAACGGATTCAAACAGTTTACGGCGAACCGACCGATTCTGCGGCCGGATGATTTTCAGGGTCTCAATATCCGTATTATGAAAAGCCGTATCATTGCTGACCAGTTTAAATCCATGGGAGCGAATCCCATTCCCATTGATTTTCACAAAACATACCAGGCGCTGGGGGACGGTATCGTGGACGGCCAGGAAAATCCACTTGTGGCAATTGCCGGCATGAAATTCTATGAGGTCCAGTCCCATTTGACCATCAGCAACCATGCCTTTCTCGGATATGTGCTTTCCTTCAATCAAAAACGCTTTCAGGCCCTTCCGGAACCGTTCCGAAAAACACTTGTGGCGACGGCGAAACAGATCACCCCTTTGCAGCGGATGGAAACGGAAAAAAAGGAAAAGGAATACCTGGATATCATCAGGCAGTCCGGATGCAAGATTACCGTGCTTACCAGCGCCCGCGAAAAACAATTTTTTATGGATTTGGCCTTTATCACCGATAAATACACAGACGTGATCGGCGATAACATCATGGACGGGGCCCAAAAAATCATCGGAAAGTACCGATGGGTTGATCACGGGAACAACGATCCGGTGATCGGGTTGACAGCAGATTTCACCATGTCTTCACCCGCATCGGGACGGGCCATCAGAAACGGGCTGACCTTTGCCGTCAACCAGATTAACAAAAACGGTGGCGTGCTCGAAAAAAAACTGCGGGTTCGGGTTATGGATGACAGCGGAATTCCGTCCCGGACCCGCGCAAATATAGAAAAATTGAGCCGGATTCCTTCCCTTGTGGCTGTCATGTCCGGCAAAATCAGCGCCACCGTTCTGGCCTGCCTCGACTTGGTACACAGGGAACACATTCCGTTGCTCATCCCGTGGTCTTCGGCCACGGCCATTGTGGAAAACGGATATAATCCGAACTATGCTTTCAGGGTGTCGCTCCGGGATCGGGATGTGGGGCCTTTTCTTGTCTCCCATGCCCTTGAAAAATCCAACAAGGTTGCCCTTTTGCTCATCAATAACGAGTGGGGAAAGAGCAACGAAAGTGCCATGACCCGTGCACTTTTTGACCGAGGACTCAGGCCCGAAACCGTCCAATGGATTAATATGGGAACGATTTCAGCAATTCCTCAATTGACTCAGATCCGACAGTCCGGGGCCGGCGTAATCCTGCTTGCGGCCGATCCCGAAACGTCCATACTTGCCTTTAAAGGGATGACAGGCATAGATCTATCCCTGCCAATTGTGTCACATCACGGCATAATAGGTGGCCGTTTCTGGCAGACGGCAGGGCCGCTGCTTTCAAAAATCCCATTGACCTTTATCCAATCATTTTCCGATACAGCCCGACTCAATACCCGACAAAAAGAGATTTTGAACAACTACCGGACCCTGCGTGCTATGAATCTGGCGGATACCATAATGGCACCTTCCGGGTTTGCCCATGCCCATGACCTTGCCCAATTGCTGGCCCTCGCCATAAAGGCCGCCGGAAGTTTAAACCGGCCCGATATCAGAAATGCCATGGAGAAGATTGACCGGTATCCGGGCCTGGTGAAAGCGTATGTCCGCCCCTTTAACAGGGGGCGGCATGAAGGACTGACGCCTGAGGACTATTTTCTTTGCCGGTATGATGCTGCCGGCCGTATTATAAGATTAGATCCGGAAGAACAAAATCAGCAGGGGGAAATGGTAAAAACACCCTAAGGAGGATGTTTAATTCCAGTGGAAAAAAAAAGACAACGGGGGCTTAAAGAGAGGCTCGCATTGCAGTTGTCCAGTTTCATGGGGATTGCGCTGCTTATCCTTACCATTGCTGCGGTTGTTCTATTCTCATATCACTATCTTAGCATGGTGAGAACCAACCTGATTCATACGGCAGAAGACCGTCTTGCAGAACTGGAACGGGTGTTTGCAAATTCGGTGGAGGATATCCGCCTGCTGAGTACCAACGCCCTGGTTGTAAACAGCATTGTTGACGTTCAGGGCCGACAAAGCTATCTTCCTGGAATCATAACTGATTTTAACCGAAAAAAAATGGTGCGGGCCAGCGGGATTACCGACTTCAACGGTAGCTTGATTTATAGTTCGGACCCTAAGTTGGAACATCGTATCGATAAACGGCAGATGATACGGAGTCTGTCCACCGGAAATCCTGTTTTTTATTACCATGAAAAAAGCCGCCAAGTGATTTTCATCCATCCGATATTTTTCTATGACACGCCTCAGGGGGTGCTGGTGGTTGCACTCAGTCTCGGCCAGAGCCTGAAAATGATTTCCCCTCTGACACCCTGGACATACTTCCGGCTGTCCAGCGGAGACCGGGAGGTGATTGCCCTTAACCACCAGCATGACAGATCATTTCTGGTACTCAGTGTTGCAGCAAAGGATTCGCTGGCACTATTGAATACGCTTGATATTCGTCTTGAGACAGGGGTGCTGTGGACCTACTATTTCAGAATGCTGGCTGGCCCCACATCACTTTTGCTGGCTTTAGGTTTGGGGGTTGTTATCGGTGCAGTGCTGCTGGCCCGCCGGGTGGGTAGCAATATTGCCAGGCCGATTCTGACCCTGTGTGAACGGGTGAAGTATAGTGACCTGTCCGGGGTGGTGCGGTGCAGCCCTATCGGCACCAATGACGAACTCGAGGACCTTGCGGAAATTTTCGACCGGAAGGCCACGGAACTTCTGGCTTCAAACAAAAAGCTTCTTTTATACCAGTTGGAGCTTGAACATAAAATTGCACGGAGCACTCAGGAATTGCGGGATAAAAACGAGACGCTCAAAAAAGAAGCGGCTGAGCGGCTAAACGCAGAAAACTCAGCCCGGGAGCGGGAACATCATCTGCGCACGATTATTGAAAACGTACCTGCCTTGATCGCCTATGTGGACCGAGAAGAAAAATATGTGTTTTATAATGATAATTACAGGAAACTGTCCGGAACCGGTGTAGATGACCTAACGGGCAGAAGGATCCGGGAAGTCATGAAAAAAAAGATCTATGCCCGGATTAAAACGCAGATTCAAACCGCCCTTGCCGGAACGCCGGTGGCTTTTGAGATCAAAAGGGAGGGAAAAAAAGGGCAAGCCCACCTTGCAGCCAATTATGTCCCCCACATTGTTGACGGGCAGGTGGCTGGATTCATAGCGCTACTGGTGGATATCACCCAACACAAACAACTCGAAAAGGATCTCTGGGATGCAAAAATGGAGGCGGAACGGGCCAATCAGGCAAAAAGCGACTTTTTAGCGAATATGAGTCACGAGATCAGGACGCCCATGAATGCAATTATCGGCATGAGCCATCTGGTTCTTCGGACCGACCTGAATCCGAAACAGCGTGAGTATCTGGATAGAATAGATGTCGCGGCCCATTCCCTTTTATCCATTATCAACGACATCCTTGATTTTTCCAAGATTGAGGCCGGAAAACTGGCGATTGAATCCACCCGGTTCTGCCTGGATGAGGTGGTAGAGGATGTCATCGGCCTGTCCATGGAAAAGGCGGCCCAAAATGGGGTGGAAATATTTTATACCGTTGATCCCCAGGTGCCTGCAGTGCTGCTGGGTGATCCGGTGCGCATCGGTCAGGCCTTGAATAACCTGGTGAGCAATGCCGCCAAATTTACCCATCAAGGAGAAATCAACGTCACAGCAAAATTGAAGGAGAAAAACAAAAAAAACGTGGTTATAGAATTCCTGGTGACAGATACGGGCATTGGGATGACAGAATCACAGGTGGCCGGCCTGTTTGAAAAATTCAGCCAGGCAGATTCCTCTACAACCCGTAAGTACGGAGGAACCGGACTGGGATTGGCCATTACCCGTCAGTTGGTAACCTTGATGGGAGGCGTTATCGGTGTAGAAACCGCTCCTGAAAAAGGGGCACGATTCACATTCACCGTAACAACCGGGTGTGAAGACCCGGAGAATGAAAAGCGGATGCCCGTGCTTCCCGCTGATTTAAAATACTTGAACGCTCTTTTGGTCAGCAGGATCCCAGGGCTTCTCACAAGGGTGGGACAAATGCTGGAATCCCTTTCCTTCAATGTGGTCTCCACAGACTCGCTGTTGTCATCCCTGGAAGGGGTGAATGAGGATAGATCACTGCCCTGGGATATTATTTTTATGGATGATGCTGATACCCATGCGGTTGAAGATATTGCCCGGATTAAAAACAGCCCTGTGGTGGTCATGCCCCTTATTACCCGGTACCAGGAGGTGGAACGCATGATTCAGGGCCACCCCAGGGCCGGCATCATCGTCAGGCCATTCACCCCATCGGGGTTGTTCAATACGATTGTCCAGGTGCTTGGTTATGAGCAGATGAAGATCAAAAGACGGGCAGCCAGAGGACGGGAAGGCCCCAACCCCATGAATACTGTCAAAGGGGCAAAGGTGCTGCTGGTGGAAG
>MDTD01108786.1_pt1 | contig 35307 bp, 31 predicted proteins | sample 811221 | NCBI WGS metagenome assembly MDTD01 (sample SAMN05326646, study PRJNA326480) | marine metagenome | isolation source: seawater | place: Pacific Ocean: South West | collected 2011
GGCACGGCGGCGCGCGCCTATCTGGACCGCCGCGGCGTCACCCCGGAGACCGCGGCGCGGTTCCGCCTGGGCCTGGCGCCCGACAGCCGCACCGCCCTGCGCGACGCGCTGATCGCCCGCGACCTGCCGGAGGCGCTGCTGGTGGAGGCCGGGCTGCTGATCCGGCCCGAGGACGGCAGCGCCCCCTATGACCGCTTTCGCAACCGGCTGATCTTCCCGATCGGCGACCGGCGCGGCCGCCCGATCGCCTTCGGCGGCCGGGCGCTGGGGGAGGCGCGGGCCAAGTACCTGAACTCGCCGGAAACCCCGCTCTTCCACAAGGGCGCCACCCTCTACAATTTCGCCAATGCCCGCCAGGCGGCGGGCGAGGGCGGCCGGGTGATCGTGGTCGAGGGCTATATGGATGTCATCGCCCTGGCCCAGGCCGGCTTCCCGGAGGCGGTGGCGCCGCTGGGCACGGCGCTGACCGAGGAGCAGATGCAGCTCTTGTGGCGCGCGGCGCCGAATCCGCTGCTCTGCTTCGACGGCGATGCCGCCGGGGAGCGCGCCGCCGCCCGCGCGCTGGAGCGCGCCCTGCCGCTGATGACGCCGCAGCGCACCCTGGGTTTCGTCGCGCTGCCGGAGGGACAGGATCCCGACGACCTGATCGCGGCAGAAGGGCGGGCGGCGATGGAGCACCTGCTCGACCATGCCCTGGGCAGCAGTGAGATGATCTGGCGGGTGGCTTGCGCCGGGCATCCGCCCGATACGCCCGAGGATGCCGCCCGGCGCGACGAGGCGGCACTGTCGATGGTCGGGCGGATCGGCGATCCGGTGCTGCAGCGCAGTCTGCGCGATGCGGTCTGGGAACGGATCCGTGCGGAGCGGGCGGCGCGGCGAAGCCAGCGCGGCGGCGGTCGCCGCGGCAGCGCGGGCGCCGGCCTGCCGGGTGGCCGCGGCGGCCTCGGACTGCCGCAGATCCCGATCGCCGCGGCGAATCGGGCCCGCCCGGAGGCGCGGCTGCTGGCGCTCGGCCTGGCCTATCCGGAGCTCGTCCTGCGCGACCTGGAGGGGTTGGCGGCCGCGGAGTTCAGCGACAGGGAGCTTGACAGCTTGAAGTGCGCCCTCATAGATGCGACAAGCCGGCAGGCGGCGCTTGACGCGATGCTTGACTCTGAGGCTCTGCGCGCCCACCTGAGCGCAGCAGGTCACGATGCCGTCCTCTGCCGACTCGACGAGATGAAGATCTGGGGGCCGGGAGTCTCGAGCGATGCTGAAAGGCACGATGTCGAGCGGGACTGGCAGGAAATCCTGGCGCGCCTGTCGTCGCGCTCTGCGGCCCGGGCGATGCCGGAACAGGTTGCCGCACTGCGACGGCCGGCAGGCGCTGGATCGTGACGCGGCCGGTTTCTGGAGCGGGCGGGAAGCGTGACGTTGCCGGCTGAGGGGGACAGTCCGGATCGATCGTGCAGCATGGCACCGCCGGGGGGACGGCACACATAGTAGATATGGAACTTCGATGCCTGGACGTCCGGAGCGGGGAAGGCAGCGTTCGGCTGCTGGCCGGAAAAGGCGTCAACGACGGTTCCGTCGGTAGGGCTGCCTGGATGGCTGCCTCGTCGGCAACGGCGCCCCACAAGCGCATCCCCCGGATGCGCATGCCGGCGGCGGCCGGGTAACAGATCTGATCGGGTCGCCGAACACGACCGGGTCGGCCGGGCAGTCAGCGCCCCGGCGGGTGACAAATGAGGAAGGGTCGGTCCGCATGGCCAAGCAAGAGACAGCCGAAGCCGTCGAGAGCAGCGAGAAGTCCGAGGAGAATGCCGACGGACCGCTGATCGACGCCTCGCAGGCTGCGGTCAAGAAAATGCTGGCCCGCGCCAAGGAGCGCGGCTTCGTCACCTACGACGAACTGAATGCGGTCCTGCCCCCGGACCAGATGTCCTCCGAGCAGATCGAGGACACGATGACCCTCCTGTCGGAGATGGGCATCACGGTGGTCGAGGCGGACGAGCAGGAAGAGCAGTCCGACGACAGCCAGGGCGAGCAGGCGGAGACCGAGCAGGCCACCGCCGCCCCCCAGGCCGCGCCGGAACTGGACCGCACGGACGATCCGGTCCGCATGTACCTGCGGGAAATGGGCTCGGTGGAGCTGCTGTCCCGCGAGGGCGAGATCGCCATCGCGAAGCGGATCGAGGCCGGCCGCGAAAAGATGATCGGCGCGATCTGCGAAAGCCCGCTGACGATCAAGGCGATCCTCGAATGGCGTGACGCGCTGGTCGACGGCCGCATGCTGCTGCGCGATTTCATCGACCTCGAATCGACCATGGCGGTCCTGAACGCCGATGACAGTGGCGACAGCGACGGCTCTTCGGGCAGCAACGGTGCTGGCAGCAACGGCGCTGGCGGCAATGGCGCGGCCGGCACTGCCGCGTCCGGCGGCAACGGCGCGGCGGCACGCGGCGAGGAAGAGGAAAGCGAAGACGACAGCGACAGCGACGACGACGACTACGAGAACAACCTGTCGCTGGCCGCCATGGAGGCGCAGCTGAAGCCGCGTGTCGTCGACATCCTCGACCAGCTGGCCAAGCAGAACAAGAAGATGCGCCGGGCCCAGGATGCCCGCCTGAACGCCGCCATGGCAGGCGAGGCGGTCAGCATGAGCGCCGACAAGCGCTATCAGAAGCTGCAGGTCGAGCAGCGCCAGCTGATGGCCGGCATCCTCCTCAACAATGCCCGTATCGAAGGGCTGATGGAGGATCTCTATGCCGTCCACAAGGAACTGCTGGGCCATGAGGGCCAGCTGCTGCGCCTGGCGGAAAAGCACAAGGTGGAGCGCGACGACTTCCTGAAGAACTATCTGGGCCAGGAGCTGTCGCCGGACTGGCTCGACCGGATGGGCCAGTCGAAGGCGAAGGGCTGGGCGAAGTTCGCCGCCGACGGGCGCGACGAGGCGCTGCTGATCCGCCAGCGGATCGGCGCCGTCGCCACCGAGGTCGGCCAGCCGATCACTGAGTTCAAGCGGATCTGCCAGCTGGTGAAGGAGGGCGAGAAGGAAGCCGCCGTCGCCAAGAAGGAGATGGTGGAAGCCAACCTTCGCCTGGTGATCTCGATCGCCAAGAAATACACCAACCGCGGCCTGCAGTTCCTGGACCTGATCCAGGAGGGCAATATCGGCCTGATGAAGGCCGTGGACAAATTCGAGTATCGCCGCGGCTACAAGTTCTCCACCTACGCCACCTGGTGGATCCGGCAGGCGATCACCCGCTCGATCGCCGACCAGGCGCGCACCATCCGCATCCCGGTGCATATGATCGAGACGATCAACAAGCTGGTCCGCACCGGCCGCCAGATGCTGCACGAGATCGGCCGCGAGCCGACCCCGGAGGAGCTTGCCGCCAAGCTCGGCATGCCGCTGGAGAAGGTGCGCAAGGTGATGAAGATCGCCAAGGAGCCGATCAGCCTGGAGACGCCGATCGGCGACGAGGAAGACAGCCATCTGGGCGACTTCATCGAGGACAAGAACGCCGTCCTGCCGCTGGACGCCGCGATCAACTCCAACCTGCGGGAGACGACGACCCGGGTGCTGGCGACCCTGACCCCGCGCGAGGAGCGGGTGCTGCGCATGCGCTTCGGCATCGGCATGAACACCGACCATACCCTGGAGGAGGTCGGCCAGCAGTTCTCCGTCACCCGCGAGCGCATCCGCCAGATCGAGGCGAAGGCGCTGCGCAAGCTGAAGCATCCCAGCCGCTCGCGGAAGCTGCGCTCCTTCCTCGACAACTGACCCCGCTGCGCTATCCTCCGCGATCCCACCCGCGCCGGCGCTCGCCGGCCATGGCGGGCCTGTAGCTCAATTGGTTAGAGCCGGCCGCTCATAACGGTCTGGTTGCAGGTTCGAGCCCTGCCGGGCCCACCACCCTTCGCCCTCCGGGCTTCGGGTGGCAGGCCACCCGGAACCGGACCTTGGGCGAAGGAGTGCCGCCCGAAGCCTTGGCGAAGGGGGGCTGCCGCAATACCACTCTCGGATGGGTTTCGCCCTCCGGGCTTCGGGTGGCAGGCCACCCGGAACCGGCCAGAGAGGCTGCCTCTGGGGGCGAAGGAGTGCCGCCCGAAGCCTTGGCGAAGGGGGGCTGCCGTGGCAACACTGTTCGTCAGGGTCGCCTTGGACGGGCAGCGGATGCACTATGTCTACCTACTCCGAAGCGTGAGCCATCCGGATCAAAGCTATGTCGGCCAAACAGCCGACCTTAAGCGCCGCATGGATTCCCACAACGCAGGGCGGTCGCCGCATACGGCGAAGTACCGTCCATGGCGGCTCGTTACCTATCTGGGCTTTGACACGCAAGAAAAGGCCTTGGCATTTGAACGCTATCTGAAGTCGGGCTCCGGCCAGGCCTTCGCGCGCCGCCGCCTGTGGTAGCGCCGCGGCCGTTCATGGTCCGGCGGGGATATCCCCGGCTACTCTGCTGCCCGCGATCCACCGCAGGACATGCGATCCTGTCGCCGGGGAGGGCGGTGTGATGAAGTCAGGGACGGGGCGGGTGGTGTGAGCGGCCCGGTGGGACAGGCCCGCTGGGCGCTCGCCGCGATGAGCCTGGTGCTGGGGCTCGTCGTGCTGGACGAGACGGTGGTCGGCGTCGCCCTGCCGCGGATCCAGGCGGAGCTGGGCTTCACGCCGACGGCCGCGCATTGGGTGGTCAATGCCTACCTGCTGACCTTCACCTGCTTCGTCGCCCTGGCCGGGCGCCTGGCGGATCTGTTCGGCCGCGGGCCCTCCTTCCTCGCCGGGCTGGCCCTGTTCGCTGCCGGCTCGCTGGCGGCGGCGCTGGCGGCGGACGGCACCATGCTGATCGCGGCGCGGGCGCTGCAGGGCTGCGGCGCGGCGATCCTGTTCCCGGCCGGCTTCGCCGTGCTGACCGCGATCTTTCCGCCCGACCGGCGCGGCGCCGCGCTCGGCCTGCAGACCACCGTCGGCGGGATCTTCATGGCCGCCGGCCCGCTGCTGGGCGGGGCGCTGGCGGAGCATCTGTCCTGGCGCTGGATCTTCTGGCTCAACCTGCCGCTGCTGGCCGCGATCCTCGGCACCTTCCTGCTCGCCTGGCGGATTGTCGCGGCCACCGGCCCGCAGCCCGGCCGCAGGACCGGCGACATCCGGGGCAGGCCGCGAATCGACTGGCCGGGCCTGGCGCTGCTGCTGGCCGGCCTGACCGCACTGACCCTCGGGCTGATGGAGAGCGGCCGCTGGGGCTGGGGCTCGCTGCCGGTGCTGCTCCTGCTCGCCGGCGGGGTCGCCGGCCTCGCGGCCTTCCTGTGGCTGGAGGCGCGGCGCCGGCAGCCGCTGCTGCATGTCGCGCTGCTGCGGATCCCGACCTTCGCCGGCGGCGTGATCGTCTTCTTCATGTTCCAGTTCGACAAGATCACCGTCTTCATCTTCGTGCCGCTCTACCTGCAGCAGGTGCTGGGCCTGTCGCCGGTCGATGCCGGCCTGCCGGTCCTGGCCGCCGTGCTGCCCAGCCTGGTCACCTCGTTGCTGGCCGGCCGCGCCGCCGATCGGCTGGGCTCGCGGCTGCCTGCCACGATCGGCCTCGCCGCCAACGGTTTCGCGCTGCTGCTGATCGGCCTCGCCACGACGTTGGGCAGCCTGCCGCTGGTCGTTGGCGCGCTGCTGCTCTGGGGCGCGGTCCTGCCGGTGATCGCGGTGCCCAGCCGGCGGGCATTGATGGGGGCCGTGCCGCCGGAGCACCAGGGGCAGGCCAGCGGCGTGAACCTGACGGTGCAGATGATGGGCGGTACCCTGGGCCTGGCGCTCTGCACCTCGGTCCTGGCCGCGACCGGCAGCTACCTGCCGGTCTTCCTGCTGACCGGCGTGCTGGTCCTGGCCTGCCTGGCGGCGGTCTGGGGGATGATGGAACGGCCCGGCGGCCGCCCGGCCTAGTCGATCCTCTCGATCACCAGGCGCGCCATGACGTGGCGGTCGGAATCGTCGACATAGACCTGCAGGTAGATGCCATCCACATCCCGTCCCGCCTGGTGGAGGAGGACGATCTGTGCCGGTTCGTCGAAATGCAGGATCGTGTCGATCAGGCTGGGCACCATGTTGGCGGTCGCCATCGTGCCGAGCGCGAGGGGGATCTCGCCGCGCTCCAGCCTGTCCGGATATTGCAGCTGGGCATAGCCGGCATTGGGGCGCGCCCGGGCGGAGACCTTACCGTCGACATCGACCTCCGGGTCGAAATAGGTGAGCACCGACCCGCCGCTGATGCGGTAGGTGCCGGGGGCGAGCGAGACCGTGCCGCTCTCCGTATCCAGGGCGATGGCGCCGCCGGACTGCGCGATCACCCGGTTCAGCACCCGGATGTTGGGGCCGGGCTGCATCGGCTTCGTCTCCGGCGAATGCTCTTCATAGACGGCATAGTCGCCGGCGGCGGCGGCCGGTGCGGCGGTTGCGCCCAGCGACATCGCCGCCAGCGCGACAAGGCCGGCGGCGAGTAGTGCGCGCGTGGTTACAGGATGCAACATTTCGCTCTCCAGATTTGCAGCGGGGGCCGGATGATGGGCATCTGCAGCGCCGACTGGCTACCCCCTGCCCGCGGGCAGGCATCCCGGCAAAGGAGCATGGGCAATGAGCGACAGCATCCTGGTCTTCTACGGTTCCTATCGCCGCGACCGGATGGGCATCCGGCTGGCGGACTTCATCGTGAAGGGGCTGGCGGCCCGCGGCGCCGCGCCGGAACTGGTCGATGCGCAGGCGGTCGGCCTGCCGATGCTGGACCGCATGTACAAGGAATATCCGGCGGGCGAGGCGCCGGCGGCGATGGAGCGGCTGGCGGCGAAGATCCGCCGCGCCGACGGCTTCGTCTTCGTCACCGGGGAATACAATTGGGGGCCGCAGCCGGGCCTGAAGAACCTCACCGACCATTTCCTGGAGGAATGGTTCTGGCGGCCTGCCGGGATCGCAAGCTATTCGGCCGGCCGTCTCTCCGGCGTCCGCGCCGCCACCGTCTGGCACGGCATCCTGTCGGAGATGGGCATGGCTGTGATCTCCTCCACCCTGGCGGTCGGCCCGATTGCGAAGACCCTGGACGAAGGCGGCGCGCCGATGGGGGAGGCCGGCGCCGCCCTGGAGCGCGCCTTCGACCGGTTCGCCGACGACCTGGCGTGGTGGACCGAAGCGGCGAAAGCGCAGCGCGGCCGGCAGGCCCCGCCCTACTGACTGCCCGGCGGCCTCAGCCGTCGGCCAGCATGCGGTCGATGCACTGGTGCAGGTCGATCAGGCCGGTCTCCATCGCGCCGTAGACCACCTCCGGCACCAGGCCGGAGGCGAGGTTGGCGTGGATCCGCTCCATCGTCGGAAAGTCCTCGGTGCCGGTCACGTTGAGCAGGATGTCCAGGCTGCGGCTCCAGCGGTTGCGGGTCTTCTCCGTCTCCGGCCTGGTGGGGGCGTAGAGGCTGGTATGCACGCGGGTGCGGTCGACCGCCAGCGGCTCCACCCGCCACAGCTGGACATGGTCCAGCTGATGCACCAGCAGGGCGTTGGGCAGGATGAAATACTGGATCGTGGCATGCGGCAGCAGGGTCCAGTCCGCCTCCGCCGGCTTGTCGAACTCCGCATAGACGGTCTTGCGCAGGCCGATGGTGCGCGGGTTCAGCCCGAAGCGGTCGTTGATCATGTGCCGGAACACGAAATCGGGGGCGATCGTGTCCTTGTGCAGCCAGGGGATGTGATAGGCCTCGGTGAAGGTGTCGAGGATCAGCTTCCAGTTGCAGTTCCAGACCTGGCTGCGGGTTTCGAAATGGCAGTAGCCGGCCAGGCCGTAGTCCGCCAGCTCCGCCTGCGCCCCCTGCAGCGCGTCGTCGACGTCGATCGCCGCGTCGCCGGCCAGGCGGGCGAAGACCAGGCCATGGGCCTCCGCCACCTGCACCCGGTGCAGGCCGCAGTCGCGCATCGGCACGTCGTCGAAGGCGCTGCCGGTGCCCGGGCGGGCGATCAGCGCGCCGTCCTGGTCGTAGGTCCAGGCGTGATAGCCGCACTGGATCGTCTGGATGCCGGCGCCCCGGCCGGCCAGCAGCGGCGCGGCGCGATGCCGGCAGGCGTTCACGAAGCCGCGCAAGGCCCCGTCCTGCGCGCGCAGCACCACGATCGGCACGCCGCCCGGTTCCGCGGTGAGATAGTCGCCGGGCGCGGCCAGGTCGCCGCTCAGGCCGACCAGCACCGGCCGCCGGCGGAACAGCCGCTCGCGCTCGGTCTGGTAGCGGCCGGGGTCGGTATAGGCGGCGGCCGGGTTGCGCATGCTGGCCGGCGCCACCGGTGCCGGCTGGCGGCGGTCGAAGCCCTGCAGCCGCTTCAGCAGCTCCACCTGTCGTTCGTGGCGCATCCCCTCACTCCCCGGCGGTTGCGGCCGCGGGCCGGTCGGCCAGCGCCGCCTGCGCCATGCGGACCAGTTCGAACTTCTGCACCTTTCCGGTCGGCGTCATCGGCAGGCCGCCGGCCTCGGTAAAGAAGACATGCGCCGGCCATTTGAAGCGGGCCAGCCGCTCCCGGCACCAGGCGATCAGCTCCTCCTCGGTGGCACGACCGCCGTCGGCCGGCACGATCCAGGCGGCGCCGATCTCGCCCCAGCGGTCGTCCGGCAGGCCGATGACATAGGCCTGCGCGACCCCATCATGGGCGATCAGCACCGCCTCCACCTCCTTCGGCGCGACCAGTTCGCCGCCCGACTTGTACAGCTCCTTGGCGCGGCCGGTGATCTCCAGGAAGCCGTCGGCACGCACCCGGCCCAGATCGCCGGAGCGCAGCCAGCGCCCCTCGCCGGGCAGGTCGATGAACAGCGCCGCGGTCTGTTCGGGAAGGGCGAAATAGCCGGCGGTCGCCAGCGGACTGCGGCAGATCAGCTCGCCCTCCGCGCCCGCCGGCAGCGCTGCGCCGGTATAGGGGTCGCAGGTGCGGTACTCGGCGACCAGGCCGCCCAGCTCGGGAATGCCGGCCACCCCGCCGTCGACGATGCGGCCCACCACTTGTTCCATGAAATCGACCGGCCCGTCGGGATCGGTCATCACGATGGCGCCCGACAGCTCGGTCATGCCGTAGCCCGTCGCCAGCTCGGTCACGCCCAGCCCCTGCGCCATCTTCCGCCAGACCCAGGCCGGCGTCGCCGCCGCCCCCGACAGGCAGGCGAAGAGGGAGGAGAGGTCGAACTCCGCCACCCGCGGATGCTCGATCACCGCCATCGCCATGGTCGGCACGAACATCGCCTCGCTGACCCTGTGGCGCTCGATCGCCTCCAGCGTCTGCAGCGGGTCGAAGGCCAGCTGCGGCACCACCGCGCCGCCCACCCAGAAGGCGGAGAGCACGCCCATCACCAGGCCGAAGGCATGGTAGAGCGGCAGCGCGAAGAGGATCCGCCGCCCCTCCTCGAAGCCGCGGTGCAGGGCGGAGGCATAGCCGCAGCGCAGCAGGTTGTCGTGGCTCTGCAGCACCCCCTTCGGCTGGCCGGTGGTGCCGGAGGTGTACATGATCACGGCCGGGTCGTCGGGGCCGGCCGGCGTCTCCGGCAGGGCGGCGGCGGAGGCCTCGCCCGCGGCGAACAGGTCGTCGACCGTCGGCACCCCGGCGCGGGGGCCTTCGGCAGACTGCCCGGTATCGTGCAGCACGACCAGCTTCAGCTCCGGATAGCGGGCGGTGGCGTCCTGCGCCCAGCCCGGCGCCAGCTCGTCCAGCATCGCCTGGTAGTCCAGGCCGCGGAACGCGGTCATGGTGATCAGCGCCCGGCAGCGCGACTGTTCCAGCACATAGCCCAGCTCGTGCGCGCGGAAGGCGAAGTTGACCGGGATCAGCGCCGCGCCCAGCCGCCAGACGGCGAGCGCGAGGGGCACGAAGACCGGATAGTTCCCCATCACCAGGGCGACCCGGTCGCCGGGGCCCACACCCTTTGCCTGCAGGCCGCGGGCGAAGACCTCCGCCTGCGCCACCGCCTGGGCATAGCTGATCGTGGCGTCGTCGCCGATCACGAAGGGCCGGTCGGGATATTCCGCCGCGGCGCGGGCGAAGGCGCGGTCCAGGGTCTCCCGCCGCCAGACCGGATGGCGGTCGGCCAGCGCCTGCCGCCGCGCGGCAAGGCCGGGCAGGGCGGTCATGACGGTGCTCCCGGGCGGGGCATCGGGCGGTGGCGCATCGGATCCTCCCTGGCAGGCTGCCCGTCCCTGCGGGCTTGCAAAAAACATAATTCCCGTTCGAAAAATCTGTCAACGGCATGGCTTTGCATGAGAACCTGATTGACGAAAATTTCGAAAAGCAGTTAGAAAAATGCCATAAGGCATAACGGGGAGGATGCGCGATGCATGTCGGCCTGGGGCTCACCTTCCAGAACCTGATCGCCGGCCAGAGCGACAGTGAGGTCTATCGCAACGAGCTGCGCCTGGCGGCCGATGCGGAAGGCTGCGGTTACGACTCGCTGTGGACGCCGGAGCATCATTTCACCGACTACATGCTAACCCCGAACGTGACCCAGTTCCTGTCCTGGGTGGCGGGGCGCAGCAGCCGCATCCGGCTGGGCACCATGGTCACGGTGCTGCCCTGGCACGACCCGCTGCGGGTGGCGGAGAACTTCGCGCTGCTGGACCAGCTGTCGGAGGGACGGGCGATTCTGGGTTTGGGGCGCGGCCTGGGCCGGGTCGAGTTCGACGGCTTCCGCACGGAGATGGGCGAAAGCCGGCGCCGCTTCACCGAATATACCGAGGCGATCGTGCAGGGGCTGGAGCAGGGCTACATGGAATATGACGGTGCGCTGTACCGCCAGCCCCGCACCGCGATCCGGCCGGCGCCCTATGCCTCCTTCAAGGGGCGGGCCTATGCCTCCGCCATCTCGCCGGAGAGCATCACCCTGATGGCGCGCCTGGGCATCGGCCTGATGGTGATCGCGCAGAAGCCCTGGGACACGGTGAAGGCGGACCTGGACGCCTATCGTGCCGCCTATCGCGAGGTGAACGGCGAGGAGGCGCCGAAGCCGATCCTGGCGATGTTCGTCGCCGCGCATGAGGATCCGGCGCAGGCGCAGGAGATGCGCCGCACCTGGCTGCAGGCCTATGCCCGCTCCACGGTGGCGCATTACGAGTTCGACCGTGCCGAATTCGCCGCGATCGAGGGCTATGAGTATTACGCCGGCATTGCCCGCAACATCGCCAAGAACGGCCTGGAGCGATTCAACGGCTTCCTCGCCGACCTGCAGGTCTGGGGCACCCCGGAGGCGGTCGTCGCGCGGCTGATCGACCGGGTGGACTTCCTGGATGTCGGCGGGCTGCTGCTGCTGCCCTGCTATGGCGGCATGCCGCCGGCGGTGGCGCGGGCCAATTACGACCTGGTCGCGGAACGGGTCCTGCCGGCGCTGAAGGCGCATGACGTCGGCGGCGATCTGGGCGTGCGCTACGGCAACACTGCGCCGGCGGCCCGGGCGGTGGCGGGCGCATGAACGCCTTTCCGGGAACGGGTGCCGCTTTCGTCACCGGCGGCAGCGGCGGCATCGGCGCCGCGATCGCCGCACGGCTGGGGGCCGAGGGTGTCACCGTGCTCGTCGCCTACAACCGCAACCGCGAAGCGGCGGAGGCCAGCGCCGCCGCGGTGGCGGCGGCCGGTGGCAAGGGGGAGGCGGTGCAGCTCGACCTGCGCGACGCCGATGCGGTCCGCGCCGCGCTGGAGGCCGCGGCGGCGCGCCATGACGGCCTGCACAGCGTGGTCGGCGCGCACGGCCCGTTCATCACCATGCGCCATATCAGCCGGCTGGAGCCGGCTTTGTTCGCGGAGACCATGGCCGCGGACGCCTTCGCCGCCTACAACCTGATCCATGCGGCGATCCCGCATCTGCGGGCCAGCCGCGGGGCGCTGGTGGCGATGGCCACGCCGGCGATCCGCCGCTATGCGGTGAAGGACATCCTTTCCGCCGCGCCGAAGGCGGCTGTGGAGGCCGTGGTGAAGGGCGTCGCGGCGGAGGAGGGGCGGCACGGCGTGCGGGCGAACTGCGTCGGCGTCGGCGTGCTGACCGACGGCATGTACCACGCGCTGGTCGAGGACGGCGCCTTCGACGACCGTTTCCTGGAGGCATCGCGCGCCAATATCGCGCTGCGCCGGCTGGGCACCGCGGCGGAGGTGGCGGAGGCGGCCGTCTTCCTGGCCTCCGACCGCGCCCGCTACATCACCGGCCAGACCCTGATGGTCGATGGCGGCTATGCGCTCTGACGGCAATGCCGAACCGGCGGCGGCCGGGGCGGGCCGGGAGAAGGGCGAGGCGAAGTCCGAGCGGACCCGCCGGCGGATCCTCGACGCGGCGGCACTGGTGCTGCGCCGGAAGGGCTTTGCCGGTGCCCGGCTGTCCGACATTGCCAGGGTGGCCGGCATGCAGGCCGGCAGCCTCTACTACCATTTCAGCTCTCGCGAGGAACTGGTCGCCGAGGTGATGCGCACCGGCGTGGCCGAGGTGCAGGCGCGGATGCAGGCCGGCCTGGCGGCCCTGCCGGCGGACGCCAGCCACCGCGACCGGCTCGCCACCGCGATCGCCCTGCACCTGACCGCGGTGCTGGAGCAGAGCGACTATGCCTCCGCCACCATCAAGCTGTTCGGCCAGGTGCCGAAGGACATCCAGAAGCAGCAGCTCGCCAACGAACGTGCCTATGGCAAGCAGTGGCGGCAGCTGCTGCGCGACGCGCGCGACGCGGGCGAGATCCGGGGCGACCTGAACCTCTCCGCCATGCGGATGATGATCGTCGGCGCCCTGAACTGGGCGGTGGAATGGTACCACCCCGAGGACGGCCCGGCGGAGGATATCGCCCGCGACTTCGTGGAGATGGTGCTGCACGGCCTGGTGCCGCGCGGCGCGGCGCCGGGCGGCCGCTGACCGCCTGGCCGGGCCGCGCGGTCCCTTCAGCGCCAGGCCGACGGCACCGCCACCTGCGGCAGCACGAAGGCCTTGCCTGCACTGACATTGGCCACCTCCGACGGCGAAACCCGTGCGACGATGTTGGCGGTCTCGCCGTTCAGATAGTAGATCCCGCCCAGGAGCCGCACCGCCGTGCGGACCACCCGGCCGCCGGTACATTCCGCGACAGGGAACAGGAACGGGTCGATCCGCCGCTGCGCCATGTAGGGCACGCCTCCCGCCAGCAGGCCGTCGACCAGCGCCGTCCAGGCCGCCGCATCATGGTCGCGGCCGCTGACCACGCCGGAGCCCTGATAGTCGTTGCGCGGCTTCAGCACCCAGTCGCCCCGTTCCGCCTTCACCGCCTCCACCAGGGGGCGGCCGTCGTCCAGGCAGGCGGCGGCGTCCAGGAGGTGGGATTGCGGCATGTGCCGGTCGACGAAGGCGCGCTGTCGCGGGGTCAGGGCGGCCTGCACCTCCGGCAGCCGCAGGGCCGCGAACAGGCCCTTGTCCTCGGCCACCGTCACGCAGGCGAGGTTGTTGATCGACAGGAAGGCGTTCTCCCGCATCGCCTGCAGGAAGCTGCGGCCCTGCGCCCGGCCCGCCGCCGTCCAGGAATGCCGGGCGCCGAACAGGCGCATCTTGTTGTAGCTGGCGACCAGCGGCGGGCCGCCGGCCGACAGGCGGTAGCGGCCGTCGCTGCCCCGCACCAGCGCGCCGACGGGGCCGACGACCACCGGCAGGCCGGTCCGCGCCAGCGCGGGCAGGATCACGTCCAACTCGTTGGTCTTGCGGTTCTCGTCCAGCAGCACGCCGATCGCGCCGTCGGCGGCGGTGAAGCCGCGGACCATGGAGCGGATGCCGTCGACGAAGACCCGGTCCGGCGCCGGATCCTCCATCGCCATGCCCGGCACCTGCAGCATGGGCGGCGCGCTGTCCAGGAAGCGGCGCTGCAGCCGGTGCATCGACAGGAAGCCGCCCGGCATGGCGGCATTGTTCTCGATGAACTGCGGCACGCCGTGCCGGTCGACCATGAAGTCGAAGCGGCCGAACAGCTGCCAGTCGCGCAGCTGCCGGACCATCAGCGGCCGATAGCCTTCATAGGCCGGGAAGAAGGCCGCCAGCTCGGGCAGGCCGCCGGCATACATCTGCACCACGGTCTCCACGATCTCGCGCATCTTCGTCGCCAGCCGGCCGAGTTCCGCCCGCTGCAGTGCCGGCACCGCCAGCGGAACCGGCTGCACGTCGCATTTCGCGAAGAAGCCGAGTTCCTTTTCCAGCCCGTCCTGCAGCTCCTGCCGGTAGCGCAGATAGTCCGCGGGCCGGGCCAGAGCCTGCTCCGTCGCCGCTTCGGTCGCATCGAACAGCGCCCGGAAATCGCCGGGCCGCGGGTTCGGCATGTCCATCTCGCTCTCCCTGGAGAATATGCCGGGACGGGGCATCGCCCCGTCCCGGCCGGGGTCAGGCCGCGTCCCGCGCCGGCTGCCGGGCCCCTGCCGCGGCCAGGCTGGCGCGCCGTCCGGACACGGTGCCGAAGGTGATGCCGGCGCCGCCGACATAGTCGCCGTGGTACAGCCCGCCGATGATCTCGCCCGCCGCATGCAGGCCGGGGATCGGGGCGCCGTCGGATTGCCGCAGCACCGCCATGTCGCCGTCGACGGCCAGGCCGCCGAAGGTGAAGGTGATGCCGCAGGTGACCGTGTAGGCCCGGTAGGGGGCGGTATCGAGGCGCCGCGCCCAGTGGCTTTTCGCCGGCGCCAGGCCCTCGGTATGGCAGTCGTCCAGGGCGGAGGGGTTGAAGCGTCCCTCGCGCACCGCCGCGTTGTAGCGGTCGACGGTCGTGCGGAGCGCCTCCGGCGCGATGCCCAGCTTCGCCGCCAGCCCCTCGATGCTGTCGGCCTCCACGAAGCTGGCCGGCGGGCCGTACTCCTTCGGGTTCAGCATCGGGATGGTGCGGCCGTCGAAGATCTGGAAGGCGGTGGCATGGGGCTGCGCGCGGATCGCCTTGCCCATCGCGACATAGGTGTGGGTGCGCAAGGCGGCTCCCTCGTCGAAGAAGCGCTGGCCGTCCAGGTTCACCACGATGCCGTAGGGATAGAAGTTCTTGCTGTAGCGGTTGGTCAGTTCCCGGTCGCCCAGGTCCGGCGCCGCCAGGTCCCAGGCGGTGGCATGGCAGCCGGACCAGTTGCCGGCGCTGGCGGCGCCGCCGGCGATCGCCATCTCCAGGCATTCGCCGGTATTGAACGGGGTGCCGCGCACCTTCACCTGGTCCCAGCCCGGGCCCAGATAGGCGGCGCGCATGCGCGGGCTCGCCTCGAAGCCGCCGGCAGCCAGGATCACCTCGCGGGCGGCGATCGTCGCCGCGGTGCCGTTCCGCCGCACCACCACGCCGCAGACCTTTCCGTCGCGGGTGACAAGATCCTCCACCCCGGCATCGAAGATCATCTCGATGCCGGCCCGTTCGGCGGCGGCGAAATGCTCGGCCATCAGGCCCTTGCCGCCGTCGCGCGGGCCGACGATGGCGCCGCCCCAGAACACCTGCCTGCCGTCGACCGGATGCGCCATGCGGTCGTAGTTCAGGCGGAACCGCAGGCCCTTTCCCTTCAGCCAGCGCAGGGCGTCCAGGCTTTCTTCCACCAGCATCGTTGCCAGGCGGGGATCGGCGCGGCCGCCGCTCTTGGCCATCAGGTCGGCCAGGTAGCGGGCCTTCGGATAGGGTTCCACGACGATGCGGGCGACCTCTTCGTCATCGGCCTCCACGATCGCCTTCAGGTCGTCGATGCCGTCATGGGCGACCAGCAGGCCTGCGATGAAATGGCTGTTGCCGCCGGCCCAGGCGCGGGGCGCCTTCTCGACCACTGCCACCCGGGCGCCGGCCTCGCGGGCGGCATGGGCGGCCGACATGCCGGCATTGCCGCTGCCGACGACGATGACGTCGTAGCTGCGGCCGGAATTCTGCGGGGAGATGATCATCGGATGCATCCCTCTCAATGCGTGTCCAGGAACAGGCAGACCGGATAGGCGTCATGGTCGGGCAGTTCGGTCTCGGCGAATTTCGGGCCGATCTGCCGGAAGCCGTGGCTGGCCAGCTTGTCCAGCCGGTAGGAGCCGCAGATCGCGACGATCGCCGACATGCCGCTGGCCCGGGCCTGCGCGATGCGGATCTCGTCCAGCCGCCGCCACAGGCCGCGGTGGTGCACGGACTTGCGCAGCACCAGGCGGGAGATGCTGGCGAAGGGCGGCCGCAAGCGGTCGGCGACGGGCGCGAACTGCGCGCCGTAGTTCACGGATGCCAGGCTGTCGTGGAAGGTCAGGCGGGCGGCGCCCAGCAGGCTGCCGTCCTCGTCATGCACCAGCCAGTGCTGCGCGGCGTCGTCCAGCCGGTCGGTCCAGCTGCCCAGCGCCGCGATCTCCGCGGAGACGCCGGATTCCTCCTGCCAGGCATCGACCCGCAGGCTGCCGATCTGCTGCAGCAGCTGCGGGCCGATGGGGTGCGGGCAGGCGGTGATGTCGAAAGTCTGAAGCGCCATGGGTCTGCTCCTTGGCAGTCATGCGTGCGAACGGCAGGCTTCGGTCCTGCTCGTGGGGATTGTCTCGGGATGTCGGTTGGCCGGGCCGGCGGCCATGACGGGGCGGCCCGGTCCACATCAGTAGGTGACCGATCATGGCCGGATCCTGGCGACCCGGATGCGGCGCATGCCGGGATCGCGGCATTCCGGAAACCTGGCCGCCCCGAAGGCGCCGCATTCGGGCGGTGCGCCGACATCGGCCCGGGCGAGGTCCGGCCTTTTCCCTGCCGATATCCCTGACAGGCTCGTCGCCCAGCGCCGTCGGCGTCGGGCTGTTGGCATGGAGGGCGTCCGATGAATGCCGAGGTGGGGACGCAGCAGGCGGGAGCCTCGACCGCCGACTGGTGGCTTGTGATCGCGCTGACCGCGGCGTCGGCGCTGGTGCTGTTCGACGTCACCGCCTTCGGCGTTGCGCTGCCCAGCCTGCGGGCGGATCTGGGCCTGGGCCCGGCCGCCGCAGGCTGGGTGGTCAATGCCTATATCGTGGCGGTCACCGCTCTGACGGCGCTGGGCGGCAGGCTGGCGGACCGCCTGGACCGGGTGCGGGTGTTCCAGGCCGGTGCCGCCCTGTTCGCGCTCGCCTCGCTCGCCTGCGGCCTGACCCCCGACCTGCCGGGCCTGGCCGCGCCCTGGCTGATCGCCTTCCGGGCCCTGCAGGGGGCCGGCGGCGCGGTGATGCTGCCGGCGGCGATGGCGGCGGTGGTGGCGGCGGTGCCGGCGGAGATGCGCGGCCGCGCGATCTCCGTCTTCATCGGCGCAGGCCAGGTCTTCTTCATCCTGGGTCCGGTGCTGGGCGGGCTGATGACCGAGCAGCTGTCGTGGCGGATGATCTTCCTGGTGGCCTTGCCCTTGGCCGCGGCCGCGATCGCGATGACCCGGGCGCGGGCCCGGAGCAACTCGCAGTCCAGCCGCAAAGCGGGCACCGGCGGACCGCTCCTGCGTTGGACCGCGGTCCCGCTGATCCTCGGCCTGGCGCTGCTGGTGCTGGGGCTGGAGCGCGGCGCAAGTTGGGGCTGGCTGTCGCCGGCCACCCTGGGCACGGTTGCGCTGGGGGTGGCGGCGCTGGCGGTCATGGTCTGGCGGGAATGGGGGGTGGCGGATCCGCTGGTCCAGCTGCACCTGCTGCGGCGGCGCGACTTCGCCATGCAGATGCCCACCCTGTGCCTGCTGCAGACGGTCACCATCGGCATCCTGACCTTCGCGCCGATCTATTTCGAGCGGCTGATGGGCCTGTCGCCAGGCACGACCGGCTTCGTGATGCTGGCCTTCGTCGGCGGCTGGGCGGGCATGGTGCCGGTGGCGGGCTGGCTCTACGACCGCATCGGCCCGACCTGGCCGAAGCTGGCGGGCGCCGTCCTGGCGCTGGCCGGGCTGACCTGGTGGGGCTGGAGCCTGCCGGGGATGGACCTGGCGGTGCAGCTGCCGGCGATGCTGCTGTCGGGGATCGGTGTCGGCCTGTCGCTGCTGCCGGCGGGCACCGCGGCGATCAGCGCCGCGCCGCCCGACGGCCATGCCGCCACCGTCGGCCTGATCCAGACGGTGCGGCAGAGCGGCGGCATCTTTGCCGTCGCCCTGCTGGGCGGCCTGTTCCTGGCGCATAGTGCCGATAGCGGTACGGCAGTGGCCGCGGCGCAGACCGGCTTCGCGATCATGATCGCGGCGGCGGCGCTGAACCTTCCGGTGGCGCTGGCCGGGCTGCGCGGCCGCCGGCCTGCGGCCGCCGCCGCGCCCGACGAAGGGAGCTGCTGAGAAGCGCAAGGCCGGTCGCCAGGGCGGCGAGATCGACCACTGCCATAGGCGGCGCGCCGGTGGCAAGGGCGCCTGCCGGCTGCAGGATCAGCGCCAGGGCCAGCAGCCGTGTCAGGTCGCGGGTCGCCGCTGCCGTGCCGCGCCACCAGGGCCATGCCAGTCCCGCGGCCAGAAGCGCCAGGAACAGCCAGGGCATCCAGTCGGCCGCGCCTGTCCCTGTCGCCAGGCGCCCGGCGAGGAACAGGCCGGCGATCGCAAACGGGAGGCCATGCACCGTGCCGCCGGTGAGGCGCCGGGCGAGGCGTGCGGCGTCCGCTTCGGCGCCGACATGGCGGCTGTTCCAAATGTGCAGGCCGGAGGCGGTGAGCAGGCAGGTGCCGATGCCCAGCAGGGCGTAGAGGAGCTTCAGGCCGAGGCCGCCATAGCTGCCATAATGCAGCGGGGTGACGGCGGCATAGACCTGCCGCCCGATGCTGCCGGTGCTCCAGTCGGCGACCGATAGGACCCGACCGGTCGCGGCTTCCAGAACCACATAGGGCAGATAGACCAGCCGGCCCGGCAGGCGGCCCATCACCGTCGCGGTGGCGCCGGCATCGCCGGCCTCGCGGATCTCGATCCGGTCCGGCACCAGGCCGGGCAGGGCCGCCGTCGCTTGCTCCAGCAACCTGCTGGCCGGCAGCGGGGCCGCGTCGGCGCCGGTCGCCGCCGCGGGCGGGTCCCCGATCGCGGCGAAGGCGGCGTCGAGATCGCCGTCAAAGGCGGTGGCGGCGGCCAGGGTCAGGGCTGGGGCCGCAAAGCCCAGCATCGCGCCGGTCAAAGCCATCATCAGATGGAAGGGCAGGCCCCAGAGGCCCAGCGACCGGTGGCTGTCGGACCAGGCCAGCCGCAGGCTGCGACCAAGGCGCAGGGTGAAGAGGTCGGACAGGATCCGGCGGTGCAGCAGGACGCCGGAGATCAGGGAGACCAGCATCGCGGCGCCCAGACCGCCGACCAGGTAGCGGCCGACCGGCGAGGGCAGCAGCAGGTCGGTGTGGAGCCGGGTCACAATCTCCGCCGCCCTGCTGCCGCCCGGGGTGACCGGGCTGCCGTCGGCGGCGTCGACCGCGATCCGCTGCGGCGGTCCGTCGCCATGCGGCTGCATTGCGATGTCGGCATGGTCGCGCCAGCGGTCGGGCAGGTGCACGAAGATGCTCGCGGCGCGGCCGCCGGCATCGCCGAGCAGGCGGTCGAGCTGCCGGTCGAGGCCGGCCAGGCCGGCCGCGGGTCCGGTCGCCGGCACGTCCAGGCCGGCGCGCGCCCAGGGTGCCAGTTCGGCGGTGAACAGCGCCACGGTGCCGGAGACGCAGACCAGGTAGAGCAGCAGGCCCAGGCCCAGCCCGAGCCAGCGGTGCAGGCCGTACAAGGCCTTCAGGAAGGGCTGTCCCATCGCCACGCTACCCTGTCAGGGCGACCAGCACGGCCATGCCGCCCAGGGCTGCCGCGATCGACCAGTCCCGCCAGGGCCGCCGGGCGGCACCGAGCAGCATGGCGCCGGCGGCCCAGAGCGCCGGCCAGAGCACGACGGCCAGCAGCGCGCGGTCCACCGGCGGCAGCGGCAGCTGCCGGCTCAAGGCCAGGCCGAGCGCGACAGACAGGGCGAGGCCGCCGGCCAGGGCGGCGGCAGTGATGGCGGCGGGACGCAGCGCGCCGCCGCTCGGCCTGCGGCCGGGACGGGCGGGTGCCCGCACGGCCCTGCGTCGCTCCGCGATTCCGGGCACGAGGGCCGTCAGGAAGCCGGCCAGGCTCAGCAGGCCCAGCCAGACAGGCACCCCGACCCCCCAACCGATGGCGGCGGCGAGCAGGCCGAGCGCCGATGCGGCGAGGGCCAGGCCGCCGGCGACGGGCAGGCGCCGGCCGGCGCGCAGCAGGGCGGCGGCGGCCAGCAGCGCCGCTGCGGCGAGCGCGACCGCCAGCCAGCCCGGCAAGCCTTCCTGCAGCAGGGGCACCGTCGCCCGGCGCCGCTCAGAAGCGGGCGGTGACCGTGGCGCCGAACACGCGGCGCGGGCCCAGGGTTGCGGCGATGCCCTGGTCGGCGGCGTTCAGCGCCTCGTAGGTGAAATAGTCATTGTCGAACAGGTTCTCCGCCCACAGGGTGAGATCCCAGCCATCGCCGCGATAGCCGGCCTGCATGTTGGCCACGATATAGGCGTCCAGATATTCGAACGGCGCGCCGTCCAGCCGCGACAGGTAGGAGGAGAGGTATTTCGCGTCGGCGCCGATGAAGAGGCCGTTCGGCGCCTCCCAGGTGCCGCCGACGGCGATGTTCCATTTCGGCGCCTCCGGGAAGGAGAGGCCGGACAGGTCGCCCAGATTGGCATCGACGAATTCGCGGAACTGGGTGTCGACATAGCCGATCGAGGCGAAGGTGGTGAGCTGTTCGTTCACTGCGAAGCGGCTGTCCAGTTCGAAGCCCTTCACCGTGGAACTGGCCGCATTGGTGATGATGTTGGAGTTGAAGTTGCCGGCGATCTGCTGCACCTCGACCTGCTGGTCGCTCCAGTCCATGTAGAAGAAGTTCGCAGCCAGCTGCAGGCGGTCCGCCAGGAAGCTGCCGCGATAGGACGCCTCGTAGTTCCAGGCATATTCGGGCTTGTAGGTGAAGGTCTGGCCGGTCACCGAATTGGCGCCGGCACCGCCGGTCCGGAACGCCCGCTGCACCGTGAAGCCGAGGCTGTGGCCCGGCGCCAGCTCCTTGATCAGGCCAAGCTTCGGCAGCGGCACCAGGTCGGAATTGCTGGTGTCGGTGTCGGTGACGACGGCGCCGTTGGTCGTGGAATAGGTGCTGTTCCGGCGGTCGACATAGTCCAGCCGGCCGCCCGCCACGACCTTCCATGTCGGGATCACCTCGTAGACCGCCTCGCCGAAGGCGGCGGCGTTGAACAGGTCCTCGCTGCCTTCCAGGTGGGTCGTTCGCCCGAAATAGTTGGGGCGGTCGCGCGTGTTCTTGGACGTCTCCTGCGCCAGGTAGATGCCCGCGACGGCGGTCAGGCGGACGCCGTCATAATTGGCGCGGAACTCCTGGCTGGCGATGGTTTCCTTGAAATAGCCCTCGGTGACGTTGGTCTCGCCGGCCGTGCCTTCGTTGATCGACGGCCGCTGCAGGTCGGTGAAGCTGTAGCTGGTCAGCGAGGTCAGGGTGACCGGCGCCTCCAGGTCGTGCTGGATCTCCAGCGAGGCATTGTGCGTGTCGGAGGACCGGACCTCGGTGAAGACCGGCAGGTTGAAGTCGCCGCGCCGGTCGTCATAGGAGAAGCCCAGGCCCGGCCCGGCGATGTCGTCGATGGTGGGCGCGTCATGGGCGAAGGAATAGGTCAGCAGCGCGCTGGTATTGGGCAGCGCGTTGGGCAGGAACAGGGCCTTGCCGCGCACCTGGTAGTAGGTGTCGTGGACGAAGTCGTCGTAGCGGTCGAACGCCTCGTAGGTCGGGTAGTTGAGGTCGCTCTTCGACTGCTCGTATTCGGCCGACAGACGCAGCGCGACCTGGTCCTTCACCACCGGCGCATTCACCGTCGCGGCGCCTCCATAGGTATGCAGGGTGCCGACGGTGGCCTGCGCCTTGCTCTCCCAGTCGAACACCGGGTCCTTCGTTTTCACGTAGACTGCGCCGGCCAGGGCGGCCCGGCCCGACAGGGTCGATTGCGGGCCGCGATAGACCTCCACCTGCTCCACGTCCCAGAGCCCGCTGGCACCGCGCCGCGCGCCCTGGACGGTCTGCTGCGTGCCGTCGACATAGATGCTGGCCAGGGGCTGGCCGCCGGGGGTGAGCCCTTCGGAGTTGATGCCGCGGATGACGAAGCCGGCATCGTTCCAGTCGCCGTCCAGGACATTGCCCATCATGCGGAAGGTGCTGTCCAGGTCGCGCAGCTCGTGCCGCTCGATCTCTTCCGCCGTCACCACCGCGACGCTGGCGGTGGAATCCCCCAGCACCGTGCTGTTCTTCGCGCCGTAGACGGTGATCGGCTCCAGGAAACTGGTCTGCGACGGCGCCGGCCCGCCGCTGCGCTCGATCGTCAGCGCCCCGGTCGGGGTGGTGCGCCAGGCCAGGCCGGAGCCGTCCAGCAGGCGTCCCATCGCCTCGCCCGCGGTGAAGCTGCCCGACAGCGCCGGCGCCTGATGGTCGTAGGTCGCCGCCTCGGTATACAGCACCTGCATGCCGGTGATGGCGGAGAAGTCGGCGATCGCCTGCGGCAGGGGCTTGGCCGGGATATCGAACCGCCAGGTGCGGGACGCCACATCGCCGGTGCCGGCATCCTGCGACTGGGCGCGGGCAGGTAGGGCGATCGTCGCCGCGACGGCCAGACAGGCCAGCAGCGCGGTGCCCGCCGTCAGCAGCCGCACCGTCGGCGGCAACGGCCCCGCCCGACGTCCCGCCTGCCTGCTGCGCCACGCAATTCCGTTGTCCGCCGGATTGCCCGCCATTCCTCTGCCCCCTCGTTCACAAAATATGAAATGCGTCTACGAAGCATTCGCATTTTTACCTGTGACGATGGTGGCGGCGGGAATCCCCCATTCCGCCGCCGAAGAATTTTGGCGCGCAAGAAGGACTGGCGGTCAGCGCAGCACCACCAGCAGGTCCGTCAGGCGGGTGACCTCGACGGGCAGGGTCTCGGCGATGACCCGCAGTGCCTCCTCCGGACGGTCGATGCGGAACACGCCGCTGACCCGCAGGTCCTCCAGCCCATCGCCGAGGAGGAGGATGCGGCCGGTGCGGTAGCGGTTCAGTTCGTCCACCACCCGGGCCAGCGGCGCGTCGTAGAAGACGAACTGGCCGCGCAGCCAGGCGGTGACCTGCGCCCCGTCGAACGGGTGCGCCGGGCCGGGCCCGTCGGGACCGATTTCCGCCTGCTGCCCCGGCAACAGCTGCATGGTCGCGGCGGCGGATGTGCCGGTACCCGACAGCGCCACCCGGCCATGCAGCAGGCTGACCACCGCGCCGTCATCCGCCAGACGGACGTCGAAGCGGGTGCCGGTGACCCGGATCTCGCCCTGCGGCGTGCCGACCACGAAGGGCCGTGCCGGGTCCCGTGCCACATCGAACATCGCCTGGCCCCGCAGCAGGGTCACCTGTCGCTGCGCACCTGCAAGGTCGACGGCGATCGCCGTGTCGGTGTTCAGGTCGATGCGGCTGCCATCGGCCAGGCTGATCGAGGCAAGCTCGCCCACCGCGGTCGCATGGTCGCTGGCCAGCCTGTCGAGCCCGCCGATCCGCCAGAACAGGATCCCGGCGACCACCAGAGCCAGGCAGGCGGCCAGGGCGGTGAACCGCGGGGCGCGGCCGCGGAGCCCGTGATGCCGCGGCGGCGGCAGGCGCGATGCCAGGTCGGGCAGGGCCGGCAGGGGTGGCTGTTCCGCAAGCACCCGGCCAGCCGGAATCCCCAGTGCTGCCCACAAGTCGCTCGCCTGCGCATAGGCATCGGCATGGCGCGGATCGGCGTCCAGCCAGTCGGCGAAGGCCGCCTCCCGCGCCGCCGCTTCGCGCGGATTGGCCGGCGGCTCCCGACGGCGCGCCAGCCAGGCCGCGGCCGTCTCCAGCATCGCATCGGGGACCGGCGCGACGCGCTCGCCCGGCCCGGCGCCTGTCGGCGGGTTCACGGCCGGCCCGCCGGCTGTGGCGGCCGGTCGTTGCGGATCGCTATGCGACTGCACTGCTTCATGCACCTATGACCGTCGCGCGGCACCGATTCCCCCATTTGCCGGCGCGGTTCTTTTGCATCGCTCCGGCCGCGGCTCATACCTGGCGCCTCGCGGCCTGCAGCCGGGCGCGGCAATGCACCATCGCCCGGGCGATATGCTTCTCCACCGTCTTCTCCGAGATCTGCAGCCGGGCCGCGATCTCCCGCATCGTCAGGCCCTGGCCGCGGTAGAGCAGAAAGACGATGCGGCACTTCTCCGGCAGCTCCCGCACCGCTTCGGCCAGGATCGCCAGTTCTTCCCGCGCACCCACGACCGCATCCGGGCCCGGCTCCGGGCTGACCAGCGCCCGTTCCGGAACCGTCCCGTCCGACGCCCCGTCCAACGGCGTGTCCTGGGGCCGGCCGCGGCGCATATGGTCCACCGCCAGGTTGCCGGCCATCCGGAACAGGTAGGCGCGCGGATTGTCGGGCATGGCGACACCGGCGGTGCTGGCGCGGATCCAGGTCTCCTGGATCACGTCGTCGGCCATGCTGGCCGACCCGGTGCGGCGCGCGACGAAGCGGTGCAGCTCCGCATAATGCCTCTCCACCGCCTGGGCGAGGGAGCGGAAGCCGCGCGGCCGGATTGTCCGTCGGGTCATGGCAGGCGCCGGTTCCGGCAGGGCCGCATCGCAGCCGGCGGCCATCGCGGCGCCGGACGGCCAGGTGCGATCAGGGCGATGGCGGGCGCATGCTACAAGTATTGCAATTCATTCTCAATATCGCTGATATCGGCATGATTCTCCCGCGGCGTGGTGCCTGGCGCCGGCAGGAGGGTGGCCGGCGCCAGGCCGGATCAGGAGCTGGCCTTGATCCGGGCGGCGCGATGGATGCCCTGGCGGATCCGCGCATAGGTGGCGCAGCGGCAGAGATTGGTCATCGCCGCGTCGATATCGGCGTCCGTGGGCGCCGGGATCTCTACCAGCAGGGCCGCGGCGGCCATGATCTGGCCGGACTGGCAATAGCCGCATTGCGGCACGTCCAGGTCGCGCCAGGCCTGCTGCACCGGGCTGGAGGCATCCGGCGACAGACCCTCGATGGTCGTGACCCGCGCATCGCCGACCGCTTCGACCGGCAGGACGCAGGAGCGGGTGGCCACCCCGTCGACATGCACCGTGCAGGCGCCGCACAGGCCCCTGCCGCAGCCGAAGCGGGTGCCGACCATGTCCAGGCTGTCGCGGAGCACCCAGAGCAGCGGGGTGTCGGGCTCGACATCCAGGTCGTGGCGCCGGCCGTTGATGGTGATGCTGATCATGGGTCCGTCTCCGTCGCGGCGGGGCCGTCAGATGTCGAAGCCGTGGCTGACGATCGGCAGGGTGCGGATCCGCTTGCCGGTGGCCCTGTAGATGGCGTTGGTGAGGGCGGCGGCGACCGGCGGGGTGCCGGGCTCGCCCAGGCCGCTCGGCGCCTCCGTGCTCGGCACGAAATGCACCTCCACCGGCGGTGCCTCGGCCAGGTGCAGCACGCGATAGTCGTGGAAATTGCTCTGCGCGACCCGCCCCTCCTCGATCGTGATTTCGCCGAACAGCGCCCCCTCCAGGCCCCAGAGCGCGGCGCCATGCACCTGGCTCTCCGCGATCCGCGGGTTGACCACACGGCCGCAATCCACCGCGCAGACGATGCGGTGGATCTTCAGCTGGTCGCCCGCCCCGACAGAGAGTTCGACCACCTGCGCCACCCAGGTGTTGAACGACCGGTGCACCGCCAGTCCCTGCACCCGCCCGGCGGGCGGGGCGCCCCAGCCGGAGGCCTTTGCCGCCAGGTCCATCACGCCGAGATAGCGGGGCTGGTCGGCCAGCAGCTTCCGGCGATAGGCCAGCGGGTCCTGCCCGGCGGCCATTGCGCATTCGTCGATGGCGGCCTCCTTGCAGAAGCCGGACAGGGAGTGCTGGACGGAGCGGTGGGAGCCGGTCGGCACGCCGAAGTCCATGATCTCGCGGTCGACCTCCAGGTCGCCGACCGCATAGGGAAAGGGGTTGCTTTCGGTGAAGGAGGTGCTGAGCCCGGCGCCCATGTTGACGTCGCCGACCAGGGATTCGACCGGCAGCCAGGAGATCTCCGGCAGGTTCTGGTCGAGGTAGCGCTGGAAGCTGGAGGGCGAGGCCAGCCGGGTATACCAGTGCGTCGGCAGTCCGTCCGGGCCCAGCGCGACCTGGAACCGCACGCGGGAGATCGGGCGGTAGAAATCGTGCTGCATATCCTCTTCGCGGCTCCAGACCAGCTGCACCGGCTGGCCGACCGCCTTGGCGATGGTTACCGCCTGCTTTACGAAATCCGCTTCCAGCCGCCGGCCGAAGCCGCCGCCCAGATGGGTGGTGGTGACCTTGACCGCGTCGCGCGGCAGGCCCGTGACCCGGGCCGCCACGACGGCAGCGGCGTGCTGGTTCTGGGTCGGTGCCCAGATCCGGCATTCCTGTGCCGTGACATGGGCGGTGCAGTTCATCGGCTCCAGCGGCTGGTGGGCCAGGTAGGGGACCTGGTATTCCAGGTCGAGCCGCTGTGCCGCCCCGTCGAACGTCCGTTCCGGCATGGCCGCCATCGACGCCTTCAGCGCGGCCTCGATCTTCGCACTCGACTGGGCGGCATTCGGCCCGGGGTCGAAGATGACCGATGCCGCCTCCAGCCCCTTGACCGCGTGCCAGTGGCTGTCGGCGACCACGGCGATGCCGTTGTCGACCGGCACGACGGCCAGCACGCCGGGTCTGGACCTGGCAGCGTCGAGGTCGACGCTCTTCACCATGCCGCCGAAGACGGGGGACTGGGCCACCGTGGCATGCAGCATGCCGGGCAGCCGCACGTCGATGCCGTAGATGGCGCCGCCGCTGATCTTGGCATCGGTGTCCAGCCGCGCGACGGGACGGCCGATCAGGCGGAACTGGTCCGCCGACTTCAGCGGCGGGTCGCCGGGCGGCGAGAGCCGTGCCGCATCCCCGGCCAGTTCGCCGTAGGCGAAACTGCGCCCGTCCGGATGATGGACCACCGAATCCCGGGTCCGCAGGACGGCCGGCTCCGCCTGCCAGCGGTCGGCGGCGGCCTGCACCATCATCGCCCGCGCCGTGGCGCCCAGCCTGCGCAGCTTCTCCCACTGGCTGGAGACGGAGGAGGAGCCGCCGGTGACCTGGACGAAATACTGCGGATGATCGAAGGCGGGATTGTAGGGGGCGAAGACGGTGCGGACATTCGGCCAGTCGGCATCCAGTTCGTCCGCGACGATGGCGGTCAAAGTGGTCTGGATGCCCTGGCCCATCTCCGATCCCGGCACGAAGAACAGGATCTCGCCGTCGCGGTTCACGTGCAGCCAGGCGTTGGTGAAGGTCTCTTCGGGCGCCGCATCGCCGAAGAACCGGATGGTCTCCACCGTCGGGCTGCAGCCGATCAGCAGCCCTGCCCCGGCGGCGGCGCTGAGGCGGAGGAAATGACGGCGATCCAGCCGCCCCGGTATCGTGGCTGCCGGCACGGTTGCGCCTCGAGGGATCGTCATCCCGCTTCGCCTCTCCTGTTCGATCCGAAGGCAGCCTGCGGTCCGGACGGACGGCCCGGCGCTGCCGGTTTCATATTGACACTGAGTCTCCATCTGTCAAATTGACAATTATGTCCTTACAAAACTGCTCAGAAGTGTCAAATCCGGCGCCGGATGGTGTGACCGAAGCGGTGTCGGAAGCGGTGCTGTGGATATTCGGCCGGTTCGGCTTCCAGAAGACCACCATGACCGACCTGGCGGCGGCAGCCGGCCTTTCGCGCCAGACCCTGTACAATCGCTTCCGGAACAAGAGGGCCGTCCTGGAATGGGCGGTGGGGGATTTCACCGGCGCGCGCGACGCCCATGCCCTCGCCCTGCTGGAGGGTGACGAACGCCCGGTCGCGGCCGCCGTCCTCGACTTCTTCTCCGAATGGATGGGCGCCCTGGTGCCGTTGCTGCGGCAGGCGCCGCATGGCGCGGAACTGCTGGCGATCGGCGCGGAGATGCGCGCGCAACGGGACGCAGGCGCCAACGATCGCATGATGCAGGCGCTCCGCCAGGCCCTGTTCCTGCGTGCCGGCTGCGCCACCCCGCGGGAAGCCGAAGGCGCGGCCTATGTGATGCTGATGGCGGCCAAGGGCCTGCTCTACAACAGCCCCGACCCTGCCGCCTTCCGCACCGGCATGGAAAAGGTCGTCGCGGTCGTGCTGGACCGCTACTGACGCAACCTGGCCTGCCGGCCGGCCTGCTTCAGCCTTCCGCCAGCAGCAGCCCGGCGGCGATCGCCCACATCACCAGGGCGATCAGCGCGTCCAGCACCCGCCAGGTGACCGGCCGCGCGAACAGCGGCGATAGCAGGCGCGCGCCGAAGCCAAGGGTGGTGAAGAACACCAGCGAGGCAGCGGTCGCACCGATGCCGAAGGCCAGCCGGTCCTGCGCCTGCGCCGCCACCGAGCCCAGCAGCACGACGGTATCCAGATAGACATGCGGGTTCAGCCAGGTCAGCGCCAGGCAGGTTGCCAGGGTCGGCCCCAGGCGCTGCCGGCCGCCGGCGGCCGGGTCCAGCGCTTCGCCGCCCCGCCAGGCCGACCAGGCGGCGCGGGCGCCGTAGAAGACCAGGAAGGCCGCCGCGCCATAGCGGAACAGCGGCGCAATCCAGGCGGCGCGTTCCACCAGGATGCCGAAGCCCGCCACCCCGGCGGCGATCAGCGCCGCGTCCGACAGGGCGCAGGCGGCGACCACCGCGCCCACATGCTCCCGCCGCAGGCCCTGGCGCAGCACGAAGGCGTTCTGCGCGCCGATCGCGAGGATCAGCCCGAAACCGAGCGAGAAGCCGGCGGCGAGGTCCAGTCCCCAGACCGGCATGCCCGCTGACGCGGGTTCAGGCGCTGCGGGCGGGGTAGCTGACCCCCATCCCCTCGCGCACGTCCTGCTGGATGCCGTATTGCGGGAAGGGATAGCGGAAGCCGTTCTTCGCCAGCGCATGCATGCCGGCGATCGCCTGGTCCAGTTGGTCGGGCGGCAGGGCCATCAGCATCTCGTCGTCCAGCACGCCGCCATAGCGGCGCTCCGCAAAGCAGGGGATCGACAGGCTGGGCTCGCGGGTCTGCAGCGCCCGGCCCCAGGAATCGGCGCAGGCGCTTTCCCCAACCACGCCCCAGTCGAACCTGCGATAGCCCGACCATTGCAGGCCGTTGATGAAATACATCATCGCCCCCGGCGTGGCGTAGAACAGCGCAATGTCCGGCGGGTCCAGCCGGCCCGACGCCAGCGGCGCCAGGGCCAGCGCCTCGTAATGCCCGTCGGCCACGCAATGCATCGCCGCCTGGTGCTCGGTCGCGTCCGCCTCGGTCTCGAACCAGACGCCGACCATGTGCCGGCCCGACCGCCAGGCCGGGTCCTTGGCATTGCCCAGCCCCACCACGGCGCGGCACTGCGCGCCGACCAGGTCGTCGGCGGTGATGCCGACCGTCCAGCCCAGCCGCGCGGCCTGGCCCACCGCCTGGTCCAGGGTATGGATCTTCTGCGGCCGCCGGATCTTCGGGATCGCCTCCATCTCCGCCCGATCGGCATAGAGCTTCATCCCGAACGGGATGCTGCGCAGCTTCAAGAGCCGCTCCAGTTCCGCCGCCAATGCTGGCCAGTCCCTCGCCATCGCCATTTCCTCCGCCGATCCATGTCCGTTTCTCCGCCCATCCTGCCAGCAATGGCTGCGCAACCCCAATGGCACGGCATGCCGGGGCCGCGGGATTTCAGGCGGGAGCAATGGCATCGCGGATCAGGACCCGCATCGGTTGTTGGTCTCCGTGGCGGTCGCTTGCGACGGCGGCCGTCATCCAGCCCTCGCGCGATATCCGGCGGATGTCGATCCGGTGGCCCGCTTCCAGCCCCATGCGCCAGAGCAGGGCGCGCTGGACTCGTCCATTGCCCTCGCGGAAGGCATGGATGTGGTTGACCCGGTCGAGGACGGCTGCGGCAAGGTCGGCGAACGGCGCCGGCGCAAGGTGCCGCAGTGCACGGCCTTCCCCGATCTCCGCGAACAGGCGGCGCAGATTGGGCTCGATCAGACGCGGCGGCAGGAAGACGACGACCCCGCCGTCCGGCGTGCCCTTTGCCAGCGGCGTCGTGCGGATGCTGCCGGCCCAGGGATAGACATCCTGGAAGAGATGGCGGTGCAGCTTCCTGTAGCCGGCAAAGGTCAGGGTGGCGCGCGGCAGGTCCACCAGGCGGTTGGCGGAGTGGAAGGTCTCGAGTGCCTGCAGTCTGTCGTGATCCCGTATCCCGAATAGGTTCCGCAGCACTTCCGTGCCCGGATAGACGAGAGGATCCATCAGCCTCCGGCGCGCCGGGCCCGATCCGCGGATACACCGAAATACGCGTTCATCGCGTCCCGCCGTGCTTCAGCGTCCAGGCCGCGCGCGATCAGCGAGCGGGCATAGTCCGCTGCTTGCGGGTCCAGGGAGTGCCCTTCGATTGCAGCATTTGCCAGACCCTCTTCGAAGCGCTCCAGGCGGCGTGCGATTTCCTCAGGTGTCGGCATCATCGCCTCCTTCAGAGTTCAGCCATCCTATCACGGTCGGCCGTGAGGGATTCCCGTCTGTGGCTACCGCCCCAGCCCCGCCAGAAACGTATCCGCCACCATCGCCGCATAGGCCTCCGGCCCGACCGGGCCCTCCGGGTCGTACCAGACATAGGTGTAGTTGATCATGCCGATCAGCATCATCGTCTGGGCGGGGCGGGCGTCGGGCGGGGTGCGGCCGGCATCGAGGTCGGCGACCAGGCCGCCGATCACCGCCAGGATGGCGCGCTGCTTTTCCACGATGGCGGCGCGGTCGTCGTCGCCCAGGTTCTGCAGGTCGTGCAGCAGGACCACCTGAAGGTCCTGGGAGCCGGCGTTGATGACGCACATGCGGGCCACCGCGCTGCGGAAGCGGGCCTCCAGGGTGTCCCCGGTCGCGGCAGCCTCGCGCAGCTGCGCCAGCATCATGTCGAGATGCTCGTGCAGCATCTCCGACAGGATCGCCTCCTTCGACGCGAAGTAGTGGTAGAGCAGGCCGCGGGACATGCCGTTGGCGGCGGCCAGGTCGGCGATGGTGGCGTTGGGGTAGCCGCGGGCGGCGAACAGGGCGGCGGAGCGGCGCAGGATCTCCTTGCGGATCTCCGGATAGTTCTCCGCCTGGGTGCGCGCCATACGGCCTTCCTCTGCCTGTCCCCGTCGCTACTTGCGGACCTGCACCCGCTGCGCCTTCGCCTCGTAGCGGGGCAGGGTGCCTTCCGGGTGGCATTCCACCGGCACCTTCAGGCCCAGCCGACTCTGCAGCGAGCGCCCCACCGCGCCGGCCAGGTCGTCGGCGCTGCCGTTGTAGCTGCGCTCATGCTCGATGGCGACGACCATCTCCTTCGGCGAGACCTCCAGGCTGTCGACATAGATCTGCCAGGCCTCCTTCACCGTGCCCGGCGTGCCGGCGACGACATCCTCGATCTGCGACGGATAGACCAGCACCCCGCGCACCTTCAGCATGTCGTCCGACCGGCCGATGATCCGGCCGATCTTCGCCATGCCCTTGCGGCCGCAGGGGCAGTCCCAGGGCTGCTCGGAGATCCGCACCAGGTCGCGGGTGCGCCAGCGCACCACCGGCGAGGCCTGCTTGTCGAGGGTGGTCACGACGATCTCGCCGATCTCCCCCGGGCCGACGGGCTTGAAGGTGTCGGGGTCGAGAATCTCGGTCAGCACGCTGTCCTCGTTGATCAGGTGCATCTCGTCGTTTTCGTGGCTGTGCGGGCAGGCGACGGAGACGATCGGCCCGCCGGCCTCGGTGGTGCCATAGGTGTTGAAGCTCTTGAAGCCGGCCGGCAGCTCCGCCTCCAGCTCGTCGCGGAAGGCGCGGCTGACCGACTGGCCACCGATCACCGCGAAGCGCAGGCGCCATTCGGTCTTCGGGTCGATGCCCTTTTCCCGCGCCGCGCGGATCAGGGAGGCCAGGAAGACCGGCGATACCGTCGCCAGGTCCCACTGCATGTCGCGCATCCATTCCGCCACCAGGTCGGAACGGCCGGGGCCGACGGGGAAGTTCACCACCCCCAGCTCCGCCATCCCCAGGTCGTAGGCCAGGCCGCCGACCCAGAGCCCGAAACCGAAGCCGTTATAGCCGCGATGGCCGGGCCGCAGGCCGTGGGCATAGAGCTGCCGCGCGACCTGTTTCGCCAGCAGGCCCTTCATGTCCCACTCGGTATAGCCGAACAGCACCGGCAGGCCGGTGGTGCCGGAGGTGGCGCAGAAGCGGGTGACCTTGCCCACATCCTCGGTCAGCATCGGGAAGGGATAGCGCTCCCGCAGCTGGCTCTTGTCCAGGAACGGCACGGCAGCCAGGGCCTGCGGGTCGGCCAGGTCCCTCGGATGCACGCCGCCCTTGGCGAACTGCTCCACCCATTCCGGCACCGCGGCCAGCCGGGCGCCCAGCTTCGCCAGCTTGGCATGCTGGATCGCCTGCAGGTCGTCCCGGTCCAGCGCTTCCATCTCCGGATGCAGCATGGTGGCGTTGGGCTGGCCCATCTCGGTCTCTCTCCCGATCCTCGTTGCGCCCGGCGGCACAGCCGGGCTCTTGCACATTTTGTCGCAGCGTATTATAAACCGGACAACCGGTCAATTAATTGACCTGACGATATCGATCGGATCCGGGAGGGCGACATGAACCTGGCCTTGCACGATACCGGCCTTGCACCGGCGGCGGTGCCGGACCTGGGCCGGCTGATCCGCGACGACCATGTCCACGGCTCGCTGTACAGCGACGCCGCGGTGTTCCAGGCGGAGCTGGAGCGGATCTGGTACCGGACCTGGGTCTATGTCGGCCATGAGAGCGAGGTGCCGCAGCCCGACGACTTCGTGCTGAAGTCGATCGGCCCGCAGCCGGTGATCATGACCCGCGACCGCGACGGGCGGATCCACCTGCTGCAGAACCGTTGCCCGCATCGCGGCAACCAGGTCTGCATGCAGCCGAAAGGCAATGCCCGCACCTTCACCTGCCCGTTCCACAAATGGACCTTTGCCAATACCGGCAAGCTGACCGCCTATGCCTTTCCCGACGGCTATGAGGGGCAGGATATGGAAGCGCTCGGCCTGGGCCGGGTGCCGCGGGTGGCCAGCCATCGCGGCTTCGTCTTCGGCTCCTTCGCGACCGAGGGGCCGAGCCTGCTGGACTATCTGGGCGGCGCGGCGCAGACCCTGGACCGGGTCTGCGACATGTCGCCGGAAGGCGAGGTGGAGCTGACCGCCGGCTTCCTGCAGCACCGGGTGAAGGCGAACTGGAAGTTCGTGCTGGAGAACGAGACCGACGGCTACCACCCCGCCTTCGTCCATGCCTCCATCTTCTCCGCGGTGCAGAGCGGCATCGGCGCATTGTACGGGCCGCGTTCCACCGCCCTGACCCGCGACTTCGGCAACGGCCATACGGAGCTGGACCTGCGCCCCGAGTTCCGCCGGCTGGACAAGCCGATGGGCTGGTTCGGCACCTCCACCGACCGGCTGCCGGACTATGCCGCGAAGATGGAGGCGGCCTACGGCGCGGAGCGGGCGCGGCAGATCATGATCGACGGCGTGCCGCATGTGATGATCTTCCCCAACCTGTTCATCGCCGAGATCCAGGTCTTCGTGCTGCAGGCCCGCGCCGTCGACGACACGGTGCAGCATGTCACAGCGCTGCAGTTCAAGGGCGCGCCGGACCTGAACCGGCGCCTGCGCCAGCAGACGATGGGCTCGGTCGGCCCGGCCGGCTTCCTGCTGGCCGACGATTCGGAGATGTACGAGCGCACCCATCGTGGCGTGCAGAGCCTGCAGCCGGAATGGCTCTATCTGGGCCGCGGCCGCCATCGCGAGCGCCGCGACGAGGACGGCCACATGGTCGCCCATGCCACCGACGAGGTGCCCAGCCGCGGCATCTGGCAGCACTGGCGCAACCTGATGGAGGCGGCGTGATGTCGGCCGCCGCCATCCTCGCCGCGCCGCCGGTGCAGGCGGACGCCGACCTGCAGCGCCGCGTCGAGGCCTTCATCTATCGCGAGGCGCGGCTGCAGGACGAACACCAGTACGAGGCCTGGGAGGCGCTCTGGACCGACGACGCGATCTACTGGGTGCCGGCCAATGCCGACGACATCGATCCGGACCGCGAGATGTCGATCATCTACGACAACCGCTCCCGCATCGGCGTGCGGGTGCGGCAGCTGCTGTCGGGCAAGCGCTACACCCAGGAGCCGGCCTCCCGCCTGCGCCACATGGTGACGAACGTGGAGATCCTCTCCGCCGATGGCGGTGAGATCGCGGCCGGCTGCAACGTGCTGGTTTACGAGTCCAACAATCGCGGCGAAACCCTCTGGGCGGCGCGCACCGACTACCGCCTGCGCGAGAGCCCGGAGGGCTTTCGCATGGTGCGCAAGAAGGTCGCCCTGGTGAACCTGGACAAGCCGCTCTTCACCCTGTCGTTCCTGATCTGACCGCCATTCCACATTGCAGCCGGCCGGCACGCCCGGCCGCAGGAGACTTCCGTGACCGAGACACGCACCCTGATCGCCGACGGCCTCGTCCTGCTCGACCTGACCGACGGCGTGGCGCATCTGCGCCTGAACCGCCCCGACGCCGCCAACGGCATGAGCGTCGACCTGCTGAAGGCGCTCTATGACGCGATCATGCTCTGCCATGGCGAGCCAGACGTCCGCGTCCTGCTGCTGACGGGGGAGGGCAAGAACTTCTGCGCCGGCGGCGACGTGCAGGCCTTCCACGCCCGCGGCGAGGCGCTGCCCGACTATGTCCGCCAGGCGACCGCCTATCTGCAGGACGCGGTGCTGTCCCTGTCGCGGCTGCAGGCGCCGGTGGTGATCGCGGTGCAGGGCTTCGCCGCCGGCGGCGGCGGCTTCGGCCTGGTCTGCGCCGCCGACATGGTGGTCGCGGGCGAGGGCGCGAAGTTCCTGGCCGGCGCCACCCGGGTGGCGATGGCCCCGGATGCCGGCACCTCGGTCAATCTGCCGCGGCTGGTCGGCATGCGGAAGGCGACCGAGATCCTGTTCACCAACCCGGTGATCGACGCCGAGGAGGCGCTGCGGCTGGGCATCGTCACGCGCGTGGTGCCGGACGCCGAGCTGATGTCCGCGGCGAAGGCCCTGGCTGCCGAACTGGCAGCGGGCGCGCCGAAAGCGCTGGCCGCCACCAAGCGGCTGCTGCGCTCCGGCATGGGGCTGGGGATGGAGGCCTGCCTGTCGGAGGAGGCCCGCACCGTGTCGGAACTGTCCGGCACCGCCGATGCGCGGGAGGGGCTGGCCGCGGTGATCGAGCGGCGCAAGCCCAGCTTCACCGGCCGCTGATGGCGGCGCTGGCGGGACGGCGCGCCTTCGTCACTGGCGCGGCGAAGGGGATCGGGGCTGCGATCGCGCGCCGGCTCGCC
>MDTD01184200.1_pt1 | contig 35274 bp, 13 predicted proteins | sample 811221 | NCBI WGS metagenome assembly MDTD01 (sample SAMN05326646, study PRJNA326480) | marine metagenome | isolation source: seawater | place: Pacific Ocean: South West | collected 2011
CATTCACGCTGACGACCTGACGGTTTTGGCCTTCGGTGGCGGCTTGATCTATCTCGATCCAAAAGCCCAGGGTCATTTCACCGGCGTCTGAGAAAGGCGCCTCCGCGATCTCGATGGAGAAGTGTGAAGGGCTTTGCGCCAAGGCCAAGTCACCAGGTTCGTTGAGATTGAGTGCGGCTTCGACCCCTTCGTTGGAGCCGTGTGAGATGCAATCGTCACCGTCGTCCCCATCGGCTTTTTCTGGATCTGCCACGCAAATGTGGGACCAGCTGATATCGCCACCCAGCGGATCGGCAATGTTGCCAGCAGGCAAATTGCCTCCGTGAAAGGCGAAACCCTCAAAGGAGTTTTCGGAAGATTGATCGAAGTGCACGCGGGAGTCCCAAGAGTTGTCATCGCAAGTGGTGGCATTGCAAAACCCTTCAACACAGTCAGAGTTGTTTGCACATAATGAACCCTCAAGGGACCAAGATACGGTAACGGGGTCCATCCAAAAGCCGGTGCCACCACTGGGTGGGTTATTGTTTTGACCGATGATGTAGGCGGTGCCCGATAACAGATTGATAGCGTTTAGATGGTTGGTTTCAGACGTTTCTTCTGGTGCCAGTGCCACGCCATCCACTGTGACAATTAACTCGGCCGATGTACGCTCGAATTTGAGATGCTGGTCCCACTTTTTCCCTTCGGGTTCTCGGCCAAACGTTGCGGAAAATGTCTGGTCCCCGAACATGTCTGAGTACAGCTGCCAAGTGACCGAGTCTTTGTCTGCGTTAATACTGACAGACAATATATGACCGTTCATCCTCATGATTTGAACCTGTGAGGCCTCTCCAGTGAGAAAGTCCTCGTTAAAGTAGATGTAGGTTTCCCAGGTCCATGGCTTTCCGGCGGCCAGTTCCACGCCGGGGGTTGTCCCTGAAGCGTGGTAGCCGAAGTCTCCCTCTGGGGCGCCCCCAAAATAAAGATAGGGTTGTTCACCATTACAGTTTTCAATGTAGTCCCAATCAGGCATTTCACAAACCCCCTCATAATGGGTGTCGACCGTATTGCTGCTGTAGCAGGTGTCAGCGCCATGATAACAAACCTCTTCTGCGGTATCGGGGGTGCAGGGAAAACCACATTTAATGGTGGTTGTTTCATCTGCTATCTCTTGCACTTCAACCATGGGCCACGCACAGCCATCGATGAAGTCTTGGTCAGCGTGTTTGATGGTTTGCCCATCACCCATAAATGCGGCGCAGCCGTAGGTGTCATTGTCAATGTTGGGATAGTCGTTTGCATTTAACAGCACGCAGTGTCCTGTTGCGCAATCCTCGTCAGCTGCGCATGGTGAAATGAACGAGCCGTGTTGAGACGTGGGGCGTTTGGTCAAATCCCAAAAGCCATTTTCATCCACCGGGTACGAAATACAGCGTTCGGAGGGGGTTTCATTTTCGCTGGCGACCCATGGCAGCGTGGGTGTGCAATAATTGTTGATACAGACGTCGCCATCGTCTGTATTACATTGGTCGTCGCCGTCACACCACTGTCGGCATACCCCATTGTCACAGGTGTAGCTGCTGCCGCCACAATCTTCAGATGCCGTGCAGGTGAAATTAGAGGGCAGCGCTTCCCCAAAGCCCTTCGCCGTGGGTGATGCGTATTGATGCAGTTTGCAGTAACGTAACGTATAGGGAAACTCAGGGTCTGTGTAAATGATATTACTTTCGTCATCAGTGACGTGGTTACCATCTACGTCAATCACCGGTTCACCATCTGGGTTAAAAATAAAGTTGTGGTTGAAGTCCCGGAAGAGATCCATTTCCTGCGCAAGGTAGGGGCTACACATGTGATGCTTGCCGGCCCCATCGGGAAGACAAACCCGGTCTTGTGGGTGAGGGGTGTGAGGCGAACAAGACAGGAGTTCGTCAGCCCCCCAACTAGCCATATTGTAGCCTGCGCACGAAGGTAAAGAGTCAGCATCGGTGTAGGGGGCCTCATCCTTGGAGGTTGCTTTCCAGTATAAATCAGACATGTCACCGCATGGATTTTCGGGATTGTCTGTTGAAGGCGGTTCGCATAGATCGCCTCCATCAATTTTTTGTACAAACCCAAAAGACTGGGTGATGTTAAAGTCTTCGTCGGCCAGGTGGCCACTGCAGGTGACACTCAAAGTGCCCTCAAAGGCGATAATTTTTTGGGGGACCAGGTAGAGATAAAGCGAACCGCTGGTGCTGGTGAGCACATCGATACAGACGCATTCGGAGTCAATATGGACGGGGATACATTCACAGCCAATAGTACCATCTTCGTAATGAGTCACTTGCTTACGCTCGCCCTCAGCGCAGGCCGGCTCTTGTTCACATTCGGGTGGACTCCCGCATACGCGCGAATAGGTGTCTGCTAAGTTTTCTTCGGGTAAGCTGCAGCTGGCTGGGTTTGATGCGGGCGCCTTCAAAAGGTCGAAGGTGTTTTGGAACAAGTCGTATTCAGAGTTGGCAGCGTCTAAATAGGTCCCATTGTTGTGCGCATAATCTTTTAGGGTTTGCCCGAGTGTCCAATAGGATGCAATGGGAATGACCATGTCGTTGTCTGTGAGTTCGGCCGTGCAGTGGTTGATTTGGACGCCAGCGTCTGCATCTTGGGTGCCGTGAATCTCAAGGGTGAAGCCACCTGCATAGGCGGTGATGGAGGTGTGGTCGGCCGGTTTGCAGGTGCAGCTATCCTCACCAACTTGAATGGCTACTTCACCCGGGTAGCAGCCCATAGCATCGATATCGATACTGGTACAGGTGTCTTCATTTGGGGTGGCGCTTAAACCAAATCCGCCGGTTTGGTTGCCATAGCCAAATGTCATGAGGGTTAAGCAGTCATCGTGAAAGTTGTCGGTTTGTTCGTAATCGATGGTGCAAAGTTGACCGTCCTTACAGTGGCGATCGCACTGATCCACCCAAAAGGGCCAAGCGAAAGAAGCTGCGAGCCCGTTTTCATCGGTGCCTGTGGCACAAAGGGTTTGGTGCACATCGTGCGGGGCGTTGATCAGATCGACACTGATTGTGTCGCAGGGGGAAGCTTCTGCGGACGTCGTGTTGCAGTCGTTGCCGTCTTGCGTGATCCAGCACTGCAAGGGCGCATCGTCGGTCACAGGGTTGTTGCCCGTCACGTCAAAAGTCATGGTGTCTGGTGTCTCAGTCTGTGTCACGGAAATGGCAAACGGCTCGACGATCTTCAATGAGATCGGTGTCGCTTCGGATGCATTGCCCACATCGTCGGTGGCCTGAATGCACAGTTCTTTGTTGCCGGCTGACAGGGTATGGGTGCACGAGGCGGTTTGGGCGGTGAGGTTTAATGAACAATCGAAATCAGCACTGCTTTGAGGGGAAGGGCCGCACGGCAGGTCTGAAGCCACTGTCCAGGCGGTGATTTCGCTGGTGGTGTCATCGATGTTGAACAGCTCTAGGGGGGTACCGATTTCAAGTAAAAGGGTATCGGTGCCCGGGACGTTGGTGGTGGCCACCTCAAAGTTGGGCGGGCTGGAATCACGTGTGACGGTGCAGCTGGCGCCTTGGGCGGTGAACGCGTCATCTGTTGCCAGGGTGATGATGACCTCAAACGCGGCATCGGCACCCATGCTGAAAGCTTCGTAACCCAGATGTTGAGAGGCCAGGGCGGGCAACGACGCAACGTTGATGTTCAAGCTGGTTGCATCCGCTGAGCAGGGGAAAGGTTCTGAAGCTGCGCCATCATTAATGGCCACTTGGCAGTAGAACCTATGGGTTGGCAACATACCATCGCCGGGAGCACTCATTTCGATGTTCACATCAAGATCGGCTGCAGCACGCGTGGGACAAACAGAAACCTCTTCGTTGATGTCTTCGCAATCTGTGAGGCTAATGTCGAACCCGGAGGCACAAGCACACCCTGTGCCACCTTCTCGGCCATCACCCACCATTAAATTTCTGCATGCACAGTCGTATGAGCCGAAGGTGTTTTGGCAATCGGCCGCATTAACACAGAGGTTAGATGCTTCGGGTGCGCACTCATCAATATCTTCTGAGCAGTCGGCGCCCTTAAAACCCGTGGTGCAGTTACAGGTGTAGGCGTCTACGCCATCAACACAGGTGCCGTCGTTTTGACAAGGGTTGGGGGTGCAGTCATCGGAGTTGGTTTCGCAATTCTCGCCTTCAAAACCCGTGGCGCAAGTACAGGAGTAGTCATTTACGCCATCGACACAGGTGCCACCGTTTTGGCAGGGAGCACCGGTGCAGTCATCGATGTTGGTTTCACAATTGTCGCCCGAATACCCTTCGAGGCATTGGCAAGTGTACCCGCCGATACCATCATTACAGGTACCACCATTTTCGCAGGGGTTGCTGGCGCAATCGTTGATGTTGTCACAATTAAAGCCGTCGTCGTTCAGGACGTAGCCATCGTCACAGCTGCATACGAAACCACCTGAGGTGTTCGTGCAGGTATGACTGCAGTTCCCATTGTTTTCGTCGCATTCGTTGATATCGGTACATTCATCAACCCCATCGCCAGAAAAGCCGGGCCGGCATTCACAGACCTTTTCGTCTTCGTTGCATGTGCCATTGGGGTGACACGGTGGGCAGCCCAGCAATTCTTCGCAGGTGATACCGTCTTCTTGGAGCTCGTAGCCGGAATCGCAAGTGCAAATGAAATTACCTTCTGTGTTTTCGCAGTTTTGGTCGCAGGGGTCGGTCTCACATTCGTCGATGTCTACGCAATCACAATCGGCATCCACGGCGAAGCCAGGCTCACACTCTTGCTCGCAGAGTTCTTCAGCAAAGGTGTCGGCAATCTCTTCGCTTTGTGCGGCGGGAAAGCATCGGCCCCCTTCGAGGCTTTCGATGTAAACGCACTGGTAACCGTCACCACAGCTGTCGTCCATGTCGGGATCGCAGTTTTGTCCCAAATCGGGGCGCAGTTGTTCAAAGCAACCAGAAAGCCCGATCGTCATGCCGAGCACGAAAAAACAATTCCAAAATTTCATCCAGATAGCCTTCATTTCATTGGGTCAAACAACGATTGATAAGATTGTAGCCGAAATCACCAAGGGTGCGAGTTATTCTTCGGCGAAGCGATTTTTTTCGATGACGCCCCAAACCATGCCGGCGGTCACGGTTACAAGGCCGACCCCCACCATCACGATGCCGGTATCAAAAACACTGGCGGCTTCATTGAGCTTTGATTGTGAAGCTTCAACAGCGGTCCAGTTGACGTTTTCAGCACTCTCGGTTTCGAGCACCGCGGCTTGGGCGTTGATCACCTGAATTTCACCCATGGCCGGGGCCACAAGCGCCCCGCCTCCAAGGGTGAGAACCAATCCGGTGCCAGCTGTCACCATGGGCCACAGAAAGTTGGGTTTGGCTTCTTTGGCCGGCGCTTCGGCCACTGGCGCTGGGGCAGGTTCGGCTTTGGCCACCTTTTTGGGAGCCTCTTTCACGGGGGCGGCCGGTGCAGGTGCGGGCGGTGCCGCGGCCACGGCGGTGTCTTTGGGCATCACGGGTTTCATGAGTTTTTGTAGGCTGGCGCTCATTTTGGTGGGGATTTCATCGAGGTTGATGGCTTGAATGGACACCCGTGACATGGAACGGCCCAGTTCGGCATTAAACAACGACAAGTTGATGAGCATGACATTGCCAATTTTGCCCGCATCGCCAAAAATCACCAAAGTGGCGCCCATGGCACCGGCGATTTCTGCCAAACATGAGCCGTCGTCGGTGCAGCCCATGTTTTGTTTTTCCATTTCCAGCGCCACCAGTTGTTTGACATCGTTGCCCGACATGACGTTGAACTCAGAAAAGGTGGTCATGTTCACGGTGAGCAGTGAATTGATGGTTTTTACCAAGTTTTCATCGAGCCCATTGTTTTTTAAATCCATGAGCAAGACGCGCGGTATTTCTTCTTCTTGGGCATGACTGATAGGGGCCACGGACAGGGCCACCAGCCAAAAGCTCAATACGTGAAGGCCGAAGCGACCCATTGCATTCCTCCTTGAGGGAATTTCCCTCCAGACTATAGCCCAAGCCTGGGTCAAAAACGAGCGTGTTAGCCCAAAAATTCTTTGAAAACGAACTGAAATGACTTCATACAAAGAGCGTGGCCTCCCCTCCCACAGGGCGCGTGGGACAGTCGGGATACCAAAAATAAAAAACCTTTAAAAACATAGGCTTGCGGTTTTATGGCTGGGACCAGCCTAAATCCGCGCCGGAGATAATGGTTTTACATTCTACAACGTTTTGCGTGGTGACCACACAGGCCTCGGTTCCGTTGTGATCAAAACGGGTGACTTCTAAGTTTTGGAACGGGGTGTGAGTGGAATTATCGGCGGTGCTAAATATCGTGCGACAAAGCAGCCGGTTGCCTTCGCTCGGTTCCTTCCCACACAGCATGTTGCCGGCCACCCGGATATCTTGGAGCTCACCTTGCTGAACCTCTAGAGCATCGTAAAGGTTCGTCCCATCACCGCCCCAGCACTTGGTTCGTAAATCCACAGAGTTTTCCGGCGCACCCACGATACAGACAATCCCCTCTCCAAGGGCCACCTCATTGATATCATAGCCAGTGTAGTACCCCGCTTGCATGACTGAGTTATTGGGATTGCCACTCCAGTCGCTGTAAAGCGCACCGTAGTCGGACATCCCCATGCAGGTAAGGGTCTGCACGGTATTTCCTTCTTGGTTCACCGAACAAGCATTGGTCGCGTTGGTATCGAAAGACTTGCTGTCGGTGAACAAGGGGTTGGCTGGCTCTTCTTCAAGGTTGGTGCTCTCCGGTCCCATAAAAGCGACCACATAGTCGTCAGCCTCACCTTCAGTCGTCCGGTATTTATAAAGAGCGTTGGTGTTGCCGTTCACCCGAATCTCCTCAAGAGTTTGGCCCGAGCTGAGAAAAACAGTATTGCTGGTAAGTGAAGTTGTTGAGGGCATATTCGCAAAGCATTCGATGTTATATTCTGCTACAGAGTTTGCATTGTTGAGTTGGCCCGCACAACACGTGTCGTCGCTGCAATCGATCGTGACAAAATTCGAATTTGAGATTTGTCCTAAGTTTGCTTGGAGTGTTTCAATGTTGTCGCCAAAGCACTGAATCTCCCCACCTTCTGTAATTGCACACGCAAAATCATCTCCTACTGCGAGGTCTTGCACGCTGTCCTCACTGCAATCCATACCGTCACAACCAGGGCCTTCTTCGCAATATTGCGCACAGTACTTTTGGTAAGCACCGTTGTATGAAATCTCAACACAATCTTTCCCTTCACCGCAATCAGTATCGACGTTACAGGTGTTGGTGGTGTCGAAACCTGAGCAAACATGGCTGAAACCCTCTTGCATGGAGATGCCCACGTTACAAGACTCAAGCTCAGGGCAGAAACCGTCATCAGGGGGAGGGACATCCTCACACAAATGGACACATCGATAGGCGTAAGTTCCGTTTCCGATGGGCACATGAGCGCAGGTGGCGCCGACTTCTGGACAGGTGTCTCCCGCTGTACAAGGATTTTGGGTGAAGCCTGTACAGGCCGAGTCATACCCATCCTGGACAGAATCGAGCATCACGGTGCAGGTTTCGCCATTGCCACAAGGGTCATCAAACCCAGAACCCAGACATGGGGCTTCTGTGTTTTCGTCACTGGCATCAACGGGGCACAAATCCACATCGTCATTAAAACCATCACCGTCGACATCATTGTTGTTTATGGGTTCTTTTAAGACCAGCTGAAGCCCCGCAATGAGTGGCGCGATTTGTTCAGAGTCTTTTCGCTGCATGACCACATTGGTCCCGTATGCATTGGGCACCAAAATATCTTCAAAGAGCAAGTAGTTGGTATCTTGCACCCAACTGGAACTGGCGTCGCCATCACGCGCGTTCATGAAGAGGCTGCTGGATTCGTAGATCACTGGGCCAGGCCCTGCGTTACCATTACCTTCGGCTTTGGATTGAAGGACAATCTCGAACCTGCTTTTGAAATCCATGGTCGGACCGAGCTGTTCTGACCCGGCGGTGGTAAATACAAAAATATCCCAAACGCCCGGTGGCAAGTCGAAAAATTGAATGACAGATGGCATATCGCTGTTGGCGATGCCACTCATGGCATCGGAATACATGACATCTTGGGTTTCTGGGCACATCGTATAGACGGTGGTGGTGAGATCGTGAGCGGTCATTGTTACACCCGAATCCTCACCGGAGGCGGTCGTCATACTTAAAAGCGCCGCATTGTTACCCACGTTGGCTTGAGTCACCAAATTCCAGTAGTCCCCTTCGCCCATGCATTTAACGGCGGGTCCTCTTTTGGACTTTATTTTTTCGTTTCGTCCGAAATCCACATTGATCAAGTAGGATTCGGGTTGGTTACAGTTTGGGTGCGCATTGCATAAGGCGCATGCGTCGCTGGGGTCGTCGCATTGTACGGAGAGGCAACTATCGGTTTCAGAATCGAAGTAGTAACCCGACTCGCAGCTCGTACCGGTAACTTCGCAGCTGGTTTGGTCGCTGGCCAGTTCGTAGCCTGAGGTGCAGCTGCAGGTGTGACCGCCAGCCGTGTTATTGCAGATTTGCTCGCAGCCCCCATTTGCGGTGTCGCATTCGTCCACATCTGCGCAGCCAGACCCTGAGGCTTCGCCATCACCCGTGTAGCCTGTTTGGCATTGGCAATAGGAATCAGAACTGCTTGTGGCCGGCATTGCATCGGCGTTCGCATGGCAGGTGACACCGGTAACCGGCATGCAAGGACTGGTGTCATCTTCTACGTCGCTATAGGTTTCACCTTGCGTACAAGGCTCGCATTGCGTGTCTTCGGTTTGAGTTGGCTCGGCCGTCACCCCGTAACCGATCTCACAATCGCTTGTGGGAAAACAAGTCCCAATTCCGTCATCGGGATCATCGTAAAACCCAGGGTTACATTGGCATTCAAAACTTCCGGGTGTGTTAATGCAGGTTTGGCTGGCCATGCAATCGTCTGAGGCGAGATCACATTCGTTCACATCGGTACAGGAGGCCCCATCTCCGGTGTAGCCGTCGTTACACGCACACTCAAAACCGGTCACGCTGTCGTTGGCAGTGCAGGTGGCGTTAGGGTCGCAGGGTGGATCATCTGCTTCACATGGGTTGACCGGTTCGCCTCCATTGGAGGCACCCGCATCAGTGGTGTTCGTGCCATCATCAGAGCCATCGCTGCTCCCTGCATCAGCGTTTATATTGCCATCACCAGAGCCATCGCTGCTGCCCGCATCATGGGTGGCGGTACCGTCACTTGAGCCGTTGCCAGAGCCATCGCTGCTGCCCGCATCATGGATGGCTGTACCATCACCGGAGCCGTCGTTACTGCCATCGCTGCTGCCCGCATCATGGGTGGCTGTACCGTCACTTGAGCCGTTGCCAGAGCCATCGCTGCTGCCCGCATCATGGGTGGTCGTACCGTCACTGGAACCGTCGTTGCTGCCATCGCTGCTGCCCGCATCTTGTGAAATGCTTCCATCGCCGGTGCCGCCGTCTTGCAAAATGCTTCCATCGGATTGACCGTCGCTGCTGCCATCACCGGGTCCGCCGTCTTGTGCGTTGGCATTTTTTCGAGCGTTTTCTAGGAAATCCTCATCGATGGGATCGAGGGATGGCCGGGGGCACGCAGTAAGGAAAAATAAGAGTAAAAGGGAGAAGAACTTAGTTGGTATTGAGCCGAATAAACTCATTTTTTTTCTTTTCTTTCTTTTTGTCGTCGGTGAACTGTCGCATGAAAGGGTTTTCTTTTTTCTTTGGCTTGGCCTCAGCGGGAGGAGGCTCGGTTTTTGCCGGTGCTGGCACTTCAGCTTTTTTCTCGGGTTTGGGCGCGGGCTTGGGGCGCGCTTTCTTTTTGGATTTTTTCTTTTGGGTGGCCGGCTTGTTCGCGGTGGCGGTTTTTGTTTTTTGGGGTTCGGGTGTGTTTTTCATTCCCGGTTTTTCGGGTTGTGCTGGCGCATCAGCTGGTGGCTGCTTGGGCGTTTCTTTAGCGAGGTCGGGTTGCTGTTTATTGGCTTGTTGTTGCGCAATATTTTGAATCTGCTGGTTTTGCATGTAGAGCAACCCGCCCACGCCCATGATGAGGACCACCACCACGGTGGGCAAAAACCATGCACGTTTTTGTGGGGGCGGTGCCATTTCAGTCATCAACACATTTTCTTGAGTGGGCGCTGTTTGGTGAACCCCTGATTCAGTCCATGCGGCCGCATCGGGCACGGTTGGGGTTTGGGCGCGCGGCTTTGTCGGGGCGGAATCCACGGGCCAGTTGCTTTGGCTGCGACGGACGGTGACATCTACAGAGCCGGGATCGTTAAAAGCGCTGCTGGTGCCATGGTCGAGGGTTGCCGCATTGAAAAACTCTTCTTGGAGGGCTGGACCCGCCGAGCTGTCGTGCCCCGCATCGGATTTGCTGCCCACGTGCTTTGGGGTGTCTTCGAGCAAGGGCATTTTCTGAGCAAGGTCAGCGCTCACCGGCCTGTTGTCAGGCAACGCTTTGAGGGCGTCGTGCAGCTCTTGCATGGACTGAAAACGGTCTTGCGGATCTTTTTCGAGGCACTTCATGATCACGTCGTTAAAGGCCGGAGAAATGCCCGCATTTTCAACCCGCTGAATGGGGGGGACGGGTTTTTCGTAGACGTGATTAAAGCACATGGCAGTGAAATTAGGTGCATCAAAAAGGCGTTTGCCCGTGGTGAGATTGTACAGAATGACCCCGGTGCTGTAGATGTCACAACGATGATCTACGGCGTCCCCTTCTTTGATTTGCTCTGGCGCCATGGTGTCGGCGGTACCAATGGCATGTCCGGTTTGGGTTAAAACGGTTTCGTCGCCCTGAAGGCTTTTGGCCAATCCAAAATCCAGGACGATGGCGTAAAAGGCATTGCCTTCTTTGGCGGCCACCATGACGTTGCTGGGTTTGAGATCGCGATGAATGATACCGGTTTTATGGGCAGCTTCGATGGCTTTGGCGATTTGGATGCCCATTTGCAATGCCAGTTCGGGAGGAAATCTTCCGAAGCGCCGCAACATGTCATGTAATGATGCGCCCTCGATGTAGTCCATGACCAAGTAGTATTCATCATTTTCACTGCGACCAAAATCGTGGACGTGCACCACATGGGCGGAATCGACGGATGCCAATGCGCGGGCTTCACGTAAAAACCGTTTGAGGGCTTGCTCGCGAACGTCTGCATTCTCGGCAAAAGCCATGCGCATCATTTTGACCGCCACCTTGCGTTGCAAGGCCAAGTGCTCGCCACCATAGACCACCCCCATGCCCCCATGTCCGATGGAATGGGTGAGCCGGTACACGCCGGCCAAATCTCTGGGAAGCTGCTCTTCTTGAGAACTGTTGGGGTTGGGACTCATGCAGGTACTATAACCCTATTTGGACGTGGGTGCCCAGAATTTAAGGGCTTGTTTTTATTGCTCTGGGGGCGGTTCGAGGCTTTTGAGGTAAAGGCCCAGCCCGGTGAAAACAGCACCGGCTGCCGTGAGTGAAATTCCTGAATAAAGATAGGTGTCAAAGGTGCTTGCGGCGCTGTTGTATTGGTTTTGCAAGTCGGTCCCTTGTAAAATAAGGCCATCATTATCCGGGTTCGCTTGAATTTGCTGCTTAATTTGGGCGTGCTCAGCGCTCACTTGTTCCATTTCGTTGTAGGGCATGCTGGTAATGCCCAATAAAATGGCACCAGAGCCCATCATGGCCACACCAACTCCCATGTACACCCCACCATTCTCGGGCGCAAAGATGCTTTTTCGAGCTAAATTTCCGTTTTCATTGCTCTTTTCATCGGTTGCGGGCGCCGCGGGCGTGGGGTCGACAGGGGCGGGCTCAGGCTGCGGTTCCGTTGGTGCAGCGACCGGTGCTGGCGGGTTCGGGGCGGGTGGTGGTGTTTCAGGTGCGGCTTGGGGCGCCGGTGGGGCAGGCTCGGGCGTAACAGGTGCCGGTGCCGGTTCAGGTTCTTTTTGTTTGTCTCTTGGGCAAGGGGTCCCTGGTCCGAGGCTGGTGACCTCCTTAGAAAGGGCTTGGATCATTTCGTTCACTTCGGCTTGTTTGTCTGAGCCCGGAAATTTCCCCATCATTTCTAAAGACAGTTGCAGTGCCAATTTTCGATCTTTGGCAAATTCGGCGGCTTTCGCCGCGTTGTAAATGTAGACCACCGCGGCGTGGTAATCGTAGGCGTCTAAGAAGGCATTGGTGGCTTTGCACCATTTTTCGCCTTCAATATGTTTAAAGGCGCGCTTTTCGGCATTGGCAGCCTTTTCGCGATTGGCATCGCTCACGACTTCTTCGGCATGGGCGTGGGGGCTCGAGAACAGCAGTCCAAAAACACTCAAAACAGCAAAAATTAAAGGCATGAACGCTCCAAAAGAAAGGCCTGAACTTCTTTTAAGGGTTTTGGTTGAAAAAATCCACGATTTGGTTTCGTGCAGAGGCTCCAGAGATGGAGGTGGGGTCCACTAAAAACCCATGATTGGAAAGTAAAGGGGAGAAAGACTCGTAGGACTGTCCCATGCGCTCGCTCAGAAGTTGGGTGGTGATGTTGGGCACCACCAAATCATTGTCACACATTTGGATGAGGGCATTTTTGGCCGGGATGCCGCTTAATGGATTTTGCTTGGTGTGTTGCACGAAATTAATGGGGTCGATCACATCCAACATCCATCGCGCGAAATAGGTGTAAGCGGTGTAGGCGAGATCGGTTTCTTCCACATCGTATTGCCTTAAGAAGTCGGCCAAAACCAAAGACAGGGCGGTGGAATTTTGGAGGAGCCGGGCCACATCAGCCCCTCCCACATTGAATGCGAAGTTTTGGATATCTGGCTCAATGGGGGAGAGTGACGCACCCAAAATGGACCCTAGAGAAATCCCCAAATAGGAGACCTGATCGGTTTTGAGTCCATAACCGGTGAGGGTGACCCAGTCTGCGTTCTGCAAAATACGCAAGGCCTGCATTTGATCGAGGAGGGCTTGAGAAAAATGATCTCGGGTGGCGATGATGTCATCAATCTCAAAAAAGTGGGTACCGGTGGTGATGGCCACTTGGGGGCCTCCACTAAAAAGATTGGGGCTTTTACGCACGCGCCCTAAAGAGTTGTCATCATTGATGCATTGCCCATCGCCACGACAGGAAGAGCCCCAGCCCGCGCATTGGGCGTCGGAGGTGCATACGGACCGCATGCCATGGTAGGGCAAGTCGATGGCAAAGACGGCATAACCTGCATCGGCCAAAAAGTTCGCCACCCCATAAGCCAATTCGGCACTGGTGTTGATGCCATGCCCAAACAACACCACCGGAATGTTACCCGGATCTGCCACATCTTCGGGGATGGTAAGGACGAATTCGGTTTGCACCTGGCGAAGGGTGTCGTCCGCGCGACGGCTGTTGGGCTCGAGCCAGGAATGTAAAGTGGCTTCGCCGGTGTAAACGGTTTCCACATCATTGAGCAAAGGCCACAGGCCACGGTTCCAAGGGGAGTCCAAAGATTTGTTTTTGAATTCTAAATCCAATTCTTGCTGGAGTAGCAAATCTCGTCGTGCATTCAGAAAATCGGTGGCGGATAAGGTGTCAAAATGACCCAGTGCGCTCAGCGAAAAAGGGTCGAGGCCATCGGCTTGCCATTGGGTGATGAAGGGCCGAACTTTGGTTTGAGCAGCTGCAAGTTGGGTGGCGCTCTCGGCGGACAGTCCCGGCACTTGAATATGACCATCGCTGTCCAGCACGTCGGGACCTGTGAGTATGGCCACGCGTTCTTGAGGGACCACTGCGAGGCCGCGATCGGTGAGTTCCGCTGCCCGGTACACATAGGTTCGTGCGGGTTCTAAGGTTAGACTGGGACGAATATGAAGGAGCTGTGCATCCGCGTAATATTGTCGCTCTAAACCGGAATGCGCGGTGACCGTGGTATCAACAGAAAACAGTTGAGACTTGTTTTCGCCCGTGACTTCGAGGGGGGTATTGGCATTGGCAAAGGGAATGAACAACCCACCGGTGAGCGAAAAAGCGGTTTGGGTTTCCAGCTCGGCGCGCACATCGGCAGAGACCGCTGCGATGCTCTCGGGATAAAGCCATTGGGGGATGCTGATGCGCCCATCGGCTTGGGTCCAGTGGAGGGCGTCGGGGAACACCCCTTGCGTAAAATACACCGAGCCTTGAATTTCTGTGTGCTGGGTGATGGGCACGCGGTAAGCGAAAGCCAAGTTGTCGGAGCTGAGTCCAAAACTTTGTGCCAGGCCCCATTCCTCGTCTGGGTTGGGATAAAAAGCTTCGCATTCTTCGGTGGCTCGCTGTGCGATCATGCAGTCATGAAAGAGAGCCGTGGTGGATAAGATTTCGCCTGTTTGTGAACGAATGCCCGTGGTGCCACCCCGCAGCAGAATTTGAAGCTCGCTCCCCGGCGCGAAGGGTTGGCCTGGGGTGAACACAAGTTCCTCGCGCGTTTCATGCCAAAAAAATTCGCCATCAATGGTGGCCTCAGTCTCCACGTTCACCACCAACAAATTACCGGTGAGGGTACTCATTTGCGGTTTTTCGGTGAGCGGCAGGGTGAGCACTTGGGTGGTGGGAAAGCCGTCGCCCTGCTTGGCAAAAAAGGACAAGTGCTGCACCATTTCGGGCAGCGAGGCGCGCCAGAGATTGGCCGTGTCTAAAAGACCCGCCATGGGGTAAGGCACCTGGCCGTCCCCGGGAGCAAAACGAATGTGGAAAGGGCCTGCTACGTGGTCATCAACCGCAGGCCCCGCATCGTTGATCCCCCCATCGGAGGTTTCTGTTGACGTCTTGGGGGCGGCCTCGGTTTTAGGCACATCTTCGGGGCAGCCGCTCACAAGGCAAGCGGCGAATAGTCCCGAAAAAAGCTTGAGCCCAACCCGCGTCAATTTATTGAGGGCTCACGCACGCCGTGATGGACGTGAGATCGTCATCCGCTCCGGTGAGATCCTGGGTGAAACAATAAGAGAGTCCGGCCCAAGGAGATTGGAAGTTATGGGTGCCTTCGTAATATTTATCATCAGGGTTGGGCCATGAGTCGGCGTCGTAAATTTTGATGGTCATGCTTTCCAGGGCGGTATAAGAAAAGTTACCGGAGTTGTAATTCCATACTGGATCAACAATATCGTCGTCGTTATCATCATCGTTGATGGTGTTACTTTCTTTATCGTCATCACCGTTGACTTGGACGTAAAGGTCAGAGCATCCACCGCTTGCAGCAGAGCCGCAGGTGCCTCCGGTCGCGCTCACAATGGTGAGTCGCCACGAACTGGTATCGCCAGGTGTTGGGCCACATGCAGAGCTTGATTCCGTTGCATCGCTGTCCACTTGATCTAGGGGGGTTACGGCAGTACTGGCAGCGCTGTTAAGCTCAACGCAATTAAAGCTCGTCTCACAGGGGGCATCGGTGCCACAGTTGGCGCGACATTTCGCGCTTTCAGTGCTGTCTTCGGTGAGTGCGACACAAGTGGCGGTATCGATACATTCTTCGGTGCTCACGCAGGGCTGTCCCACTGCAAGTTTGGCATCACCACCATCGCCATGACAGACGTAATAGACCGTATCGACTTCACCGCTTTGCAGGACCCCATCATCGGCAGTACCGCTGCCATCGCCGTTATCGAGGCCCATAGAAATTTTTGTGCCACCGAATTGGCAATTATCACCGGCAGGTTCATCGATGGCCGTGGCCAAGGTGGAATGTCCATTGGTGCCGTTGGTGCCGTTGGACCCGTTGGTGCCGTTGGAGCCATTGTCGCCTTTGATACCGTTGGTACCATCGGTGCCGTCTTCGCCGTTTTCTCCATCCAATCCGCTGTAGACCGTTACAGGATCAGAACCCGGACAAGTGATGGTCGCTGAGCCGCCATTGTCCACCACGGTACAGGCTTCGCCCGCAGGACCCGCAGCGCCTTGGGGGCCAGGTTCGCCACCGCAGGCAGAAATGAGTGAAAATACTGAGAAAATGCCAATAATTAGACGCATGGGGTACCTCTTTGCTGAATGAGGGGGGAATGTAGCCGAATTACTGGGCAAAAATCAATCTTTAGCCGTTCTTTGTGCTGCGAATCGGCAAAAATTTGAAGGCTGGAACAAGCCATGGACGTCAGCTTGGTTTTAAACCCCTTCAAAGAACGGGTAGACGGTTTGGCTGAATTCAGGGTCCAGGGCAAAGGTGTCTGCCAAAACATTCCCATTGATGCCCAGGAGTTCTCGAAGGGCATAGTGTACGTGACCCGGGGTAATATTAAAGCCCTCATTCAAATCATAAGCGTTCACCAGCTGTCCGCCCTCGAGTTTCACGTTGCCGGCGAAAGAATACTTGGCGGCTTCTAATTCCAAAATGCCATCGGCAACTTTTGGGATGTCACGTATATAGCTGTAGCCCATGGTTTTTCCGCTGCCCACGCCAGTGTTGTCGCCGCCCATGATCATCATGGAAGTGACCGGGGCGTGGTCTTTACCTTTCACCTCCCCGTTAAGTCGTGTTCGACCGAAATCAGAAGATAAAATGATGATACTTCGTTCCCACAAGCCTGCGTTTTCGAGTTCAGTGCGGACGTAATGGGTGTAGTCGAAGAGTCTTTTGAGTCGGGCCGGATGGTTCCCGTTGTTGGAGTAATTGATGAAATGGTCACCGTGAGAATCGAATGCATCAAAACTGAGCATGGCGCCTTTGCAAATACCCGCCCTCATGGCCGAGACCAGAATATGAGCCTGAGCAAAAATTCCATCGTCCTCATTCCATGGCAAGTTGGTCTGCTCCAGCGCATCGGCAAGCAGTTGAAAATCTGACTCTGCCAACCGAGCGGTTTGGAGTTTTTCAATGTTCGCTTTTACATGAGGGGGGACACTGCTGGTTCTCAATCGGTTTTCTTTGCTGGTTTCATAGGATTTGATTTTGTCGATGAGGCCGGTGCTGAGCATTTGGGTGTAGTTATTATAGTAAGGTGCTACCGCATAAACGTCGGTGAGGTCGATCAGCGCTTTTTGGTTCCCGGCTCGGGCCACTGAAAGCAGTCCCGCCGTTGCATCGAAGCCACCAGAAGCTGTGAAAGTCATGGCGTAAGGGGCCCCTCGTTGCTGTTCTTTGATAGCGCCCCAAAGCGCAGCGAGATGCGGTGCACCCACGCGAAGTCGACCGCTCCAAGCCAACCGCCGGCCCACTGGATGCGCATTCGTACGCGTATTGACGCCATTGATGATCACGAGGTCATCTTTATAGGTATCAAAAAAGTCCGTGGGGTTATTATCGCCACCAACCATAAATGTTCCGTTGGGGGTGCCTGAGTTACCAATCAACGGCGCCACCACCAAGCTCGAACCGTCGCTTCGCACCAAGTGCTGAAGGTCGGATTCTCCGTAAGGTACAAACCGACCATCAAAAGTAATTTCGCTGTCTTGATAATTCAGACGCTCATTGATGGAGAACTGGTTGGTGCTGCCATCCGCGGTGCTGCCTTGGGTGAGTCCATCGAGGGGTTCATTGGCAGAAGGACTCATCTCTCGGTAAAAGCCATTGCTGACCAGCGGGTCACAAAACGAAGATGGATCCCATGCGCCGCGTGCATCGATGCAAAAAATCAAAAGGTCACTGTCATCATCTGCAAAAGATTGTTTGCCTTTGAGCAACGCCAAAGAACCTGAAGATAACATCAAGGAAGACAAAATCGCTTTTTTCATAAAATCTCGCCGGTCCATGCCATCCTCCTATTCGTATAAATATTTATAGTCACTGAGCATGGCCGTTAGCAGCGCTTGCCAGGCGATGACCATGTTTTCGTTATCAACAGAGCTGTCTATTGTTCGGCGGCCTGTCACATCAGCGAGTGATGTTTCGGTGAAGAAATCTTTAGCCGCTGCACAGGTGGAAGAGATGGCCTCAGGCGGCGGGCATTGTTCAAAAGTATCAGCATCATAGGCCGTATCTTCAGTGACGTAACCATTCTCCACAAAATGCCGATAGTTGATGAGCGATTGTAGGTGATGGGGCATGCTTGATTCATCGTAGTCGGGCGGCAGTGCAATATCGTTGAAGTCCAGATAGCAAAGGTCGGAAGTGAAACGGGTAATACTCTGAACATTAAGCATAAGATCTGAGTCAGGGTAAATGCCTTGGGTACAGTCGAATTCAGCAAGTTTGTTTTCAAAAAAGACGTATAAGTAATCGTGGACGTGTGTGAGCGTATCGCCCGCTTCGAGTGTGACGTTGTAACCAAGGTCGTTGGAGCAAAAGTTAAAGTCGGTGTGGGTGATGGTAATGGACCCATCATTAAGCTCCGAAAGAAAATCTCGATTGTATTCAATGATGTCACTGAGACAGAGATAATGATAGATCCAATCCGTCATCAGAGGTGAAAAGTTGGTTTCAAAAAAATTATCGCTGGCTTCAAGGTGGGATTCAAGATTTTCTGGACAGCTGGCCACAATATCTTCAGGGGTGGCCACATCCAAAAGAAGTTCCAATGCTTTGTTCACTTCGTTGTGGTTGAGGTGATAATATTCGCCGTGAAGCGATAAGAAGAGCCATTGAATTTGCTCACGAAGTGCTTCTTCATCGGTGGTATCAAGATCGACAAAGCGAAACAGGTTCCGGTCTAAGGCGTCAATATGAGAGAACTCTTGGGGGACCACCAAGCAGCTCATTTCAACTGCCATGCGTCTCGCAATGGCAGCAGAGATAGGGTTGGGATCGCGATCACGTTTGAGGAGTAGAGCATTATCAATGCCGCCATACATTAAATAAAAACCATCGGTTCCCTGAAGAAGGTTTTCATTGTCCACATCACGGCCTTCTCGCCAAGGATAGCCCAGGGTGTCTTGAATCTTACGATTGAGTTGTTCTGGGATGAGCCTTTGTCCTGCGCCCACCCCCGCATAGGCGTAAACAGATCTCTGAAAATCATTTTCCAGCTTGGCGCGTTTGATCCGAAATATCGGTCCGGTCACGATAGCGCTAATGGCGTCACGAAGGTCGTGCCCATTTTTAACAAAGATTTGTCGGACGCGCTCAATCTCATGGGATTGTGCAACGTAGGCCGCAACCATGGCGTCATAGTCTGGGTTCGCACGATCTTTGGGCGGCTTCAGGACTTTGAGTCCCAATAGGGATTCGTGTAGCCACCGTGTGATGGCCAGCGAAAATCGATGGTCGTTGGTAATTTTTTCAGCCAAGTGAGCCAATGCTCTCGGTGTGCCGTCCCGGCCATTTGTATTTTCAACGACGCCGTAGTCTCCATTGCTTGGGTTGCTTCCGCCCAATAACGAGCCTTTATATCCAGGTGCCCTCGAGCACTCTTCATTATCTCTTTTTTCGGTCTCGCATTCATTGGCCACCGTATAAGGTCGATCATGCATAATGCGCCCAGTATTGGAATTATTCACAGCGTAGTATCCATTGGGTTGGTAAAGGTTTGACGTATAGTTGAGAAAATGACCACCGAGGGGATCCATCACTGCATGACAGACACGACAAGCAAAGCCATCCATGGTTTGGTTGGGGGGTAAAGGTTGATTGGGATCAACCGAAAAGCTGACCAAGGACATGATGTCGATGGCCAAAAACATTTCGTGCGCTTCACTGGAGCGCATGCGATTGAGATTGGTATAGGTGGTTGGGTATCGCCTTAAAAAGGTGGGCGTGGAGAGGACTCCGGCCACCGTGGGTTCTTTGCCGATCACCACACGGTTGCCTGGTCCAACGATGTCTTCATAGTGTAGTTTGCGCCACTGGTTCCGGTAGTGGGTGCCAGTGCTGCTTTCAGGGTCATTGGGGTCAGGTTCGAAAAGTGGCGTGCCCGTGTCAGCAATTCTCCCTTGGCTGTCCACGAGGCTGTTGACATCGATGCCGTAGAGAAAGGCCACAAAGGGATTGACCACATAATGCTCCGAGGTGAGAATGTGGGTGAAGTCATTATCAAAGCCATTTGCACCATCGTCTTTCAATACGGCTTCCATCAGCTTATTGGTTTGGTCATTGGCATCTTCACTGAGCCATCTTTCACCATCGGCACAGAAATCATGCCGACACTCCCACGGCACAGGAAAGAAAGCACTGTTTGCAGTATAAACCTGAGAAGACTGATTCTCGGTGCCTTCATTGAGTATGCGTCTTGGGAATCTTTCTGCCCAAGGGGTTCCTTCTGGGATGACGATGCGACTTCCCTCGGCATTGTAGGTGCCCTCGATAAATCCACGGGCCGCTAAGTGACTTAGGTTGCTATCTAAGGAACATTTTTCAACGCCATTGGGTTGGGTATAGCAATAGCCGTATCCAAGGTCCTGATCTGGTGCTTTGGGTTTGTAAGCTAAAATCAGGGCCGCGCCAGGATCATTCCAGTTGATGGCTTCACCCGTATCAGGGTGGAGCGCGCCAAGGATGCCCCTGAATTGGGTGCCTCGCAACTTGATCACTTGGCACCCAACGGCAGCCGCACAGGTTTCGGGATCGGTCAAATCGTATTGACTGCATTGGGGACCTTGCCCGGATTCATCAAGAGGTGGGATGTATGAGTTGAGGTTTTCGTGGTTGCCGATTTCTTCACAACAACCATAATGCAGCATGCACTCTTCATCGGTAAGGTTCCAGTCGTCGCATTTTAAATATTTTTCATAATCAAAATCATATGAAGGCACGCAGGTCTTGTTTTGATTACCGGTCAAGCCTTTGTCGTATCGGGTTCTAAAGATTTGGGAACGCTTAAAATCATTATTATTGAGCAAGGAGTTAAGTCCTTGGGTGGTGGCACCGAGTTCTGCGACGTGCAGATGGTCTTCGAGGGCTTCGCCCATACGCTCATAAAAAGAATCTCGATACATGATGGGGTTGTTCGTTGTGTTTTCGATTGGTTCCGAATTAAAACCAGACCCAAAGTTGAGTCCCAGCCCCAATCCGTTTGAGGGCTCACGCCTGTCAAGATTGTTTGAGAAGTCCGCTTCTGAGAAATTACCGTGTTCCAGGAGTGCCATGTATTCGCCTGCAGAGGGGTATTCTCCGGTCAGGGTAAAGGTGGCCCGATGGTAGAGTTCAGTGGCATTGTATTCCACTGCGCCAGCGTAGGGATTATGAAAAAGGTATTCACTGTCAGTGGGGCACACTTTGTTTTCACTGAGCCGATCCGCTAATTCCCAAAAGAGAAAGAAATCTTCAGAGCCCGGTTCAAAGAGGCGGCCGCCGCCATGCCCATAGGGCTTATCCATATCATCAGGGCTCGTAGGATCGATCAAGCCCGCCGGCTTTGCCACCATATAGGGAACGGGTTCACTGGTACTGTCGCGTTCATGTAAAATTTCTTGGTAAGGAAAGTAGTATTGGCTGCTTCCTTTGTAAGGCGTGATGCGACTCAGGTTCACATCAATGAAGTCTTCATCATCATCGTTGACGGGTTCGCCTTCTAATACCCCGAACCATGTGCCTTGCTCTCGACCGAGTCCGTACTCGTTGTGACAACCGGTACACTTCGTGAAAATGGGGCCCATGACTTCGCGAATAAAGAACGTACGGGCATTTTGACAGGGAGAAAACGAGGCCACCAAGTTATCGTAGAGTTGTACCCAGCCTTGAGCATCATTGGTTTTGGCGAAAATATCAATTATCGAATCTTTAACTTGGGTGGAGTTCAGCCGACAGGTGATTTTGCCTTGCGCGTTTGTGGTACCCGGGTTGGACCAAGTGCAGTTCTCTAAATCACCCTGGGTATTAGTCATGAAGACTTCGGCGCCCATCAGTGGCTGGGGCGTGCCCTGGTTAGCACCGAAGCCGCCCGCTTGATTTTGGTGGAGGCCCATAACCAATACTTCAATTTCGTGGGCCATCAGGCCATCGGCTTCCACTTCATAGCCTTCGTCTTCATTCGTGACCAAGAAGACTTCGGAGTGATCTGCGTTGACATCAAGAACCGCATAGTTGGAACCGGCATCATTTTCAGGGGCTGGTTCCGAGCCTGCATCTGTCTCTTCAATGGAGGGCCCAGCATCTGTACCATTGGATATGTCGTCCGCTTCTAAATGGAGAATCCAGTCGTAGATATCTGTGACATCGACAAGGGTTTGTCCGTTGGCAGCGAGGTTTTGAAAGCTGCTATTGGGGGGCATCTGCGTGTAGCCGAGCGACGTTGTAGGCTCACCTTGGTTCACCAATAACAGGTAGAGTTGGCTTGTTTCGGGTTGCCCCATTTGAACGAAGTCATCGTTGTAGACGATGGTTTCTTTAAAGGTTTCAAGATTTGTAAAGTAATCGCCAGAGTGACAGCCGTAACACGTTTGAGACAGCCCCAGGTAAATCTCTTCAGTGGTGAGTGGCCCTTCGTTGGTCACCCCGCCATCTTGTGCGGCGCTTGGCTCTGGACCGGCATCCATCAAATCGTCAGGTAAGGCCCCTGCGTCTGTGGTGGGGAGTACCCCTGCATCTAATTCTGGGATCGCAGGCTCAATTTCAAGATTTAAAAGCCACCATTCGATCTCGGCAAGTGAAACGGTGGTGTTTTGCAATGATTCATAGGGGCCAGGTGGATAGCCCCAGCTGGGTGGCATGTAGTTCGCGTTGTCGGAGCGCAGCCGATGAAACAGCGGGCTGTTTTCAGGATCGCCTGGATTGACCAGCAGCGGGTTTCGTACAACTTCCGATTCAAATTGGGCCAGGGTTTCGAACATTGGCAATCCATATGCACTTTGATCACCGTGGCAACTCACGCAAAAGACGCGCAAACCTTCGTATACCTCTTCTGTGGATAGCATTTCAATCACAGGTCCTGGGCCAGCATCTAAGATCATGGGTGAGCCCGCGTCTTCGCCTATCGTCTCACTACCTGCATCGAGCACCGATTCACCAAGGCCACCATCCATACCGTCGATTGGCATCGTCGGAGTAAGCGACAAAATCCAAAGCTCGATTTCGGCCATTGAAACATCCGTGTCTTCTATTGATGCGTATGGACCTCCTGCACCACTCGGCGGCATCATGGATGCAGCATTGTCACCTTGGAGCCGTTGGAAGAGGTTGCTGTTTTCAGGATCACCGGGCGAGACAAAGAATGCATCGTTGACCAAGGCTTCTTCAAAATGCGCATACGTCTCAAAAAGATTTGCCATGTAGCCATAGCTGCCGTGGCATGCGACGCACTTCGGGCGTAAGCCGAGATATATTTCTTCACTGGACAAGAGTTCGAGTTCTGTTTCGTTTCCAGCATCTACAATGGGGATGGCGCCACTGTTGCCCGCATCAACTGGTGAAGTGGCTTCCGTAGCGCCTGCGTCTTCTGGTAAAGCCGTATTTGTGTTGCCCGCATCCTGCGGTAAGTCTACGATTGTGGTACCCGCATCCTCTGGATGCACCGTGGTGATACCCGCATCTGGTGAAGTGATTACAACTGCGGTACCCGCATCTTCAGGCGAGGCAGATGTCGTGGTGCCTGCGTCTTCTGGTGGCGATGTGGTTATGGTGCCCGCATCCTTACCGGTCGCAGTTTCTTTTGGAGGTTTCGGAGGTTTATTTTCTTCTGTTTCGGGTGGGCAGCCCGCGAGCAGCATCGCTGCCAACGTCAAAACGAAAAACGAGCAAAAGCGTGACATGAAACCCCGACCAAAGGAAAAAATCCTATATTTCAGTATGCCAGTTCATCACTGAAATTGTCAAACGTGACGCGCCAAAACCCAGGAGTAAATCTTAGCGGGAGACCGGTTCTTGAGCAGGCAGGAAGTCTGCGAGGGTAGAGCGAAGTTCATGAAGTCTCACGGGTTTTGCCAAAAAGCCATTCATGCCCACTGCTTTTGAGCGATCAATGTCTTCTTTTTGTGCAAATGCGGTGAGTGCTAAGATGGGAACATCCATTTGGAGATCGTTTCGAATGAATTTCGTGGTTTCCCATCCATTCATGGTGGGCATTTGGCAATCCATGAGCACCAACGAATAGTCGTTGGTGTTCTCGTTTAGAAGTTCAATCGCTTCACGTCCGTTTTGGGCGATACTAATTTGCACCCCAATTCGTTGGAGCATTTTTTCCAACACACGTTGATTGATTTTATTGTCTTCTACAATGAGCACATGCCCGGATAAGGGGTGGGCGGAAGCTTGCATTGGTTGATTTGTTGATTCTATGTTGATCGGGGTATTGAAATGAATGGAAAATGTCGAGCCTTGGCCCTCTTCGCTTTGTAGCTCGATCGAGCCACCAAGGCATTGAATGAGTTCACGACAAATGGCGAGGCCGAGACCTTTTCCCTCAACCGGGTGGAGGGCAGTTTCTTCAACTTGGCGAAAGGCGTCGAAAACTTTTCCGTGCATACCCTTAGGAATACCCCGCCCGGTGTCACGGATAGAAACCGTTATTTTGGACGAGTTGGGATTTTGTTTTATCGCTGATGCCGAAATGAAGATACCCCCGACATCGGTGTATTTGATGGAGTTGGTAAGTAGGTTCAATAAAATTTGTTGTAGCTTTCCCTTGTCACTGTAAATTATTTGCGGCGTATTTGGGCCGAGCTCAAGCAACACTTCAAGCCCTTTTTTTTCTGCATTGGGTCGCTGACTTTGCACCACTTGCTCTATGAGGTCGTAGAAATTGATGTTTTGCATTTGAACCCGAATGGTGCCGGCCTCGATGCTGGAAATCTCGAGAAGATCATTGATAATGTCTTTCAGTTGCTCTGCCGAATTTTCGATCATGCGGAGTACATCTACTTTTTTTTCGTCGCTTTCTTCGGCAGTTAAAACATCGGTGAACCCGAGAATGCTATTGAGAGGTGTTCGTAAGTCGTGACTCATTCGTGCTAAGAAAAGGCTTTTTAAACGGTTTGCCTCCTCTGCTCTTGCTGTGGCTTGTTCTCTCTCCATAACGAGTTCAAGGTAATCGTTTTGCATGAGTTCAATCGCGCCGTAAACGTCTCCGAACAAGTCATCATTTTCTACTGGCATCGGTGTGGGCTTTAAAATGTCGTCCCAAGAAGAACGCGTGATATTTTGTAGCAACAAATCCATGTGCGCGTGATATTGTTTAATGATGTCACGTTGTTCGACCACAACCTGATTCAATTCTTGTAAGTCTTCGTGGGAACCGTCTCGCGCCACTTCTTCATACAGCGCGACCGGTTTTGGATGAGTGTCTGATAAAATCCCAAAAGCTTCTTCTAGAGAGTTCGCCAAGTGCCAATTCATGAATTTGTGTCGCGATAAAATCGTAAAAGAGCGGACAATAAAACGAACAAATCTTGATGCAATGAGCGTTACATGCGGGTATCGGTGTTGATTGTTAACATAGTAGCTTTCCCCGTAACGTCGAGATGCTGCATCGCTCCAGGTGAGTTTTCGTGTGTCCAAAATGAGATTGATTTGTTTTACTTTAAGTTCTTCAAGGATGCCGTCTTGCATGCCGTAGTAATGTTCGATGTCGCTTTGAGCCACGGCCCCTGAAACTTCAACGAGGAGGATCTGGTTATCGAGCACAGAAAAAACAATCTTTGCCGTTGTTGTTTTTGAAACATAACGCCATTCTTCTTTTTGCAAGACCCTTACATTTTTTTGTTGCAGTCGAATCGTTTTCGGGTTGTGTTTCCACATTTGAGAAAACGCGCTGTTATCCATGGGTAGATTGAAAAAGTCGCTGGTCTGTAATGGCGTGACAAAATGACTCTCCGCACAAAGTCTTTTGGCCTCGGCCAGTGCTTCTTCAAAATTTGGATGAAAAGAAACGTCGATGGTTTGCATTTTACGAACAACGGCGTATCCGATCGCCCTGACAACCAGATTGGCCCCCGCAAACGAAATCCCAATCATGGGATCCCATTGTTCAATGTCCTGAATTAACATTTTACGAGCGCGTCTAGATACCCGTTTGAGGTTTGCAACGTCTGCAACCACCGCGGCCCGATGGTTGGGAGCGTATTTTTTGATTGAGTCCGAAATTAAGTTACTCATTTTCAGGAATTCTTGAGCGGCATTTTCATCGATGACGCCAGAGTGCTCTTCATACAGAATTTGGGGGCTCAGAAATCTCATCTCGAGTTGATAGGTCTCGGAGTAGAAAACGAGATCTGACTCTTTGAGATTTAGTTTTCTCAGCCATTCCTGGTGTGTTTGCTCTTGCTCGGGTGTCGTCAAAGGCTCCGGGCTCCTCGTTCGTATGCTTATTAGATATTCAATAAATACACCGTTTTTAAGGCAATAAAAAGAGCGAGCACAAAAATAATAAATTGTATGGTTAGAAAAATTGCGAAACTGCTACAATCGAAAGGATGATGGCCAAAAAACATCTGTTTTTACTTGCAGACGTCTGATGACAGCGGACAGCGTCATGGTTTGTTCCCGGTGCGCCCCGCCAGAGTCAAACACCAGCCGTGGCCACCAATAAGAAATTTTGGGGCCCGGCCAAACGCGAACTAGGGTTTTGATTTAAATTTAGAAACCGCCTCTCAAGGCACGGTCGAAATGGGGCAGACGCATTCTATTTCAGATGGTGCGGCCACCATTCATGTCAAAATCCTCAATACGAACCAGATCGTCGCTATGCTGATGCTTCGGCGGTCTGGATGGTGGGGAATGGGTTCGGTAATTCTGCCCAGGCGGTGCTGTCGGTTAACGCCAGCGCTTCGTCCAGCAGACATTCGTCGAGACGCTTCCGCATGGCCGCTTCGTTCATCTGCTGACCAATAAAGACGATTTGCTGGATTCGATCACCAAATCGGTCATGCCAATCAGGTCGCTGGTCGGGTCGCTGCCCTTCGGGGAAATCCCATTTGTTGCGAGGGATTGTGGCCCACCACATTCCTGCGACATTAACGCTGCTGACGCCACCGGCTTGGGCCCATTCGTAAGCGATTCTGTGATCTGCTGCTACCCAGAAGAACCCTTTAGAGCGGAGTATGCCTTGCCAGTTTGTATCATCGTGAAGGAAGCACCAAAGTTTCATCGCATCAAAGGGTTGGGACGTGCGATAAGTGAAACTAGAAATTCCATATTCTTCGGTTTCCGGCGTATGTTCACCCTGCAGTTCTCGCATCCATCCTGCGGAGCTTTCTGCTTTCTCGTAATCAAAAAGGCCGGTGTTCAATACAGAGCCCAGGGGGATTTGACCCCTCGTCGTCATTTCAATCTTTGCACCCGGGTTGAGTGCTTTCATAATCCCCTTCACTTCGCTTGCTTGTTCTTCCGTCACGAGATCGAGCTTATTGAGGACAATCACATCAGCGAATTCTACTTGATCAATGAGGAGATCGGTGACGGTTCGATGGTCGTCTTCACCCAATGATTCGCCGCGCTCTTTAAGGGCTTCGGCTGCATTATAGTCCCGGAGAAAATTAGCGGCATCAACAACGGTAACCATCGTGTCGAGGCGTGAAACTTGCCCCAAGCTCAATCCGTTTTCATCCTCGAATGTAAATGTCTGGGCCACAGGGATAGGTTCTGAGATACCCGTGGACTCAATTAGGAGATAGTCAAAACGCCCCTCTTGAGCCAGGCGCGACACTTCGGCGAGCAGGTCATCACGCAGGGTACAACAAATGCAACCGTTCGACATTTCTACGAGTTTTTCTTCTGTGCGACTTAGTTCAGCGCCTCCCCGTTCAACGAGGGCAGCATCAATATTAACATCGCTCATATCGTTCACGATGACGGCTACTTTGAGACCATCACGATTGTTCAAAACCTGGTTGAGCAGGGTTGTCTTTCCGGCCCCAAGAAATCCAGAGAGAACAGTAACAGGAAGTCGTTCACTTACATCAGTGCTAATCGGGTTCATTTGTCTATCCATGAGTTGTTGGTGCTATGCATTCGCCTATTGGTGCAAGCGGCTTGCATTTAATGTTTAGGCATCACCAATTTTTAATGCAAGTGGGTTGCACCAACGCTTTAGGGGCATTCGGAATTGACCAAACCACTCTTAAAACCGCATAATTATGAGCTCGATGCGTGGTGGTACCCCTGAGAGGGGGGTGAATAAGCTGTTCGGGAACCCGGCTCTCAAAAAACAAAAAACCCCTCAATTTTGAGGGGTTTTTTGCTTGGCGGGGCGGACGGGACTCGAACCCGCGGCCTCCGGCGTGACAGGCCGGCGTTATAACCAACTTAACTACCGCCCCAGCGGTGAGTTGAAACAACGGTTTATGCGATTTCAGCGCCAGTGGTCAAGGGGGAAAGATACCCCTTAGACAAATTCTTGAAGCGAGGCCAACTCAAAGACAGACCGATAGGCCTCCTGGGCCATGGCATGGTCAAAAAACTGGGCCCAGACCGGGTTTTGGGAGAGGGTGGCCGAATCGGCCAGAACGATCAACTGATGTTGGGCCCGGGTCATGGCCACATTCACCCTACGTTCGTCCGCCAAGAAACCCACTTGGCCCTCTGAATTGCTGCGGACCGTATCAAAGATCATCACTGACTTTTCCCGGCCTTGGAAGGCATCTACGGAGTCCACTTCCAGGCCTTCCAGGATCAAATCGGTCAGGTGGTGGTGCAGCCAAGCGACTTGGGCCTTATAGGGGGTGGTGACGCCCACTTGTTTGGGGCTGAGGCCCGTGCTGAGAAGCGCCCTAATGAGCTGAATCACCCATTGGCCGTGGCCGGGGTTCTCTCGGCTTTCACTGGTGAAATGGAGCTGGTCTTCCAGGCCTGCGCCGGCGGTATCGATGACATCTAAGGCTTTGTCTTCACACAGAAGGGGATGGGGCTGCATGAGAATATCTTTCAAGCACCGGTTTGTGACCATGGAATGGGCTTTGAGCTGGCCTTCGTAAAATTGATGGGATGGGAAGGCCATGAGCTGAGACGACATGCGATGCTGAACTTTCAGCATTTCAGAGTATTGATCTGATCCGTCCGCCTCCATGAGCTGCTCAAAAAGAGGGCGGGAGGCGGGGTGGGACGCCGCCTTGGGATGTAGCAAGGTTGGGGGCAACTGCTTGTGGTCTCCAGCCAAGACCAACCGTTCTGCTCTGAGCAGCGCCCGCAAAACGGCCGGATTGAGCGCTTGGCTGGCTTCATCAATGATGGCCGTATTGAACTGAATATCGGCAGGCACATGATTGCAAAAACCGGTGAGCGTGCCGCAAATGATCCGAGATCGCTCCAGAACATCGTGCGCAGCTTGATTCTCTAAAACACGAGCTTCGGCCAGCAGCTGTCGAATCTGTTGCCTGAGCTCCTTGAGAAGTGCTCGATCGGGTCTACCACGGCTGGCTGAGCGCCGACTCATTTGACCTTGAAGGGTAAAGGCTTCTTTATAGAGCTTTTCCGACATCTTACGGCGTTCGTGGTTGGCGGTTTGAGCCGCCAGAGTGTGGCTTTCTAGGGCCGGGTGAACCCTTGCTGGATGCCCCACGCGGGTGAGTGGCAAATCCGGATCTGCACGCAGTAAGGCCAACGCCAGATTATCGGTGGCGGCATTGGAGGCGGCGGTACATAGGATCCGCTCACCTCGGTCGTTGAGCAGGCGGGCCGTTTCTACCAGCACCCTGGTTTTACCGGTGCCGAAAGGTCCGTGAATCAGTCCGATATCAGGGGCCAAAACCCCATGGGTGACTGCTTTTTTTTGTTCTTCATTCAAATGGGAATCGTGAAATCGTAAGTCTTGAAGATGGGTGGGCTGTGGCGCATTGGCGCCCAACAGTGTGTTGAGCATCCGTGCCAATTTACCCTCGGCACTGAGACACTCCTCCACTGCAGCTGCCAGCATGGAAAGTGTTTTTTCGTCGTCACAAAGCAGGATGTGGTACTTGCTATTGAGATCGATGGTGTCGGGGGTGATCACATGGATGCTCTGTTCACCCACCCGACCCAACACGCCTTGGGCCGCTACGGCATGGTTTTCGTCTACCAGCAACAAACGCACCACGGCACCCGTCCGGCCGGCAAACTCTTGCATGTGTCCTTTGCGACTGGGGTCTTCTCTAAAAATCAACCGCACTTGACCGCCCAGCGCCGGTTTTTCTTCGTCTAAAATGGGACGGCGAACCAGCAAGCCATCATTTTCCAAGTGTTTGGTGCTCTTGTCTTCTAGCCGGCTTTTATTGCGCGCATGGGCCTCTTCGTGCTCCAGGTCGAGCAGGTTTTTCATGCCCTCCAGCTGGGCTTGGGTCTGATCTGTGAGTGCGGCCATCGGTCAGTTGTTCCATCACCTTGTTTTTTAAAGGAGATATCACGTTTTTTTCTAAAAAATCCAGCTGGCTACGCCATAAAGGCCCTTGCGACATATACTAATTAAATGTACGACTTTAGCCGACACGATTTGCTAGCGAATAAGAGAGGTAAACATGCAGCAGCGACACGCTTATTACCGATTTTTCATCCCTTTTCTTGCCCTTTTTGCCTTGGGCTGTGCTGAAGAAGCGCTCAAAGAAATTGCCCCAAGGATTGCGGTGAGTGTTTGTGAAACCCCAGTGGTTTCAGTGGACGGAAAGGTGTTGGGCGGTGTGGCCGACTGTGAAGTGGCTTTTGGCCAAGCAGATATCTCCGTGCGTGCCACGCAGGAGATCACGGTCAGCAATCCTTCTTCAGTGGAGCTGGTGATCGACTCGGTGGTGCTGTCTGAGGATTCAGATCCTTCTTACCGAATCGATTTGGCGCCCGAAAGCATCGGTCCAGGCCTCAGTGCCGTGTTACAAATATCCTTTCGCCCCAACTTTGAATCTTCCCTCGAAGGCGAAGCATACATTTACAGCAATGCTAAAAACTTGGGCCAAGATGAAGCAGTGGTCATCAAACTCACCGGAACCGGTGTAGATAACGGATTACCGGCCTTAGAACTCGTTCCTTCTGATTGTGATTTCGGGAATGTGGCAGTGGGCGGTATCGGCCAATGTGACATCGCAGTGCGGAACACCGGAAATCGAGCCTTGGTCATTGACTCTCTCGAACTGCTGAACAGTGAAACCATCGTGCCTCCCGAAAGTGAACTGGATGAACCCTTCGGCTTTTTTGGGCGCGCACCCACCGAAAACGATGCCATTGAAGCGGGTCAAGAACTGACCCTGTCCATGCGTTTTACACCGGACGCACTGGGTGGCTATTACGGTCAACTCAAAGCCGTGACCAATGATCCCAATCAAACTGAAGTGGCCATTGGGCTCGAAGGGGTGGGCGTGAACCCACCCACCGCCACTTGTGGTATCAAATCAATCAACGGTGATGCGTCCGCCGTGGGCAACGACATTGAGCCCTTAGACGACGTCGTTTTGACTGGCGAGGCCTCCGAAGCATCCGTGAGCGAAGGCAACATTGTGGGCTACGAATGGGAAATCGTTCACCAACCCGGTGGCAGTAATGTGACTCTGAGTTCACCCACCGAGGTGGACACTGGCTTCTCTTTTGCGGGTCGTTCAGGCATCGATTTGGCAGGGACCTACGTGGTGCGATTGACGGTCACTGATGACTTGGGAACGCGAAGCATCAACGACTGCACGGTAGAATTTGAAGCCATTCCAACCGACACCATCCACGTTCAGCTGGTTTGGGACACTTCCTACGGTGATATGGATTTGCACATGACCAAAAAGAACAGCCAAAACGAATATTGCATCGGTTGGAGCAGCGCCACTCCCACCAGCAGCACGCCACAAAGCACCACCAACTGCAGCGGAGAGCAACTAGATTGTTATTGGAGCAACTGCAAACCGACTTCCTCCAGTAACTCCCCGCCAGACTGGGATGCAGATGGCGTTTCGCGTAGTTCGGGAGACCCTTCATTGGATATCGACGATTTGACCGGGTACGGGCCAGAAAACATCAATATCGATGAGGCCGTCAATGGGTCCTACTTGGTCGGCATTCATCACTTCTCATCGCCTCAAAGTGGCGGCATCGGCAACACGGTGCGCATTTACCTGTACGGGCAGCTTCAAGCTGAGTTCTACAATGTATTGGAGCCCGTGGGTGAGCAAGGCAATTTCTGGGAAGTGGCCATCGTTCATTGGCCCGATCCAGAGACCGGGGTGCCATGTATCGAAGATTTGTCTACTTCGCATCTCGAATGTCCTGATTACTAACCCAACACAAACCTATTTAGACGGAGCAGAAAATGAACAAACTGCAAAAGATGACTTACTGTTTGAGCGCGTTCGGGTTGGCTTTATGGTTGGGCGCTGGTTGTACCCCCAGTGGAACACCCACTGAGCTGGTGGTGCCTCCTGCCCAGAGTAATGCTTGTACGGAGCACGCTGCGTGTGGTGCGGATCACCTCTGCGCCAACGGTGTGTGTACCCCAGGCCAATGTTGGCCCGACTACACCCGCGACCAGTGTTCAGAAAATGAAGATCTGGGCCCTTATTGCTGTAAAGCTTGGCAGGTTTGCGGGGACTTGTACGAGTGCGTTCCCGATCCAGAAAGCCCCATTGGTGCACAGTGTGAAGAAGACCAAGAGTGCCCCAATCCAGGTGAATTCTGTTCTGCTGGTTCATGTTATCACCCGTCCGGGCGAACTGCTTGTACCACCACGGCACAATGCGGCGCTGACGAACGTTGTGACCTCGAAGCTTTTCTCTGCGTGCCTGACCGTGGGGGTTGTACCTTTTGTGAAGACTACCCCGAAGTCTGCTGTGAAGACGGCTGGGTGTGCGATCCAGCAACCACCCGTTGTGTGGAGCAAGGCAGCCAAGAATGTACCGAAGAAACCGAAGCCACCGATTGCCGGCCCGGACAGCAATGCCACCAAGGTCGCTGCGTTCAATGCGTGACCGATGACGACTGCGGTCCCGGTACCGAATGTTCTGAGGCCACCGGCAACTGTTATTCCGTGCTCAATCACTGTGAAACCGATGATGATTGTCGCGACGGTCTGCGATGCTCCCCGAGCAGCAGCGAATGTGTCATGCCCGAATGCGAAGATGATTTGGATTGCCGCACCAGCTACGATGAGCGTTACACTTGTGATGAGAACACCTTCTCCTGTCAGCTTCAGGCTCCGGAGTGCGATCCTGAAACCGACGAGCCCAATGGCAGTACTTCCAACGCCAACGCCATTTCCGATGGGGCTTACAGTGCGTTTATCTGTCGCGGCGATACCGATATCCTTTCTTTTCCGGTGAGCCCTGAAAAACGCTACAGCGTAGAATTGACCGTGAATGGCACCTCTTCTTCTGGAATTGAATTCGGACTGTTGGACGCCGAAGGCTTGGCTTTAGACTCCGACACGGTCTCTTGGGACGGCAACGCCATGGTATCGGGTTCCTTCTACGGTTCTGAGGCAAGCACCTGGTACGTACGTGTCGTGGCCAATGTCACCGATGCAGATCAATGGAGTTACACTGTCACACTGACTGAAACCAACGCACCGCCACCCGTAGAGTGCATCGACTCTGATACCACAGATGATGAGGATTTCTCGGACGCGAGATTCGAGCCTAACAATTCATTCGCTACCGCATATGAGTTGGCATTAAACCCTGATGAGTCGGTCATTCATTCATTCGCGGCTTGCCACAATATGAACACCACCACTTGCTTTTGGTCCGACGATTGTTCCGGTGATGAAGAGTGCGTTGGCGATGTTTGTGGTATCGTTGACTTGGACTGGTATAAGCTGACCCTGCCCACGCAAAACAGCTTGGATGTCACCATGGAATTCGAGCATGACGAAGGCAACCTGAGCTTGTATCTGTGTACCTCTGAAGACTGCATTGAATACAACAACGACGATGGCCAAGTGGATGAAAGCGTTAGTTATTCTGACGTGGAGAGAGTGAGTGCAGGCGATTCATATGAAACGCTGTGGCTCGCGGTGGATTTGGGTTCAAACTATTACCCCGAACCTGCACCTCAACAGGCGTACACGCTGACGTTTACCACCGAGGGGCGTCCTGACGAGTGTGATGACGATTTGGGTGAGCCCAATGATGACACTGCTGCCGGCGCTCAGTCCATGACCGTAGACCAAACCATTGGCGCCATGCGGTGCCGTGAAGATATCGATCATTATGAAGTGACCATTCCGGCGAACCACACAGGTACGGTCAGCCTCAGTTTTTCTCACTCTTCGAGTTCTTCCAACAGCGACGACTACGGCAACCTCCAGTTAGAATTGCTGGATAGCAACGGAAACGTCACAGACGACAGTGACAGCTCGAACTACAGCAATGGCATTGAATCCATCGAGATTCCACCGGCTTCTACAGAACAAACGTTGGTGGTTCGCGTGAGCTTGAGTTCCACCTCGTCCATGTCTGAAACCCAAGATTACACCATTGCGGTTTCATCTTACGATTCCGAAGTGTGTGTGAATTCTGAGCCTACGCCCAACAACGACCAGTCCTCTGCCACCAGTATCCGACCCAGTGCTGATTTCACGGGTACCGTACAGGCCTGTGATTACGACAGCGGTAACAACAATTGTCACATGTGTGGGCACAGTGATGATGATTGGTATCACATTGGAAAACTGTTCGCAGACCAGAACATGACGGCGACTTTGACCCACGAGACCAGTGACGGTGTTCTCGGGTTTGAGTTGCGGGCTGCGTCCACTGAAGCGTCTACGGCCTATTACCGCGCCGGTGACAGCAACAGTCAGCAAGAGAACGTTCTCACGATCGACTGGACGGAAAGTGCAAACACCCAATCAGGTTCTGAAAAAGAATACTACATTAAGGTATATGCCGAGGGTGATACCGGACACCAAGCCCAAACCTACCAACTGCAGGTTAATTTTTCTGCCGCATGTTTTCCCGATTCCTATGAGTTGACGGGATCCAACAACTCACAGCAAACAGCCACTGAGGGGCGCGATGGCTCTACCGGCGAGTTAACGGTCGACAATATTACCGCAAGCCTGTGCAGCGGTGACACAGACTATTATAAATACTTTCTGCTGCAAAATGAGACCATCACTGTAACGCCAGGCACTGGTGAGACCAAAATCACCATCATCAACAGTGGTGGCGATGTATTGGCAGAGTTGGCCGATGCAGCAGATGGGGGCCCCGCCAGCGACAGCATGAGTTACACGCACGAAGCGTTTCAGCAAACCGAAGTATTTGTGAAAGTCGAAAGACTCGCTGATGCCGAAGGCAGTGACTACACGGCAACGGTCGGGATCGAATAACTCTCGGTTTTGCACTCAAATCAAAACACAAAAAAGCCGGCCCAAGAGCCGGTTTTTTTTCGTCGTCTGCTGTCTCTTCCTAGGTCTGTTCATGGTTTGGTGCACAATTAGAAAAAGCCCGATGGTGCATGCACCGTCGAGCTTTCACTGATGAAGAAAAAGAGCTGATTAAGCGCGTTCTGCGTAAACCGATGCTTTCTTTTTGTCTTTGCCCAACCGCTCGAACTTCACGTAGCCATCGATGAGGGCGAAGAGGG
>MDTD01136789.1_pt1 | contig 35272 bp, 19 predicted proteins | sample 811221 | NCBI WGS metagenome assembly MDTD01 (sample SAMN05326646, study PRJNA326480) | marine metagenome | isolation source: seawater | place: Pacific Ocean: South West | collected 2011
AGTTGGGGTTAATTCCACAAACGTCTTTGGAGGAACTCTAAGTGGGGTTGGAATAATTGACAAATCCAGTTTTACCGTAATTGATGAATGGACTGCTGGGTCTGTGACAAATAATGCTCCAGTTACAATAATCGATGACATTGCCTACATCGGACTGAACGGTATCGGTGTTGCGAGATATGAAATCTCAACAAAGTCATGGTTGCCAACTTGGACCGAATATAGTGGCTCTCCATCCGGCAATGCAATTCTTGATCCCGGAAATGGAGACGTAACTAGTTTGGTTGCTGATTATGGGCGAGTTGCTTCTAGTGTCTCCAATCCCCCAAATCCAGAACAAATATGGATAGGCGGAGAAGATGGTTTCCAGTTAATAGACGCAATAAATGGAGATGAGTTGTATGATATAGAAAAATCTGATTCGTTGTATGTTGGCAACGGTAACCCGTTTGATATGGTCATTTATGGAGATACATTATACTACCATCAAGCACAATCCTCTGACAACGTTTTCAGAATCGATGTTGGTAACTTTAGTGGGCTATCTGCTCTGGATGCCGGTCAACAAATCGGCGAGAATGGGGGAGATATCTACGGCATAGACGTCGTTGGAGACATGCTGATGGTCGGCGTTGCTAGCGGTCAATGGTGGAATACTGATGGCTCAGGTGGTATAGCACAATGGAATCTCTCCACAAATTCTTGGGAAGTAAACATCGAACCTATCGGAGCAGTGAATCGCGTTACTGCATATGAAACCTCCACAGGGGCTACTTTTATTTCGTGGGGCGAAGAAAAATTGCAATACTATTCAGCCTCTGGAGCAATGATAGGCGAGTGGACTGATTCAACTACATACTCACTTGAGTTCCCTATCAGAGAGATAATCGAATATGATGGTGAAGTTCTATTTGCAGCTGCTGATGGAGTTCATAGATTTGATGAATCAACTAGCGGATGGTTAAGCACATGGACTCCCGGTTCAGGTCTCCCGTCCAACATAGGAGAGGCAACTTTTGAACTTTGGACTGATGGTACAGATTTGGTTGTGGGCAGCGCTGATTTCGATAACTTTGGACAATTCAGAGATGGTTTCATCTCGCATTTAGATTCACAAGGAAACTGGAATACCTACGATACGGGCAGTAACGGAATCCCAGATGGCTACCCGATTTCTATGACAGAGTGTGGGGGTATACTGAATATTGCAGTTTATCCAAGATTCAGCAATGGTGGTGTTGCAAGAATTGATCTGACTACAGGAAATATCGGGACCTCATTCACAAGCGGGGTATTAGATGATGATGCTCCTGGATCGGTGACTTGTGACCAAAATGACATCCTATACGTCGGATACTATAGCGATGATGAGCCAATTAGCAGGTATTCTTACTCCACATCTTCATGGCTCGCAGATATCGATTACAATAACAACAGAATCCCAAGCGATAGAATTTGGTGGGATACTCTAGAATACGGCAATGGAAATCTGCTTGTTGGTCATGCAATTGGAAATTCGGGACAGAACATCGTAGGAGGTGGATTGAGTATAATTCCAATCACTGGAGGTGCTGCTGGAACTGCTAACGTGGTGAATACCGGCTCTGCTATCACTTCCTTGCAAGCGACCAGTACAAAGTGGTTGATTGGGCAAGCTGGCTACAGTTCAGGCTATTCACACGTTGACTATCTTGACCAAAACGGCATCAACCCTGAGTTTATTCTGCCTGGTTTGGTTAGTGGTCTAATCACAGAAATTGCTGGAAATAGTACACATGTTTGGGCAGCCACAACAAGTCGCTCATTCCAAACTGGGGTCCAAACATCTTCGGGTATCCTTCAAGGTACCAGATTAGCCAATAATTCTGTAGAGTGGACAAACGGATGGTCTTTACCAGTACCAACTGAAGTCCGTTCAATGGACCTTATTGCAAACACCCTCTACCTTGCTACATCCAGTGCAGGGCTGATGACGCTGGACCTGACCAGTGGATCGTTTGCGGTAGTTCCAAACTCAATCCACGGGTTTATGGATGGAACAATAATTGTGGGAGATGAGATATTTATCGGGCTTCAAGGCACCTCTGCATCAAGTGCTGGTATTCATGCTTACAATCTGACCAGCGGTATATTTACGCACGGGAAATTACTTGCCGGATTACCATCGAATACCATTAATGCATTTGAGACAACTGGAGGTATCACTTACATTGCTACCAATGTAGGTATTGGAAGATATGATGAATCAAGTGCAGAGTGGTTAAACCCAATATCTACGGCTAATGGATTACCGTCTCAGATAGTCGAAGATTTGCTATTGGACCCTGCTGATTCCAATCTAATTTGGATTGCTACGCCTGCTGGATTGGGAATGTATAACATCAGTAGCAATACTGTCACACAAACTTTGACTCAGCAAAATTCTGGAATGGCTGGAAATTCTGTATGGGCATTGACATCAACTGTTGATTTGAACGGTTCCTCTACTATATTCTCTGCACATGACGGAGCCGGCTCGGAAAGACCTGGGATTTCTGAGGTAGATAGTGCATCCACAACTGTGGTTGATACTCACAAATTTGACCAATTGCCAAGCAACTATGTAACCGCACTAACCGCTGATTGGTGGGGAGTTCACATTGCAACCGATACTGGACCTGTGACTCACTGGAATTCTGCTAGCGGAGACTTTGAGGATGGTATTGCAAATTGGCAATCTAGTTCATGGCCTATCATCGAAATGTACAGTGACGGAGATGACCTAATCGCAATGGGAGAAAACGGAGTCACGATTCTTGAGGCTAGAATGGCTGGCCATCCAGTTCAGAAGACTATAGCATTGCCAGATACTACTGGGATATTCCTAGGCTCGGATTATCTTTGGATAACAACCGCGACAGATGGATTGTATGGTTATGAAACAAGCACATCTTGGCCAATGGTTGACAGGACATTCAACAGAAGAGCACAACCACTCAATGTTGGATTTAATCAAATCATTACCAACATTACGGAATTTACCCATCCTGGAACCCAAATACAACTTGCTGATTTGAGTAATACGGTTGCCCTAGACCAAGATTTGGGCGTTGCTGGAGTTCATGGAATTAAGTTCCAAGCGGTACCACTTACTTTCTCTTCAAGTTCTTCAGGGAGCGCAATATGGACAAAAACCGTTCTGCTGAACTACAATGTGACTCTAGACTTGTCTGAAGATGTTACTTTCTTGTCCTCGTTACAATCTGCTGTAGATAATGCAGTAATATTCAACGGCAGTAGTTTTGCTAATTTCAAGTTGTACTCACCAAGTAACGGCTCGATGGAAGTGCGTTTAATCTATGACTGGTCTAGAACAGAAACGCCTGTTGATGGAGTTTCATTGTACGACCGACCTAATGATGGTGGAAAAACACTGACAGCAAACTGGACCACAGTTCATGATGAAGATTTTGCTAGATATTTGGTCTTTGCAAAGCAGGGTGGATGGGTTTCTGCCCCAACATCGACTGATTTGATTGGACTGAACCCGGATGCAGCAATTGCAATCCATTCAAGAACCCAAACTGACATTACTAGTGCTCAAGGACAGCCACTAAACGATGGATTGGAGTACCAAGCTGTTGTAGTTGTAGAATACAACGATGGAAGGCTCGGAGTACCTAGCCAACCATTTGGACCAGCCACGCCAACAGATGAAGTTCCACAACCTCCAGTATGGGCTACAGCAATTCCAGATGCCTCGGGACAAGATGGGGATTTAGCCATAGAATGGGAAAGATGTGATGCTTATGATCTATCATCCACAAGGATTTATGCTTCAACTTCATTGATTACAGACGCTAACGGGTTGCTTGCTGATTTCGATATTGATATCAGTCAAGGCAACTCAAGTATCATTTCGTTGACGGCTGGCTCGCCTTATTGGTTAGCGTTCACCTGTGTTGATGAAGCCGGTCAAGAAGACAAGGCAAATGCAACAATAATTGGACCTATTGTACCAACTGGTGGAATAAATGACGGAGATGCCCCTCCTGCTCTAGAGGATGTATGGGCAATCGACACTCCAGATGATGATGGGGGAAGAGTCACTATCGGCTGGACTCCTAGTAGCGCACCAGATTGTGCATTCGTCACAATTTGGATGAGACCGGTTTTGAATAGCGAAGATGCTGCCGGAGAACCACCAGTTCTTAATGCAGAAGATTTCTTCGAAGCAGGAGTTGTGGAAAATTGTGAAGATAATTCCACTATCGTTAGCAAGTACAACCAGATTCCGCTCGTTGATGGGCAACAGTACTGGATTGCTGCTGTTGCTAGCGACAACTGGCTAAATTCAGACCCTGCGAGTGCGACTGTTCTCTCTGTCACCCCATGGGCAAATTCTGTTATCGGTACTGCCCCAGACAGGCTTGACGACGTTTATGCGTGGGACCATCCAAATGATGAGGGGACCGCAATTGATGTACAATTCCCAACCTCTGATGCAAATGATTTCGAATTCTACACAATCTGGGTACTGGATGAACAAATTGACGATCTAGGACCATTGTTTGACATAACTGGAACGGATTCAACTTCTTGTGGCTGTTTAGTCATCTCAAATCAGTTCATTGATGAAGAAAATAGCCCATATCAACTCGTGATTACTTCCGCATTGTACGGACTATCAAGTCTAGAAAGTGGCGAAGTAGATCTAGAAGTAAGAGGAATTAGTCCAGATACAGAATTATTCGTTTACATCACCGTACACGACAACAAAGGAAACGTACATCTTGATGATCTAAACTTTGCATCTGTTACTCCAATCAACAATCTCATTGATGATCAAGCACCAGACAGAATGGATGGTTTAGCATTGTACGATAGGCCAAATGATGACGGTACTGGTCTACTCTTGGAGTTCCTTCCGTCTACTTCCAGTGATGTTTCAAAATACGAAATATATGCTACTGATTACGAATTTGATTCTGTGGGCATAGGAAGCAGCGGCCCTTCAAATCCAGTTTTGACATTAGATAGGAACTTCGATATTCCAGTTCTTATCAGCAGCCTAAGCGATGGAACTCAGGTGCTGCCGGAACAGAAAATCTGGGTTGCTGTGACCGTTACCGACCAAAGTGGAAATGTTTTCACCACTGAACTAAACGTTGTCGATTCAATAACTGTTGATGATGGTGTAGAAGACCCTGGGGAGTATCTGCTCGAGATTCAAGATGTTTCAGCCGATTGGTTTGAAGAAAATGGAATCCTTGTAACATGGACTCATTCTGTTAATCCTGCAGTTAGAGAATATAGGATCTATATCTCAAATAACGAGTTCCAGAATGTGGATAATGCTATCCTTGCAGGCAGCACTTCTGCCTCTGCATCTTTCCTAATTTCTAACGATAACTTCCCAGTTTTAGCCAATAACTCAGATTGGTATGTCGCTGTAACTCCAGTAGACGATGAGTTCGAAAAGAAGGGCGTGAGCACTGTTCTAGTCGAGAGTCTAGTAGAGCTCGGCGGAACTGACAATGGCGAAAGTGGAGATGGATTTGACTTTGAAAGCTTGATCACAACTCCTAACCTAATTATCGCTGGTCTTGCCCTAGCCGTAGTTTTCCTATTCCTAATGGTTACAAGATCATTAGGAGGCAGGAAGAGAAACAAAGAATCCAAGACTTGGCAGATTCAAGAAGCCACATGGGGAATTCAGGATGACCCATTTGGTGGTTACGCATCAAGCGCACCACCTGTGCCTGCCCCACCGCAAACACCTGCACCAGCCCAGGATTTCTCATCAGTTACACAGTCTGCACAAAATATACAGCAGAGTAATCCGTATGATAGGGAAATTTATCAAACGCAAAACACTGTATTGCAACCAGTATATGACCAATCTTCACAAGCAAATATCGGCAATGATGTTTTGAGTGGGCTATATGGAAACGAAACAAAGGAGCCAAAATCTAACATAGATACCTCCTTCCTTGATGATTTACTTTGAATCTAAAGATTTAACATTGCATTGCAGGTCTTTAGTTCCTGGGGGCATTGCAGATGAGCAGTTCGGCAAGACTCTCCCCCAGAGATTCCGTTTTTACTACCTTAGCATGGAATGGTGGAAGCAAGATTGCTGACATCAAAAAACACATGGATAGGCTTCATGAACATGCTCAAAGGCTTAGAATAAATCTTCCAGAGACTACTGAAATTGAGATAAGAAGAATTCTAAAAACTTTGAAACTGGATGATGTAGATGAATTGATTCCAAAGAAAATGATAAGAATATCATACACTCCCAATAATACTGAACCAATTAAAATCGAAAGCAGAGACATGAGTTTAAGGAATTTCATTGGTGAAGCAATAACAAAGCAAGCACCATACTGGTCAAAATCTGCTACTGGATGCAAACATGGAGATTGGGCTCCTTACATCGAGGCAATTGATAACGCTAGAATTACAGGAGCAGATTTTACCTTGCTAATTAGAGATTTCAAAATCATAGATGCTGGACAAGCAACGCCTGTTGTTCTCGATGTTGACGGGGTTGCTTACTTTCCAAAACCAAGCGATGGTGCCGTGAGGTCAATAACTCTAGATTCGATAATCGAACAAATCAGAGAACAAGGGATTCCTATCAAAGAAGGAAACCTGAACGAAAGGATGGTTGCAAGGGCTAGAGAAATGATAATCGTTGGAACCGGAGTTGGGGTTTGTAAAATTGAATCGATAGATGGTGTGGAATTTTTGGAGCCATCCGATAAACTGTTTGAAATTGCAAAAAATGCGCTTAAGCAGCACTATGCCAACCCTAATACATGGACAGATATGGAGGCTGAATCATGACAAGTTTGTTGAAACTCGACAGGGAGTTGAAGCAAATTGGATTGATTGGAAGGAAAGCTACGAATTATGGCAGTGATGACGAATTAATTCTTCTCAGTGGAGGACCAAAATCACATCTTGCACAGTTTTCTATTCTGGCAGGTCCAACCAAAAAAAGAGTGATTATTCGACAGCCAAGTGATATGGAATTAGATGCAGAAGTAAAATACAATCCCCTGATGAAGGATATTAAACTCCATCACAGGAGAGTACCTGTAATTGGAGAAATCGAGGAGTGGAAGCATGGCTCATGGTATCATTCTAACAAAATATTCTGTGAAGATCTTCCAACTCTTTTAGAAAAATTAGGAGATTATTCAGGTGATGAAGTTGCTGATATCGGAGATATTGGCCCTCAGCGCAGCTTTTGGGTGACGAGTTTATCATATGATTTGGTCCAATTCACTCAACCAATCAAACTTCAGAATAAGCCAAACCAAGACAACCTGCTAGGTATTTTTTGGTTGATTGAAAACTGGATAATCGAAGAATCAAACGGATTATCCGCATATGGCTTGGACAAAGATTGGGTTAGAAAAACAACAGAAGTTATTGAGAATCTGAAAGATGTGCCAAACTTTGAGCCTAAGCATATCACTTCTCGAATTACAGATATTGAGTCTTCACATGATGATGAGACCCACGTCCAAGAAATTGAAAAAATTCTAGAATCAATCAGAGATGGTCGCCTGTATCAACTCAATTTCGGAAGAGAATGGAGAGGCAAAATGCATGGAGAACCGATAGAAGTTTTTCACAGATTGTGCGAGCAAAATCCTGCTCCATTCTCTTGTTTTATTTACTCGCCGGATCTTTCGTTTTCCTTGATTTCGTCATCTCCAGAGTCTTTACTGATTTCAAAAAATGGCAAACTCAAAACTTCTCCGATTAAAGGTACAAGGCCTAGAGGAAATACTGAAGAAATGGAGATTACTCTAAGAAAAGAATTGCTAAATGATCCAAAAGAGCGAGCAGAACACAGAATGCTTGTTGATTTGATGCGAAATGATTTGGGTATTTCATGCAAAACTGGGACAATCAAAGTTGACAGATTTGATATTGAAACCTACTCTCAAGTCCAACATTTAGTTTCCCATGTATCAGGGCAACTAGATGGAACCACTACTGCTAGGGCACTTTGTAACATATTTCCAGGCGGCTCGATAACAGGATGTCCCAGAACTGTGGTGTGTGCTGCAATAGACAAAATCGAAGGTAAGAACAGGTCATTTTGGACAGGTTCTGTAGGATGGTATGACCCTCATGCAAACCAAGGAATTGGTGAAGGAGCATGGAATATACTAATTCGCACAATCGAAGCAAAGAAGGTAGGAAGTAATTGGATTGCAAGTATTACCGCAGGGGGAGGAATTACAATTGGTTCAATCCCACAAAACGAAGTTGATGAATCAAAATGGAAGGCAACAGCACTCAAAAGGGCATGTGGATGGGAGTTGGATTCGAAAACTGAATCTGATCTAGTAAGCGGAAATTTAGAGATTTATCCGGTGAAATCAACCCAACAAAAGCTCATTGTGAAAAATAAAGTTGGGAGAATCGTTGAATTAGAAGACAAAGATGAGGTCCAAAACCCACTAATATTCATTGATAATTTAGACTCATTCTCTTACAATCTGATTCATTATTTCGCTTCTCAGGAAGTCGATGTGCTTACTCTAAAAGGCAAGGGAGAACAATCAGAAACATTAGCAAAAAATTTGGAAAAATTAATTCAAGATACAGATCCAATTGGAATCGTTATAGGCCCAGGTCCTGGCTGGCCGTCTGAAAGCGAGTTAACAATGCAGGCAGCTAGACTTGCTCTATCAGGAATTGACATTCCCGTTTTAGGTGTCTGTTTGGGGCATCAAGCACTGGCATTAGCTGATGGGAAAAATGTGGTTAGAAGCAAAAAAGGTCCAGTCCACGGTCAGCCTGTCAAAGTAGAACATGATGGGAGTGGTATTTTTGCTGGACAGGAGTCCCCTATGACGCTAACAAGGTATAATTCTCTAATCGTTGAAGGTAAGCAAGGGGTTCTTAGAGAATCTGCTTGGTCAGACAAAGAGGTAATGGGCTTAAAGCATCCAAATTTTGAGGTCCATGGAATACAGATTCACCCCGAGTCTGTGGGCTCAGAATTGGGCTATTCTATACTCGATTCCTTCTTGTCTAAAGCGCGATGTTGAATAATCAATTCATGTTGGCTCGTAATAGGGGAGAAACATGCCACTTTGCAGAGTCTGTAATGGAACTTTCAACCGAGAACAATTTATCCATGGCGTTGGTCCTCGCGCTCAAGTCTGTGTTAGATGTGGAGTTGAGAGTGGCATGGTAACAAAAGAGGAGGCTGCCTCTTTGTATGGAGAGGATTTATCGGCTGCGAGATTGAGTACTGTTTCCCGTCGCTGGGGACCTCTTATCACCATTTCAATCGGTTGGATTCTTTGGATTACTTTCCTTGCAGGTAATCCTCCATGGTCGTTATACGTCCTTGGACTACTTGGACTAGGAACTCTTGTTACTCCTGTAGTAATGATTGCTTACGGACCTAAATTCCGCTCAGATCTAGATAGGCTAACTCCTGCCTACGATAGACCAAAAGGACACTGATGTTAGAGACATAGTAAATTTAGAGGAGTATAAGTCCTCGACTCCTGTCTTATTGACACTTACATTCATCTTGAACAAGGAGCCGTTCGCCTCAACATTGAAATTTACTACCAATAATTGCTAATCATGCCTGAGGACAACACCACATTTGCTGATAGGTTAAACAGAACCAAAGAAAAGATGGGAGAGTTATCGAAAAAAGCAGGTGAAGCCACCAAAAAAGCAACACAAGCAACCGGTGATTTTCTAGAGAAGACCTCTAATCAAATTCAAACTGCAGTAGAGGATACCAAATCAAAAATTGAAGAGAAAAGGGAGAAGAGATTACAGGAAAAAAAAGAGGCACTGATAGAAGAGGAATTGATGGGAGATGCACTTTCAATGGATACCTTGCCTTTCCACAATGAAGAATTAGCCCAGATTAATCAGAATCAAAATGAAGTGATTTCTGAACTTACTGAACACATGATAATGCTCTCAAATAGAGTTGATCAAGTTCAAACTCAGCTCAATACTATGAGAGGATTGATAGAAGAACAGGAAAATGAAGAAGATAAACGAGAAGAAAGGAAGAGCTCAAATCCTGCAATTTCTGTTTTTAAAATTTTAAACACATCACTTCTTACCCTAGTTGCTTGTTTGGGAATTGAAAGATATGTTGAGCAAGAAGCATTAATGATTGCCGACACATATCCAGTTTCATTCATTTCTTGGGGGATTGGTGCTGTTATTTGGTCATTTTTTATCATGAATAGTCTGTCCAAGAACTTGAACAGTGTGAATTTGAGTAAGGCTTTGAAGATTCAGTTCGCTTTAACAATCGGCTTCTTTGGTTTCTTGTCGATGTTCTTCACCGAGAATCCTGGATTTACAATTTCCTCAATTTGGCTTTGGGGAACGGCTATTGCTTTGATGATAATCTTGGCTGATTCATCCCTCAAATCAATCAAAAACAAATCAAAAAATTAAGTTGCTTAAGATTTAGAATGAATTTTTAGAACATCACCATCGGCCAATTCATGGTCTGCTCCAACGACTCTTTTGGTTCTTCCATCAATACCTTTGATGAAGCCATCACCTAAGTCAGTGTGAACTTTGTAAGCACAATTCTTGGCTTCAATGCCCTTTGCTAAAACAAAAGCATCAGGCAAAACTTTGCCCTCTCCATCAGTCCAATGTGTTTCATCCTGTACTGGATAAACGACTATTTGGTCTAGTTCATCAAATACTACTGAATCCAAAATTGTGGAGATACCAGTGCCATTATTTTCTTCCAGTTTGGCTTGCATATGCGATAATGCCTTTGACTGAGGCTCAGTTAAAGAATCAGAATTTGCTATCTCAAAGCTGGAACTTCCTGAAACATAATCGATTATTCCTGCATCATCTGCTCTTCTTAGAGCAAGTTCCATATCTGCCATGCAAGATACTACTTTTCCATCAGCATTAATTTCTTCAAAGATACCTTTGGGGGCAACATCAACCTTGTTGGCAGCAATATGTATTGGGAAGATTTCTCTACGAATTTCTTTTGCAAGCATTAGCAAAACATCAGATTTCCAATCCCAAGGTTGTCCTAAATCATCTGAATTTTGACTGAATTTCTTGAATGCCAAGTCTATTTTTTGAATATTAGAATTGATTCCGCTAAATCTTTCATTCAAAAATGAGACTAGCCCTGATTCACCTTCTGCTTGTACCCTTCTTACTCCTCTAGACCAGCCATCCTCCAACAAGCCAAGAATCCAAGCATCCAGTTCTTCTTCTAAGAAACGGATTTCTTCATTTACTCGTTGTTTTGCATCTTCAAGGCTTTGTCCAGATCCTATTGGATTTCCTTCGATATCAGTAGTCCCACCAGCATCAACGACTTGGATTAAGGCATCAGATTGAGATAGGTCATTCAGGAATGCATTTCCCCGACCTCTTCCTTCGCTTGCACCTGGAACCAGCCCTGCTACATCTACAAGAAAGACTGGAACTAGTCGACGATGTCCTATGCATGAACCTGTTCGTGGTTGGCAGATTGAGCCCTTTCTAGGGTCGTTTTCATCCGTTGGAGCAAGCCTTCCATCAGCCTCTAGTTTTGCCCTCAAATCTTTGCAAGGACAAGGAAGCCTTGCTTGGATGAATGCTACTCCAACATTAGCATCTATTGTACAAAATGGATAATTTGCAATATCCACCTTCGCTAATGTGGCTGCAGAAAAAAAGGTTGATTTACCCACATTTGGTTTTCCAACCAAACCAATTTTCACTTGACTCACGCCTTGCGGTTTCTTTGTGTAAAGAATTATTCTTCTTCAGTGGAAGCAGATTCCTGCTTCTTTTCTGAAACTTGGATGTTCATATCAGTTCTAATTAGGGCAAGTTTGATGTCCAATTCTGGAAGGTCAATATCTCCATCACCATTGATGTCGACTGCTTTGATTAATCTTGAAAGATCCCAAGGTGGAAGGTTAGCGATGTTGGATTTCTTCAATGCTTTTTGTAACTCAAATCCGTCGATGGAACCTGAGTCATCTAAGTCAATTGATTTGAAAAATTCAAAGATAGACATTCCTTCATCAGCAAGGTACTGAGTGAGTTGTACCAACTCTTCTGGATGGTCTTTGTCCTCAGGGAATTCGGTGACTTCATCATTGTGTAAAGAAGCGCTGACCTCGATTACTGAAGAGCCCCCAGATGCGGTTCCAGAATCACCAATCACGAGTTGAGTATCAAGTCCAACTCCTCTTGATAGCAGGTGGCGGATTGAGGTAACGCCCTCGTTGAGATTGTAAGAGGAAATGTCAGTGCTTGCGTCTTCGATTGAAGACATGTCAGCACCAGAAAAACCGGTTCTAACAATCGAATTCAAAGCCATAATAGCGCCAATTGGGACTCCGTAAAACATGAATGCTCCGACTAAATCAAAGGTTCCAATTTGACCTGTAGCAAGTGCTAGGGCTGATTCCTTGTCAGTTTGTCCTAGGTTTTGTAGCGAGTTTAGTGCATCGATAACAATTAGGTCACCAAGAGCAGACATTGTTAGCGCAAGGGCTGAGAAGAATCCTCCGATTGAGAGCAAAGCAATGCTTGCTCTTGCACTTCCTTCGTTAAATATCTGCTTCTTAGCAGCCATTGGATAAGTGTGGAAGGCTGCTGCCAGACCAACTAAGCCGCCAACTGTAAACATGAATGAACTGTCGATTGAAGAAGACATTGTGCTCAAATCACCAGTTCCGATCATCACATCCATTGCTCCAAAGTAAGCACCAATAGCGAATACAGGCATCAAGACTAGAGCCATTACTCCCGCAGTGGCACCAGGGCTTTTCGCAACACCTGAGAAATTCTGACCGGCTGTGGATAGAAGGTTTGCAGATGTTGCAAGAATTGGAATCAGGCTGATGGTCATCAGAATAGCAGCAAGGTTCTCCAGTGTGTATGTTGATTCAATCGCTTGTGCATAGAATGGTGGGACGGTGACGAATAATAACAGAATAGAGACTGTTGTCAGAGAACCAGACCAAATTGGTCTTCCGGTTGAACTTGGGATAATGAAATACAGATTAGCAAAAATTAACCCAAGAGGTAGCCATGTTTCCATAGCAACGTCTGCAAAGAATGATACCTGGGTGTTGGATGATAATTCACCAACAAGGACTGCCAAAGGAGCGTGTGTCATGATTACAACACTCAAAAGAGTGAATCTACCTGTTGCTGTGATAGGGGCATCACCACGGTCTGCTGTTGTTACTAGGATGTTGACAATTAGAGATCCACCTACGAGAGTGTATACTAGAACATCTCCAACGACCAAAACCATTGTGCTAACTAGGTCCGCATCCAAACTAAACAGTTTACCAAATGATGGAATTAATAGTCCTGCAAGTGTAAGTAGAGTAAACAAGAAAGCCATCAGTGATGCATTTGCTTCGCTTCCTAATTTTGTTGAGTGGCTCTTAGCCAATCCGATTAAAGCGCCTCCAATGAGCATAGCAAGTACACCAGAATGTAGTGTGACAGATGTGTATCTAGCAAGTCCAGAGCCATCCTCATACGACCATCCAAGGCTAGCAAGAGAGTCTAGAGCGGTTGGGTCGTAATTGTGGAAAATTTGCAAGAATCCACCGATAGCGGCTGCAATAAACCAGAGAAGACCTATTCCAATCCAAGTTCTTCCACCACTTCCTTGTTTTTCCTCAAACAAGTCTACAGCACCCGCAGGAGCTTTGTTTAGTAACCAGTTTCCAACATCTTTGAGTGGAGCGCCCAAGTTCCCAACGCCGTTAGTGGAGTAGTGGGAAAAGGCGAGTAAAAGACCAACGAATAATATTCCAACGATTATTATTGACTGCATTAATCACACCTCCTCAATCTGACAGGACCTCACTAATTACAGTCGTAGCAACATAACCAAGACCAATCAAGATGCCCATGAGATAATACAAAATTCCACCACTGCCAAAGTTACCAAGCATTGGAACAATATCTCCCAGAACAGGGAATGAATCCCAGCCGAACACGGTATTATATAGTGCAAGTAATCCTAAAAGACCAACGAAAAAGAGTACAGAGATGACTCTTGAGTTTGCTGGCTCCCCATCCCCAGTAGTTGCTTCAGGAACTAAATTTGTTGTCGACACTAAAAATCACCATAGTTGCCACTAATGGGCTATCCAGGTCCACAAGAAACGCGGTCATAAACGTTCACCACTCAAACTGTCGAGGGATAGAAAAAATGCAGATAAAATTCCAATCATGCAGAGCGCAATACTTTGGCTCTGTCACCTCTTCTTGGTAGTGATATTCCAAGGGGAGTTGGAAGACACCTTTCCAATGAAATTTCTTCTCGCCAAGTCTGCTTGCAAGAACAATCAATGCCCTCAAATTCGAGAAGATCCCCTGACACAGCATAGCGCTCAATTGCAGCAACGACTTCTGAATCGCAACTACCGCAATTGTGTGAACCTCTGATCTTGCCTCCAGCAGTAGGATGAACTATCAGTCTCGAAACTTGATCTTCATCACCATTGGTTCCTCCATCTGGATGGATGATATCGTGTGCCTTGTGTATCATTTCAACCAAAGACCACAACCAAGGAGGCCTATACTGCCTATCATTGTGCAATCTATCGATGATTGTGCCCCTTTGAATATTCATTGGGTTAACCGATATTTCATCGCTCGATTCAGCTACTGCTGATATCCATTCTACAATGTGGTCAAGAGCATCTGCTTCACTCATGAACGGAGGTTTGAACATTAGATATGTCTTGACCCTGATGTCAAATTTCTGCAAATTTTTAACCGCTCTATCAAATGATTTTGTAGTAAATCCCTTATTGACGTGGAATTTCAAAACTTCATCATCATAGGCTTCTAGGCCGATTGCAACAGTGAATTTTGGATTGATGCTGGTTGCCCATTGTAGTTTTTCTTCTGTCAATTGCTCGCACCTTGATTCTACAATCAACTCTTTTCCAAGTTCGTGGCATTCTGAAAGAACTGTTTGTTGGAATTCGACTGGGATTTCTCTGTCCTCGAGTAGGGACCCAGATGTGTAAACTTTGACCATGTCCATGCCCTCGAAATTGTTCAATTTCTTTTTTGCATGTTCCCATTGAGCGTGAAGATTTTCATTTGTTACATCGTCTCTTGTGTCGTTGAAGTATCCACAAAATGTGCATCCGCTCGACCACCACCAATGACATCCTTTCGTTCGAAGAATGACAGTAGCAGCCGTACAAGGCTTGCCATCAGAGGTCATTTCAGGAGTGTAATAAACCGTTGCTGGAAGGTTTCCATCCCAGGATTGTTGTTTCTCAATAGCCCAAGGCGTATTTGCTGGGGCTTTGACTAAATCGTGAATTTTGGCACCTTTCTGAATTTCTCCAGTCATAGCCAATTTTCGGACTGTCATAGAATCCCTCTAATCCAATCCAGTAGACATTTAGGTTTGAACCCTGCCCCCAAGCAAATTATCCTTGTAAGAGTTGTATCAAAGGAAGTACATCAGTAGCGGGACACCAGTAATTGCAATCATGCATAATGATGGAAGGAGAGCAGCAATACCACTTTCCATTTCCTGTAAAGCCAATAATTCAGTGCCTCTGTGAACAGTTACTGCATGTCCGATTGAGTTTCCTTTCTTACCCAATTCAAGCAATGCATAGGCTTGAGTCCTGTCAACATTCTCTGACTCCAAGCTTGCATTATCACGTGGAGACGCGTATCCTGACAAAAATAATGGGTCACCCATTGACCATCCTGTTCCGTACCATACGTGTTTTGCTTGAAGATTCCTGACTTCACCACTGGGTCTTCTTCCTCTCCACAATGAATCATCATGTCTATCCCATTCTCTTACCTTTCTGCCACCAGATAAAACCCCGGCTTGAATTGCCATCCCACCAGTTCCATCGTGAACTAGCATAGGCCATTCACCTGAGTTTCTTCTTTGCCTGTCATAAGAAGAGCGAGATTCCCATCTACCACCCGTCACATTGCCTTCCTCATCCTTTGTTTCTACGTATTCTTCCCAACTAAATGCATGTCCATATTCCCAATACCAAGCGCCCATCCCAAACAATTGCTTTGAAGGATCGTTATCTACATTGATTGTTGGAGGCCATGATGTTCTTGGTCTAATTTGTCCGAATACCTCTAATTTTCCAACGGCAGCAGAGCGTATCTTAGATGTTGGTAAATCTGTTATTGCTCGCCATTTCCTTACCTTGCTATACCTAAAAATGAATGCTATAAGCCCTACTGCCAAAATGAATACCAGTCCATCTGTGTTTTGTGTTACTTGGAAAACTAAAACTCCACTTATGGCAAGAAGAAGGCTCTTTGTTAGATTAATCAATGCTCTAACCGTGAATGTTGCTGGTACAGCTGTCCCTGTTTTTGTGGGGTGGTCAAGCAATAGCCCACTATCATCCTCTTTGTAAGGCTCCTCCATGTGCCATTGTTTTATTTTGGGCGGACTTATGAGCCATCCTTCGTCTACTGTTCCCTTCGATGATTCTGTCTTCTCTCCGTTTGGACCAGCACGGAAAGAGACTGTTTTTGCTTTCAATGTTGTTTCTCTTAACTTTCTAATTGCCATTTCGATTCCTGTTGGAAAGCAAAAGGAAATTAAGGCTCCCAAAAAATAAAACGGATAACTGAATAGTATTATCCCTGCGATAAGTGATTCTATACTGCCATCAAAAAACGCAAATATCGTAAAGAAAGAGGCTACTACGCTTAATCCAATCCCAACTGCAATTCCAACCCAATCTTTGCCTTTGGGCATTACAAAATGAAAGAATCGAGGATGATTCACGGGAGCGAGAGCCTCCCGAATTATTTCCATCTCAGCCGCTGCCTTACCTGCCATTAAGCATTAGAAAGCAGGGGCGTGGATAACAGTTCCTACGAACCTAGTGATTCAGTGAATGGTTACCGGAAACTCACCATTTACGACACCTATCATAACAACGACTGGAGAAGAGGAATTCCGGTAATTAAAATCATACAAAATGATGGCAATAAGGATGCTAGTCCACTCTCCATGTGCTGCAAGACAAGTAATTCCCCTCCTCTTTTTACCTCCACAGCATGACCTATTGAATTCCCTTCTATGCCTATTTCGAGCAATGCTGAGGCTTCATTACGATCGACATTCTCTGCCTCTAAACTTGCATAATCTCGCGGAGAAGCATAGCCTGATACGAATAACGGCTCACCTACAGGCCAACCACTTCCCATCCAGAAGTGCTCTGCTTTTGCGTTTCTAATGTGATCCCCATGTGGCTTTCTGCCCTCCCATAATGATTCATCTGGAACTGACCAACTTTTGATTGCCCTTCCACCTGATAGTAGTCCCTCTTGTAATGCAATCCCTGAAGTCCCATCATGGACCATGATTGGCCATTTGCCCGAATTTTCTCTAATAGGTGTTTTACTGCGTCGAGGTTCCCACTTACCACCGATTACGTTACCTTCATCATCAGTTTCATCTACCCATTCATCCCAACTGAAAGAATGTGAGTACTCCCAAGACCAAATTCCCATCCCAAACAATTCCTTAGAAGGGTCATTATCAACAATAATAGTTGGTGGCCAAGATTTTCTCGGTCTAAGTTGCCCAAAGACCTCTAATCTTCCAATGGCAGCTCCCCTTATCATTGATGTTGGTAAATCAACTATTTTTCGCCATTTCATTACACGATTATAATTGATTACTAGACCGAGAAAACCTAGTGCTAAAATGGGTATTAATGCCATAGATTCATTTGTTTCAATAAATAACAAAACTCCAGCTATCGAAAGAAGGATATTCTTCAATAAGATGATAATTGACTTGGTTGTAAACAATGCCGGAATCGGAGTACCTAGATTCATCGGATGTTCTGCCAATAATCCTCTGTCATCCTCCGCATATGGCTCATTCAAGTGCCAATGCTTTATCTGAGGGGGTTTTACTAACCATCCTTCACCCTCTTTTCCTTGTGATGGTTCTGTCTTTTCGCCATTTGGACCTACGCCATATGACACAGTAATTCCACTCATTTTTTGGCCAGATAGTGTTTTGATAGCCCTACCAATTCCTGTCGGAAAAGAATACGCTATCAAAATACCGAATATAAAAAAGAAGTAACTGAAAATATTTAGTGAGATAATCAAATCCTCGCGAGTATAAACATCAGTAAACGACATGATGGAAAGGATAATGCTGAAAAATAATCCTACTACAATACCCATCCATTCAGTACCTTTTGGTCTTTCAAAATGAAAAAATCTGTTTGCTAGAACAGGGCTGAGTGCTTCTCGAATTCTTTCAATCTCGGATAAGTCACTTCTTGCCGTCATTGATTCATCAATGTGCATATTTCTTCTCATTTGATTTTTGCATAATGAGTAGAAAAAAAATATTTTCTATATCTCTGGAGATTATGCAGGATTAAGCCAGTGAAGCCTCGAAGAAACCAACCATCCTCTGCTCATACTCATCTGTATGAGTCAACATCAACGTAATGTGGTTCAAGTTGAAATCCTCTCCATCTCCTCCACGCGGGAATGTAATACTCGAATCTTCAATCCAACAACCTGTATTTTCTGCTCCTGATGATTGGTTTAGAGCATTACAGAATTCTTCACCATGATGAACTTGTATTCTCGAATCTTGAGCACCATGTACAACGTAAATGCTCTTGCCTTCGATATTTTCAACTGCATCAATTGGATCATACTTCACCAAATTCTCACCTGAGTTGATGATTCCAGCAATTATTCCAGCCTGTTTCAAGAATGCCGGATAACCAAGATTCTCGAGTTCTTCAGAGATGATATCGCCCATATTCGAGAAAGGAGAGTCTAGCCATGCTGCTTGAATACCGTGTTGAGAGAATGCTATTCCAGATGTGCCGGCCCCCATTGAGGCGCCAAAGATACCTATTTTCTCTGCATCAACTCCTCTCTCATTGACTAGATAGTCATGGACCCCAACCATATCTCGCCATTCCTTTTGTCCAGCCGAAACCTGATTATCTTCAATTGTGCTCTTCCAGTGGTCGCGCATATCCATTAACACGACGTTGAAATCCGCTTTGACTAGCATTCCAGCAGGGAGTAAAACCTCATGATTAGCCTTACAAGACCTAATTCCGTGTACTAGAATCACCCAAGGTCTAGAAGAATTTGTTTCTTTAATCCAAGTTGAAATCATAATGTCCTCTTCCTCTAAATCTATGCTTACATTTTCATAGCCATCGAAATAAAATTGGGATAGGTTCTGGGCTGTTTCACTCATATTTTCAGCCCCAACTTCAGAAATCTTAGTTCCATATCCATTTATTGTAAACTCTGTTGGTAAGTTGTCTTTGTGACTGTTGCATTCGATATTTGTTCCAGTTGCACTCTTGTAGACCTGAAGTCCGGCAAAGTAGTAACCGACTCCACTAATCAAAAATAATGCAACTACAGCATAAACTGATATTTTTTTCCAATTCATTCTTCTTCATCCCCATTCTTGTGAAATATTGAATCTAATCCTGCTTCGAGGATGTTTGAGGATTTTAAACTCGAAAGATTCCAACTCTTAGCAGGCACCCTAATATCAACCCACATGCGGTTCGAATGAACCAAACACAATTTATCACCTTGTTTAACTGAATCATTCTCAAATACATAAGGGTCAAATGCCTCTGCTTTTGAGTGGATTAACATCTCAAATAAGCCTGAGTCTTCCGATTCTATTACCATTCTCAACCTTGCACCATAGTCCGATTCAAGGACATTAAATTCAGATTTTTCACCTGTTTTTTTGGTTGGTAGGCGCAATTCCTGTGCGATTATTTTGCCGCTTATCGGAGAGAATACTGTTCTCATATCCAAAAATGTCTTTCTTATTCTAATCCTGAATATTGCATTATTCTCAGCATCTTCTTTTGTCTGTTGACGCCACAAAAATTCAGTCGAGAAATCCAAATTCTTGGAATCATCAACAATCCAGTCTCCAGAGATTGGATCGATAATGTGATTTTCATCACCAAGTTGCTTTTTTGATGGCCTGTAGCCTACTAAAACTTGCTTTTGACTAATTTCTAAGGTGCCATCAATTGGTGTGTAAATTAGATTTTGATCGAATTTGATTTTCCTTTTCGGGTCCCTGTATGCATTTACCAATAAGCATCCTTGAAGAAGTAGACCTATTCCAATCAAGGTGGCAAACCCGTAAACATCGTCGACGAAGGATGAAATCAGAAGTATGAGAACACCAGCGATTATCGGAATAGCCACTCTTTTCTCGCTACCACTGGCGAGGAATTTCATCGATTAGCCCTCAGTTTTGCCAAGGGTCAACATCGTCTCCCCAAGTTGATGGAGGCGCTGGTTCAGCAACTTCTTCTTCAGCAGGTGCTTCAGATTCTGCAGCCTTTGCTGTCCAATCAGCGGCTGCTTTTTCCAGTTCTCCAGCCTTCAGGTAGTTATTTTCATCCTTATCGTAATCCTTTGCGAATTCAACAAAGGCTTCGACATCTTCGATTGAGTTCTCTTTGACTATTCTATCCAAAACAGAATCAGAATAGCCGATTTCTACTTCCTCAGCAACAGCCTCAGTTGTTTCTTCTTGGGCTTCTTCAACTATTTCTTCTGGTGATTCTTCAGTAGTTTCTTCGGTAGCTTCTTCAGCAGCTTCTTCTGAGTTTTCAGCAGGAGCATCCATCATTTCTGTAGCTCTAGCCTCAACTAATTCATCCATTCTATCGGAGAAAACTTGGCCCATGTGTTGGCTTTGTCTCTCAGCTTCTACTCTGGATTCAATTAAGTCATATCTTGCTTTGATTGCTTTGTTTAAATCTTCGAATAATGACATGTGGTCCACGTACCATTCGTCTCTTGCTCGCATCTCAACAAGTGCTAATTTCAGATCATTGTCCAATTCTTCTGCTATTGAGAATACCTTTCCTAGTCTGTCCTTTTCTCTGGAATATTTCTCTTCCATCTTGTCAAGTTCAGGTTGTAGGTGGCTAACTTGCTTGCTTGCTTTAGTTGCCTTCATCTCAAGTTCACGGATTTTGTTTTCCTTCTCGCTGAGGATAGAATCTAAGGATTCTTTCTCGATTTCTCTCTCGATGATTTCCTTTTCGAGAACCTCAACTTCTGCACGCAAATCAATTAGTTCTTTGTCCTGAGTTTCATACGCTGCATATAGTTTAGTTAGACGCTCAGTTTGCGTTTCTAGAGCCTCTTCTAGTTCTTTGATTTTGACATCTGGTGTGATTGTTCCTTCTTCGGTCATTCTATCACCTCGGCTTTTGCCTAATTGACGCGACTTAACTCCTACCTATCAAGCACACGCTGGTTTATGTCATATGCCGATAATATATCATCGATTTGGTTATATTCGCTATTTCGGGGTTGAATGTCGTCCCTTATCCGCCTTCTCGGCAAAATATTGCACCCTTCAATAATTCAATGAATCGGATGATTTTACTAGAGCCTGAGCAATTGTAACCTCACCCATTGAGTGTCCTGCATCTGGAATAATTTGTAGATCAGAATGAGGTAATTTGTTGTGCAATTCCCATGCACTTTTTACAGGACAGACCATGTCATACCGCCCGTGAACAATTACACAAGGAATATTCGATATCGTACCACAATTGTTTAGGATAAATGCCTCATCTACAAATATTGAATTTATGAAATAATGACATTCAATTCTTGCAAAAGCAACTGCAAAGTCTAAATCTTCTGCCTTTTCTAAGTACTCGGGATCTGGGAAAAGTCGACTAGTAGCCATTTCCCATCGTGTCCATTCCTTTGCAGCCGCCCTACGGATAGTAATATCGTCGCTTGTTAATCTTGAATAGTATGCCTCGATGAGATTAGATTGTTCTTCTTTTGGGATGTGATTGAGATATGGATCAAAGGCATCCGGGAAAATATGGCTTGCACCATCTTGATAGAACCAGTGAAGTTCTGATTTTCGACACATGAAGATTCCTCTTAGGATGAATGAGCGAACCCGACTTGGATGAGTTATACCATAAATTAACGACAAGGTTGAGCCCCAAGAGCCTCCAAAAACATGCCATGTTTCAATTCCAAGATTTTCCCTTAGTGCCTCGATATCAGAAACTAGATTCATGGTCGAGTTTTCCTCAAGTTCAGCATAAGGAGTTGATTTTCCGCATCCTCTTTGATCAAATTGTATGATATTCCATTTCCTTGGGTCAAAATACCTGCGGTAGGATGGCTGGCTTCCTCCCCCAGGTCCGCCATGGATGACAATAACTGGAATTCCTTCTGGATTCCCGCTGCATTCCCAGGCTATAGTATGAAGATCTGAAACTGGAAGCATGCCGGTTGCGTAGGGTTCTATTTTCGGATACAACACGTCCTCGATGGATTTAGCCATGTGTTCACCTAAGGGGATTCGGATAATTTTGCTTTCGATGCCTTTTTTCTGTAAACCTCATCGGACCAGCCATGAAGCCAGCAGTCGAAGTGTTTGGAGAATGGGCTCTGAAAGGAAAAGATGAGGGGATGGAGCGTGGTCATGCTTCCTCAGTTGCCGAGATGTTAGCTTATGCAATGGCAAAAATCATTCCATCAAAAGAGGAATTCACTGCTATCGATATTGGCTGTGGGAATGGTTGGGTTGTCCGCGAGATTTCGCAAATTCAAAGTTGTAGCAAAGCGGCAGGCGTTGACGGCGCCATCGAAATGATAGACAAGGCCAGCCAAATCGATAAAGAAGGTTTAGGTGAGTATTATCATGGAATCTTACCAGACTGGGAGCCTGAGGAGAAATACGACCTAGTCCATTCAATGGAGTGCTTTTACTATCTTGAAAATCCTGTTGATTTTGTTAAGATAGTTCACGATACTTGGATGAATAATGGAGGCTATATCGTGATGGGAGTGGATCATTATGCTGAGAATGAAGATTCATTGGATTGGCCTGAACACGTTGGAGTTCACATGACTACATTGAGCGAAAAAGAATGGCTGAAAGCGTTCACAGATGCTGGTTTCGAGGATTTAACTGCCTGGAGAGCAGGTACAAACGAGGGATTTGTTGGCACTTTAGTAATCGGCGGAAAAAAGGCGGACTGATTTCGGTCCACACAATTTAATTTCACCTGAGAAGAAAGGACATTTCTTACAAACGGCGGAATCTGTTATTCTTTCGGGCTCTTCGATTAATCTCGGAGTTGCAGACAAAGCAGCCATGTATTCCAGTAGAGAATAAAGATCTGATTTGGCTTTTTCATAATCAGCATCCGTTAAGCGAATCATCTTTCCAGACGCTCCGACTGAAATTGCTGGTGGCAAGACTGTTCTTCTCTCATCTTCTGGTTTTAACATTTCAGAACCTTCAAGAATAACCGAATACAATGCCAATTGTAATCTATAATCATCCATTAATGCTTCCTCGGCAGTAGTTTCTGGGTAGAGTGAGTACAAGTCATCGAACTTTTGCAAGGGAGCGCCATTGTGAGGATCATCAGAATTAAACTTCTTCAAACAATCTTTAGTTTTCAAGTCTACAACTTGTAAGTAACCGTTATTCGAACTGTCACTTAGCGCCAAGACCAAGTCAATCCTACCATCAAAATAAGCAAAGATATTCTTGACTTCAGAAACCTTGTATTTGTGGCTAAGGTCATAATATCTTGAAAGCCCATCCAGCATTATTTTCTCAGAGTGGAAGAACGGCAATTCTGTTCTCAGCCCTTCTACTGTATAACCTCCAAATTCTCCACCAGTGCTTAATTTCCCTAGGGGTCCTTTGGAGATCAATTCACCAATCTCAAGAAGCCTAGCTTTTGTTGAATCGTAACTTGTTCCCTCAGCCTCTAAATCTCCTAATCCAAGTTCAATCATCACTCTATCAGCAATTCCTGAATCTTGTAAACCATCCTCGTTTTTGATTAACCATGATTCATCAAGGTGACAGTTTGAAATTTGTTTTGCTGGGTTTGCTAGACCAATTTCTACTAGCCTGTGGGCAATCAGTCCAAACTTGGTTGGAGATGGGAAACTCTTTCCTGATTTGGTCGGGCTGGCGTGAAGTCGTGGAGGATCAAATTTCTCTGGGTCCCAACCTCTAACTCTGGTCAACCAATGTCTCCTGTTACATTTGTATGAGGTGTCGAGTCCGTGAGCGGTCACCCTAAACTTGTGTGTGACCTCTTTGAAACCGATGTCAACATCAGATTTGTTTTGCTTTAGCTTATCGAAATTATTGTGCATCGTTTCTATACTTTGAATAAGGCTCTCTGATTCTTCCTTTTCAAAGCAGTCCGGTGAGTGGTATATCGCTATCGAACTAACACAACCTTCGGGTAATCCAGAATTTTGGTATACAGAGTATGGATCTAATTCCTTCTCACTCCAAGACTTATCGGCATTTTCTAATCCATCTGATCCTAAATCAGATGTGAACGACCAGCAAGACTCTTCGACATTTGCTCTCCAAGCAGCCCCACGTAATCCTTCGGTCAAAAAGTGAGCCATAGAGTCGTGAGAAGCTTTCAAATCGTATCTATCCCCTTTTTTACCCTTCAATTCGTTTGAATTAATCCCACAAACTATCAAATGAGACTTTACTCGTGTTAATGCAACATAAAATTCTCTTCTTCTCTCTGCCCTTTTTTGGGCTTTTTCCATTGACGAGGTCAACTCATACAAACCATGCCCAGGTGTTTTCTTACTTTTCCAGGGATTTACTCTACAACTAATTAACTGAGGAGTTACTAAAACTGGGGACCCCCCTGTCATACTCGCATCTTGAGAGCCTGCAGAATATAGCCCAGATACAATTACTACCTTTGATTCTAAGCCCTTAGATTTGTGAATAGTCATCAATTTTACAGCGCCACTGATGTTTGAAGAAGATGCCTTTGGACCTCCCCCCTCTAGTCTTTGCAACTCTCTAATTCTGGAATAGATTACTGCGATTTCATCCCCGCATTCACTTCCAATCATCTTGATTAAAGACAAGAATGCTTCCGCATGCTGCCTATGATGAGGTTCATGGTAAACGAATAACAAATCGGAATTATCTAAAACAGATTCGAAAACTTCGAAGTTTGCCCCCATTGCTGTATAAGCACTTAATTCATGGATTAATTGCTTATTTCGAGCTGTCTTGCAGAATTTTAACATAGAATCCCAACCATGTGCCCAAAATTTGGAACTCATCGTAGAGTGAACCTGTTGCTCATTGCAATTCAAAATCGGCGAGAGGGCAATACTTGCTTGAGCGTGCCTTGATTGTGGATTTGCGAGTAGTTCCAGAACAGAAATCAGTGGTTTAACCACTTCTTGGTCAAGCAGTAACCCGTGTTGATCTACTTGGGTTGGAATCTTGTATTTTTGTAATGCATTGATGATGCTTGGCGCCCTGCCCCTTGAATGAAGTAAGATCATGATGTCATCAGGAGTAATTTCTTCCTTATCAGCTCCGATATCAACCATTGATTTTGTTGCCTCGGACCAGACTTTCTTGGTTGACTTGTTCAAAAGCGATTTGATTCGAAGGGCAATCATTTCAGCCTCTAAATCTTTTGAGTTTGATGTAGAACTTGAAAATACATCAATTTGCTTATCCAATGACTTTTCTTCACCTTGCGGACTTGAAATTGGCATAATCCACTCAAAAATACCGTTTTCAGTGTCTTGTGAAGATGGGTTCAATTCTTGAGCAGTGGCGTGCCAGTCTCCAGGAAATTTGTGATGCCTAGGATTGAAAACATCAGAAAATAAATGATTAAATGTGTTCATTAAATCATGTCTTGTCCTAAAATTGCTGGTTAAATCGATATGTCCGAAAGCTCTTTGATCCCTTATTTTATGCTCCACTGGGAGGTAGCTTTCTCCATCTTTTAGACCGACAGAATTGTATTCTTCTTCAGGTCCATGAATTCTAAAATCATGCAATTTAGTTGCTTTAGTAAAACTTCCTTCTTTCTGGAATCTAGGGTCTCTAGCTTCGCCTTCTCTTAAGACCCCATTCATACGTTTCTCTGTTGACTCGAGATTGTTAGCCTCCTTGATGTATTCTGTTGCCTTTTTCATAACGGTAACTTCAGCCTGCCTAAATCTGTAGATAGATTGTTTCATATCACCCACTACACAAATGGTTGGATCCCAATACCCAAGCACGGAATCTCCTTCATCGCTAGCGCGCTCTCTCCTGCCCCAAAGTCTAGTTAAGAGCCTGAATTGAGCAGGATTAGTATCTTGGAATTCATCAATGATGAATGCCCTATATTGCCTTCTTAGTTTCTGTAAGATGTGAAACCTATTTAGTAAATCTTCATACACTCCGGGATATTTTTTTGCTAATTGCATTGCTTTAGCAATGTGGGAATCAAGCCAGGAATGCTCAGGTAAATCATCAAGAGCTGCAACAACTGATTCAGGCCATTCGTTTCTTACGCTGGATGGGCACTTTGCTAGTAACAAATCCTCAGCATATCGCATTGTATCGTCGAAATCATGGACCCCTTCCATTTGTTTTAAATCAGAGAATACATCTTGACAGCCTCTAAAAACAGTGAATAAATCAGTAATTACCTGTAACTGCAAATCTGTATCAAGACGATTGATTTTTGTTTGTGGTGGCTCCAGCTGTGGAGGGTTGGTTACGACCCCCACTTTATCTTCAAAATCCTCAGGCTGGTGTGTGAATTCGACTAGTGGAATGAAATTCAATGCTGCTTTTCCAATTCTGAATAATAGCCTGCAATCGCTGGTGTTAAACAATTTGGACATTTCCAAACGCTTTGCTTTCGCTTTGGCAGTAGTTTTAGTTGCATTAGATTTAGAGCCATGAGGCATTGTTTGCTTGGCTTCAGATGCCTTCAGGACACCAGAATGCCACTTCTTATTCAAGGAAGCGTGTCCGAAAGTTGAAAGGAATTTTTCAATTTCACCTTTCTCTAGAGCACTATCGCTCAAACCAGTTGCTATTACTAAGTAAAGCCACTGAATTTTTCCAAATTCGGAGTCGGGAACATTATCATGGAAAAATTCCAGTTGATTAAATCGGCTGTAATTATTATGTTCCCCAATTGTTGGAAGGATGAAATGTTGGTATTGATCAAGATATGCATCTAAATAACCTCTGAGAAGAGGAATAAGTTGGTCAACAATCGGCCCCACCAAGCCTGAAATTGGTTGCGTGAACATTTCTTCCAGCACCTCTCTGGGAAGATTTCCTCCTTCCAGCCACTCCAGGCCAGCAGCTTGTGTTCTCGAGGTAAGTGATTTCTTGGCTTCCTCTACGAATAGAGAACTTTTCATCAAACCAATCAGTACCTTTTCAGCATTCACTTGCCCATTAAGTGCTACTGTAAGCCTATCCCTGGATTCAATAAACCGTTCACCATTTAAGATTCCCATTTTTCTTGCATCTTGCAAATTTCTTGCTCGCCATGCTGAATATATGCTGTGTTCCTTGAGAATCTGGCTCCTCTCATCGCTTATCTGATCTTTAGTTGGTTTGTCGGTTAACAAGTCCATATGGATCGAAACCAATCTGGAAAAGAAAGCGTCAATAGTCGACACTGGGGCATCATCTAATTGAGAAATTAACATATCGATTACAGATGGGTCAGAATTTAATCTGAAGTCATAAACGTCATCATCTTCTACAACTAAATCAGGGTCTGCCTTTAGACTTGTGAGTTTTTTCCTAATTCTGTGTTTCAACTCTCCTGCTGATTTTCTAGTGAATGTAATCGCTACTGTTTCAGTTGGTAACAAGCCAGCCCAAGCCTCTAATTTCGATCGCTGGCTTGTTGGTAAAATCAAATTATTGGATAAAGAGTCAGTATCCATTGAAGCATTTGGGAGTACTAATGTGGACCTTTGTATCCTGGACAGTAGGTGTTGAACATATCTCTCTGCCATCACAGTAGTTTTTCCAGTACCGGCACCTGCATCAAGTACAATATGCCTATCAATATCCAAACCGAGAATTTGAGACCTGTTGAACTTCATTACATATCCCCCATTTCGGATAAACCACACATGTCCTTTACCGAACAATACAAGCACGCACTTCCCGGAGTGGGGTGAACTTGACCGCTGAGAGCAGTATTTTTAGCCCTCAATGCAGTTGTCAACCTGGATTCTTTCCATGCTGAAAAATGCTCTTTTATTGGTCCAGGTTTAGAATCCGGATACCTGAAAATATTCTTGGTGAAGTCTGTACTTGAACCTATTTCTATGAATTCGAGGATTGATTTAAATTCACTATCAAATTCTAGGTAATGTTTGACTGAATCCCCAATTTGGCTTATTCCCGCCCCTATTACCTTAAACTCAGGATTTTGGATTTCAAACGCTGCTGTGTAAATTGCTAGTTGCAGGTCTGACAATACACAAACCTCGTGCTTTTTCCTTTCTTCCTCAGGTTTTGGCCCTTGGACACTTTTTATGTCCCTTATCACAATCAATCTTTTTTGCCTGTATTTCTCTGGTACTAATCCCATCGATTCATCGGGAAGGATCACTTCATCAATTCTGTCTATGTAGCCACTGATTCTAATTGATTCAACCTTTCCAAGGTCGTTTTTTGCCTCGATTTTTGTTCCTTCTTCAACCCCTAGATTCCATTCTGTTGCAAGAGGCGCACAATTGGTAAGCAAAAATTCTGCATCTACCATTCTGCCGATTTTTCCTCCCATTTTTGGAACGTCTCCCCCCGACCAATATTGCTCTAATTCACCAGGAGTGATACCACACAACTCAATGCACCTATGGTGAGTAACTGCGCCTTTTCTTGTGAGCCATGGTGCGATTTGTTCTAGATTATCCAACATTAATTCCCAAACAGCCTGTGGGGAATTAAACTCAGAGTCATGCAATCTTTTCGGACTCTTCGACAATATCCCCTGTTTTACTCCTAACTTCTGGAAAAGAGCCTCATAGAGTTTGTGAATTATATCACCACGTGTTCTGAAATCTACATCCTCCATATGGTCTTCATCGGCTGATGCCCTCAGATGTTTCTCTAACCAAGCGCTTCTGGGGCATTTCATCCAAGATTCTAATCTGCTAGCAGACCACTTCCTATCACTTATCTTTCCACTGGTTGGAGCAGATATTATACCAAATATACCCTTTTTGTCATTAAAATTACCAATTGGTCTAGGGTCGACTGCCATCGATGTGCTCTTTCCAGATTTACCACCTAGATTTGGCCACTCATCCGAAACCACTGTGAGGTCTTCGTTTACCTTCTTTCCATCAGGTATTATTGTTAACTTGCCAGTTGTAGCGAATCTCTTGATTTCGCTCCATGCTAGTACTGCGCCATCGCTTGCTTGTTGCGGGTGTCTTTTTATCCTCTCAAGCCACAATTCCGTCTTTTGGCTGCGTACAATGACTGATTTCTCAGAGTCTATCCATGATTCTTCTCTACCGTTTTTCAAAGCTAAACCAAGTCTTTGCCTATGATTTCTTGGCTTATCTCCTGCTTGTTTCGTGTATTCTCCATCCGAGTCGAAATAGAATCCCGAAGGAGAATACTTGAGATCACCCACTGTTGATACAGACCATGGAGAATGAGGCTCATCTAAGTCATCTGTAGTTATGAAACTAGGAATTGTTACCTTACTTTCGATATTATTCATCCATTCCACTAATGGAGCAGATGGTCCAACCCCCTCATCTTCTGATGTATCTAAGACGATTATTTCATCAAAAGATGCGGTAAGATTTGCAAGGTAATATCTGGCTTGTCTGAGCGGATGGTCGCCCAAAGGCAATCCTAATTTAGATCTTGATTCATTGTCAAGCCAAGCAATAGCAGGTAATTTCATCGTCCATGATTCGACATCCATGAAAGAAAAAATCGCAATGTTTCCTTTCATTCCAATTGCTTCTCTGGGCGTAAGTAACAAAACATCTGTATCAACAACTCTTCCGTTAGGAGATTTACTATGCTCTGCAATTGAATGTAAGAATTCCGAGAAGCCTTCTGTTGATAAATCGGGGTCTAAACCAGCCTTTTCATGAAGGGATAAAGAACGGTTCAATTCCCTAGATAAATGCTGTAATCCAGACACAGAGTTGTCGTATTCTGCTTCTTTTGATAGAATAGTTTCCCAATCGACCATTCCAAGTATTTTTGAAAACCAGTCCAAGCAACTTTCGCTTTTTTTGAGTAATGGCAATGCAGACTGTGAATAATTCCCTATAATCTCCGATATATACTCCCTTTCTTGTGTGGGGATGAGTGGCCACCATAGCATTGCAATATTAGCCAGCCACCATTGTGTTTCCTCTATTTTCATTGAATTTTTTTCAATATCTCCAATGAAGCCTTCAGGACTGGCTACTTCAAGAGCGGTGAACCATTGATTTATGGCAGAGATTCCTCCTTTGATGTGGAAATTTCTTGAGATGTTCTCCATAATATCTTGATGAAACCTAACTTTTATCTCATCGTTTATTGGGTGTTTTAGATTTCGTAAACTAGAGAAATTTAAGGGCATGGATGTGGATTTGGCAATTTTGATAATATTCTCTAGAGACCAAGCATCATTACTTATCGTCATTTTTGCATGCGATAGGAAGGCATTTACTGCGGGAGATGAAGATAGTTTTCCTCCACTAAAAGACGATGAGAACCCTAGTTTAGCCAAATTGGACCTCCACAAATCTCTGCGTGACTCAAGTCCTGGATCGATAATAGTGATCATAGATTTTTCAGAACTCTTTGACCAAGATGTCAGCAACTCGATAGTTGCATCAAATTGGATGCCGGCATCATCTAGTTTCAAGAAAGACGTTGATTCAGGGATATTCCACTCAAACCTTCCTTGTACGTCTTCAACAACATGGGAAGGAACCCAGTCTGGTAATTCTTCTTCAGAGGCAACCGGGTAAACATCATCTATCCAAGCTCCGTGAAAACCGTTCACATAGGAACCCCTTGTTGACATCAAATGAATTGGAGTAAATCTCCTTAGGCCATTGAACACCTTTTTTTGTTGGATGTTAAAATCAGGCTCGTGGCTAAGAATTAGTATTCCCTCAAGACTTGAGAGAGAGAATGGCTTATGCTCTGAGGTTTCTAGATAATCGATTACCGATGATTCCATATTCATGGAATGAATTTTTGCAAGTTTCTTCTCACAGCCTTTTATCACACGATCGACTTCAATTAAATTTGGACCTTCTTTCCAGTTTGATACGGGACCTTGAGATTTTATTTCCTGTAGTAATCTTAGAGTCCTCTCGGTTTTCACCCTGCTCCAATTTTTTTCTTTGTTGGGATGTAAGAGTAGAAACTTCTCTTCACGTGCAGCCTTGACTAATTCTGAATGAATTATAGAAAATGCAGGACCGTCAGAATCCAATCTTGCCTCCTTTCCGCTATCCAAATGAAGTAAATCAACTAGTCTAGAATATGTAGAGTGCATGGTTGTATCGACCATGATTCCAACGTCAGCAAGTTGCATCAACACATTATTTCTCAAAATTTCATTTGGATAAACAATCAACACTTTTTCCATCGATCTATCCACTAAGGATTGCATTAACCAAGAGGGAAGAATGTTGCCGTGAAGCGATTCTTCCATGGTAAGCAAATTCAACGACATCTAAATCATCCCCAGTCTTGCCAAACTAATGGCGAGGGTTCTTAACGGTAATCAAGAAGAATTCTTCGCTCAAATATTTCAAATGTTCAGCATCATGAAAAGAACATAGGCTAGATGATTTTCAAAATTTGTGAAATTAGTCCTGCCTGAAAATGTTAGAAAAACATTACACTGCGGTAAGATTTGTATTTCTAGGGAATTCAAAATTTGTGTAATTCTTAAACAAGAAAGGTTCTTGTTTTATTTTTGGGCTACATGGGCTCCGTTAGGTTTATAAGGGTTGACGCCCTACATAGATAGTGCGTGGCGCAGAATTCCGTTGCGCTGAGTAGTGTTTTCCGGAACTTCAACTCAGTGTCTTGGACATAACCTACGTACGTGGAGCAAGTAAATAAGAGGTGTGTATGATGATTAAGGAAGAGGACAAGAAATGTGAAGAATGCTTTGGAACAGAGTTCACTATTGATGAGACTAAGGGAGAGAGAATTTGTGATGGATGTGGATTAGTTGCAGTAGAAAATGTAGCTTTAGATGTGAGTGGGAACGGAGGTTATGCAAATGGAGATTCTGCGGGAACCCACTTCAACAAGATTGATACTCTTGACAATAGCAACAAGTTGGGAACATCCAAATTCATCAAGGTTCAGGACCTATCAGGAGTCAATAGTAACCTAAGAAGAGTTTTGAAAAATGAACAAAAATTCAATGGAAAAGCAAGAGAAAGACACCCATTTACTCTTGATGTATACAAGTACGTAAAGAAAGAATTTGGTGAAGATACTGCAATTCAGGCAATGCCCCTAATTAGGATGGCATGCTTTCCATTAGATTCAACAGATATTGGAAGAATTAAGGCTGAATATCCTCAGTTGAAAAAGAGGTTGAAACTTCCAAAGAATGTATTCTGTCATGGCAAGGAAAAGGGAGCAGACCAAAGAAATATTGCTGCAGTTGGATTAGCTTGTGTTGATATTTTATTCCAGCAACAGCCTGGAGCAGGGGCTGAGTTGGAAAAGAAGATTGAGAAGGCAAGCCTTACCAAAAAGGCTGTGTTCGTTGCCAGAAGAAACATAATGGCATACTGGAAAGGAATTTCAGCATTCAAGAGGTTGAATAACGAGGCAATTCAAAATGGCAAAGGAATTGCCATCTTCCCTGCATTCCCAGAATTTAACATGAAAGCCGTGATGTATTCGAGAGACCAAGAAATTCAATCATCAATAGCAAATCTTGAAACTTTACTCACCGAAGAATTCAGCGAAGCATATGCTCAGGATATTTCAAGAATGATCTATGAAAATCTTGGAGAACTTGGTGAAGGGGAGGACGTCGTCCCAACCTCAGATTCATCTTTGGCTGCAACTTCCAACTTGGATGTAAAAATGTTAGTTGCAATTATGTGTTTTTCAATTCTACAAGATGAAGGTGTATCTGAAGGATTACAAGCAAAGGTTGCGAGCGAATGTTCTCAGTCTGGACCTGGTCTTTCAATGGCATTGAAGAGAATAAGAGGCTTAATTTCTGCAGGTAAATTTGCTTACGCAAATGCATTCAAAGCTACAAGACGCTGAACGAAAATTGGATTGATTCAATAATACGAAGTTACTGGCTAATTTATGCGCAGGCTAATAGCCATAATTTCAGTATTGATGCTAGTTGTAATTACTACGCCTACAACAAATGCTCTGCCACCTGAACAGACAGATGCAGGTGCATTATTCGGAGGACAATCTTCCATTGCTAACAATACGACTGCCCTTACGGGCGAACTTGCTGATATGCCTGTTATTGTTGAGGAGTATACTGCAACATGGTGTAGTAACTGTGTCGATGTGGAAATGGCAATTAAGAACATAGCGGACCAAGAGAACATCAAATCCTACATGTTCCACAGGTCAATTGGTGAGACCCAAGATCCGTTTGGGACTGATGAGCTTGACGAAAGATGGGAAAGCCGCTATGATAGAAGGGCTCCTCCAACTGCGGTTTTTAATGGAACTGAAATGAAAATTGGTTCGGTAGCAGATGGAGAGAATCTGGAAGAAGATTACACAAACATGGCTAGGGTTTCTCTCCCGGTTGAAGGAACAAGTACGTTTACTTGGACTCCAAACGGCATGAATTCTGGAGTTGTAACGTGGAGTAACGATATGTCTGAAGATATCTTTCCCTCTTCTCAAATAAGGGCTCAAATCTGGGTAGTTGAGACTACAGCCAAGTTTGAAGAAGGAACAAATGGTTTGGAAGACTACAATAAAATTGTTAGAAACATATTCGAATTCGAGAATTTTAGGAACGGAAGTGAAGTAATAGATCTCCCAGATGCTTTTGATGGTGACGACTTAGAAATCCATTTGATATACGCAGAATATCCAATACTAGTCAGTGAGGAACCTATTGAAGAAAGTGTGGATAAGCCAGGGCTCTTACCTAATTTGACTATTCTTTCAACCATGCTAGCAATTATTGCTGCATCCCGGTTTTCAAAAGAGTGAGGTTACTCCCTGTAACCTTCATCTCGAAGGTCCTCTTCCATTTCCCAAGGAATATTTCCCCAGAGGTCTCTTGCATTTGTAGGGTCAGTAAATTCCCACCACCACGGCTCGACTCGAGCAGATGGAATCTTTCTTTGATACCTATTGAGCAAGACGCTTAACCTATTTCTAGCACTGGGGTTTGCATCTCGAACTTTAGTCCAAACGCGGTCCACCACACCTTCACCACATTCCCATCCTGCTTGAATTGCAAACTCAGCAAAGAAATCTAATTCCTCTTCAGATCTAATGGTGAATTTGAATCCACAATCATTGAATCTGACATTCCAGCGCTCACCTTCTTCGCCACGTTTTGTTGGGATTTCTGTCACATGAAATCTACAGGTTTCTCGCAACCCAAGCAACAAATTCCAAAATCTTACTGCCAAGTCGCAGTATCTTCTTTGGCCATACCTAGGGTCACCCACAAAGCATGCTTCGTCTATTCTCTTGTGCCTTCCAAATCTGATCATGTTCTGTTCCCTGCGTTCATGTCTGTGAACTATGTCATCCCAAACCTCATCCCTATCAACGTGGATGTCTCTGAACATCCTATCTCTTACTCTTTGATGGGCTCTTCTCATATACATTCTAAATTCCCTATTTGCCCTACGACCGAAAGGTGGGTCATCAAACAACCATTCCCTATATCCAGCTGAACCGTGAGTCCTACTTGCCAATAGATTGATTACACCGTCCTTTAGCAACTGTTTGTATTCTTCCCTCTTGCTCAAATTTTCAGAATGTGACTTCGGCAAAATTGTTGTTAATTTGTTGTTTTCATCTAACTCAAACAGTATAATATCCTCTTCATCCAATGATTTATTCTCATTCCCTAGCCAAGTAATCTCGTTTTTCCTCAGAATTAATTTATCTAAATGATGGTGCAATGTCGGATTCTTAATCTTCATCTCTTCTGATGAACTGATGTAAAAGCCAGGTGTTGGCTGCTCGAAGATGATGAACGTTGCAAGATTGTCTATGCTCTTGGCACTAATTACATCGTTAAGAAGTGCCAAAATCGCAGATCCTAAATGGTCTCCTAGGGGAGTTTTCGTGTAACTTTGATCATTGTAAATACACAACCTATGAGTTTTCATTTTCCTATTACGGAAAGTCAAACCAGTAATCAAGTAAGGGGCACCA
>MDTD01012307.1_pt1 | contig 35243 bp, 33 predicted proteins | sample 811221 | NCBI WGS metagenome assembly MDTD01 (sample SAMN05326646, study PRJNA326480) | marine metagenome | isolation source: seawater | place: Pacific Ocean: South West | collected 2011
GATGACCACGATGATCATAAAGCTCATAAGGATCACGATGACCACGATGATCATAAAGCTCATAAGGATCACGATGACCACTCAGAGGAGATTGATCAGCATGTTTGGTTAGATCCAGAAAATGCAAAAGTTATTTTAGAAGAGATAAAAATTGCACTATCTAAAATTGATCCATCAAATAAAAAAATATATGAAAAAAACAGTTTAGACGCTAAAAAGAGTATTGATATTCTTATAGAAGATACAAAGAGAAAACTTCAAAACTATGACAATAGTGGTTTTATATATTTTCATGATGCATATCAATCTTTTGAAAAACGCTTCGGTTTAAAAGCATCGGGCTCTATTACTATAAGCACAGAGGTCATGCCTGGAGCAAAAAGATTAAAAGAGTTAAAAGTACTAATTAATAACGAAAATATTAAATGTGTATTTTCAGAGCCACAATTTGAATCTAAAATCGTTAAGGCAGTTGTTGAAGGTACGGGCAAAAAAGCAGTTATTCTTGATCCACTTGGATTTAATATAGAACCTGGTAAGAATTTATATAATCAATTAATTATAAATATGACTGAATCATTTTTAGCATGTATCAAATAAAATACTTATCAATTCTATAAGTTTAGTAGTTTTTTTCTTTTATTATTGAATTAATCTCTTATATATTAGTATATTATATATATAATTTACATAAATAATATATAGGAGATTTTTTTCTCAAAATTTTTACTAATTTTTCTAGTATTATTTTTTTTAGTGAATTCATTATTTGCTGAAGATTCAAATATTATTGCAAAGCCTCTATCGAATTATATTAATAAAATAAATAAACCACTTAAATTTCAGGATTTTTCTTATCTTTTGTCCAGGTGCTCTGGTTTTTTTTTCGGATCTTCTAATGCATTTCATCAAATATCAGCTGATAAAAAAAATAATATTAAAGAAAGAAATAAAATTTTGTTTGGTCCAAAACAGGGAAAATCTGTTGAATTTAAAAAATTTGGAGATTTATTTTTTAATGTATTATTAGAATTATATCTTAAAGAAAAAAAAATTAACATCTCTAATAAAAAAGAAATAAAGCTTTTAACTAAAAAATTAGAAAAAGAAATAAATAAATTTAATATTGAGTATTCTTTTTTAATGCTTGATAATGCGAAAATAAATAATGACCCTACTAAAAATAATCAGTTTTTGTCAGATGATGCTTATATATGTACTGGCTTATTAGGTCAGATTGAAAATACTCAAATCTATAACAAATTGGTCAAATAATTATTTATTGTTGCTTTTATTTAATTAAAGAAGTAGTTATAAAATATCATAATTTATCAATAATTATCATGAAAAACATTAAAAATATAGCTGTAATTGCTCACGTAGATCATGGAAAGACTACTTTAGTCGACGCACTTTTACGCCAGTCTGGAATATTTAGAGACAATCAAAAATTAGTTGATCGAGTTTTAGATAAAAGTGATCTTGAAAAGGAGAGGGGAATAACAATATCAGCAAAATGTACGTCTATTCCATATAATAATTTTAAATTGAATCTTGTTGATACTCCAGGGCATGCTGATTTTGGCGGTGAAGTTGAGAGAATATTGGGTATGGTTGAAGGGGCGTTACTACTCGTTGACTCATCAGAGGGAGTTATGCCGCAAACAAAATTTGTACTGGGCAAAGCTTTAAAGTTAGGTTTAAAGTTAATTTTAGTTATAAATAAAATTGATAAAAAAAATTCATACCCTGAAAAAGTTATAAATGATGTTTTTGATTTATTTGTTTCATTAAATGCAACAGAAGAACAATTAGATTTTCCAATAATTTACTGTTCAGGTAAATTAGGTTGGTCTGTTAAAAATATTTCTGAAGAAAAAGAAAATATGATGCCTTTAATTGATTGTATAATAAATAATATTTCATCACCTAAACCAAGTATTACTGATAAATTTTCAATGCTTTCATCTATTATAGAAAACGATCCTTTTTTGGGAAGAGTAATAACTGGTAAAATTAAAACAGGCATTATTAAGCCAAATATTACTGCTAATGTTTTAGATACTAATAATAATATAATTGAAACTACGAGGTTAACAAAAATTTTATCTCATCATGGAATTGAAAGAGTGCCATTAGATGAAGCTCAAGCCGGTGATATAATAGCTATTGCTGGTTTGCAAAAAGCTACTGTTTCACATACGATATGCTCACCAGATATAATAAAATCAATACCAGCACCATTAATTGACCCTCCTATTATGTCTATTACTTTTTCTGTCAATGATTCACCATTAGCAGGTAAAGAAGGTGATAAAGTCACTTCTAGAAATATTAGAGATAGGTTGTATCAAGAAGCAGAAGGTAATGTAGCAATTTCAGTTAATGAATCAGAAAATAAAGATTCATTTGATGTTTCTGGTAGAGGTGAATTGCAACTTTCAATTCTAATTGAAACTATGAGAAGAGAAGGGTTTGAGCTATCAATAGGTCAACCTAAAATAATTTATCAAGTTGATCCAAAAACAAAAAGAGTTTTAGAGCCTATTGAAGAAGTTTTAATTGATGTAGATTCTGAGTATAGTGGAAATATAGTGGAAAAACTATCAAAAAGAGGAAGTATTCTTAAGGAAATGTTTGAAACTAATGAAGGTAAACAGAGATTAAAATTTTTATCTCCATCTAAAAGCTTGATTGGTTACCATGGTGAGTTTTTGACTGATACGAAAGGTACAGGTGTATTAACTAAAACCTTTCATAACCTTGCTGAAAAGAAAGAAAATATTAGGTTAAGAAAAAATGGTGTAATGGTATCTACTTCTCAAGGTAAAGCAGTTCCTTACGCCTTATGGAACCTGGAGGATAGGGGGGTTATAATTATAGAAGCTAACTCAGATGTTTACTCAGGTATGATAATTGGTGAACACAGTAAATCTAATGACTTAGAAGTCAATCCTTTAAAAAACAAACAATTAACAAATATAAGAGCATCCGGAAAAGATGAGGCTATAAGGCTTTCTCCAATCAAAGAGTTTACTCTTGAAAAAGCAATTGCTTATATAAATGACGATGAGCTTGTAGAAGTAACACCTAAATCAATTAGACTAAGAAAAAAACTTTTATTGCATCATCAAAGAAAAAAAGAACTGCGTAAAATTAATAAAAAAATATAAAATTTAAATAAATTATGCTATAATATAATATCATTGAGGGAAAATTTTAATTGTTAGATACAATAATAAAAAATGGTTTAATTGTTGATGGAACTGGGGAACAGAGTTTTTTTGGGGATATTGGAATTAAAAATGGTATTATTTATGAAATAGGTAAAATTTCATCACAAGCTAAAAAAATATATGATGCTGATGGTTATCATGTTATGCCAGGTTGGGTTGATATTCATACTCATTACGATGGTCAAGTTTCGTGGGATCCTCTATTAACCCCTTCATTTTGGCAAGGAGTTACGACAGTTGTTATGGGGAATTGTGGAGTTGGCTTTGCTCCTGTTCACAAAAATTCTCGAGATTGGCTTATTGGGTTAATGGAAGGGGTTGAAGATATTCCTGGTTCAGCTCTTGCAATTGGAATGAAGTGGGAATGGGAATCATTTCCTGAGTATTTAGATGCAATTGAAAAAAAACCTCATGCAATAGATTTTGGATGTCAAATTGCTCATGGCCCTTTAAGGGCCTATGTTATGGGTGAAAGGGGTTCAAATAATGAAAATGCTAATGAAGATGATATAAAACAAATGTCTATATTAGTTGAGGACGCCATGAAAAAAGGGGCTCTAGGATTCTCAACATCTAGAACAATGCTTCACTTAGCTGTAGATGGTAACCCTGTACCTGGAACCTTTGCATCTGATTTTGAACTTTTATCTTTGGCTAGATCTGTCGCTAATTCTGGAAAAGGCCTTTTTGAATCAGCTCCTGCTGGAATTTCTGGAGATGATATAATAGCCCCAAAAAAAGAAATTTCTATGATGTCCAAGATTTCACAAGATTCTGGAATACCTGTAACTTTTCTTTTTGCTCAAAATAATAAAGCCCCTGATGATTGGAAAGAGCTATTATTACAATGTGATATTGAGAATAAGAAGGGTGCAAAACTATTCCCACAAGTTTTTGGAAGGCCAACAAACTTACTTTTCAGTTTTAGAGGGCCTAATCAATTTTCTAGGTTTCCTACATATAAAAAATTATTATCTTTACCAGATGAAAAAAGATTTAATACATTAAAAGATCCTTTAATAAGAAAGAAAATATTATCTGAGAATGATCCTATAGATGATGCATTAGCTGATATGATACAAAATGCATGGGATCAAACATATGTTATGGGAGATTCTATAGATTATGAACCTCTTAAAGAAAAAACAATTTCATATATTGCTAAAAAAAGAAATATACCCCCTAATGAAGTAGCATATGACGAGATGCTTAAAAATAATTGCAGTAATTATTTAATGTTTTGTGGGTTAAATTATACATTTGGTAATTTAAACGCATTATATGATCAAATTAATCATCCATCTTCAATAATTGGGGGTGGCGATGGTGGGGCTCATGTCAGTTATATTTGTGATGCTAATGTACCTACATTTATGTTAACACATTGGACAAGAGATAGATCTAGAGGTCCAAAATTTCCAATAGAAAAAATTGTAAAAAAACAGACAAGTGATACTGCAAAACTTTATGGATTTTTAGACAGAGGAGTATTAAAGAAAGGTTTTAGAGCTGATATAAATATTATCGATTATCAAAACTTAAAGATAAATAAACCCTTTATTGTTAATGATCTTCCGGGTAATGCTCAAAGACTTATGTCTAAGGCTGAAGGGTATCAAAAAACTTTTGTTTCAGGTGAGTTGGTCCAAGAAAATGGTCAGGATACTGGATGTAGGCCCGGAAAACTTGTAAGGTCTCAGTAATTATCTATTAGATATGTATTTGTTGTCTATTTACTAAATTTATAATTAAAATAACCAATGACAAGAACTTTGATAAATTTTATTTCTTCTACTTGGTTTGATTGGGAGCCAAGTTCTTTAATTAATAACTTACCTGGTGCTTCATTTAAATTATTAAATAAAAACAAATCATCAGGTGAAATAACCTTGTTATTTAGATTTCCAAAAAATACGTATCATAAAAAAACTATAATATCTAATTATAATGAAGAAATATATATTTTAGATGGTTCTTTAGAATTTTCAGGAAATATCTTAAATAAAGATTTTTATACTTATAATCCTATAGGGTATAAAAAAAATTTTTTATCTTCTTTAAATGGTTCAATAGGTTTTGTTTTTTTAAATAAAAAATTAGTAAAGTCGAAAAAAAATAATTCTTTTTATCCTAACTTTGAACATAAATTATGGATACCTAGAATAAATGCTTTTGAAAATATTTGGCAACCTATATCAGATAATTTGAAATCAATAGATATATATAATGCAGGTGCTAGGGTAAAATTTTTGAGAAAAGAAAAGAAAACTAGTCAAAGCACATTTCTCGTTGGTTTTCCTCCTCTATGGTCTATGCCAGAATCAAAGAATGTTGGAGGTGATATTGAATTGTTTTTAATTAGCGGAAATATAAACACTTCAAGGGGCTTGATGAAACCTGGAAGTTATCTTTCTATACCTAAAGGAAGTGTTATACAAAAGATGCATAGTAAAGAATCAGCTGTTTTTTTATGTAAATCACATAAATCTTTTAATTTACGCCCTATAACAAACGAAAATAAATTTAATTATATGGAAAAATATAAACGATATGATTGTATAATTCCAAAGAAAATACTATTAAATATTAAAACTGGACCATATTCGAGACTAAATAATGACTAGACCACATATTGAGTTTATCCATACAGATAAGATGCCATGGAGTAAAAAAAATTTAAATAAATATTTAAATGGTATTAAATATAAAACGCTAAGTGTTGATATTCTTACGAATGAAATGAGTTTAATATTAAAATATCCTAAAGGTTGGAAAATAAATAATAGATCGAGTTTAACAGTTGATGAGGAAATTTATGTGCTTACTGGCAGTATAAATATAAACAATCAAGAATTAAATGAAGGGTGTTATGCTTACATACCAGCTAATTATACAAGAGAGTTATTTTTTTCAAGCATAGGAGCAGAGGTACTAACTTTTTTTTCAGGTAAAATATCTTATACAAATATTAAAAAAAAATACATTAAAAAAAATTTAATTAAAAAAATTTCTCTTTACGAAGAGGGTTGGGATAAAAACTATAAAGGTATTAATAGTCCAGAAATAGCATCATCCGGTTCAAAAAAAAAGTTATTACGGACAGATACTAATAATGGTGATCAAACATGGATTATGGGTGTTATTCCATCTTATCAAGAAAAAAAAGTTGAGAGTCATCCCGTTGTACAAGAGTGTTTTATCTTAAATGGAGAAATTGAAGGTAATTGTGGAACAATGGTAAAAGGAAGTTATTTTTGGAGGCCTAGGGATATACTTCATGGTCCATACGGCACAAAAACTGGATGTACTATATTAAGTAGATCAAAAGGAGGAAAATTGATAGTTGACTATTATGATTTAGATAAACCTTTTGATTTTAATTCGAAACATAATGTTCTTGTACCCGATAAATTGCTAAAATATTCAAGAAAAAAAACTAGAAAAATTACATATTAAAATTATTAATAAGTATCTTCAATTAGCTTCATATTAGCTTTTTGTCTTGCTCTATTAATATGGGCAACAATTTGTTTTTTCATTGTCCATTCTGGTTTATATCCAATTTCTTTTTCAGCTACAGATCCATCAAAATTATTAAAACCCATTTTCCCAGGAAGAGGTTCTAAATCTGAACCAGGAAGAATTTCTTTAATAAAGTTGATTGCTGATGATACACTTCCTGGGTCTCCTGCTACATTAAATGCTCTAGTCTGAGTAGTGTTTGCAGATAAAGCTAACATTGTTGCTCTTCCTGCATCACCTGCCCATAACCAATCAGGATTATCTTCTCCCCATGGAACCCTTCCTTTTTCACCTATTGCAGGTTTTTCACATAATTCCTCAATAAATTTTCCTCCAATACTGTTAGGCATCCCATGTCCTGTTACAAAAGTATATCTTAAACCGATTATATCAAGACCATAATTGGTAAAATAATGTTCAGCAAGTTTTTCAGATAGTAATTTGCTACCTGCATAAATAGTGTTGGGTTGAAACGATGCATCATTAGGAATTTTTTCATTACCATATGAACCACCAAACACACTAGCAGAACTAGCCCAGACTAACCTTTCTATTTCAGTTTGTTTGCAAGCCTCAAGAATATTTGTAAAGCCTGTAATATTTACTTGCATTGCATAATGCGGGTTAGTATTACATACTCTCATAACAGCTGCTGCAATATGCGCAATGTGAGTTATATTATTTTCTTTAATTACATCTAGTATTTTGTGAAAATGTAAAATATCACCTTGAATAATTTTAACTTTATTAAAATCATTTCCGAGCAAATTCTTTAATCGTTCAATATTTGGATCAAGTTCGAAACAAACAACATGTTTTTTTTTCTCTAAAATAGATTTTACTACCCATGAACCTATAAAACCTGTACCTCCAGTAACAAGATATGCCATAATATAAATCCTTCAAAAAAATCAATAATTATAAACTAAGCAGCAAATTCGCTATGTGTTTCTATAGTATTTTGTTTAGGAAAAATAGGACGAATATGTTTTTTAAAAAGTTTCATAGATCTATAAACGCTTTCATTTGGTAGGTTGCCTATTTTCATATTCATATTAATCCAGCCACAGCCCAATTGATTTTGAACATTTTTTATTTGAGAAATAACATCATCTGGGTTTCCGCATAAAATTACTCCAGCATCAATACTTTCTTCTAAAGTCCTTTGTTTAACAGCTTTTAATCTATTCATAAAAACTTTATTCTCCTCTTCGGAAGAAAAATATCTAGACTTTTGTAAAACTATTTTTTGAGCTGTTCTAGGGCCTCCCATAAGTACTTTACCAAAATAAGCAGTTCCTTTAGCCAATTCTTCTTTAGCTTCTTCAGAATTTTCTGAAATACAAGTATTTAATCCAACTAATATATTTTCAGAGGTAGGTTGCCACCCACTTTGAATTGCGGTTTCCATATAAATATCAATTAGTTCTTTAGCGGATTTTAAGTCAGGTATCAGGGCTAAACCCATAGTTGCATAGTTTCTAGCTGCTGATTTTGCTGATTCTTTGTTACTGGCAGACATAATTATTGTTGGATATGGCTTTTGATAGGGTTTGGGCCATATTGAAATTGCTCTAAACTTATAAAATTTTCCTTCCCAACCAAAGGGTTCTGGTTCAGTCCATGATTTTAAAATTAAGCTAGTTGCTTCCTCTAGCCTTTGTCGTGATTCGTCAGGAGAAACATTATATGCAACATATTCATGAGGAATACCTCTTAATATTCCTGCCATAAGTCTCCCACCGCTCATAACATCTATCATTGCATATTCTTCAGCAACTCTAATTGGGTTTAAAATCGGGACAAGACTACCTGTCATTGCAAGTTTAATATTTTTTGTTCTTTGAGTTAAAGCAGCACCAATTAAATTAGCATTTGTCATTAAACCAAAAGGTGAGTAGTGATGTTCATTACAACCAACAGCATCAAATTCACATTCTTCAGCAAAAGCCATTGTATTTATATATGTTTCATACAAACCGGTTCCTATTACCGGGTCAAAGTCTTTATTACCTACTGGCCATTCTGGTGATTCTGCTGGGAAAGTATCCCAAGGCATTAAATGAAAAAATTGAAATTTCATAATTTAAACCCTTATAAATGCTATTCTACTTTATAACATCTTCATCAAAATTAAAAAAGAATGAAATTATAAAAATATTTTTTTAGCAGATTATAGAGGTTTATCCTAATTATACGGACAAATAAAAGTCTTGAGCTTTAGTATGATTATAGGTTTTATAAGTCAATCCTTTTAGGTTAGAAGAGCGAGCAATTACAAAGTAAGGATTACATATATTTACCCAAGGATAATCAGCCATTATAATTTTTTGGACTTTATGAAGAGTATTTAATCTTGTTTCATAATTTGTATCAGCTAGAGCATTTTCAATAAAATTATCTACTTTAGAATTATTATAATGTGAATAGTTTCCTAAAGATGATGAGAAAAAACATACAAACATTGCATAACCAGCATCAGCACACCATGGTGCATATCTAGTCATTTTCATCGGATGCTCAAGAGACTGTAGCTGAGAAAAATATTCATCTGAATCTAAGCCTTTGAGAGATAATTTAATACCAATTTTTTTTAATGATTTTTTATAAATTAGTAGGAGAGGGTGCATAAAAAATTGATTTTTATCATAGATACAATAAGTTTCAAAACCTTCAGTATAACCTTCATGTTTTAGTAATTTTTCTGCTTCTTTAATATTATAATCTAAAAAATTTTGATTAGGTATATAGCCTGGATAGAAATCTGGTATTATTCCTTTTAAAACCTTACCATAACCATGAAAAATATTATTTATAGCTTGACTGATTGGAAAAGCTAAGTTCATCGCTTTTCTTATATTTAATTTATCAAAAGGAGCTTTGTTAGTATTAAGGTTAATCCAAAACATATTTGACGATTCAACCTTATCAATATTTATTTCCGGTGTATTGGTTATATTTTTTATGTCTTCAAAATTAAGAAATTGAGCTATCTCAACTTCTTTGTTTAATAATAATTGTGTTCTTTTACTTGATGATGTTTCCTGTAACATTATTAATTTATTTATAGACGGTTTGTTTCCCCAATAGTCGTTATGTTTTACAGCTATAAATTTCTCTCCTTTATTTAGAGAAACCATTTTATAAGGTCCAAAACCTGCAATATTTTCTGAAATCCATTTTTTCCCCCATGGATCATCATCAGTAGTTGAATCTATTATTTTTTTTGAGTCGTAAATATAATTTCTTGGGTTTCTATGTATTTTTAAAATTAATGATGAGGGTTCATCAAGGTTAAATGTAACTGTATATTTATTTTCTATTTTTATTTGTACTGTATATTTATTTTCTATTTTTATTTGTCCGGCTTTTTTTAAACCCATTATTGATGCAAAAAAACCTCCTATACCTCCTAGTTCAAGCTTCCTCAACCAGCTTCCATTTAACATCTTTAGCTGTTAATTCATTACCCCAGTGGCTTTTGACACCTTCTCTGAGTTTAAATGTAATAGTTTTCATATTCTCGTTAAGGTCCCACTTTTCTGCTAGTTTACCTTTTAGTTTAAAACCACCAGGTTCTGATTTATAATAATTTAAATTTTCTCTTGATATATAATTAAAAGTTTGATCTGGTATACTTTCATATTCTACAAGGCTATCATAACAAGAACTGACTGCATCAAGACTACCAAGGCTAGAATCAAAGTTATTATCTAAACTTTTCGGTGCAAAAGGTACTGCCCATGTTTGTGTATTTTTAATAATTTATCGACCCTTTATTTTTAAAAATAACTATATCATTTTCAGTATAACCTAAATTTTTCAATATATCTTTAGTATTTTCCCCAGGTTTTACTGGGGGAGAAGGGTTTGATAATTGTTTATTATCAAATCTTGGTGCAGGACCTGGTTGATCTATACCATCAATATTAATAAATGTTTTTCTTTCAATATTATGATGATTTTTAATAGTTTCATTTAAATCCAAAACAGGAGTTATACAAGAATCTATACCCTCTGATTTTTTTAAAATATCAGATAAGGAGTTCTCATAGATTTTTTCACTAAATATTTTTTCTATTTTATGCCAATTATTTTTATCTTTACGATCAGGTATATTTTTAATATCTAAATTTAATACTTTTAGAAAGTTTAAATAGAACTTTTCCTCAATTGCTGCGACAGCAATCCATTTTTCATCTTTAGTTTTATAAGTTTTATAATAAGGGGCTCCGCCATCGAGAATATTATTACCTCTTTCTTTATCAAGCATGCCTGCAGCATTTAATCCAAAGAATAAAGTCATAAGGTGAGCCGAACCTTCTACCATAGAAGCATCTATAATTGTACTTTTATTTGTCTTTTCTCTTGAAAGAAGCGCTGATAATATTCCAATAACAAGAAAATTTCCCCCTCCACCAAAATCTCCAATAAGATTTAGGGGTGGTAGAGGATTGCTATCTTTTTCACCAATACCTGCTAGTGCTCCTGACAAAGATATATAGTTTAAATCATGACCTGCATAATTAGCCATTGGACCATTCTGACCAAATCCTGTCATTCTTCCATATACTAATTTTTTATTTGTTTTAAAACAGTCATCAGGACCAAGATTGAGTTTTTCTAACACTCCTGGTCTAAAAGGATCAATTAATGCATCTGCAGTGTCGATAAGTTGGTTTGCTAGTTTTTTGCCGTCTTTATCTTTAATATTTAGAGATATTGATTTTTTTCCCCGTCTCAGCAAATCATATCTATGGGGTAGGGGAATGCCATTTTCAGAGGGAATTGTTCTGTTTATTTCGATTATTTCAGCGCCCAAATCAGCTAATAACATGCCTGCATATGGTCCCGGTCCTATGCCAGCAAATTCAACAATTTTGTATCCTTTAAGTGGTTTTATCATTTGAAATTATAATAAAATCTTAAAAAAATATAACAAGTAAATAATTAAATTTATAATCTACAATTATTTACAATTGTATATTAAACTAATATATTCGTTGATTAATTAATTGATTTTTTTTTGAGGTGTAAAATGGATCCACATATAAGGGCATCAATACAAACAAATACTTTTTATTACTTTATAATAATTCTTTTTATGACAACGGTAAGTCAATTGGCTACTATGATAACTATAGTTTTTGCTGATATTTCGGGAAAAGAGAATCTTATAGCTATTACAATTGTTGGCTCGGCTTTTATTGGAGCTTTTGGAATTATTCGTATGATGACAAATATGAAATTAATTGCAAGTGATATGGATGACAAAATGTCAGAAACAAATTATGGAAAAGAGCTTCAGAGTATACCTTTTCATATCCTTAGATTCATTTTTGCGGGTGTTTTTATAATTATAGCTATAGTACAGTTAATTACTATATATTGATCTGAAGTTTTTCACGAGAGTGGTTTTGTTAATTCAACTGAATTTATTAATTTAAAAAAATTTCAATTTTTAACTAAATCACAATCTATGAATTTTTTTTAAAAATAATGATTATATTTGGTAGGATTAAAAATGACTATTTTGATAAACTTGAAAAATTTAAATAAAATCTTTATCGTTTCAATAATATTAATATTTATTTTCATTTCTATAAAATTTTTTAATCCTGTGGATTATTTTAAAATTTCAGATGATTTCAATGCAAATGAAATTAATCCTGTTAATAAGTTTATTGAAGGTTGTATATATCTATAATTACTTGAATACTTTTATATCTAATTTACCTGATATGTTCAATAAAAGTAACTTAATTTTATTTAAATAAAATAAGGAAAATTTTTTATTTGGTGGGAGTGTAAAGCAATCATTTGTATTTAAAGAGTGTTCTGTAATGTCATCAATTAGTTTAATTGAGCCATCTAAAACATAAATAAATAAAATTTTGTTTCTATGTAAAAATTCAAAGCTATTAAAATTATCAGACTCTAGTATTGTTAAGTCGGCAAATTCGGCGCTTGCATCATAAATACCCATTTTTTTTTCATTAAAACCTGGGATAATAGAATCTATTCCTTGTAATTCATGTTTATAATGTAAAAAAAATGATTTTGTTTTTTCATCAAATGATGTTTTATCTTTGTTTGGAATTTTAAGGTCATAGTTAATTTTTGTAATATGTTCTGCTGGAGAAGTAATTTCTATTACTTCAAGCGGTTCATAGGTCTCTATAACTTGATGCTTGATCTGTGGTGGTTGAAGTATACAATCACCTTTATTAAACATGATATAGTTTTTTTGATTTTCATAAGCAAGTTTTACTTTACCTTTTAAACAATATAAAACCTGAAAATCAATGTTATGATAGTGCACTCTATCATGAACTTTGCCTATAGAATCTAATTTAATATGAGACGCAATAATATAACCTCCATACCTAGATGGTAATAAATCTCTATATAGCATTCCTGCTCTTCCATTATTCCAAGTATGTGTATTTTGATTAATTTCTATTGAATTAGGAAACTTTTTAATTATTTTATAACTTTGCTCAATAATGAATTCTACTTTATTGCCTCCAGGTGATGTGAGTAATTTTGATTTAATTTTTTTAGAACTTTTATCCAACCGTACTCTTATATGTGTTAAATTATATTTACTATTTTCTTTTTCTAGTTTTAAAAATATATTTAGTCCAAATCCTTCTAATGAAGCAAATTTTGGTGAATCTGCGGGGTAAATTTCTTTAAGCTTAAACCCAATTTCATTTTCCAAAAAAAAGATTTCTTCATTTAAAAGTGAAGTATTTAAAATAACCTCAGCTTTTTCAATACTATTTTTATCGACATTTAGCATAGCTATATTTAGAACTTTTCATAAAATAATTTATCATTAAACTTAGTTTCATTTTTCTTATCAATAATTTTAAAAGAATTTTGAATTTTTGCTTTTATTGGATTTAAATAATCATCATCATTATTATTATTTAATATAGTGCAGATTGGATTAGTGGTGTCTACATACTCACCAATGGAAGCTATATTTGTTAACCCTACTGAAAAGTCAATATGATCTGTAGATCTTTTTCTACCTCCACCAAGTTCCATAATGATTAAACCTAAATTTCTTGTATCAATCTCACAAATATAACCATTTTTTTCTGGGTAAATAGTAGTTTCTTTACTCGAATTTTTTAAGTACTTATTTGGATTATCAATTATATCAATTGGTCCGCCTAATTCATATACCATTTGTGAAAATTTTTCTGCTGCTTTACCAGATTCTAAAGCTCTTATTAATTTTTTATTAGCGGATTCTAAATTGTCTGAAATATTAGAGTTTACTAATAGTTCTGAAGATAGAGCCATTGTGATATCAAATAACCTATTATTTATTTTATTATTTGTAAGGTGTTCGATAACTTCTAAAATTTCTACTTCGTTACCTGCAGATTTTCCTAATACTTGGTTCATATCAGTAATTAATGATGTACACTTAACACCAGCATCATTGGATACAGAAGAAATAGTTTTTGCAAGTTTAACTGCCATGTTTAGATCTGAAGCAAAAGCACCATTTCCAGTTTTTATATCCATTACTAAATTATCTAAACCTGCTGCAAGTTTTTTTGAGAGTATTGAAGCAGTAATCAAAGGAATTGACTCAACAGTCGCTGTTATATCTCTAATGGAGTAAAGTATTCCATCTGCTGGTGCTAAATCTTCTGTCTGCCCAACAATTGCGCAACCAATCTTATTAACAATATCAGTAAATTTTTCTAGATCAGGTTGTGTGTTGTAACCATTTATTGAATCTAGTTTATCTAGAGTACCTCCTGTATGACCTAAACCTCTTCCTGATATCATAGGAACATAACAATCACATGCTGCTAAAAGAGGGGCAAGTATAATACTGACTTTATCTCCAACTCCGCCTGTTGAATGTTTGTCAACTATAGGTCCATTTAAATTATATTTTTTCCAATTAAGTTGTGTTCCAGAATTCAACATACATTTAGTTAAACTTACAGTTTCATCATTATTCATTCCTTGGAAAAAAATTGACATAGCAAAAGCTGCTATTTGGCTTTCTTGAATATTTTTAGATATTATTCCATCAATGATAAATTTAATCTCTTCATTATTTAGAACTTTACCGTCTCTTTTTTTTCTAATAATTTCTTGAGGGAAAAATTTATTCTCCATAAGGTATCCAAATATTTTTTACTTGAGTAGATTTTCTTAGAAATTCTTTACCTTGATTTTTTTCATCAAACCAGTCTAATTGTTTATCATAGTTAACCCATGTTTGCTTCATATTTCCACAAGAATATGCTTCTATTTCTTTAGACATTCCATCACTGGAAAAATACCATATTCCATCAACAGCATTATGTTCAGACAAAGTTTTAATTAACTTAGAATTTTCGCCGGTAATTATATTTATAACTCCTCCAGGTAAATCAGAGGTTTCAATTACCTGATAGAAATCTGTTGCAGAAAGCGGATAACTATTAGATGGGATTATAACAACTCTGTTACCCATACTAATAGCAGGCGCTAGCAATGAGATAAAACCTAAGAGAGGGTAGTCTGTTGGGCATATAATTCCTAAAACACCTATAGGTTCATTCATAGCAATTGTAACATTTCTCATTGGAGTTGAATGCACATTACCATCATATTTATCAGCCCATGAAGCATATAAAAATAGCCTTGATATTGATAAAGAAACTTCCTTATTTGCTACTTCTTTACTTACTCCAGTCATAGAAGTTATTCTATCTGAAAATTCCTTTGACCTAATGCTTAGGTTTTCTGCCAAGTAAAATAATATTTGTGCTCTATTATGAGATGTTAATGTACTCCAAGTATTTGACTTGTTTGCTGCTTCAACAGCATCTCTAATATCTTTTTTATTACCATCACTTACATCAGTAATTTTTTGTCCTTTATAGTTATTTATTCCTATCACATAACCTGAGTCTGGTCTTTTTTGTTTGCCTCCAATGAATTGTTTAGCAGTTCTGTCAATATCGGATGGTAATTTATTGATAATATCTGTATTTATTTTATTTAGTTTATATTTGTTTAAGTTACTAGTTGGCGTTATGGTATAATCTTTAGTTTTTACATAAGAATACATACCTTCTTTTCCACCTTCTCGACCATAACCTGATTCTTTGTATCCACCAAACCCGGAAGCAGCGTCAAAAGTATTTGTAGAATTTATCCAAATTACACCAGCTTTTATTTTGGGTGCTATATCAAGTGCAAGATTTATATTTTCTGACCATATACTAGCAGCTAATCCGTATAAAGTATTATTTGCTAATTCTACTGCTTCTTTAGGTGTCCTAAAGTTCATTGACACTAAAACAGGACCAAAAATTTCAACCTGTGTTACTTCTGATACTGCGTTTACGTTGGAGATCACTGTTGGAGGGTAATAATAGCCTTTTTTTGGCAGAGGGGTATTTGACTCCCAAAGAGTGCAGCCATCTTTTATACTTTCCTTAACAATTGATTGAATTTTATCAACTTGTGATTTAGAAATTATTGCTCCAATATCTATTGATTTATCAAAGGGGTCACCAATCCTTAAATTATCCATCCTTTTTTTTAATTTATTTAAAAATTTATCAGATATGCTTTCTTGAAGTAATAACCTAGAACCTGCACAACATACCTGTCCTTGATTAAACCATATAGAATCAACTACTCCCTCTACTGCACTATCTAGATCAGCATCCTCAAAAACTATGAACGGAGATTTACCTCCCAATTCTAAAGTAAGAGATTTGCCAGAACCGGCAGTAGCTAACCTTATAGATCTTCCAACATCTGTGGAACCAGTAAAAGCAATTTTACTAATTTTCGGATGGTTAACAATTAGTTCTCCAGTAGTGCCATCTCCTGTTAATATATTTATAACTCCTGGAGGAATATTTGCTTCTAAAGTTAACTCAGCAAACAAAATAGCTGATAAACTTGTTTGTTCTGCAGGCTTAATAATTATTGAGCAACCTGAAGCAAGAGCAGGAGCAACTTTCCATGACAACATTAAAAGAGGAAAGTTCCAAGGAATTATTTGTCCAACTATTCCAATTGATTCATAATTTTTAAATTCTTCATCAATTATTTGTGCCCAACCAGCATGATAATAAAAGTGTCTTGCAACTAAAGGAATATCTATATCTCTTGTTTCTCTTATAGGTTTTCCATTATCTAGTGTTTCAATAACTGATAATTTTCGAGAATTTTTTTGGATCAACCTAGCTAATGAATAAATTCTTTTTGATCTATCATGATTAGTTAATTCTTGCCATTTTTTTAGCCCCTTTTCAGCTGAATCTATAGCAATTTCTAAGTCTTCTTTTGTTGAAAGAGCAACTTTGGCAATTGTTTCACCATTAGAGGGGTTAAGCGTTTCAAAATACTTACCTAATTTAGGTTTGTGAAAAGCACCATAAATAAAGGATTCTATTGTTTGATTTTTATTTTTTAACCATTCTATAGCAACATTATTTTCTTCTAATGCGGGACCATAATTTAAATTATTAAATATATCTTTAACTTTCATAATTAACTCATAGCATGTCTATTAAAGGATGAATATTTTTCAGTAATAAAATGTTCTAACTGTCTTTCTATATCGCTTAAAAGGCTTGAAGCACCAATTCTAAATAAATTTGAGTTTAACCAATCATTACCTAATTCTTCTTTTATTAATGTGAGATAGGATAAAGAGTCTTTAGCTGTGGAAATGCCTCCAGCTGCTTTAAAACCAACTCTATAACCTGTGTTTTCGAAATAATCTCTTATAGCTCTTATCATAACTAAACTTACTGGTAAGGTAGCATTAGTTGATTCTTTACCAGTAGAGGTTTTAATAAAGTCTGCTCCAGCCATCATACAAACTGTACTTGCTTTATAAATATTTTTAAAAGTAGAAATATCACCAGTAGCTATAATTGTTTTTAATTTAGCTCCTACGCATATTTTTTTAAAACTTTTAACTTCATTGTATATTGCTTTCCAATTACCTTTAAAAATATTACTTCTATCTATAACTATATCAATTTCTTTAGCACCATTGTGAATAGATAATGAAATTTCATTTATTCTGGTTTCCATAGGAGATAAACCAGCAGGAAAACCAGCTGATACAGCAGCTACTGGAATATTACTGTTCTCTAATTTTTTACAAGCTACATTTATTAAAGAGTGATATACACAAACTGCAGCAACACTAATTTCATTTTTTTCTATACCAAGTTCTTTAATTAAGTCTTTACGTAATGGGTTTATCGCCTTAGAACATAATCTATCAACCTTTGAAGGTGAATCATCACCTGATAATGTTGTAAGGTCTAATAATGTTATTGCCTTAAGGAGCCATGCGGCTTGCCATTGTTTTTTTATACTTCTTCTTCCAATTAAAGTAGTTGTTCTTTTTTCTATGGCACTTCTATTTGATTTTATACTTTCAAATAAGTCATATGTAAAATCTGTTCCAATGTTTATATTTTTTATTTTGTTATCAATAGAATTATTGCGATGATTATGAATTTGAGTAATTTTTTCCAATTTTCCCTCGCCAAATCATTTTAATTATTTGATATTTTATAAACAAAATTTGAAATTAAAGATATCATATTTTTAGATGCAATTTTAGCATTTGCAAGAGTTTCTTGATGAGTAATAGGTTCAGAAGTAATACCAGCAGCTAAATTAGTAATTACAGATATTGCTAAAACCCTTATGTCACAATGTCGAGCTAAAATAACTTCCGGAACTGTTGACATACCAACAGCATCTGCTCCAAGTATCCTAAATGCGTTTATTTCTGCTGGTGTTTCAAAGTTAGGGCCTAGGCATGCTAGATATACTCCTTCATGAAGTGGTATTGTCAGTTTTTTTGCAATATCAGCTATTCTTCTTCTTAATAATTGATCATAAGCATTTGATAGGTCAGGAAATCTAGGGCCATACGTATCATTATTTTTTCCTACTAAAGGATTTGAGGATTGAAAGTTTATATGGTCTTTAATTAACATTAGAGAACCAGGTAAATATTCTGTATTAATACCTCCTGCAGCATTTGTAATAATTAATGTTTTAATACCAAAATTTTTAAGCACTCTAATTGGTAAAACCATACTTTTATTATCACCTTCATAAAAATGCGACCTTCCATTAAGGCAAAGTATTGGAACATTATTTAATTTTCCAATAATTAATTCACCTTTATGACCATCAACTGAAGTTTTAGGAAAACCAGGTAAATCATTGTAATTAATTGAAATTTTTGAATTTATTTCATTACATATTCCAGACATACCTGAACCAAGAATTATACCTATTTCAGGTTTATCATCTGATAATTTATGAATAATTTCTAGTGATTTATCAATATCAGACATAAGTTATAAATTTTCTGGCCCAAAAGAAAGTGGAAGAAGTTCAGTAAATTTTAAAGTTTTTAATAAGCCATCTGAATTACAAAGGTAGATAATTGTATCTTGTGAAGAAAACTCGTTTAACCTTTGCCTACAACCACCACAAGGGGTACATAAATCCTTTCCCCCACCAATTACTAATATTTCTTTTATTTTTTTTTCACCACTACTTATTAAAGATCCAATTGCAGATGCTTCAGCACATTGACTTTGTGGATATGCAGCATTTTCAACATTTGAACCTATATATAAATTGTCATTTTCTGACCTTAAACATACTCCAACTTTAAATCCAGAGTAGGGAACATACGCGTTTTTATGGGCTTTAATTGCCATTTTAAACATTTTATCAAACATCATTGTTTTTTTATCATCTTTCTTTTATATATGGAATTCCGCTAGCTTTAGGTGCTACTGCTTTTCCAATAAAACCTGCCAATAGAATAACTGTTAAAATATATGGTAAAGCTTGAATAAATTGAACAGGTATAACTCCAATACCTGGTATAGCTACTCCTTGGAGCCTAGCTTGAAGTGCATCTGTAAAAGCAAATAAAAGACACGCAAATAAAGTTAAACCAGGTTTCCATTTTCCAAAAATAAGTGCAGCTAGAGCAAGAAAACCTTGACCAGCTGACATATTCCTTATAAATCCAGCGTTTTGAGCAATTGAAATATAAGCCCCACCAAAACCACATAATAAACCGGTAATAATTAATGCTTTATATCTCATCCAATCTACAGAGATTCCAGCTGTATCTACAGCTTCTGGATTTTCTCCTACTGCTCTAAGTTGAAGACCAAATTTTGTTTTATAAACAATCCAAGATACAATTGGTATAAGTATGAATGCTAAATATACGAAAATATTATGACCACTTAAAATTTCTGAATAAATTAAGCCAATGTAAGGAATGTTTGCAATGATTTCTTCACCAGGAAAATGTAATGGGCTAAAACGTGCATCACCAGATAGTTGTGGCGTTTGACCCCCTAATTTAAACCATGCAAGTGCTAAAGTGGGACCAATTCCTGCAACAAATATATTTATAGCCATACCAGAAACAACTTGATCACCTTTATGTGTAACACAAGCAAAACCATGAATAAGAGATAGAAACACTGAGCATATTATGCCAGCAAATAATCCAATAAAAGCTGATCCAGTAATAGCTGCTGCTGCTGCTGCTGCAAATGCCGCACCAAGTAATTTGCCTTCTAGTCCTATGTCAACAACACCTGATCTTTCTGCAAACAAACCTGCTAATGCAGCAAAAACTAAAGGGGTAGCTATCCTTAACGTTGAATCAATTAAAAGAGAAAAAATTGTAAAATATTCAAGCATCTTTATTTAACTTCTCAATAAATTATTTTTAATAAAAAAATATATATTTTCGATATATGGTTTAAATACAAATTCCATAGCACCTGAAAAAAGAATTACAAGCCCTTGAATAAATACCATTGTATCTCTAGTTATATTCGGAATATCAAAGGATAATTCAGCACCACCTTGGTAAAGCGCACCAAAAAGAAGAGCAGCAAAAAAAATACCTAACGGATGATTTCTGCCCATTAATGCTACAGCAATTCCAACAAAACCAAACCCAGCAGGAAAATCAAGTATTAATCTATGATGCACACCAATTATTTCATTTATTCCTACCATTCCTGCTAAGCCACCAGAAATAACCATAGCTAAAATAATATTTTTAGATGGCGATATACCTGCATATATTGCTGCCTTTTGATTTGCTCCTGTGGTTCTTATTTCGTATCCCCAGTGGGTACGCCAAATAAATAACCATATCAAAAGACTAGATATAATTGCTATAATAAATGAAAAATTTAATGAAGATACTGATATTTGAATGCCAAAAAAATTAAAAATCTCATGCATAAATGGCAGCCAAGAATTATTGTTAAATTCTCGAGATTGCGGTGCTTGTTGACCTGGTTCAATTAAAACCTCTACCATAAGGTATGTCATTACAGCTGCCGCTAAAAAATTGAACATAATCGTTGTAATTACTATATGACTCCCTCTTTTTGCTTGCAAATAAGCAGGTATTAAAGCCCAACTAGCACCAAAAATTACTGCGGCTAGAATACATAAAGGTATAACAAAAAATGGAGATAAGTGACCTAAATATATAGCAACTAATCCAACTCCCAGACCACCGATATAAGCTTGTCCCTCTCCACCAATATTGAAAAGTCCACAATGAAAGGCAATAGAAACAGCTAATCCTGTAAAAATAAAATTAGTTGTGTAATATAATGTAAAACCTATAAACTCATCGTTACCAAAAGCTCCTTTAATTAATAGTAATAAAGCCTCAATTGGGTCGTCACCATTAAAATAAATAACAATACCAGCAATCATAAGAGCAACAAACAAATTAAATAATGGAACCACTATGTGAGTAATCCATTTTGGGGAAGATCTATTTGATTGTTGTGTTTTATCTAATAAAGTTGCCAATTATTTTGCTCCTGCCATTAGTAAACCAAGAGTTTTTTCATCTGCATCTTTTTGATTTATTTTACCAACTATTTTTCCATCAAACATAACAAGAATTTTATCTGATAAGGATAAAACTTCATCTAATTCAACAGATACTAACAAGATAGCTTTACCTTTGTTGCGTAATTCTATTAATTGTTTGTGAATAAATTCTATTGCTCCAATATCTACACCTCTTGTAGGTTGTCCTACAATAAGTAATTCAGGTTCTTGATCCATTTCTCTTACAAGAACTATTTTTTGCTGATTCCCTCCACTAAATGATGAGGTTTTTAAAATAGGGTTGGCAGGTCTAACATCAAATCTTTTAAACTTATCATACATGTCTTTAAGTATTGCATATTTTTTTAAAAAAATTTTTCCTTTATAAATATTTAAATCTTGGTAACCTAATATCCCACTTTCATTTGCAGAAAAAGATGTTACTAGTCCCATTCTTTGTCTATCTTCAGGAACATGGGCCAGGCCGTTTTTTCTTATTTCTTTCGCGTTAATTGGGTTTGAGTTATCAAAAGTTTTGTTATGAAATTTTATTGTACCATCATTTATTCTTCTTATTCCTGTTAAAGTCTCTAAGAGCTCTGTTTGTCCATTACCAGCTACACCAGCAATACCAATTATTTCACCTTCATGTATATCGAAAGATATATTTTTTACTTTTTCTATATTTTTTTCATCGATAATTGATAAATTATTTACACTTAATATTTTTCTTCCTATTTTTTTATCTTTTTTATTCACACTTAATAAAACAGATCGGCCTACCATTAATTCAGCTAGTTCTTCTTTATTTGTTTTTTTTGTAGGTTTATTATTAATAACTCTACCTTGTCTCATTACTGTAACATTATCAGTTAGGTCCATAATCTCTCTTAACTTATGTGTAATAAGAATTATAGTTTTACCCTGTTTTTTTAGTGACTTTAATATTTTAAATAAATGATCAACCTCTTGAGGAGTTAAAACTCCGGTTGGCTCATCTAAAATAAAAATATTTGCTCCTCTATATAATGCTTTTAAAATTTCAACTCTTTGTCTTATTCCAACTGGTAATTCACCTACAACTGAGTCAGGATTAACATTTAGTGAATAATCATCTTCAAGTCTTTTTAATTCTTTTCTAGCACTCTGAAGACTGTTTTCAAGAATTGTTCCGGTTTCTGCACCTAATATTATATTTTCTAGAACTGTGAATGGTTCAACAAGCTTGAAGTGTTGATGAACCATACCTATTCCATAATTCAAAGCTTGGACTGGAGAACTTATAAAGACTTCTTTACCATTTACAAATATTGAACCTTTATCAGCTTGATAATACCCATAAACTATACTCATTAATGTTGATTTACCGGCTCCATTTTCGCCAATAATCCCATGAATAGTAGAATTCTCAATTTGTATAGAAACATCTTGGTTGGCATGAACATGTCCGAACCATTTATCAATATTCTTAAGTTCAAGAATAATATTTTTTGAGTTAGCTGTAGCAGGGTTTATCATTTTTTTTAGTATACATTATCCTGCTACAGCTTTTTACTCTCAAATACAAGGTTAGTTTGATTGATAACCTTTAACTTTAATCTTTCCAGAAATAATATCTTTTCTTGCTTGATTAATTTTCTCTTCCATTTCTGCAGATATCAACTTTCTATTATATTGGTCTAATGCCCAACCTACACCATTTTCAGCAACTCCTAGACTAATAATTCCAGAGGACCAATTACCATCTTTAGCATCTTTCATTGCATTATAAACGGCAACATCAACTCTTTTTAACATTGAAGTAAGCATAGTACCTGGATGTAAGTAATTTTGATTTGAGTCAACACCAATAGCAAGTTTACCTTCATCAACGGCAGCTTGATATACGCCAACACCAGTTCCTCCTGCTGCTGCGTATACAACGTCTGCACCTCTTCCAAACTGACTTTTTGCTAGTTCAGCACCTTTACCTGGGTTATTCCAAGCTGCAGGTGTTGTTCCTGTCATATTCTGAAAAACTTCTATATTTGGGTTAGCATACTTTGCTCCTTCAACGTATCCAGCAGCAAAATTTCTAATTAGTGGAATATCCATTCCTCCAATAAAACCTACTTTACCTGATTTAGAAGCCATAGCAGCTGCCATTCCTACTAAAAAAGAACCTTCATGTTCTCTAAAAACAACTGACCGAACATTGGGTAAATCTACAACCATATCAATAATTGCAAATTTAGTATTAGGAAACTCTTTAGCAGCTTTTTCTACTGCTGCTGCTTGAGCAAAACCCATTGCAATAACAACATTCGCACCTCTTTTAGCCATATTTCTTATTGCTTGTTCTCTCTGAGTTGGAGCAGTAACTTCAAACTCCTTATAATTTATACCTGAATCTTTTTTAAATTTTTCTGCACCTTCATAGGCCGCTTGATTAAATGATTTATCAAATTTACCACCCATATCAAATACAAGTGCAGGTACAAACTTATGATCAGCACTATTTGCAATGCTAATTAGTGTAAAAAAACTAATAGCTGCTGTTATAGTTGTTAGAAAAATTCTCATTTTCTATAACTCCCCTTTAAAATATATGTTAAACATTATTATTAATGATTTATAAAAATAAAAATACTTCATAAATAAAAATTTCTAAAGAGATAAAAAACAAAAGTTGAAATTAAATTAGCCCTTTAAATGGCATTTTTGGACTTCTTTGAAGCCAATTTTGGCGAGAATAGGGGAGAAACCCGTCAATTACATGTAAGGAGTATGCATGTCTTGAAATTTTTGAAAAATTATGGTTACTACCATGAGGTAAGAGGCCATCTAAAAGTACTAGCGTACCCTTGGGAACCTCTAAAGGAATAAAATCTTCTTTAGGCCATGGTTCTTTATTAAATACTTCATATTCCATTCCACCTGAGGGATTTCTTACAAATTTTGATTTAAGTGGGTATTTTTTATGGCCTCCAGGCAAAACCCATAAACAGCCGTTATCTATTGTTGCATCCTCCAAAGCCCACCAGAAGCCCATGACACTTGATGGTTTTGTGTATATATAAGTTGAGTCCTGATGGTAAGTCACTTCACCTCCAATTTTAGGTTGTTTAAAAATATACATACTTTGTACTGCTATCGGTTTTTCAATTTTTCCAAATTTATGTGCAATATTATGTAAATTATGTCCTGTTGAAAATTTTCTAAATATTGGATCTAATTCATGAAGTGCATGACCTATTTTATTAACAGAAAGTAATATATCCTGTTTTAAATCACCATTTAAATCAAAAGCATCTTCTTCAAAAAAAACATGAATTTTTTCAGATGACTCCATAAAATAATCATCTTGATTAACGGATCCTTCATGAGCTAAAAATAAGGATCTTGTTTTTACGTTTATAGAACTAACTAAATAATTAGCTTGATTTATAAGTTTATGACATATATCTTCGTCAAAATATTTGTCAAAAACGAAAAAGCCAGAGTTTTCAAAATTCTCAATATTTTTTTTGTTAATATATTTTTTCATTTTAAAAACATATATAAAATTAATTTATCAAACAACAAAAAATTAGAAAGTTGTATAATATGAAAAGAGTTTGGGATAATTTTCTAACAAAACAAGATAAAGAAGTTTTTGAAAAATCAGGTTATGGGGTTAAAGCTGGTTTTGGAAAAAGGCCTGTACTATTAGTAATTGATATAAATTATAACTTTTTAGGTGATAAACCCAGACCTATTCTTGAATCAATAGAAGAATGGCCGAACTCATGTGGAGAGGTTGGTTGGAACTGTATTCCAAAAATAATAAATTTGATTACAAAATGTAGAGAAAAAAAAATTCCTATAATTTATACAACTGGCGAAGTAAGAAATGATAAATGGGATAGGGGTTCATGGGCATGGAAGAACAAAAGAACTTCAGGAGAAAAAATAAATAAAAATCATAAATTTGACCCAAATGATATTTTAGAAGATATTAAACCTCAATCTAAGGATATAATTATAAAAAAACTTAAACCTAGTGGATTTTATGGTACTAATTTACAATCTTTTCTTAATTTATTTGGCGCAGATACTTTATTGATATTAGGAACCACAACATCTGGTTGCGTAAGAGCTACAGCAATAGATGGTTTTTCGGCAAATTATAAAATATGTATTGTTGAAGATTGTTGTTTTGATAGGTCTGAGTCTTCTCATGCTATTAATCTTTGTGATTTAAATGCAAAATATGCAGACGTTATTGAAAGTAATGAAGTAATAAAATACTTAAATGATCTTGAAGATAATCTTTTTAAACTTCCATTAGGTGATGATAATAATAATTAGTCTTGTATATTGGTTTTTTTATGTCAATTAGTATTATATTTTTATATTTTATTACTATTACTGCTTGGGGTTCAGCATTTTTTTTTACAACATATCAAATTAATGTTGTATCAATTGAGTGGTCTGTTTTTTATAGATTTTTCTTTACAAGTCTTATATTCTTTCTAATTTCTATATTATTCAAAAAGAAAATTTCTTTTTCATTAAAAGATCATACCGTATATATTTTATTAGGCATTCTATTATTTTCTTTGCATTTTATAGCTGTATATTATTCAATTAGTATTATTAAAAGCGGATTAACGGCTGTGGGTTTTTCATCTATATTAATTATGAATGTAATTTTATCCAAAATATTTCTAAAAAATAAATTTGAAATTCCTGTAATTATTGGTTCCTTTTTTGGTATATTAGGAATAATTTTTATTTTTTTACCTGAAATATCAAATATCCAAAATAGTACTTTAGTATTTTTTGGTTTTTTTCTATCTTTTTTTGCAGCAATAATTGCTTCTTTTGGTAATACTCTATCAGAGTGGTATCAAAAAAATGGTGGTGAAATCATTCAAACCAGTGCATGGGGTATGATTTATGGATGCATAATTTCTGCAATATTAGCAATTTTCAGGGGCCAAAAAATTAGTTTTGAGTTTTCTGGTGAATTTATATACTCTCTTTTTTATTTAGTAATTTTTTGTACAACTATAGCCTTTTGGGCCTACTTATCATTGATAAAAAAAATTGGTTCCCGAAAAGCTGCTTATGCTTGGGTTGCTGCTCCGTTAGTTGCTTTGTTTCTGTCATTTTTGTTTGAAAATTATCAATGGACAAATTTATCAATTATTGGATCATTATTCTTAATTTTTGGAAATATACTTATATTAAAAAAATAATTATTTTTTTATGATATGATAGTTTTAAAAAATATATTTTGGATTATTTTTCAACCAGTAAATAGTATCATATTGATAATAATTTTAGGTTCAATAATCTATTTATTTAAATATAAAAAAATTGGTTTAAAATTTTTATACACAGGAATTATTTTATTAACACTTTCCAGCATTTTTCCTATTGGGAATTATTTAGCCTTACCTTTAGAAAATCGATTTAAAAATAAAATACTTCAAAAACCATACGGGATTATTGTTTTAGGAGGATCAGAAAAAGTACTTAATTCATCAGTTAGAAATCAAATATCTTTAAATAGTTCTTCAGAAAGGCTTTTATATTTTTATATACTGTCAAAAAAATACCCAGAATCTAAATTAGTTTTTTCAGGTGCTGGAAAATTATATAATAATATAAATGAATCTGATGTTGCTAGAAATTTTTTTGAAGAATTAGGGATGGATATGAATCAAATAGTCTTTGAAAGTAAATCAAGAAATACCTACGAAAATGCAAAGTTTTCATATGAATTAATTAGACCTAACACTGATCAGAGATGGGTATTAATTACATCAGCTATAACAATGCCTCGAGCAATAGGTACTTTTAGGAAAATAGGTTGGAATGTTATTCCTTTCAGTGTTGATTATATAACAAATAAAAAAAGTAATTTTTTTACTATAAATAAAAATTTTTTATCTGGTTTAACATCATTAAACATTGTAACATATGAATGGATTGGATTAATTTTTTATAAAATACTTAATAGAACTGATAGTTTTTTACCGAATCCATAGGAATTTTAAATATGTATAAAAAAAATTTTTTAAATATATTTATATTTTTTAATTTTATATTTTTTATATATATAAGTAATTCATATAGTAAAGAAATATATATAGATCTAAAAAAATGGGATAGTTGGTTAGTTGAATTTAAGGCTGAAGCAATATCATCTGGTATAAGTTCAAATACAATTAATTCAATTATTCCTAAAATACAAGTTATTAAAAGAGTTATTGAGCTTGATAGAAATCAACCAGAATTTAAATTAAGTTTTGAAGATTATTTGAACAGAGTTGTATCTAATAAAAGAGTAAATAAAGGTAAAAAACTTTTTGAAGAAAATAAAATTATTTTAAACAAAGTTTCTGAAAAATTAGGTGTTCAGCCAAGATTTATTGTTGCACTTTGGGGGATTGAGACTGACTTTGGAAGACTTACTGGAGGTTTTAAAGTCATAGATGCTTTAGCTACGCTTGCTTTTGAAGGAAGAAGAGCAAAGTATTTTAGAAAAGAATTATTAAATGCTTTGAAAATTATTGATGAAGGTCATATTTCATATGAAAAAATGAATGGTTCTTGGGCAGGAGCAATGGGACAACCCCAGTTTATGCCTTCAAGTTTTTTAAATTTTGCGTTAGATTTTGATAATGATGGAAAAACAGATATTTGGACAAATAAAAAGGATATTTTTGCATCTGCAAGTAATTATTTAAATAAATCAGGCTGGGATGATTCAAAAACTTGGGGTAGGGAAGTTGTTCTACCTAAAAATTTTGATTTATCTTTAATTAATAATAAAAAAGAAAAATTATTATCAGAATGGCAGTTATTAGGTATTAGAAAGAAAAATGGTAACGATCTTCCTAATATAAATTTAAAGGGAAGGTTAATTAAACCCGATAAAAATAATTTCAAAGTTTTTCTTGTTTATGATAATTTTGATACATTGCTTAAATGGAATAGATCTAACTATTTTGCCCTTAGTGTGGGAATTTTATCGGATAAGATAGCCGCAAAATGATTTATGAAATAAATTATAAAATTATATTTTCTTTTAAAATTATTTCAATTTATTTAATTTTATTTATTTTGTTTATATTATCATCATGTTCAACCACACAATTAGCTGTAGATGTAATTAAAAAAGCACAAAAAGAAATAGAGAAACCAATTGTAGATGGTAAAGATTTAGGGCCTGGAGGAGTATATAAAATTGGTAAACCATATATAATTAAAGGTGTTAGGTATGTTCCAAAATTAGATTTAAATTATGATAAGACAGGTATTGCATCTTGGTATGGCAAAGACTTTCATGGTAAGAGGACAGCTAATGGTGAAATTTATAATATGAATGCATTAACTGCTGCCCATAAAACCTTACCAATGCCAACTTATGTTCAGGTTATCAACTTAGATAACGGCAGATCTATTGTTGTAAGAGTTAATGATAGAGGTCCTTTTGTTAATAATAGAATAATTGATATGTCAAAGAGAGGGGCACAACTTCTTGGTTTTCAAAAACAAGGTTTAGCCAAAGTAAGAGTAAAAGTTATAGGTGACACTAGTGAGAGTTTTATTTCTAAAAAGCCCAACACTACAAAGGAGGAAAAAGATCAAGTTATTGCTGCCCCTATAAAGGTTGTTACATCAAAGCCAATTAATGAAAAATCTAATTCATTAAAAGATAATAAAAATACTCCTATTATAGCATTAGAACCAATAGAGTCAGCGGATATATATATACAATTTGGTTCATTTATTCTTTATAATAATGCTAATAAATTATCAGCAAAATTAACTCCATTTGGTGAAACAAAAATAACTTCTATAATTCATAATGAAAAAGAGTTTTTTAGAGTTAGGATGGGTCCTATAAAAAATATCGAATTAGCAGATATGAAACTTGAAGAGGTTATTCAAAACGGGTTTATTAAAGCTAAGATAATTATTGATTAGTTTAAGAGCAAGGTGTTTATATATGTATAAAAAATTATTTTTATTTTTAGTTTTAATTAAATTAAATTTAGTAATTTCATCATATTCTTATGCCAATAACCAAATTGAAACATTGGCAAAATATGCTATCGTATTGGATTATCAAACAAATAAAATTTTATTAAATAAGAACTCAGAAGAATTGATGTTTCCTGCATCAATGAGTAAATTGATGACTGCATATGTTGTTTTTTCCCATTTATCATCTAATAAAATTTCTTTAGAAGATACTTTCAGAGTAAGTGAAAAAGCTTGGAAAAAAGGTGGGTCTAAAATGTTTGTAGAAATAGGCAAAAGAGTTTCTGTAGAGGATTTACTAAGAGGAATGATAATCCAATCTGGGAATGATGCAAGTATAGTTCTTGCAGAAGGGCTTTTTGGAAGTGAAGAGTTATTTTCTATGGAAATGAATAGGTTCGCAAGAACTTTAGGAATGAATAATACAAACTTTAGAAATTCGACTGGTTGGCCAGACCCTGAACATGTTACAACTGCTAAAGATTTAAGTTTGTTAGCTATAAGCTTGTATAAAAATTTCCCAGAATTTATGAAATATTACTCTGAAAAAAACTTTACATATAATGATATTAAACAAGGTAATAGAAATCCACTATTATATAAAAACTTAGGATCTGATGGTTTGAAAACTGGGCATACAGAAGAATCAGGTTATGGTTTAGTAGGTAGTGCTTTAAGAAATGGAAGAAGAGTTATAATTGTAGTAAATGGTTTAAAAAGTTCTAAAGATCGTTCTAATGAAGCAGAGAGATTAATTGATTGGTCATTTAGAGAATTTAAAAATTATGAATTATTTGATAAAAATGATATTGTTTTCGATATTCCTGTCTGGTTAGGTAATAAAGAAACTGTTCCATTAGTTTTAAACAAAAAATTACTTTTAACACTTAATAATAAACAATATAGAAATCTCAAATTAAAAATAAATTATAAAGGTCCCATAAAAGCTCCTATAAAAAAAGATACAAAACTAGCAACATTAAAAATTTATTTAGATAAGGGAGAGGTAATAGAGAAACCGTTATATTCAAATGTTTCAATTGAACAACTGACTTTTATAGGGAAATTAAAAACAAAATTAGAATATCTATTGTTTGGAGAAAGTATAATAAATTAATATTTATCATTATGAAAAAGGGAAAATTTATAACTTTTGAAGGGGGCGAGGGTAGTGGAAAGAGCACTCAAATTGATGTTCTTTTAGCTAAACTAAAGAACAAAGGTATCGATGTATTAAAAACACGAGAACCTGGGGGAACATATGTTGGTGAAAAAATAAGAGAATTACTTGTGAGTGGTGGTAAAAATGATTTAACACCTTTATCTGAATTATTTTTAAACTCTTCCTCTCGTAAAGAGCATATTGAAAAACTTATTAAACCATCTTTAGATGTAGGAAAGTGGGTTTTATGTGATAGATTTACTGATTCTACTTTAGTTTACCAAGGTTATGCACATGGATTAGATCTAGAAGTAATTAGAAATTTAAATAAATTAACTGTAGGTGAATACATTCCTGATTTAACTTTTATTTTAGATTTATCGCCTGAAATAGGGTTAAAAAGAGCTAAAAAGAGAAATAATAATGAAAATAGATATGAACAAATGGATATTTCTTTTCATTATAAAATTAGAGAATCATTTTTAAAAATTGCAAATACAGACGAAAAAAAATATAAAATTATTAATGCAAATTTAAATAAAAATGAAATTTCTGAAGATATATTTAAAATAGTTTTAAATAAATTTTTTATTAATTAGTTAAAATTTAAATTATGATATGGAAACATTACAACCTTATAATCATCAAAATCTATATGGACATGAAAAATTAGAGAAAAATTTTGTAGATTTATGGTTAAAGAATAAAATACCACATGCCATTATTTTGTCAGGTCAAAAAGGTATAGGTAAGTCAACACTTGCATATAAAATTTCCCGTTTTATTTTAGATAAATCTTTTAAGATTAATGAAATTAATCACCAGGTTATGTTTGGTGAAGAAGACATATACCAAAATGATTTAAATATTCAAAAAGATTCTCAAATATTCAAAGAAGTATCAATGTGTATAAATAATAATCTTTATGTAATCCAAGAAGTATTTCACGATGATGAAGACAACAAAAAAACAGAAATAAGCATTGATGATATAAGGAGTTTAAAATCCTTTTTTGAAAAAAAATCATTAAATGACTCATGGAGAATTGCAATAATTGATTCATCTGATAATTTAAACAAAAATGCCTCTAATGCATTATTAAAATTATTAGAAGAGCCCCCATTAAACAGTTTAATTATATTAATATCACATAAACCAAGTACATTGCTAAAAACTATTAAATCTAGATGTGTCAAATATAATTTAAATTCCCTTAAGTTTGAAAATTTTATCAAAGTAATAAATAAAATAAAACCATCTATTAGTAAAAATGAAATAGATTTTTTAAGTATTTTATCTTCTAATAGCCCAGGGTATTGTTTAGAAATTATAGATCAAAATGGGTTAGAAATATATAAGAAAATTATCAATTTATTTAGCAAAATGCCTTCTTTAGATCTTGATGAAATTAATAAATTAAACATTATTATTAATAACAAAAAAAATAATAAGACATTTTATTTATTTTTAAATTTAGTAAATGAATTTATACATAGGGGGGTATTAAATATATATAACATTAAAAACTCAAATATAAATTATTTTAAAGAAGAAATAGAATTATTTAATAATATAGAAATTAATGAAAATAATGTTATTCAAATTATAAATTGTTGGACTAAATTAAAAGATACGATTGACAAAAGTCAAATATTTAATCTTAATAATAAAAGTATAATAATTGAGATATTTAGCGAATTTTCAAAATGTTTTAACGATTACTAATTTTTTTATGAGTAATGATAATATGAATAGTTTTTTTGTTACAACTGCAATTTCGTATGTTAATGGGAAACCTCACCTTGGGCATGCTTATGAAGCAATAGCTTGCGATGTTCTTGCTAGATATAAAAGACTTTCCGGTGTTAATACTTTTTTTCTAACTGGAACTGATGAACATGGAGAAAAAAATGAAAGATCTGCAAATAAAGAAGGTTTAAGTCCTCAAGAATTTACTAAAATTAATTCAGATCACTTTGAGGATATGACAAATTACTTAAATATTTCCAATGATTATTTTATCCGAACTAGCTCAGAAAGTCATCATATTGCATCAAAAGCCTTATGGAATAAACTGGTTGAAAATAATGAAATATATATAGATAAATATGAAGGCTGGTATTCTATAGTAGATGAGACTTTTATAAATGAAGATGAAATAATTGATGGTCCTAATAAAACTAAATTAGGTCCATCTGGTGATAAATTAGAATGGTTGGAAGAGCCAAGTTATTTTTTTAAACTTTCAAAATGGACTAATAAATTATTGGAATTTTATAAAGAAAATCCAGATTTTATTAAACCAAAATCTAGAAGAAATGAAGTAATAAACTTCGTTAAACAAGGGCTAAATGATTTATCAATTTCTAGGCAAAGATTAAAATGGGGTATTAAAGTCCCAAATGATAATAAACATGTAATGTATGTGTGGTTAGATGCATTAACTAATTATCTTACAGCAATTAATTACCCTGATATATCAGATAAGAAATTTAAATGTTTTTGGCCAGCAGATTTCCACGTTATAGGAAAAGATATAGTTAGATTTCATGCAGTATATTGGCCAGCATTTTTAATGTCTGCAGGTTTAGAACCTCCTAAAACTATATTCTGTCATGGTTTTCTTAATATTAATGGAAGTAAGATGTCTAAATCATTGGGTAATGTTTTATCACCTAAAGACTTAGTTGAAAAATATGGTTTAGATCAATTAAGATATTTTTTACTTAGAGAAGTGCCATTCGGACAAGATGGTAATTTTTCTCATACTCAAATAACTCAAAGAATAAATAATGATTTAGCTAATGATTATGGTAATTTATCTCAAAGAGTACTGTCATTTATAAATAAAAACTGTTCATCACAAATTCCTGAATATTTTGAACTAAACGAATTAGATCAAAAATACATTAATAAGTTTAAATCACTTAACAAATCATGTGATAAATTAATTTTTGATAATTTAGAATTTCATAATGTCTTAATCGAAATATGGTCTTGTATTTCATCTGCAAATCAATATATCGATGAACAAGCACCATGGAAATTAAAAAATAATAATAATAAAAGAATGGAAACAATTTTATATTTGCTTGCATGTAGTATAAAGTATTTAACAATTATGCTGCAACCATTTATGCCTAGTAGCTGTTCATTAATTCTTGATCAGTTAGCGGTTGAAAATAACAATAGAAGTTTCAATGAGTTAAATAATTTTTTAAGTTTAAAACCTGGTACTCAACTTCCTAAGCCAACTGGAATTTTCCCCAGATTTACTGATTAATTATAATTATGTGAATATATAAATAATAAATAAGGTGCTGTATGTATATCGATAGCCATTGTCATTTAAATTTTAACGAACTTTCTGAAGATCTTGAAAATGTTCTAATTAGAGCAAAAAAATCAGGGGTAAGTTCTATTTTATGTATTGCTACAAAAAAAGACAATTTTCAATCTGTAATTGATATTGCAAACAAATATAATAATATTTGGTGTACAATAGGTGTACATCCACATTCAGTTGAATCCGATGATATTAAATTTGAAGATATTATTGAATATTATACTAATCCTAAAGTGGTTGGTATAGGTGAAACAGGATTAGATTATCATTATAATTATTCACCGAAAGATAAGCAAATTGCATCATTTAAAATGCATTGTGATATATCTAAGGAAACCAACCTTCCTCTAATTATTCATAATAGGCTAGGTGAAAAAGATATACTCAGTATTTTGACTCATCAAAAAAAAATTAATCCTAAATTAACCGGAGTTATTCATTGCTTTTCTTCTACATATGAGTTTGCATCAAAATGTATTGAATTAGGTTTTTACATATCATTTTCAGGTATCTTAACTTTTAAAAATGCTGAATTAATCCGTGAAACAGCAAAGAAAATACCTCTGGATAGACTGCTAATTGAGACTGATGCACCATATTTAGCTCCGGTTCCATATAGAGGTAAGGTTAATGAACCTGCATATGTTGTAGAAACAGCTAAAAAATTAAGTGAAGTCTGTAATATATCTTTAGATGATATAGCAAAGATTACAACAAATAACTTTTTTAATTTATTCAATAAAATACCTCATGTATAGAGTAATTAAAATTGTATAATTTACTGAATTAAAAACATAAAATCTATATCAATATAATATTTGACATAATATACGTTATGCGACAGTTTGCATTATCCGTACTATCATTATTTGTGAGTTTCATTGGGTTTTCCTTATATTGGGGGTTCATATAATAATCCTCTAAATCCATACATTCCTCAGTCGGTTTTCAACGAAACATCAACCACTCCGTTTGACACTTTTTAGCGTTAATGAGGGTTGATTTTCAAAACTTTGTGGATGTCTTCTTTTTTAGAGTA
>MDTD01099369.1_pt1 | contig 35242 bp, 32 predicted proteins | sample 811221 | NCBI WGS metagenome assembly MDTD01 (sample SAMN05326646, study PRJNA326480) | marine metagenome | isolation source: seawater | place: Pacific Ocean: South West | collected 2011
TAAAAAAAATTCTAGAATATCTAGTCATACTTTTATTTGTCCAAAAGTAACTATAGGAAGTAATTGTTTTATAGGACACGGGGTAATGTTCACCAATGATAAATTTTCAAGTGGTAAGCTAAGTTTTAATGAAAAAGATTGGTTACCAACCAAAATTGGTAATAATGTTTTAATTGGATCAAATTCGACGATATTGCCTGTGACTATTTGTGATGATGTGGTTATAGGAGCCGGAAGTGTTGTAACAAAAAATATAAATGAGCCAGGAATTTATTCTGGTAATCCTGCAAAATTTAAAAAAAAAATAAATTAAATTTTGAATTTTGATTTTCTACTATCAATTAAAAATGCTTTAACAGTTTCGATTGTTAATTTGTCAAATGATTTTCCAAAGTTTTGAATTTTTTCGATAATAGCAGGTGGTATTGTTATTATGTGACATCCTAACTCTTTAGCCTGAATATAATTATATGGCTCTCTGACGCTAGCCCATAAAATTTCTACATTTTTGTATCTTCTTGCAAGTTTTATACTTTTAACAAATTCAGGTACAGGATCCTTTCCTGTATCACCCGCCCTACCAGCAAATATAGAGATTATAACTTTAGTTTTTTTATTTATTTGCCTTAAAATTTTTTTTGTTTGTTTTGCAGTATAAACTGCGGTTATATTTAATTTTATATTTTGTTGATTTAGTTCTTTAATAACTTTACCTGTAAATTGATTTTTTGAATTAACAACAGGAACCTTAACATATACATTTTTACCCCAATTATTGATTTTTGTGCCTTGTTCAATCATAGACTTGTGATCATCAGCGAATACTTCAAAAGAAATTGGTTTGTTTTTACATACTTTAAGTATTTTTTTAGAATATAAGCTGTAATCCTTTGCACCAGCCTTTCTCATTAAACTAGGATTTGTAGTGAAACCTTTGACAATTTTTTTTTTATTATATTTTTTTATTAAGCTGAAATCTGCAATATCACAGAAAATTTTAGTATTCATAAATTTTATAAATTCTTTGTAATATCTTCAGTCATTTTTTTTGCATCGGCAAACAGCATCAGTGTATTTTCTTTATAAAATAGGTCGTTGTCTATACCTGCATAACCAGGTGATAAGCTTCTCTTGACAAATAAAACTGATTTACATTTTTCAACGTCAAGGACTGGCATTCCATATATCGGACTCTGAGGGTCAGTTTTTGCAACTGGATTTGTTACATCATTTGCTCCTATCACAAAAGCGACATCCGCATTTGCAAAATCATTATTAATTTCCTCTAGTTCAAATACCTCATCATATGGGACATTTGCCTCCGCTAATAGTACATTCATATGTCCAGGCATTCTACCAGCAACAGGATGAATAGCGTATGAAACTTTAATGTCATTTTTCTTCAACGTATCTACCATTTCTCTTAGCGCATGTTGCGCTTGCGCAACAGCCATTCCATAACCAGGCACGATTATTACAGATGAAGCATTTTTCATTAAAAATGCTGCGTCATCAGCATTTCCACTTTTAACAGGTCTTTGTTCTTTATTTGATGAGCTAGAACTTTCCTCTATTGATCCAAAACCACCAAGGATAACATTAAAGAATGAACGGTTCATGCCTTTACACATAATGTAGGATAATATAGCACCGGATGATCCCACAAGTGCCCCTGTTATAATTAATGCAGTATTTTCCAAAGTAAAACCTATTCCTGCAGCTGCCCAACCTGAATAAGAATTAAGCATAGAAATTACCACAGGCATATCTGCTCCACCAATTGGAATTATTAATAAAAAACCTATTAAAAATGATACAGCTAATAGTATCCAAAATAATTCTGGTGATTGAGATGAAGATAATAGAAAAATTAAAATTATGATTGAAGCTAAAATAATAGCATTAAGCGGATGTTGTCCTTTAAAAGTAATTGGTGAACCAGACATGATTCCTTGAAGTTTTAAAAAAGCAATTACAGAACCTGAAAATGTTATAGCACCAACTGAGGCACCTATGGACATTTCAATTAAGCTTCCTAATTTAATACTTCCTGGAACTCCAAGATTAAAAGCCTCAGGATTTAAAAATGCAGATATTGCAACAAATACTGCCGCTAAACCAACTAAACTATGAAAACCAGCTACCAATTCTGGCATTGCAGTCATAGGTATTCTATAGGCTATGAACGCTCCTATAGACCCACCTATTAATATGAATAAAATTACATAAATTAAACCACTAGAAAAACTATTCGAAGATAAAAATGTTACAGTGATAGCAATAATCATTCCCAAGATACCGAATAGATTACCCTGCCTAGATGTCTCAGGGGACGACAAGCCTCTTAGAGCAAGTATAAACAATACTCCAGATATCAAATAAAAAATTGCAGATAAATTAGCAGATATCATTATTTATCCTTTTTCTTTTTTTTATACATTGCTAACATTCTTTGTGTTACAAGAAATCCGCCAAAAATATTAATTGCAGCTAAAACTATAGCCATAAAACCAAAGACACTTGAAGTAGTGAAAATATTACCAGAATTTCCAGATAAACCTGCAATTATAGCACCAACAATTATAACAGATGATATCGCGTTAGTAACTGACATTAATGGAGTATGTAATGATGGAGTTACACTCCAAACAACATAGTAACCAACAAAGATTGATAAAATAAATATACTTAATCTAAATATTAAAGGATCTATTTCCATGCTATTGTTTAACCATTGTTTTATCTATTATTTCATCTTCCAAATTAATGCTAATTTTTTTTCTTTCTTTATCGATTAAATTGTCAACAAAATTAAAAATATTTTTAGAATATAAGCTGGAAGCAGAAATTGGTAATTTATTTAGAATATTACTTTCTCCCATTATTTTGACACCATTTTTATGAATAATTTTATCTGCTTCAGTGTAAATTGTATTTCCACCTTGAATAGCTGCCAAATCATAAATAACTGATCCTGGCATCATATTTTTTATCATATTTTCCTTAATTATAATTGGTGCTTTTTTTCCTGGAATTAGAGCTGTGCATATAACTATATCAATTTTTTTTAAAGTCTCGGATAATAATTCTTCTTGCTTTTTTTTAAAATCGTCAGAAGCCTCTTTCGCATAACCACCAGATGTTTCTAGGTTTTCAGCACCTTCTACAGTAAGAAATTTTCCCCCTAAACTTTCAACCTGCTCTTTAGAAGCCATCCTTACATCAGTAGCAAATACTATTGCACCCATCCTCTTTGCTGTGGCGATAGCTTGAAGACCTGCTACACCCGCTCCAACAACCAAAACCTTTGCGGCCGGTATTGTTCCTGCTGCGGTCATCATCATCGGAATAGCTTTCTCAAAATTTGAAAATGATTCAATGACTGCTTTATATCCAGCTAAATTAGCTTGAGAGGATAATATATCCATTGACTGCGCTCTTGTAATTCTAGGTAATAATTCCAATGAAAATAGATTGATTTTTTTATTAATAAGTTCACTCAATTTTTCTTTATTTTTATACGGATCTAATACTCCAATTAAAATTTGATTTTCTTTTACAGAATTAAATTTATTTTCCGAAATTAAGCCTACCTGTAAAATTACATCTGCATTTTTTAATACTTCACTTTCGTCTTTTAAAATATTTACGCCTAATTTAGAAAATTCTATATCCTCTATTCCTAGATGGGCTCCATAATTTTCAGGTATTGTAACCTCGAAGCCTGAGGATAAATATTTTTTTGCTATATCAGGAGTTATAGCAATCCTTTTTTCTATTTCTTGGTTCTCTAAAATAGATGCAATTTTCATGTGAGAATATTATAGCAAGAATATAGCCATGAGAACTAAAACAACTATTACCGCGACAGTTCCCCACAACACAAATTTAGTAAAGTTGTTCCATGTATTTTTATGGTTTTCGTTATCCATAAAAATTATTTTTGTCTTGCTTTAAATTTTGGATTTGTTTTATTTATTACGTAAACCCTTCCTCTTCTTCTTACGAGTTTGGAATTTAAGTCTCTTTTTTTTATAGACTTTAATGAACTTTTAATTTTCATATTATTTCGCGTTCTTAATAAACGATCTTACATAATCTTTCAAATTTATTTTGCCATATTTTATAATTATTTTGTTATTCTGAGATTTTTTTGTCAATGATGACTTATATCTCTCTCCAGGCCTTGATTTTAAGTAAATTATTCTAGATTTGAACATTTTTGCAACATCAATAATAGAAAAATAACTTCTATGAGTTGCAACATAATGACAACATTTTTTCTTTTTGTAAGCTTCGTAACAAATATTTACTGTATCAAAAATATGAGTAAATCTTCTAGTTTGGCTTCCTGGCCTAACTACAGTTAACGGTTTTTTTTTTTTATACTGACTTTCAAAAATTCCAATTACTGTTGCCATTGGCCCTTTTTCAATTTGATAAGGTCCATAGACATTATAAAAATAGATTATTTCAAATTTAAAATTAAACCATTTTTTGAAATTTTCTAATAATTCCAAATTTTTTGATTTTGTAAATGCATATGGTGATAAATTTTTATCATCACCATTATTACCTAAGGTTGCTGATGTAGCAGAATAAATTAATTTTATTTTATTATCTAAACAAAATTTAAATACCTCCTTTGATCCTATGGAGTTTGAAGAATAACATTGATCAAATTTTAAAAAACTTTGATAAATTCTAGCAAATTCTCCAAAATGGAATATTACTTCAATTTTTTTTTTATACTTTACTAATTTTTTTTGAATTTCCTTAGTGTCACCATGGATATATTTTACTCTTGGGTTAATTAAATGATTTTTTTTTGTTCCACTTGAATAATTATCTAAACTAATAATTTTTTTTTTTGTTTTTTTTAAAAGTAATGATATTAAATTAGTACCAATAAAACCTGCACCCCCAGTTACAACAATTATATTTTTCATAAGGATTAGCCTGGCAACGTCCTACTCTTCCATGTCTTAAGACAAAGTACCATTGGCGCTTTAGGGCTTGACTTCCGAGTTCGGAATGGGATCGGGTATGACACCTACGCAATAGTCACCAGGCACATCTATTTAGATTTAAATAATAAATATGTAAAGAAAAAAACATATTAAATTTGCATTAATTAAAGCTATATAGAGTATAAAAGTGCTAATTTCTTAATTTCATATTCATGTTTTTAGGTATAAAAAAAATATTTACACTATTTTTTTTATATAAATTCTCAATTATTTTACCTTTTTTTAATTGATTGATTTTATTTGTTGAAAGTTGATTTAAAATATTTTTTTCAAAATCATAAAAATAACAATTATATTTTTTTTTTAGAAAATTAAATATTTTTTTAAAGTTACTTAAATTATACTCAACTAAAATCACTGGATTAAATTTTTGTATAGTTTTTTTCATCCCATATAAAACAAGATGATCGAAACCCTCAACATCAATTTTAATAAAACAAATTTTTTCTTTTAAATTAAGAGTGTCATATTTTTTTACAACAAGTTTAGTTGATCTAATTTGAAAATTATTTGATTCTTTTCCATAATTTTCAAATAATTTATTTTTTATATAAGTTTTATCAAAACTGTTATTGAAATGAAAAAATTTTTTTTTATAAAAAGCTTTGTAAAGAAATTTTGATTCATTTTTTATTGAAAGGCCAAAAGAAAATATTTTAATTTTTTTATATTTTCTTAAAATTTTTTTTAAATATAAACTGACAAGTTTTTTATCTGGCTCAAATATCAGAATTGTATTATTATTAAAACCTAATTCTCTAAAACCTATCGAAGATAAGCCTATATTTCCTCCAACATCGACAAACGCTCTTTTTTCATCATATGAAAATAAAAGATTTAAAGCATAATAATCTTTATCGTGTGGGAATAAGAATTTAAAATAGCTTAAATTATTATAAATAAAAATTTGTAATAATGGAATTTTTTCAATTTTTTTAATTATTTTGTGTTTTAAATATATAAACATTAATCAAAAAATTTATACTTCACTATTGAAAGTAATGCTGAAAAACCATCGATAGATTTTATTTTTTTTCCCTGATCATAAGTTCTACCATTGTATGAAATTGGATATTCTACTATTTTTATTTTTAAATTCGATACTTTTGTTGTTACCTCTGGACAAAAAGAAAATCTTTTTTCTATCAATTTAATTTTTTTAAATATTTTTGATTTAAACATCTTGTAACATGTATGGGCATCGGTTAAATTTTGGTTATTAATAAAATTTGAAAAAGAAGTTAAAAAAATATTAGCCCAAATTCTTATAAAATGAGTAAAATTTTTTGTATTTTGAAATTTATTTTTGTTTAAAACCCTTGATCCATAAACCACATCATGATTATTTTTTTCCATTTTTTCTAAGAGGATTTTTAAATCTGTTGGAGAGTATTCAAGATCAGCATCTTGTATAACCACATATTTGCCTTTTATAAATTTTTGTGCAGTTTTTATAGAGGCTCCTTTACCCATATTTTTATTGTGAAAAATAATTTTATCTATCTTTTTAATAAATTTTTTTAAAATATTTCTAGTTCCATCTGTTGAGCAATCATCGACAACTATAATTTGTTTTTTAAATTTAAGTCTGACTACCTTTTTTAATAATTTTTCAAATGTTTTAATTTCGTTATAAACAGGTATTATAATAGTGAGTTTTATCATTAAATTTTATGCTTATTTTCTTATATTCTTTATTAGGTTCAATTATACTAACATCATTAGGGTCCATCTTCACTAGGAATAATGAACAAAATTTTTCAGGCTATTCTACCAACTTAATTTTTGGCCTAATAATTATTTCTTTTATATCTTTATTTATAAATTTTTTTTTGCCCCTGAATAAAATATACAATACGATAATTTTAATAGTTCCATTAATAATTATTTTTAAAAATTTAAAATTTTATTCTTCATTAAATCATATAAAATTTTTGCTGATTGTTTCATCTGTAGTTTTCCTTTTAATCACAAAAAGTACTGTTTATAGACCTGATGCTTATCTATATCACTTACCCTTTATAAATATTCTTAATGAACATAAAATCATTTTTGGGTTATCAAATATTCATTTTCGTTTCGGGCATATTTCGATAATTCAATATACTTCAGCAATATTTAATAATTTTATATTTTTTAAAAATGGAATTTTACTTCCTTTAGCATTAATAGCTGCAGCTATAATTATAAATTTTAGTTACTACTTATTCAAATACTTAAAAAATAAAGAATTCAATTTTCATTTTTACTATTTGTTTTTTGTTGTAATTTTTATAACTTACAAGATGAATAGATATGGAGAATATGGAAATGACGCACCAACACATTTTCTTTTCTTTTACCTAATATCCGAAGTAATTAAAAATTATAAATTTAAAAATTCAACCTTTTCAAATTTATTATTAATTTCTGTTTTTATAATAATGAACAAAATAACGATGGCTTTTTCAATATTTTTACCTTTTTTAATATATAAAATTTCACTTCAAAATTTTTTTTCATTCAGAAATTACTTCACCTTTTTTTTTATTTTACTTTGGATTTTAAAAAACTTAATTACAACAGGATGTTTAGCTTATCCTATCTCAGGATTATGTTTTAACAATCTTTCTTGGTCTAATATTGAATTAACCAATAAAGTTTCAATTGAAAATGAAGCATGGGCTAAAGGGTGGAGTAATTCAAAAGAAAATATAAACCAAAATGAATACAGTAAAAAATTTAAGTGGATCAAAACATGGAAAGATAATCATTTTAAAAAAATATACAAAATAATGATCCCATACATAATTTTTATTTTGATTATTTATTTGTATTTACTGTTTAAATCAAAAAAAATTGAAAAAAGTGTTAGTCTTAAAAATTATGCAATAATTCTATCTATTTGTTTGATTTCTATTTTAATTTGGTTTTTTAAAGTACCAGTTTTTAGATATGGTTATTCATACTTGATATGTTTAATATCATTAATTTCATCATATTTTTTTTTAAAATTTGATATTTCAAAAAATTTAAAATTATTTAAATCAATTATGATTATGTGTTTAATAATTTTTATTGGAAAAAATTCACTAAGAATTATTGATACGAGTAGCAATAATTCGATTTGGCCTGTAACTATTTTGCAAGAAAGAGAAAAACTAAAAGAAATTAAACTTAAAGATATTACTTATTATGAAAGTATTGCAGAATGTGGTTATGGTCATTCTTTATGTACAAACTATAAAAATCTATCATTGGTTTCCAATAAAAAATTTAATTACATAATTATTAGAAATACTAATTAAAAAATTTATATTTAATTAAACAATAAACTGCGACAAAAGCATCTTTAAGCCTGATTTTTTTTCCCTCTTGATATGATCTTCCTTGATATGAAATAGGCACTTCATAAAATATTAATTTTTTATTTGATAATTTTATAGTTATTTCAGGTTCTATACCGAAAGAATTTTCTTTAAGATTTAAAGATTTAAGAGTATCAGCTTTGAATAGTTTATAACCAGTTTCCATATCTGACATATTTAAATTTGTTAAAATATTACAAAATAAAGTTAAAAGTTTATTTGCTATGTAATGCCAAAAAAAATGAAGTCTAGCGTAACTACCCCCTAAAAATCGAGTTCCATAAACAACTTGTGCATCTGTCTCTTTAAATGGAATAATTAATTTTTTATAATCTTCAGGATTATATTCTAGATCTGCATCTTGAAAAATAACAATATCACCAGTTACCATTTCAATTCCTTTTTTTATTGCACTACCTTTACCTTGGTTAGTTTCTTTAAAATAGGATTTTATTATTTTATACTTTGAAGATATTTCTATAATTTTATTCTTAGTGCCATCGCTTGAATTATCATCAACTATAATTATTTCATGTATAGTTATTTCTTGCTTTAAAACTTTCTCAACTATCTCTAAAATAGTTTTTTCCTCATTATATACAGGAATTATAACAGAAATATTCATTAATTATTATCTTTTCTATAAATATAACTCATAAAAATCAAAAAAATTATTAATATAAATCCTGCATTAAAATATCCAGCACCCCTTATTGATTGAGTTATCACAAATGGCAACAAAAATATTTTTTCGTCAACATTTATGCGAGGATTAATAAGATAAAAAAATAGGAATAAATATAATAAAATACCTAACAAACCAAATTCAACAATAATTTTATTTAGATTATTTGATCCATCATTTGAATTAATTTCAGTTAAAATATTATTTAAATTTCTATTTGTTTTTAAATCTCTATCTGACAAATAATTTTGTGCATATTGATAGTTTTGAAGACCCCATCCTAAAGGATTTTCGAAAATTGAGTGTGTAGTTAACTTCAATTTATAATAAAATACTTTTGCTGTAATATTATCAGAAGAAATATTTAATTTATTTTTTAAAAAATACCATGTAAATTTTTTGTTTAATTTTGAGTCAACGTATAAAGTTGAAGGTTCTGAAGTTTCAACTTTTTTAATATCTTCATAAAAAATTCTTTTTTTACACTCTTTATCATTTAAAAATATAGTTATTACAAATAAAATTAAAATTATGTTTGAAATTACAAAACTTTTATTTATTTTTTTATATTGAAATATTAAAATTGTAAGAGATGACAAAATTAAGCCAATTAAAAGAGTTGCGGAACTTTTAATAAAACAAAATATTATAAAAATAAAAAATATTAAATATTTAAATAAACTAGTTTTTTCAACACCAGAATAGTACAAAAAAATTAAAATAAAACTAGGTGCAATCATCCCTAAATGTGAATTTTCTTTAAATAAATACTCTTTAAAAGATAAATTAATTTTATCAAAAGTTTCGATCACCTCAGAAGGAAGTGCCTTACCTTTGTAAAAATAATCTGAGCCAACTTTATTTATAAAATCAATCGAAAAGAATATATTTTTTAACCCACCACAAAATTTTGGATTATCCGGATGATAATTAAAAATACCAACTAAAGATGAAATGATAAACAAAATAAAAAAAATATAAATCAATTTTTTTTTATTTTTGTTAATTTCTCTGTAAAAATAGGAGGATAAAAAATAAATATATCCAACAACCAATATACTAGCTAATTGCTTGTTACTAACACTAAAATCATAAATATAACTATTTAAATTTAAATGAAAAAACAAAAATAATATTAATAGTATAGAGATATATAATTTTTCCAAATTTCTATATTTAATATCTTCTATAATTTTCATAAATACGTAAGGTGAATAAAGAAATATCAACCATCGTAAATTGAAATCAAATAAAACTATAAATGAAGTGACCGATAGTAAGAGTAGAAATTCTCTAAAATTAAAAATTTTTATTTTATTTATTTGATTCATTTTTTTGCTTAAAAAATATATAGAAAGCTACTGGAAATAATGAAATCATATTAAGCCAATTATTAAAAAAATTACCAGTAGTTATTAAAGGAAACAAAGTGATTATAAAATAAATAATTAAACAAATCTGTGCATTTGAGTAGATAATTCGTTTTTCAAACAATTTTAAATAATTAAATTTTAAATACTTAAAAATAAAATAAACAAAACCATATAAAATAATTAAGGCACTAAATATTCCAGTTTCTGATAAAAGTTGAAGTAAATAATTATGTGGATGTGTAGTACATGCATTTTTAAAAATCTTTTTTTTGTCAAAAATAATTGTCGTTGGATCTAAATGAAATAAATTCCTTCCCTTTGATATTTCAGCCCCAGAACTTAAATCGGTAGAAATTATTTTACCTAATTTATTACTGTAATATTTTCTTATTTCTTTTTTAAATCCAAAATATTTCTCATATTCATAAGTTAGAATTAAATCACCTTCTTTAACAAAATCACCAACCGTAAAAAATATATCTTTTACTTTGACTTTTCCCGTATCTCTGTGCACATTAAAAGTAATTATATTCTTTTCATGCTCATTACCAGCTTCTTTAAAATATGTTAGAAATTTTGGGTCACTACAAAAATACCTATAAGTTTTAGGTCCGTGACCAAAAAATTTCTTATCTAAGTAAGCTTTGTAAGCAGTGTTATAAATTGGACCATAATACACCAAACTATTAAATAAATTCTCAAAATCAAAGTTTTTAAAATTTATAAATATAGTTTTAAATTGAACTTGATTTAATGTTTGAAAAATATATCTATCATAAAAATTTTTATTAAAACTAAAAGAAAAAGTTAAAAAAAGTGTCAAAAAAATAATTATGGTTTTTTTAAATCTAAAACTAATTGATAGTAAAAATAATATTATATATAAAATAAGTAAATAAAATGGAGCTCTATCCCCAGTTGCAATAATTAAATAAAAACCGAATAAAATTAATATTGAATAAAAAATTTTTTCTTTCTTCTTAAGAGTTTTGAAATTAAAAAAAATAAGACTTAAAAATAATATTAAGAATTTTAATAAATAACTTCCTAAAATTAATTGATTCTCAAAAAAACCTGAAATTCTATCTAGTCTGTAACTTTCAAAACCAAGTGAATTTACACCAAAAAAATATTGTATATAACCATCTGTTATTACTATGAATAAAATTAATGATAGACCCTTCAAAAAAATTTCAACTAAATTTTTATACTTTTGTAAAAAATAAAAAATAGAAAATATAAATATTATATATCTTAAACTCGCTAAAGATTTGAGTATCGTTATTTCTTTATATGAAGATAACAGTGAGCTTAAATTTATTACAATAAAAAATAATAATAAGAAATATAGTATAGGTTTATTAAATATTTTATAATCTCTTTTTTCATAAACTTGAAATAAAAAAATTACTACAATTAAATTCATTACTATTTCAGCTATCAAAGGTCCAATAACCAATGAGAGAGGAAAAAAAATTAATAAAAATTTAATTATGTTTTCAGTTTTAAAAAAGTTCATTTTTTATCCAAAATCTGAAACGCTCTGTTTATAAATTTAAAAAATAAAAATTTCAATAACTTGAAAATATTACGATCAATTTTTAAAAATTTTATTATTGAATAATTTTGTTTTAAAATATTTCGAAAACTATTATTTGATACTCCTCCATATCTCATTTTTATTAAAATTTTATCAATATAAATATTTTTAATATTGTATATTTCTAAAAATCTATGCATTAATTCAATATCTGCAGAATTTCCTATCTCGGGTTTATATAGTCCAAATTTAGTGAAAACTTTTCTTTTAACAAAAAAACTTGGATGTGGAGGTGACCAACCTTTTAAAAATGAATGATTATAAAATTTACCTGGTCTCCAAAATCTAATTGTTTTGTTGAGATCATTTCTTCTAACATAGGTCAAATTTCCATAAACAATTTCAACTTTATTTTTGTAAAATGCGTCAACCACCTCAAGTAAAACATTTCCATCAAAAAAAATATCATCACTATGCAATACAGAAATAATGTCTCCTTTTGCATGAAATATTCCTTTATTTATGGCATCATAAATTCCACTATCTTTTTCACTTAAGATCTCAATATCCTTAAAATCAAATTTTTTAATCAAATCTATTGTTTGATCCGACGATAAATTATCAATAATTTTAATTTCAAATTCTTGAAATTTTTGTATTTTAATTGATTTGAGGCAGTCAGAAATTGTACTTTGACTGTTATTGCAAGGTATGATTATAGAAACTAACATTGATAATTAATCAGCTGATATTATCAGATATCCAAATTTTTTATCAAATTTATATTGTTTTTTAACTGTATTAACACAAATATTTTTAAAATCAGCACATTGCCAATTGTTTGATTTAAAAATTTCATAACCATTTACCTCTTTAACTTTATATATCTGGCTATAATCAAAATTTTTTTTACTGAAATTAAATATATCATCTGAATTAAAATAATTTGTACCTTTTAAAAAAATTCCGCCTAAAAAAAATAATAGTGTTAAATTAATTAAATTATTGAATTTTAAAAAATATTTTTTAAAATTAAATTTTCTTAATAACAAATAAAAAAGAAAAGCAGGTAAAGATATAATTGGGCCCCAACCGTACCTAATCTCTGGAGCCAGAAACCAAAAAGATAAAACTGCAAAAAATACTAAGATTATTATGTAATCAAAAAGTTGAAATTTTTTCTTAGTTAAATTCAATAAATTTAAAAATATAGATAAAAAAATTATGAATATTACTAATATGGAAGATATCTGCAAAAGTGCATCTTTAAAAAAATAATATTTGAACCATGGATAAACCCATTCATATGAATTTAAAGTAAAATCATAATTGTCATGTTTGCCCGAAGCATAACCTCTGGTCCAAGATAGAACCTCATTTTTATGCTTTACAACATCTGCTAAATTAACACTCCAACTTGTATTCAGACAAGTTTCTTTTATCGGAAATATTAGGCAACCACTTAAAATAAAATTTCTTAAAAACCAGAAAAAAGTACAAACAGAAATAAAAATTAAATTTAATTTATAATTAATTTTTTTTAAATTTAATAAATAAAATAACGCAATAAAAATTAAAAAAATATTAGTTAATCTAGATGTAATTGAAAGAAAAATTAAAATAAAAATTAATTGTAAATAATTTTTTTTATTTTTCTCTTCTTCAAAATTAAATACTAAATACAAACAACAAATGAAAAAAACTAAAGCTGCAATATCTATTTCGGGATTACCTAAGTGATTAAAAATAATTCCATTTTGAAATGGATGTAAAAAGTTATAAAATAATAATGTTACGCTCGATAATAAAAGAAAATAATACGAATTATTTTTTTTTTTTTCAAAATTAAATAATTCATTTATCATTATCCCTAATAGAATTGGGGTTAAATAATATTTAGACTCAAATGAGTAGAAATTTATATTTAGTAAGGAAATTAAACTATGCCAGCTAGAGTTCATAGCAAATCTTATTTCCAAATTTGCTAATCCGAAAATAATTTTTTCATACTCTAACCATTTTAAAATCTGCAAATGATACATTGGTGAATCTACGTTATTACCATTGGTGTACGCTAAAAAAGTAAATACAAAAATTATTAAACTGAGAATAAAAAAATTAATTTCAATTTTTTTTTTTAATAAACAAATGATAAATAAAATTAAACCTATAAAATAAACTGGCCATACAAATATTGATAACCTAGAAACAAAACTTAAAGATATAGACAAAAAATAAATAAAAAATAAACCAAAGAAAAAATCGATATTTTTTACTAAATCTCTGTCATATAAAATAAATTTTTTGTAAGCGTAAGAGTAGCCGTAGATTGAAATCAAGATAGTGAAATTAAAAAAAAATCCTATCAACATTTTAAAAATCTTCTTTTAAATAAAAACCATAGGTTTTTTTAAGAGATTTTAAAATATTAGATTTATATTTCCATCCATATTTTTTTGCCAAAGATACATCTAATAACTTTCTAGGTGTTCCTGATAAATTTTTTTTTACATAATGAATTTTTGGATTGTGACCAATTATCTTAAAAAGCATCTTTGCATATTCAAGTATAGTTTTATCCTTACCTGTTCCAATATTAATCAGTGAATGATTAGTTTTTTTTGTTAAAAAAAATAAAATTGCATCAGCTAAATCATCAACATATAAGAGCTCTCTTTTTGCCTTACCATTTCCCCAAAGATTAATTTTGTTTTTATTATTAATTTTAGAGAGATGAATTTTTTTTATTAGTGCCGGTATGAAGTGACTTTTCTCTAAATTATAATTGTCATTTTTTCCAAAAGTATTTGTAGGCATCAAACATTTATAATTTAATTTGTATTGATAATTGTATGCTTCACAAAGTTTAATTCCTGCAATTTTTGCAATAGCATAAGGCTCATTTGTTTTTTCTAAAAAACCATTTAACAAGAAACTTTCTTTAATTGGTTGATAACAGTCTCTTGGGTAAACACAGCTTGAACCTAAAAAAATTAAGTTTTTAACACCATTCTTATAAGAACTATTAATGACATTGTTTTGGATTGAGATATTATCATAAATAAACTCTGCTTTATTTTCGTTATTAAATTTAATTCCTCCCACCTTTGCAGCACACAAAATAACTGCTACTGGTTTTTTTTTCACAATGAAACTTTCTACTTTAGATTGATTTCTTAAATCTAAATTTTTTTTATCAACTGTAATTAAATTTAAATATTTTCTTTCTTTTAATAATCTTAATACAGCAGATCCTACAAGTCCTTTGTGTCCGGCAACAAAAATTGGATCATTTTTTTTTAAATACATTAGTCAGTATTTTTATTTAGATAAATTTTTTAAATCTTCTGTAACCATTTCATCAATTAATTGGCTTAAATTAATTTTTGGTTTCCACCGTAAAATTTTTTTTGCCTTTGATGGGTTTCCTAAAAGAAGATTTACCTCTGTAGGCCTAAAATATTTTTTATTACACTCAATTATTTTTTTTCCATTATAAAAACCTTTTGTAGCTATACCTTTGCCTCTCCAAATAATTTTCATCTTTAATCTCTTTGCAACCATGTCTACAAATTTTTTAACTGTGTAAGTTTTGCCAGTTGCAATAACAAAATCGTCAGGTTTTTTTTGTTGTAACATAAGCCATTGTGCTTCTACGTAGTCTCTTGCATGACCCCAATCTCTTTTTGCTTCTAAATTTCCTAGTACTAATTTTTTTTGAATACCTAATTTAATTTTCGTCAATGCAAGAGTTATTTTTTTTGTAACAAATGTTTCGCCTCTTCTTGGACTCTCATGATTAAACAATATGCCATTTGAAACAAATACACTATATGCATCCCGATAATTTTTGCCCATTAAGTGAGCAAAAACTTTTGATACAGCATAGGGACTTCTTGGATTAAAAGGTGTTCTCTCTGTTTGAGGTGTTTCAAGAACATCTCCATACATTTCTGAGGTTCCAGCTTGATAAAATTTAACCTTTTTTTCTAATCTTAATGATCTTATACTATCTAAAATTCTCAGTGTACCTAAAGCATCGACATTAGCTGTATATTCAGGAATTTGAAATGAAACAGCCACATGAGATTGAGCAGATAAATTGTATATCTCCGTAGGTTTTACATTAAAAATTATATCTTTTACTGACAACCCATCAGTTATATCTCCATAATGTAAATGAAGTCTTTTATTTTTTTTAAAATAATCCTCATACAAATGATCAATTCTTTTGGTATTTATTGATGAAGATCTTCTAACAACACCATGAACTTCATATTTTTTTTTTAATAAAAACTCAGTCAAATACGAACCATCTTGACCAGTGATACCAAAGATTAAAGCTATTTTTTTCATTAATATTTTTTATTAAAGATATCCACTAATTTATTCAATAAATAAATCATCAAAATAGACAAAAATATTGCCGAAAACAGAAGATAAGTTTGATGTGGAAGATAACCAAAATGAACAAATCTAAAGGCAACTATTTGTCCAATTAATGATGAAAAAACTAGATTTTTATTTGTCATTTTAAATGAAAAATACTCAATTAACGATGCAATTAAACTTAACACAAATACAGATAAAAAAACTATAAATTTATTACCCGTATAATATGAAAAACCTATAATTCCGGTAAGAGTATTTCCTTTAGAGTTAGTATTAATTTTTTCATAGATATCATTTTTTAAATTGAAATTTTTTTCGTAAAAGGATGGCTCAAATCTATTAAATTTTTCTTTAAAAGCTTCTTTAAGAAATTCATAACCTAAAATATTTTTTTTTGCATTTATAGCCATAACAGCATCTATTCCTACCCACCTATTAATAGCAAGATAAACCAGCTCAGAATTTTGTTTTGAAATATTTATATTTTTTGTTGCATTAATTGCTTTTTCAGTCTTATTTTTATTACTTTGATTGATTTCTAAGCCAGATTTTCCAATATAGAAAAAATTTGTTCTAATATGATTTACTGATATCACAGAAATATAAAATAAAACCAAAATGAATAGAAAAAAAATTAAAAATTTTTTTATTCCAAAATTCAAATTTATTTTTTTTGAAAATTTATAAACTCCATAATAAATAGCTCCTGAGTTAAATATCATCCCTCTACTTATCATAGATATTGAGCTTAAAAAAATTTCAAAAATTGAGATGAAATATGTCAGATAACTAATTTTTTTTATTTTTATTTCATTATAAATTAACCAAGATGACAAACTAGTTAAACCTAATAATAGAAACCATTTTAAAAAATTAGAAAATATTACATGACCATCAAAGCTTGATACTATCCCTTTTTGATAAATGCCAAAAAAAATATTAAATGAGAAGATTGTAATTGCTAATAATAAAAATATTAACCATAATTGTTTTCTAAATTTTTCATATATTTTATTTTTTTTTTTCAAAAAATATCTTTTGAGGATAGGAAATAAAGTATTGTCTAAAATATCCAGAAAATATAAAACCTAAAATTCCATAAGATGAAATAATTAATACTTCGTCAAAACTACTTGATGTATGGTCAAATAAACCTACACCTTCGCTGAATTGACCAATAGTAAAAGGTGTAATACTTAGAGTAACACTTAATTTAAACCAAAATCCTAAAAAAATTAATATTCCAAAAAAAACTTCAAAAAAAAAACTTTTTTTCCTAAATATAAAAAAAATAGAAAAAGATTTATTAAAGTAAAAAATACATAAAGAAATTTATTTCCTATATATGCATCATAACCAAAATAAAAAAGTATAAAAAAAAGTAAAATAAAAAAGTATTTAAGAACTAAAAAAATATTTCTGTTATTTTTAAATAAATAAGACATAAATATATTTATATTACTCTATAAATTTAATCATACTGTAAAATATAAATGAAACTAAAGATGCTAATAAGTATGAAAATGATACAAAAATATTTCCACCAAAAAAATTCATTACAGGTAATATAAAAATAATCGATAGACCGCTTATGATATCAGTATAAAAAATATTATTTAATCTCATTTTTTTTTCAAATATCATTTTTTGTCTTTTATATAACGCTGCCACCATTATAAAAGATCCAATTAACGAGAGTGAAATGGTCAACCCAAAATAATCTGACTCTTTCAATGTTTCATGTAAACTAATTTTATTTAGATAAAATAATGAAGAAAGTAGCACTGAAACTAAAATTATTCCAAAAAAATACTTTAATATATTATTAATTCGCATTTTATTTTTAACATAAGTAGGACCAATTATGTTATTGAAAAAGGTTCCTGGAAAAGAACCTACAGAGAAACATGCATATAAGATACCTGCCAAAGATTTTTCAAATGAATTAAAAACAATAATTCTCCAAATAAATCCACTTATAGTAAGAGAAAATGAGGAAAAGTATGATAAATCAAATTTAAATATATTTGATAATTTCCATATTTGATAATTTCGAAAGTCAAAAGAAATTAGATCATTAAAAATATTAGCAATAATAAATAAACTTAACAAAGAATTTAAATATGAGATGGAATCGGGTTTTTCATTAAAAATAAAATACGAAACAAGAAAAAGATATACAGTGTAAGAGAAAAAAATTTTATAAAAATAAGATAGTTTATTTTCTAATTCTTTTTTCGATAATAGTATTTCATTAATCCATTGAGCTAGAATTAAAATAGATGTAGAGACAATCAGAAATAAATTAATTTCAAAATAATTTTGTAAATTATTTTTAAAAAAATTAATAATAATAAATACAAGTGCTAAAGATGTAAAAATTCTAAAAAAAGTCGATTTTAAAATTATTTCTTTACTATTGTCTGTTTCTGATAAAATTAATATTCTTCTGTTTCCTGATAATATTTGTGTAATAGTTATCCAAAAACTTGCTATTATACCTAAATCAGCTGCATAAGAATAATTTTTAGATAAAGCTAACAAAACAACTAAAAATGAGGTCACAAAAAAATTAAAAATGTATCCAGAAGATAAGATTAAGTATTCAAATAAACTTTTTTCTGTATTAACTGACTGAGATTTACCATATAAATCAGCAAAAGTTTCAATAAAAACTCTTTTACTTTTTTCTTGAATATTTAAAAAATTTTCGAAAATTTTTTTTTGAATATGTTGTCTTTTATCTTTTGAAATTTGCGATATTTCTTTAAATTTTTGGGAGATAGATTCTTTATTTTCACTTACCGGAAATGTTGACTCTTTATAATCTCCGGTATCAAGACCTATAGGATAAATTGTAGGCAGACCTAATGCACTTGACTCAATTAAAGATAAACTTAAAACTTCTGATTTTGACAATAAAATATTGCACCATGATTTCTTCATAATAATTTGTTTTTCTTTTCCGAAAATTGGGTCTTTGATTGTAATTTGACTATATTTTTTAATTAATTCTTGAATTTCTAAAAAGTATTTTTCATCATCTTTAATACCAAATATATCCAATCTCCATCCATCATTATATAATTTAGATTCTATAAAAGAATTAACAATTAAACTTATATTTTTAATTGGATGCATTCTTCCAAAGTAAACAAAGGTTTTTTCAAATGATCTATTAAAATTTTCATACAGTTGAAATGGTAGTGGGTTTGGTACTAAAGTAATTTCAGTTTTTGAAATATAATTCTCTATTTCATTAGTTTCTTGATCAGTTATTGTTATAAATTTAATTTTTTCTACCTGAAAAAACTTAACAAAAAATAAACAAATTTTTTTAAGTAATTTTTTAAAAATTCCTCCTGTGTTGATAGCTTCATTAAGTAACATTCCATGTGGATGCAACGCAAATCTTATTCTAAATATACAACAATATAAAATGGATATAATTTGAATTGGTGCCCAAATTCCATGGATATGAATGAAATCAAATTTTTTTAATAATTTTGGTAAATTAAAGAAAAGAAAATTTAATTTGATAATTTTTTTTTTTTCAAAATTTTTTAAATCATTTATTTTAATAAAATCCTCCTCAACATTTGAAATTAATAGTTGAGAATTAATATTTGGATAAACATTTTCTAATGTATTTATAAAAAAAATAATTAATGAACTGATACTAAAATTTTTTTTACTTATTTCATTTGTCACATGTAAAACGTTCATGATATTTATTTTTTACTATATTTAAAAACCAATGACATATACAAAAATATTTGTAAAAAAATCATTTCCAAATATGTATCAAAAATTTGGGAGATAAATACTGGTATGAAAATACAGCTCATCAAAATAAATAATGTTTTTTTTTCACCTAAATTATCTAACATATAATGATGTAGATGCTGCCTGTCAGGACTGAATGGATGTCTTTTTTTTAAAATACGGAAAAAAAATAATCGCATTAAGTCTAAACCTGGTATGAACATCACAAGAACAATTTCATCTGCTAAGAGTATGATTCCATTATTATAAAATTTAATACAAATATATCCTAAAATTAGTGCAATTAAATAAGTTCCACTATCACCCATAAAACATTTGTTTTTATTATTTTGTAATAAAAACAATGAGTTAAAAATCAACAAGACACTAAATAAATAAATATTTAAGCCCTTATAAAATAAGAAAATTATAAAAATAAAAAAATAAGTACCTGATTGAAGATTAAACCCGTCAAACATGTTTATTGCGTTTATAAATAGTAAAAAACAAAGTAATGTCCAAAAAAATGAAAAGTTTCCAATACTAAAATTAAAACTCAAATAAGAAATTCGTATATCTTTTATTAAAATTGAATTGTCGAAAAAAATTATAAAAGAAAATATGAAAATTAATATTATTAACTTAATATTTGCTGATAATTGAAATTTATCATCAAAAAAACCTAATATAAAAATTAAAGAGGAACAAAAAAAGAAGATGTTTAATTCATATAAATTTGTAAAAATATATAGGGAATTAAAATTTTGTTCGATAATTGTAAAAATATAGTAAATAGATAAATTAATAAAAAGAAAAACTCCACCTGTAAGAGGAATTGGTTCCCTATGAAGTTTTCTTTTTCCATCTGGCAAATCTAATATTCCTAAATAATTTGCAATTTTAAAATTTAAATGAAATAATATGAGATTTAGTGACAAAACTACAAAAAAATTTAATAGAATTTCAGGAATTATTTTTAACATATAAAAGCTGTAACACGTTGATAATATATAATTCCATATATTATAAAATTAATTGATTATGAAGAAAAATAGAATTTGCACTGAGATTAAAGAACTTTAGGCAAAATATATGAAAAATTGACTGAAAAGTTTATAATGATAATAATTCATTTAATAAAATGAAAAATAAACTTAAACTTTTAAAAAATATTTACCTTACAAAAGATAGACCTGTCAGCTTAATTATATTTTTAACAGAAAGATGTAATGCAAGGTGTTCTTTTTGTTTTATTGATTTTCAAAATAAGCACTCACAAAATAAAGCTAATGAGATAAGTGTTGCTAACTACAACACTATGGCAAAAAGTTTAAAAAAATCATTACATCATTTGAATTTTACCGGCGGTGAGCCATTCTTAAGAAGTGATTTTGATGAAATAATATCAAATTTTATAGATAACTGTAATTTATCATCAATAGTGATTAGCACGAATGGAAGTTATCCCAAAAGAATCAGAAAATTTTTAGATGAAATTTGTAAAAAGTATGTAGATACGAAGTTTGTCTTTCAATTCTCAATAGATTCATTCCCAGAAGAACATAATAAAATAAGAAAAATTCCAGGACTTTTTGATAAAACGATGGTTTCATATGAAATAGTTAAGAATAGTTATTCAAACTGTATAGCAACATGCAATCTTACTATTTCTGAGGATAACTGCGAAAATATAGAGTCAATTTATGATTTCTTAACTATAGAAAAAAAAATTCATACAATTAATCCAATTGTTGTAAGAAATGAGGGTGTTTATGATGTACCTGACGAAAAAAAAATCTCATTATTAAATGCATATAAAAAAATTACAAAAAAAAATCTAGAAAATGTTAAAAATGGTTCACTAAGAGGTTTTTCAAATTTTGATTTGGAAGGTATGGTAATTAATGCAAAAAATCACCTACAATATGAGATGATTTCAGAAAGTTATTTAAAACCTAAATATTACACTCCTTGCGTTGCTGGATCTATATTTGGAGTTGTGAAATCAAATGGAGACGTTTTTCCCTGTGAAATTTTAGAGGAAAAGAAACTTGGTAATTTAAATGAATATGACTATGACTTTATGAAATTATGGAATAATACAAATTCAAAAGATACAAGAGAGTGGATAAAAAAATCAAAATGCAATTGTCATTGGGAGTGTATTTTCACTTACAATTTAATTTCAAGCCCAAAATATTTATCCAAGATAGCAACTAAATTATTTTGAATAATATAACGTCTACAACAATAATAATACCTACTTTAAAAAATTCCTTAATTTTAAAAAATACCATTAATCATTGTTTAAATCTTAAAACTTCTCCAGATATATTTGTTGTTACAGATGATAAAAATAATTTATTTTTTGATGACGACAAAAGAGTAAATTATTTAATTGTTCAGTCAGGACTAACGATGAGTAAAAAAAGAAATTTAGCTGCAAAAAATATAAAAACAGAATATTTGGCATTTTTTGATAGTGACTCTTTTCCTGTTTCACCAGATTGGATTGAGCAAGCAATTAATAAAATAAATCAAGATGAAAATATATATTGTGTGGGCGGGCCAGATACATCTCCACCCAATCAAAATGAAAGTCAAAAATATGTAGGATTACTTAAAAAATCTTATCTTATTTCCGGCTTTAGAAATCATAGAAAAAACATTATGCCAGAAATGTATGTAAATGAACTTTCATCTTCAAATTTATTCATGAAAAGAAAAAATTATTTTGAATTAGATGGCATGGATGAAAATCTTTACACTGGAGAAGATACTGACTTATTTAATAGAATAATTGCGAAGGGGAAAAAGCTGTTATATTCCCCAAATGTTCATGCTTATCATTATGATAGAACATTTAAAAGTTTTCTTATTGAGAGAATTGATAGAGGAATGCAATCAACGGTAGCTATAAAATCTTATTTCAAAAATATATTACATAAAAATAATATCCAGAAAGGCAGCGCTTATACAAGGAAAACTTTCAGATTTGAATTTTTAGTAAATCCCTTTTTTTTTCCTTACCTTATTTTTGTCATTTTAAATTTAATTATAAAATTTACTTCAAATATGGTTTTATTACCTATTGTTTTAATGCTAGCTTTTTCTCTTTTAGAGTCAATTAGACTGTGTAAATTTAATATTATGTGTTTCATATTTTTTTTAAAACTCATTTTGAGTGTAGTAGTGTGTAGTATGGCAAGTTTTTTATTATTTTTTAATATTTCAATTAATCTTAAAAAATATTATAGAAATTTTAGTGATACCCATCATTAGTAAGATTTAATAATTAATGATAAAAATCTTTACTATAAAATAGTTATGTTGTAGTGATCGCTATGGATGATAATATTGTTTTAAAAAAATTAAGAAAAAATATTCTAAATTCGATTCAAAATTCTGACTCAGGTCATTTAGGGCCATCATTCTCCTGTCTAGAAATTCTTTATGCTATTATGAAAAATAATATTAATTTTAATAAGAGATTAAGAAGTCGAATAATATTGTCAAAAGGTCATGCTGCACCGGCTTTATATAGTATATATGACCATTTAGGTTTGTTAAAAAAAAATGAGCTCAATACATTAAGAAAATTTAAAAGCAGATTGCAAGGGCATCCTGATAAAAAAAAATTAAATATACTTGATTTTGGAACTGGAGCATTAGGTCAAGGTTTATCAGTAGCAATTGGGTATTCTTTGGCTTTTAAACTTAAAAAAAGTAGAAATAAAATTTACTGTTTATTAGGAGATGGCGAATTACAAGAGGGTCAAATTTGGGAAGCTGCGATGTATATTGGCTCAAAAAAAATTAATAATATACTTACATTTATTGATGGTAATAAATTTCAAAACGAAAAATTAATTTCAGAGACCCTAAAAGAAACAAATTTAAAAAAAAAATGGGAGTCCTTTGGTTTTAAGTTCATAAAAATTAATGGTCATTCTATCGATCAATTAAATAAAGTAATCGATGATTTTAAAAAAAAAAAATATACTAAGCCTATAGTTGCTTACTGTGATACCATTAAAGGTAAGGGTGTGAGTTTTATGGAAGGTAAAAATAAATACCATTCAGTAAAAAAACTACCTTCAACAGAATATGATCAGGCTATGAGGGAATTAGATGATTAAAAAAATTGCATTAAGAGATGCTTTTGGTAAAGCTTTATCAAACAAAGCTGTAAAAAATAAAAAATTAATTGCTATTAGTGTTGATTTAAAAGGTGCATGTAAATTAGATTATTTTTTTAATAACTTTCCCAGTAGATCTTTTGAAATTGGAATTGCAGAAGCTAATTCGATAGGAATTGCAACAGGGCTTTCATTTGAAGGTTATAGACCATTTATTGCCAGCTTTGGATCATTCATAACAGGTAAACATAGCGAAATAAGGAATACTATTTCTTATAATAACGCATCCGTAGTTATTGTTGGAACGCATTGTGGTTTAATCGGATCTGATGGGGCAACACAATCAGCTCTTCAAGATATAGCGATAATGACATCAATGCCTTTTTTTGAAGTCTTTCAGCCATGCTCCCCTCTTGATACAAAAGAAATTATAAATTACGCAACAAAGTCAAAAAAACCAACATACATTAGAGTTCCAAGAAATGAAATTGAAGAAATATTTGGAAAAAATCATAAATTCAAGATCGGAGTACCAAATGAGATAATTAAAGGTAGTAATACACTAATAATTTCATCTGGAGCAATGGTTTCAAATTGTTTTAAAGCAATTAAGAAACTTAATGATAATAAAATAGGCTTGGTTAACATTTCTTCTATAAAACCGCTAGATCATAAAAAAGTTATAAACATTATTAATAGATATAAAAAAATAATAGTTGTTGAGGACCACTATAAAGTTGGTGGAATAGGAAGTATTATCTCTGAAATTTTAAGTTTACATAATATGAAAAAAAAATTTAAAATTCATGCTCTCAATAATGGTTTTATAGATAGTGATACACCAATAAATTTAGAGAAATACTATAAAATGGATATTAACAGTTTAAAGAAATTAATATTTTCATTTTAAAGTTTAATATTTTTTATAATAAAGTCGGGTCTTATTTTTGTAATCTTTAAAATTTTTTTAAAAGAAAGTTTTTTATATTTTTTTTTTTCGCTCTTAATAAATCCTTCATAAGCTAATGCACTTTTGATCCCTACTCTTTTAGCTCCTAATATATCTGTTAACAAACTATCTCCAATCATAATTATTTTATTTTTAGGTATATTATGTTTTCTCAAAGCAAAATTAAAAATTTTTCTATAAGGTTTACCTAAATAATGAACAGTACCCTTGTGACTTTCATAAAACTTGGCTAAAACACCCACTTGATTAACAAAATTTTTAACTTTACCATCGTATACATATTGATCTGGATTAGTACAGATCATCTCAATTTTTCTTTTTAATAATTTTTTTAAAGTATTTTCAATAGATGAAATTTTTACAGATGGTTTAATTGATGTAGCCAGAATGAATTTTGCATTCTTATAATTTACAGCTTTCAAATTTAAATTTTTTATAACCTTTGATCTATTTCCATTTGAAATAAGAAAACATTTTTTTTTTTTTTAAAAGTTTCTGAATTTTTTTAAATTTTTTATTTTTAGACTTACCTAAATATTCTAAAAATTCACCACTCGTTACAATATCATTAAAATAGTTATATTTAATTTTTAATTTATGTAGAGTTTGTGAAATAGCTTCGGTTTTATTTTGAGAGGTGTTTGATAAAATAATTACTTTTTTATTTTTTAATTTTAAAAAAGTTTTATTTATATATGGAAATTTTTTTTTACCATCATGTATTACTCCCCACTGATCAATTAAAAAACAGTCAAATTTTTTTATTAAAGATTTAAATTTTATTTTTTTCACTTAAATTTTTTTTCCCAAAACAAATAATCTCCTAAATGCTCGGGTAAACTCCATGATATAAGTTGTTCTACCTTGAAGTTCATTATTTTTTTTTTATCTTTTAATAATTTTGTCATAGCAGTAGCAATATAATACTCACCATTAACTGTGATCTTGTTTTTGATAGAATAAGTTATACAATCCAATAAGTGTTTTCCAGATTTGAAGTAAAAAATTCCTGTGACAGCACTATCTTGATCCGGATTATTACTAATCGTTTTTTTTTCTGATATTAAATTAACAATAGAATTCTTCGACCTAACATACGCATGTGAATTAGGACTTTCGCTTGCAAAAGGATATCCTGACCAAGAAAAAATAATTCCCTCAGGAGAATATTTTTTTATCATAGAGTATAATTTTTTATAATTTATCACGCATTTAATGTCACATGAGCTAACTAATACAGGTTTATTTAATTGAACCAAATGTTTAGCTTTATTAATCGTGATTGCCATTCCCTTAGTTTTATTTTTAATTAAATAAAATTTTGACTTAGAATTAGAGCTTTTAAATTTTTTATTTAATTTAAATTTTTTAAAAGTTTTATCTCTAAAAATAAATAAATTGTTACTTGGGTTGGGTAAGCTCTCAATACTCCTCTCAAACATTTTTTTTCTTGAAATTGGAATTAATGGTTTTGGAACACTATATCCTAATTTTTTATGCCGACTGCCTTCACCTGCAGAAGGTATTATATTTTGAATGTCTAATTTTTTTAATTGATCTTTAGAAGATTTATTCTTTAAAAAATATTTTTTCCAAAACTTATATTCCTCAATTTTATTATCATTATCGAAACACATAAAATTATCTACATATTCTGATGTAATATTTTTTTTTTGAATTAACTTAATAAATATATCAATTACATGTAATGATCTTTTATTTAAATCCTTGATTTTCATTGCGGCATCAAGAAAATCACTCCATTTTTTTAAGTAGTATAAACCGGCACTAGTTTTTTCTTTAATGTTAAGAAGTTTTTTTTTTTTAAAAATTTTTTTTATATAGTTATTTTTTTCAATAAACACATCTTTTGGATTAAAATTTCTTTTAAGTTCGTTTTGTTTAATTGAGTATATAGAGCCATCCACATTTTTATTTATTTTTCTATGATTAAAATCAAAAGTAGAATCGTAATTAAGTATCAAAACTTTTTCGTTTTTTTTAATCTTATTTTTCAGCTTTAGTATAGACTTAATCTGATTATTTGAATTTTTTAAAAAAATTAAATTTAGCTTCTTATTCTTCTTAAAACTGATTAAATTATTTTGGTATCTTTCTTTATTACAAATAATATAAATTTTTGAACAAAAACTAAAATTTCTAATTATATTGTCTAATAAACTAATATTTTTTTTTTTATAATTTATGAATTTGTCTGATAAAAGTTTTATTCTTTCATTACCCATTAATGATATAATTAAATTCATTTATAAATATTTTAAATTATGAGGAAAAAAGTTATTTGCATTATTGATTTTGGTCAAAGTCATTTAAAATTCTTGTTACTAACAGAAACTTTTATAGTTGCAAGAATAATGATCTTTAAGAATAACTTTAGAATAAGTAAGAAAAATGGATTATTTTATAATGGAGATAAAATTATAAATAAAATAGAAAAAACTATCAAAAGTATCTCTTTAAAATACCAAATTAAATCTTTAAGTTTTGTGGCTCATGGATCTGCTTGTTTTTACAAAGAAAAAGATAAAATAATAAAAAGTGGTTATCATTTTTCGTCTAAGAATATTAATCATAAATTAGAGAAAAAGTTCAAATCAGAGTTAAAAAAAACTCCATTTACATTTACAAAAAAATACAAAAATTTTCATAATCTAGGTAAAAACTTTTATTATTTAAAAAATAATTTAAATGAATTTCAATTTTTTACTCTAACATCATTTCTAACAAATTACTTTACTGGTCAAAATATTTCTGATCCTTCTTATATTTCTTGTCATTCCTATCTTTGGAACTTTAAGTTAAACAATTATTCAAAATTAACTAAATGTAAAAAAAAAATATACCTACCTAAAATAAAAAAAGGTGGTGAGCTAATCGAGTCAAAAATAAAATATAATTTTCATTTAAAAAATTTAAAAATTTTTAATGGATGTCATGATTCATCGGCTGCATTTTTTTTTCATAAGGTTTTTTTTTCAAATAAAAATACTATATTTCTAAGTACTGGTACCTCTTTTGTAATAGGGGCTTATGTAAAAGATTTAAAAAACTTAAAAAAAAAAAATCAGTTTAATCTCCTTCGATCACCAAATCAAAAAGGGTTTTTTTACTCACAAAGTTTTGAAAGTAAAAAATTTATTAAAAATTTAAAAACTAAAAAAATAAATAGTTTTATAAAAATATTTATAAAAATAAATAAACTAAATAAAATACAGAATACTACACTAGTGATAGATGGTCCTCTGGCAAAAGATAAAGTAAATTTAAAGTTAATCAAAAATATATTTAAGTTTAAAGAAATTTATTGCATTAAAAACCAAAATGCTCCATCCTTTGGAATGTTAAGACTAATACAAAAAAAAAATAATTTTAAAAAAGAAAAGTTTTATAAAAAAATCATATGATAAAAATTTCTCATAGGGTAAACACAATTAAACAATTAAAAGCAACTCCTATAGAATTTGGAATAGAAATTGATATTAGAGATAACAATAAAAAATTGATCGTAACTCATGATCCATTTAAAAAAGGGGAAAATTTAAAAAAATTTTTAAAATTTTATAAACACAAATTAATAATAGCAAATATAAAATCTGAAAGAATAGAAGACTCTGTAATTAAAATGTTCAAAAAATGTAATATAGATAATTATTTTTTTTTAGATTCTTCCTTTCCAAAAATTATTGAATTAATAAGATTAAATTTTAAAAAAATTGCTGTACGCGCATCGTACTTTGAGGGTATAGAAACATCTAAAAAATTAAAAGGAAAAGTAAATTGGGTATGGTATGACACTTTTAAAGGTTTAAAATCTTCAATTAATGACATTAAAAAATTAAAAAAACTAAATTTTAAAATTTGTTTAGTTTGTCCTAAATTACATAATCCTAAAAATAATATTGATAAAAGTATTGTCCAAAAATTAAAAAATAACAAATTAATAGATGCAGTGTGCACAAAGAAAAAGTTTTTTAAATTTTGGGATTAATTAAATAACAATATTTTAATTGAACTAATTATCTGCTCAATACTTCCTTTAATTTTTTTAGCTATTGTATTACTACTTCCTTGTCCAAATTTTCTTCTATTTTTGTTAAAACTTGTTGAAAATCTTTTGATTTTATAATTTTTGTTTATCGCTGTAAGATAAAATACCAAATCTATTGAAAAGTCCTTTGGGTAATATTTTACGCATTTTAACAAAGTTTTATTAAATAGAACAGGCATCGCATGAATATCGTAAATCAATTTACGAAATAAAATAGTTGAAAATATGGTTAATCCATAAGAAAAAATAATATCTAAAAAGGACCAATTATTTTTTAACTTATTAGTTCTGTGACCTTTAATAAAAATTTTTTCATTACTTTTGTTTTCTAAATCACTTAACTTAATTAATTTTAAAATATCTTTTGGATCAACCTCTAAATCAGCATGTGAATATAACAAATATTTACCTCTTGTTGCTTCAAATCCTTTTAACAAACCATGTCCAAACCCATTATTATTTTTAATTGATACTCCAATAATATTTTTTTTATTTTCAGAAATTTTTCTTATTACTTTTTTTGTCTGATCTATTGAGCCATTGTTAACTAAAATTAATTCATTTTTTTTATCAGATAAGAACTTTCTATACTTTCTGATTAAAAGTGGTATATTTTTTTCCTCATTATAACATGGTATCACTAAAGAAAATTTCATTTTCTAATAATTATAACTTAAATTTAAATTTTAATATTTTTTTTATATTATTGGTAATTAATTTTATTTCTTACTCTATATATGCTGTTCTATCAAAGTATAATAATTTCTTAATAGAGGGACTGATTTATTTAAACTTTTTTATTTACTATATATTGTCAAAAAAGTTACCTAATGAAAAATTTAGTTTAAAAGTAAGCATAAATTTAAAAGAATTTTTAACTTTTCTAGCAATCACTTTAATACTTATATTTTTATTATTTAATGAATTTCAAGTTCCAATATTTGCAGACGAAATTGCTCCTACAAGAAGAGCAGTAAGAACTGCATTATTTGGATCAATATTTTTTTTAGATAATATCGACTTAGAAAAATTAAATTACTTTCCATTAAAAAATTTAATTCACATATTTCTACTCATTCAACTTTTGTTTGTTTCTTTCTTAATTTTTTTATTATCCAAAAAAAATAATATACTTACATTTCTACTTATAATAATTTTAACCTTAGTACTTCGTTTTTTTTTAAAAGACGGTGTACACCATCCACCATTAAATCATTTATCTACAAATATATTGACCTCTATATTTGGATTAAGCCATCTGACTATAAGAATTTCATATTTTATACCATTTATAATTTTTTTATTTTTGGTTTTTAAAAAGTTAAATGAATATTTTGATTTTAAAACTAGTATTTCATTCATATTGTGTATAGGAACTTTTCCGTTACTTCTTTTGTCAAGTGTTACACCTGATCATACCTTATGGAGTAGCTTGCTAATTATTTATTTATTAATTCATATATATCTTGATGAAAAAATAAATTATAAATTCTTAATTTTTGTTATTTCAATTGCAATATTATTTAGGATTGCATCATTTGTTACATTTGCATTAATCTTATTTATTTTTATTTTTGATAATTACAAAAATAAAAAAATTTTTTTTGTAAAAAGTTACGATATTATCTTTAAAGAAAAAACAGTATTTTATCCTTTGGTTGCAATACCTATTTTTCTCACAAGTATTACAGTTCCATTAGCATTTGAAGGTATACAAGAAATAAATATAATTAATTATTTTTTTTCAGCTTTAAAATTAAAAATTCCTTTTTTTGCTTTATTAAAACAAATACCACAATGGTATTATCCCTTCTTTTTTTTAATTTTCTTTATTAACAAAAGAGTTGTTTTTTTATGTTTTTTCATATGCTGCTTATTTGTTTGGTACTCAATTGATCCACTCCTATGGGGAAATACTAAATACGTTATTGAATATGGAATCCCTTTTTTTATTCTTGGTCATCTTATTCTAAATAAATACTTATTTTTTAAAAAAAAGAATTACGTAATTTTTTTAATTAATTTTTTAATAATCTTACTTAATTCATATGATATATATAAATTTCCATCCTCACGTCTTCCATCTGATGTTTTGGAAGCAAAGGGTTATAAAGAAATTTTCAGATCTAAAGATAAAGATAGTAAATATCTTTTAAAAACACCCTATTCTTACGATGAGGCTTTTGATTTCATAAAACAAAAAAAAGCTGAGAAAAAAACTTTGTTAATGGGTACTACATATGGTTTTCTTCCTGAAATTTTGGAAGGATATAATTATGAAAATCTTAAATATGTTAGGAATATTCAAAATGATTTTAAATTATTTAAACAAAAAAATTCTTCTTTATTTAAAACTGATACATTAGCTAAATTATATGAAATAGATAATTTAGAATATTTGATAATTGCTGATTATCCTGAAAGAAAAAATATCAAAAAAATTTTATCAAAAAATAATTGGAAGCTTGTAAAAACTTTTGAAGAAAAGAATTATAAATCAACTTTATTAGTTTATAAAAAAAAAATTAATATTTCTTCAAAATAATTTTTTGTTGTAGCGGAAATATTTTATTAAATTTTGATAAAAGTTTATCCACATTTATCAAAAATTTATTTAAATAGTCGTTTAAAGGTATATATTTAGTTTTAGCAATAACACCCCCTGAATTAATAAAAGATAAGAATTCAGAATATTCATGTCTTAATAATTTAAATTTAAATTCATTTTTTGAATTAAATTTTTCAAAATTATCAAAAATTAAGTTTGGAATAGCATTATTTCCAGAAAAAGGATCTTCTTTGTTTGTGCATACCTCATCTCTATTTGTAACATCAGAAGTAAAGTCAAAACCCTCAATTTTTAATAAAATTATAATTATTTGTAGCATTATTGAGCAATTTACTTCTTGTACAATATAGAGCCCACCTGGTTTTAAAATTCTATATACTTCTTCCATATGCTTTAAAGGATAAGCAATGTGATGAATCATATTAGATGAAATAACAACATCAAAACTATTATTATCAAATTTAGTATTCATTGCGTCAATATTTTTATAATCTAAGAAATTGTAATTTGATATATCTGAAATTTTAAAATTTTTGTTATTAATAAAATATTTTGACAAACCAGGGCCGGATCCTAACTCAATTACTTCGTCGCTATTATTAATATAATCATTCATCCAGTCATATCTATTTTTAAGCAAATAATATAAATTTTTATTTTTTTTTTCAAAAAAATATTCTCTTGCTGCAATAATATTTCCTTCATTACTCATAAAATTATTTTTTTGAAAAAAATTTGTTTTCTTTTTTAGTATCATAAATAAAATCTTTACTTACATATTTAAATTAATATATACAATTACTATTATGAAATTTTTAGATTTATATAACCAGGATAAATCCATATTAAAAAACATCAATAAAGATATTAATAAAATAATTAAAAAGAGTGATTTTATATTAGGTAACAAGGTAAAAGAATTTGAGGATAAGTTTGCAAAATATTGTGATACTAAATATGCAATCAGTTGTGCTAATGGAACAGATGCTTTATTTTTAGCTATAAATTCTCTGAATTTACCAAAAGGTTCTGAAGTAATTCTTCCTGCCATGACTTATTGCTCCACTCTTTTTTCTGTACTGAGATGTAATTTAAAACCAATCCTTGTTGATATTGATAAAAATACCTCAACTATTTCTGTTAAGGAAATTAAAAAAAAAATAACAAAAAAAACTAAATTAATAATTCTTGTTCATTTGTATGGAGATATGCCAAATTTATCCGAAATTAACAAAATTTTAGTTGGTAAAAATATTCATATAATTGAAGATGCCTCACAAGCTCATGGGGCATTTGATTATTCTTCAAAAAAACCTATAAAATCTGGATCATATGGAATTTTAAACTGTTTTAGCTTATATCCTGGAAAAAATCTTGGAGCTTATGGAGATGCTGGCATAATAACTACTAATAACAAAAGTAAGGCTAATTATATAAAAAAATTTAGAAACATAGGTTCGGATAAAAAATTTTACCATGATCTGGTTGGTATAAATAGCAGATTAGATACCATACAGGCTGCAATTTTAATAAGAAAATTAAAAGAACTTAATAAACATAACTCTAGAAGAAAAAAAATAGCAAAGATTTATTCTAAAAATATCAACAACAAAAACTTTAAAAAACTAGAGTATTCAACTGGTTGTGTTTTTCATCAATATGTAATTAAAACAAAAAAAATAAATAAATTTTTGAAATATCTTGGAAAAAAAAATATACCTTACGGTAGACATTATCCTTTTCCACTTCATAAGTTAAATGCTGTCAAAAGTTTATTCAAAAATAAAATTTTTAAAAATTCTGAAGAACTTGCTAAATATGGAGTTAGTTTACCTGTAAATCCCCTTTTAAATGATAAAGAAATAATAAATATTTGTAATATATTAAATAAATTTAACTAACCTTTTTATCAACAATTTCTAAGACCTTCATAACTTCTAGCGCGTATTCGCCAGACGTGATAGGTTTTCTTTTGTTGGAAACACAATCAAATAAATGCTCTAATTCACAAATCATTGGAGACTTAAATTTTATTTTTGGAGTATACGTTTTGCCTAAATAAATGTTGGCTTTTGGTGTAAAAAAATTTTTTTCGAACTTACTTATATTAGGATATTCTGCGTATTTGTCGTATATTTTAATTTTATTTTTATGATCCATTTCATCAAATTGTAGCATTTTTTTATTACCAACAATTATAAGTTTTCTTATTTTTTCTGGATTAATCCAGCTAGATTTTATTTCCACATTTATAGATTTACCTTTTAAAGATATTGTAGATATATCTGAAAGTTTACTATTTAACAAATTGTGAGTTAAAACTTTTTTTACTTTAATATCCTGATTAAATAAATATTTAATTGTTGAAATATCATGTGAGGCTAAATCCCAATAACAAGCATTATCGTTTCTTATAGGTCCTAGATTTGATCTCTCGCAGTAAATATATTTAATTTTTCCTAATTTTTTTTGCTTTAAAATTTTTTTAATAAATTGAATATAAACATTATAACAGTAAATATACCCTGACATTAAAACTCTGTTTTTATTTTTAGCTAATTTAATAATTTTTTCTAAATTTTTAGAAGACAAAGTTGCAGGTTTTTCAATAAAAATATTATTCCCTGCATTTAAAATTTTTTTTGCTAATTTATAATGTGTACTTGGTGGAGTAATTAACAAAACAACATCATACTTTATCTTTAAAAAACCAACCAAAGAATTAAAAAACTTCAAAAATGAAAATTTATTTTTTAATGTTTTTTGTTTTTGTTTGTCTATCTCAAAAACATTAACATTTATAAAACTGTTATCTTCCAACGTCTTTATTATGTTTGTAGACCAGTAACCACCACCTACTATACCAATTTTTAACTTTCTATATTTTTTCATATTTTGTATACATTTTTAATGAAATCAATTTGTATCGTTCCTATATATAATGAGTTTGATCAATTACAAAATTTAATTCACAAGATCCAAAAAATATCCCAAAACAATGATGATATAGATTTTCTTCTGGTTGATAATGGATCTAATGATGGGTCATCTAAAATTATAGAAAATTCAGAAATAAAATTTATTAAATTACATAAAAATTATGGAGTTGGCTTTGCTTTAATTCAGGGATTAAAATATTCTCTAAATAATCATTATGAATTAACTTTACATATCGCAGGCAATGGAAAAATGAACCCAGAAGAAATAAGGAATTTTATTAATAAAATAAAAATTGAAAAATACGATTTTGTGAATGGAAGTAGATTTTTAGTTAAAGAAAACTATAAAACAAACCCTAGATTTAGAATTTTTGCAATTAAGTTATTAAGTATATTTATATCTATTCTTTATCAAAAAAAATTA
>MDTD01022597.1_pt1 | contig 35236 bp, 27 predicted proteins | sample 811221 | NCBI WGS metagenome assembly MDTD01 (sample SAMN05326646, study PRJNA326480) | marine metagenome | isolation source: seawater | place: Pacific Ocean: South West | collected 2011
CGCCAGGAAGCACAGGTGGGCGATGAGGAAGGCGGCCAGTCCGAGCACGAAAGACGCTTCCCACCACGGCATCGCCAGCAAGTAGTCCCCGGCCGCGGAGAACAGCAGAGCGCCGATCAGCCAGCGCCGTTCGCGCACGACGGGATGTCCCACCGCGGCGGCGGCGAGCAGCACCGCGGTCAGCGCCTTGGCGGCCGGTTGCAGAGCGAACTGTCCGGTCAGATCGGCTCCCGACGGCACGCGCGTCGCGACCACGATCAGGAAGACGCCGTAGCCGACCGCGACCAGCGCCGCGCCGAACCACAGCGTGCGGGACCGGGAGCTCCCTACAGGGACCGTCGGCTCGCGTCGTCTCCTCGCCTGCGTCATGGGCAGAACCTATAGAACACAGAACCGCGAGAACAACGCGCCCGCAGCGCCGATCGGGCATCTCGTCGCAGGTCCGGCCTCTGATAGGTTCTGCAGGCAAATGGCCTTTCCTGCGCGTCGTCGGCAGCCGGCCACCGTGCGTGTCGCCTCCCTGGACGTACAGCACAGTCACCGCCGGTCGGCGGTGGTGCTGGGACCCGTGACGATGCCGTCGCTCGACGAACTGAGATCCCGCTTCGCGGCGATGGCCGCCGTCGGACCGGTAGCCCGCATCGGTCTGCAGCCGTCGACGACGAGCGTGCGGTGGCGCTTCACACCGCACGGCCTCGAGCGCGCGGTGCGTGCGGCGGACCCGGCCGCCGACGACGATCCGATGGCGCTGCTGGCGGCGCTGCGCCAGATGCCCGACAGCGGAATCCGCGTACTGGCCGGCCGCGACCATCTGGCCATCGACTTCAGCCACGGTCTGGGCGAGATCCCGCTGCTGGATCTGCTTGTCGCGGTGTTGTTGGGCGGGGTCGACCCGTCGGAGCCCGCGCTGTGGCGGCCCTACCGGCACGCGGTGGCCCCGCTCCCGGCGGCGGCGATCCGCGCGATCGGGCTGCGCCCTCGACGACTACTTCCGCTGTGGCGCCACCACCGACGCACCAAACCCGCGGCGATGGCGGCGCCCGCAGCGGGCGATGTCGGCGTCGGCCCGCCACCGGCCACCCGGATCGCACGCATCGCCGGCACCGAGGCCGACGAGCTGCGCCGGCTGCGTGATGCCACCCGGCCCGGGGTCAGCATGTTCGCCGTCTACACCTGCGCTCTGCACACAGCGTTCGCGGACAACGGATTCGACGTCGATCCCGTGGTCACGCTGCCGTTCGACGTGCGTCGGTACCTACCGGTCGGGTGGGACACGCTCGCGTCGTTCTCTGCGGGTCTGGACTTCACCGTCGACCCGGATGCGGGGCCCGGCGCACTGCACTCGGAAATGGGCGGCGCCGTCCGCATGGCCCGACCGGTGGCCAATCTGGTGGCGAGTTCGGTGAAAGCCCGGGCCGCTCGGCGGGCGCGTCGCGGCGCTGACCGGTCGGTGCTACCGCAGCCGCGAATGCGGTTGCTGCACTCCAGCATCGGATCGGTCCCGCGCACCGCGTGGTCGTTCAGCGACCCCGCCGAAGCCCGCATCCTGGTGGCCAGCGATCCGGCGGGACCCTGCGGGGTGACGGTGACGACTGCGACGGTGCCCGGCGCGTTGTGGATGACCGCGGAGTTCCACGAGGCGGTGTTCGATGCCGAGCGGGTCTGCGCCGCACTGGATTCGGTGCCCGAGCGGGCACGCGAGCTGCTGGCTAGGACCGGGTGACGGACAGGCTCAGCGGGCACCTTCTGCGGTGGTTTGTGGCGGCACGTCCCAGTCGTGGGCGGTGCGGAACACGACGGTCTCGCCGTCTTCGTAGTACACCGTCCAGTTGGGGGAACTGCGCAGCGCCTGCTTCATGATGTCGGCGGCTTCGGGACGGAAGTCGCCGTAGTAGCGCACGGCCTTGTCGGACTGCTCGCTGAACAGCACGTAGGCCCGGAATGCGTCGTACTGCGCGTAGTCGTCGAGGGTCTTGATGTCCTCGGCGGTGGGGAACTGCGCCTTCAACTCGGGCAGCTTCGGGTCCCGGTAGTCCCACAGGTCGAAACCGATCGTCGCATCGAAGTAGTGGTTGTACAGGGTGACCTCGGCATAGCTGGCGTTCAGCCGGGTCGGCATACCGCCGAGGCGCAGCATCACCAACCGCGTCCGCACGTCGGCGCCGTCGGTGATGCGGTCCATCAATTCGACCTGTTCACGGGTCTGGTAGATCATCGGCCACAGCGCCACATAGCCGTGCAGGCCGGCCACCGCCGCCGCGGTCACACCGACCGCCGCGACGGCCTTGGCGAGCACGGTACGCGCCCCGCGACCGGCCGCGTCCACCGCGGCGACCAGCGCCGGCGCCATGAGGAGCGCGCAGCCGAGCAGTGCGTAGAGGTACACGCGGAAGATCGCCTCACCGCCGTAGCTCTGCCCGAACAGCAACCCGAACGAACTGAACGCCAGCACTGCCAGTGTGAACACCGGTCGCTTGTGCCGCCGGCACCAGATGGCGCAGCCGAACGCGGTGAGGATCACCGCCAACGACAGTGTGCGCACCACCGCTGACGTGAAGTCCTTGGCGGGCAGCCCGGACGTCAGCACGTTGCTGGCGGCGTTGTCCAGCGGGCTGCCGCCGGACAGCAGTCCGTAGGGAAGCACCGCTTCGAGGTTCAACACCAGGTAGACCAGTGCCACCCCGGCCATGGCCAACGCCGCCCAACGGGGCCGCGCTCGCTTGAACAGACACAGCACGGAGGCCACGGCCACGATCCAGAACGGCGTCAGCTGATGGGTCGGGACCATGGCGGCGAACACGACGACGGCCAGCACTCCGCAGGCCCGGCTGCGGGGCGAGGCCAGCAGCAGCACCAGCGTTCCGAAGGCGAGCACCAACGCCCAGGCCTGCGGAGCGAAGTAGTCCTGGCCAACCCAGTTGGCGATCTCGGCGATGTACGCGGCGACCAGGGCGGTGCGGCGGGACCGGCCGACGACGCGCGCGGCGCTGTACACGGTGAACGCGATCAGCACGTGGATGACCGGGGCGAAGACGTGCGCGACCGTCATCGCAGGCAACCCGGTGGCTTCGCAGAACCACGCCCACACGGCGAAGAACGCGGTCCACTGCGCATAGATGTCGGTGCCGTCGGCCATGATCCGGCCGTGCACCATGAGGTAGTCCACGACCGCGAGGTGCTTGTACGTCCAGTCCCACAGCGGCACGTCGGTGGCGGCGAACGTGGTGACCCGGGCGACGACGATCGCCGCGCCGATCGCCGCGGCGGCCGGCACCAGCGTCCGGTCGCGCACGGCGACCAGCAGCGCCCAACTCGTCAGCACCATGGACACGGCCAGCAGCGGGCCGGTTCCGGAGAACAACAGACCGTAGTAGCTGGCCTCCACTCCGGGCAGCCCGGGCACCGAGGCCGCCCAGAGCGCCACGGCCGCTCCGCTCAGCAGTAGTGACAAGTGCCGCCGCACAACGGATGTGCTGCGGTAGGGAGTCCCGGGGACGGTGCGCCGGCGCCAGCGCCGCGTCGCCTCCAGCACGCTGGTGCCCCGGCGGTAGTACCAGCAGGCGCTACTGCCTGCGACAGCCACCACCTGCACCCACAGGATGTCCGGTGGGCTCCAGCGGTAGGACCACATCGCTGCGATCGTCACCATGGTGACCAAGGCGATGCCCAGTACCGGAACGGTGGACACCAACGCCCGGCGCGGGATGTGCACCCAGGTCAGCACCGCCGCCCCCGGCCCGAGGACGATGAACACCGCCAGTGCGCCGGCCCGAATGACGCTGGGCAGGGCCGTCATCGCGACCACGCCGGCTGCCGCTCCGAGGACGGCGAGGTCGGCCATGCGCAACGGCATCGACGGCAGCCGACGGACCGCCGGACCCGCAGCGGCGACCGTCGGCGCGGTGTCGCCGGTCTGTGCTGCGATGGTTGCCGTCATCGAGGCGCCGCCGCAGTCATGGCGCCGGTACCGGCCCGGCGGCCACGCCACAGCGCCGTCGGACCGCGCAGCACCGCCATCACCTCGGTTCGGCCGAGCGCGCCGGGCAGGTCGTCACGGAATCCGGGCATGGAGTACGGCATCGCCATGATCGCGCCGTAGTCCGCGCCGGCGCGCAGCGACGAGCCCAGGCGTCGCCGCAGGATCCGCCAGGCCAGCCGCCGGTTGGACCGGTCCGAGCCCACCTTGGTCAACCAGGCGCCCAGACCCACGCCGTAGCCGCGGACCTGGCGCAGCAGCGCGTCGTTGTCGCTGCGGTGGCGATGCCAGACGATGGCCGAGGGTTCGGCGGCGAGCGTGTCGCCCGCCGTGACCACCCGGAAGAACATGTCCAGGTCTTCGCCGCCCTGCGCCGCGGTGCCGGCGCCCAGCGCCTCGTCGAAACCGCCGAGGGCTGCGATGCGGTCGCGCCGGACAGCGAAATTGGCGCCCGCCCCGATGCGACCGACCTGGAACGGGAACAGCGGAAGGTCCTCGGGCGGCTCGGCCAGGCTGAACAGCCGCGGCCGCAGTGAACCCGCCCAGGACACACGCTGGTCGAAATACGCCTGCGCCGGGGTCCGCAGCTCACCGCTGGGGATGAGTCCGCAGACGCACGACACGCGAGGTGACCGGCCGAATCCGCGGGCGATACCGCACAGCCACTGACCGTCGACCACGACGTCGTCGTCGGTGAACGCAACGACCTCGTGACGGGCGTGCCTCAGCCCGGCGTTCCGGGCTCTCGACAACCCGGGCCGCGGCTCGGCCACCAGTCTGAGGCGGGAGTCGGACAGCGTCTCGACCACCGAGGCGGTGGCCCCGGTTCGGGCGGCGTTGTCCACCACGACGATCTCGAAGTCCGGGTAGTCCAGTGCCAGGATCGACGTCAACGCATCGGTCAGTTGGTCGGGCCGGTCCCGGGTGCACACGACCACCGAGATCGGCACCAGCGGGGCATTCGCGGCGGGGTCCGCATCGTTCGGCACCGCAGTGGCGGGTAGGCGCACCCGGCCGTCCCGTACGCACGCCTCGACGAAGCCCAGGGGCTCGGTCCCGCGGCGCATCAGCACCCGGGCGAGACCGTAGCCCTCGGCGTGGCGCGGGACGAATTCCACCTCGCCGTCCGCGTCGGGGGTGCACTCGTCGAGGTCGAGCAGCCCTATCCACCGCGCTTTCGGCCACGTCGGCGCCGCCTGTGGTGGCATCGCAGGGTCGAGCACCGGAGCCGGCCTCACAGTGCGGTCACCCGAACCCAGTCGACGAGCATCGTCGAGGGATTCGGCGTGGTGAGATCCGGTGGGCCGGGCCAGTTCCCCCCGACGGCGAGGTTGAGCAGCAAGAACACCGGCCCGTCGAACACCCACGTGCTCTCGGGCGCCAGGTCGGCGGGTGTCACGGTGAACAGCGTCAGCTCGTCGATGCCGGTGACGATGCGCCCGGGGGTCTTTTCGACCCAGTAGGTGTGAAACTCGCCGGCCAGCGGGAACGGAGCGGGTCCGGACGCCGAGATCTCCTGTCCCCGAGCCGATCCCTGGCGCGGAACGTGGACACCGGTGTGGTATTCGTCGGCGAGGTTCAGCGTCTCGATGACGTCGATCTCCCCGGAGGCGGGCCAGCCGACCCGGTCGACGTCGCTGCCGAGCAGCCAGAACGCGGGGTGCAGGCCCGCCCCCGCGGGCAGTGCGATGCGGGCCTCGGCGCGTCCGGAGGTGAACTCGACGGTTCCCTTGGTCGTCACCCGCGCCGACGTGATGTTGCTGCCGTCGGCCTCGCCGCGCGCGACGATTGCCAGGTGCCCGGCCCCGTCGAGGCTGACGTTGTCGGGATCGTCGGTGTAGACCTGCACTTCGTTGTTGCCCCAACCGCCGCCACCGGTGTCGAACCGCCACGGACCCCCCGGCGGCGCTCCAGCGGGGCCGGTGAAGTCGTCACTGAAAACGGCGACGGGACCGGTCGGTTGCGCATGTCCGACGGTGTCGTGCATCGCGCATCCACACAGCACCAGCACACTCAACGCGGCCACCGCACGGCGTACCGAGTACGTCATCGCCGCTCCTCGACGAGCGCCTCACCGGACTCAGCGGACTGTCGGGTCCGTAGGCCGGTGGTGCCCAGAGCGATCACCGCCACCAGGACGCCGTACATCGCCATCCGCTGGGCGCCGCCCGCACCGAACACCTGGTGCCCACCGAGGAAGCTGAAGAGTCCGACCAGGCTCACCGCGCCCGAGAGCACCGCGATCGTGCGGCGTTCGACCGACATCGCCGAGGTCGAGCTGACGGCGACGAGGACAGCACCGACGGCGCCCAGCGTCAGGAAAACCATGGTGGCGGTCAGATTCCACGCATAGTCGACGTTCACGGTCACCACGCCCGAGCACGCCAGCGCGATGCCCGCGACGATGAACAGGAGCGCGTGCCCGCGATCGGTCACCCGCTGCCGCCAGAAGCCGGCGGCGACAATCGCCACTGCAGCTCCGGTCGCCACCAGAGCCACGTTCATCACGTGGTAGAGATCGCTGCAGGGCCAGTTTCCCTGCGGTCCGCAGAACGCGGCTCCCAGCGGTCCGACCACGTCCTCGCGGTAGCCGTAATACCCGCGCCACGACGCCGAGACCACCCACTCGGCAGCGAAGTAGACCAGCGGGACCAGGGCCACCCGTCCGGTGATCCGGGCATCCTCGAGCCAGTCGGTGTCAGTGGTCATCGCTCACTCCCCCTGTGACGCAGTCTGAATCAGTCCCATCAGGTATCCCCCCGCGGCGGTCGTCAGCCCGGCGATCAGTGCCAGCATCCGGCCGGGCCGCCGCCGCGCATTCCACAGCCCGGTGGGTAGGGTCTGCGTGGTGTACCTGCGTTCGCTCGCCAGCGAGGACCGCTGACCGCACAGGCGGGTCAGGATCGCTTTGCTCCGACCCTCGTGATAGCAGCGGCGCAGGAAGTAGGACAACGTCGCCCGGTCGGTGGACACCGTGTGCGACACCGAGAACGCGGCGTGCCGGACGATCTTGGCGCTCGGGTGATGCCGCACCAACTCGATGCCCATCAACGTCTCCTCGCAACCGGTCGGCAGGGCCCCGACGCGACCGAGCCGATCCGAGAAACCCCCGATGCCGACGAGTTCGGCCCGTCGCACGGCCATGGCGGCGCCGATCGGATTGCGGATGTCGGCGCCGTCCGCCGGCAGTCCGCGGTAGTCACAACCGACCACCCAGCCGAACTCGGGCGGAAACCAGCGCGGTGCTGTGCCGCGAGGCCACTCGGGATGTACTGCGCCCCCGATGCCCACGACGCCGGGGTCGAGGTACGCCGCGCGCACACCGGCGAGCGCCGCCCGGTGCAGCACCGCGTCGTCGTCCAGGAAGACCACCACGTCGCCGGACGCGGTCCGCAGACCGGTGTTGCGCGCGCCGGAGAGCCCCCTGCTGGCGGCGTTGGCCACCACGACGACGCCGGATGGCAGGTGTGTTCGGAGTTCGTGACGCAGCGCGTCGTTGCCGTCGACGACCACGATCAGTTCGTCCCCGACACCGAGTTGGGCCACCACCGAATCGACCGCACGAGCGAGGCCGGCGCGGCGTTCGGTGGTGTAGCAACAGATCACCACGCTGATCGAGACCGCGGCGATCGAAGGTGCTGCGGTGTCGGCGGGCTGAACTGTCACGGCGACCACCCCGCGCCGGCCGGCACGCGGGCGCCGCCGAACTGCTCGCGGTGCTCGCGCCCGATCGTGCGCAACACCCGCATCCCGTCGGTTACGGCATTGAGGTTGCTGTTGCCGTGCAACCGCTTGCCCTCGAAACTGCCGACCTCACGGATCAGCCACCCGCTCTTGGCGGCACGGACGTTGATCACGGTCTCGATCTCGAACCCGTCACCCCACTGCGGCTCGGGAAGATCGGTACACGGGAGATCGAGACAGTCGAGGTTGCGCCGCCAGAACGCGTTGTAGCCGTAGCACAGATCGCTGAACTGCGTGCGGAAGATCCGGTTGACGAGCCAGTTCAAGCCGTAGTTGCCCAGCCTGCGAAATCGGGTGATGTCCTCACTGCCACCGTCCCGGCAGAACCGACTGCCCTTGGCCAGATCCGCGCCGTCCACCAGCGCCTCGACGAACCGCGGGATCTCGGCCGGGTCGGTGGAGCCGTCCCCGTCGATCATGACGATGATGTCGCCCGTGGCAGCGCGGAAGCCGCAGGCCAGTGCGTTTCCCTTGCCGCTGCGGGTCTGCTCGATCACCGTGGCGTGTGGCCACAACCGGCGCGCGACGTCGGCGGTTCCATCCTGCGAGCCGCCGTCGATGACGACGAGTTCGTCGATCGGTGGCATCCGCTCGGCAACGTGCGGCAGGTTGCGGGCTTCGTTGCGGGTGGGGAGCACGACGGTGACCCTGGGCCGCCCGATCTCGGCGAAGCCACCGTCACCGGCGCGGTGGTTGGTCGATGTCGTCGTGGCGCCGAAGCTTCGGTGCATGTCGTGCCGAAAGTCCCCGAAGTTTGCTCCTGCGCATGGCTTCGGGTCTGGCGCGATATCCGTCACGTCGCGAAACTTCCTGTCGGAGTGTGGTTTTGGCGCGCTGCAGCGGGAATCCCGCGAGCGGCCCTGGACCGTTAGCTAAGGTTAGGCTGACCTTAGCTGGGAAGTCACTGTAACGCATGACCCCACCCTTCGGGGTGCTCCATCGCAGCTATGACAGGGCTCACAGGTTTGGATAGGCTAACCATTCTTCGCTGACTTTAGTATCGTCGGACACCCGCACCACCCCGGACGCGTCACCCGACGCTCAGGTGAACATTCTCGTGAGGACCCCATGTCGACGACCAGCCGGACGCCCGGCCACCGCAGTGGCCAAACAGGCTGTACGGCTGATGTTTTCACCCACGACACCGACATGGAACACGACATCCGCGGCGTTGCGGAGGGCTACGCGGGCGCCACCCCGGCTCCCGACCGGCGCCGGCTGCACGGCCGGGCACTGGGGATGGACATCCTCGCCGTGATGAGTTCGAGCGCCGCCACCGGTGTCCTCGGGTTCGCCTTCTGGACCGCCGCGGCCCGCGGCTACGACGCCGCCGAGGTGGGGCGCGCGTCGGCCATCATCTCGTCGGCGACGTTGATCGCGATCCTGGCCAATTTCAGCCTCGGCAATCTGTACGAGCGCTTCCTGCCGCTGGCCGGGCGGGACACCCATCGGCTGGTGCGGCACGGCACCACCTTCGCGCTCGGCGCCGCGGTGCTCTTCGGCGTGGTCTTCGTACTGGTCGGCCCTCGCGACGAGCTGTTCCCCCACCCGGTGGAGATGGCGCTGTTCCCGGTCGCCGTCGCGGTTCTGTCGGTCTACGCACTGCAGGACCAGGTGCTCGTCGGACTCGGTCGCGCCCGCATGATCGCGACGAAGAACATCGGCCAGTCCACCACCAAGTTGGTCGCGGTGATCGCGCTCATCCCGGTGGCCACCGGCGCCGCCATCGTCTGGTCCTGGGTGTTGCCGGCCGCCGTCATCACCGCGGTCATTGCCGTCGTGGTGATCAGGCGGGAGTCGCGGCGCCGGGCCGGAACGCCGGCGCTGCCGCCGCGCCGGGAGCTGTTCCACTTCTTCGCCAGCTCGTATGCGATCAACTCCGTCGACGTCACCGTGCCGCTGTTGGTGCCGCTGATCGTGGTCGCCCAGCTCGGCACCGAGATGAACGCGTACTTCTCGATGTGCTGGCTGGTCGTCAACACACTGGGTGTGCTCATCGGTGCGACCGCCGCGCCCTTCATCGCCACCGCGTCGACCCCCGGCGCCGACCTACGTTCGTGCACCCGGCGATTCGTGGTGATGTGCGGCGGCGCGGCGGCGGCCAGTTGCCTCGGCCTGCTCGTCGCGGCTCCCCTGATCCTGGGCATCCTGGGACCGCAGTACGCCGAGGAGGGCACCCGGTTGATCCGCCTGATGGCGCTCACGCTGCCCGCACTGGCGGTCATGACGATCTACACGGCGCTGGCGCGGCTGCAGCGCCGGCTACGCCTGGCCGTCACGTCGCAGGTGGTGCTCGGCGTCGTCGTCGTCGCGGGTTCGATACTGTCGACGCCACGCTGGGGCATCGACGGCGTCGGCTACACCTACCTGGTCGCCGAGTTCGTCTGCACGGCGATCCTGGTCGGACCTACCATCGCCCTGGTGCGCAGCTTCGGGTCCACGCCGACGCCGCCGCCCGAACAGTCAGCTGTCCCCACGCCCGCCCATCGAACGCCCGCAGGTGCTGACGACACCGGTGAGGGTGCCCTGGCGTATCAGTCGGTGACAGAGCGGTTTCGGGAAGTCGCCGAACAACTTTCCGACCGCATCGCCCTGCGGAGCGGAAGCGACATCGTCACCTACACCGAGTTGAGCGCCGCGGCCGAACGCTGGACCGCACAGCTGCGCCGCCGCGAGGACCCCGACGCCGCGGTAGCGCTCGTCGGGGACCTCAGCGCCGACACTGCGGCCGTCATCCTCGGCAGCTTCGCGGCGGCCACCCCCCTGGTCCCGCTGGACACCAGCCTGCCGCACGAACGCATGCAGCAGCTCGTCGATGTCCTGAGGGCTCGCGGGGTGGCGCTGGACACCGTCGTCGTCGGCGGGGAAACCCCCACGGTGTCCCCCGGGGCCATCGGTGGCACCCGGGTGTGGCAGGCCGGCCGAGAGCTGCCGCCCCTCGTCCGCCCCGTCGAGTCCGCAGCCCTGACTGTCGACACGGTGACCAGCATCCAATTCACCTCGGGGTCCTCCGGCGAGCCCAAGGCGGTCATGCACGCGCACGGCACCTGGCTCAGCGACTGGATCCTGCACCGTGACCGCTTCGGCATCGTCGAGGGCGCCCGCGTCGCTCTGTGCATGCCGGTGAGTTTCGCCGCCGGGCTCAACGTGGCGATCGGGGCTCTGCTCTCCGGCGCCGAGATCATCGCGCTCGACCCACGCGCACACACTGCCGACGACGCGTTGAAACGCCTCGTCGCCGCCGACGCCGAGATCGTGATGTGTACCCCGTCATTCCTGCAGTCGCTGGCCGAGGCCGCGGACGGCAACCAGCCCCTCGAGCGGGTGCGACGCATCGTCACCACCGGAGAACCGTTGTACAGCAACGTGGTCCGAGGTGTGCGTCGAGTGGCACCGAACGCGGTCGTGACCAACTGGGCAGGCTCGTCGGAAACTCTGGGTATCGCCCATCACGACATCGGGCCCGACGACGAGGTCCCCGTCGGGGTGGTCCCGGCCGGAATCGCAGTTCCCCACAAGACGTTGGGCGTCGACGAGGACGGTCGCCTCACCGTGACCTCCCGCTACCTCGCTGCGGGCTACCTCAATCCGCGCAGCGCAGCCACGACGTTCGTGCAGAACAGCGATGGCAGCACAACGTTCGTCACCAATGATCGCGCGCGAATCAGCGAGACCGGCACGTTGACCATCCTGGGCCGGATGGACGCCGCGGTGAAGATCCGCGGCTATCTGGTCGAGCCTGCGGAAGTCGAGGCGGCGCTGCTGGAATGCCGAGGCATCCGGGAGGCACTCGTCATCGCCGGAGGGGGCTCCGACGCCCCGGTGCTGATCGGCTACGCGGCCCCCACCCCGGGAACGAGAACACCGGCCGTCGCCGACATCCGGGCGCAGCTGCACAGCCGACTGCCCGCCTGGATGGTGCCCACTCACATCGTGTTGGTGGAGGCACTGCCCCGCAACGAGCGGGGGAAGGTGAGCCGCCAGGAACTGCCTGCGCCACAACGCGCGCCGATCGAACCGCCGCGGCCGGGGCTGGAGACCGACATCGCCGCGGAGTGGGCCGCCATCCTTCGCCTCGAGGCCGTCGGCCGCAGCGAGAACTTCGTTGCGCTGGGAGGTGATTCGCTGAACGTCGCGCAGCTGACCGCCACCCTCGCCGCGCGGTACGGGGTGAAGCTGAGCCCCTCGGAGCTGGCGTCCGCACCGACCGTTGCGCAGTTGGCCGAGCGGCTCGAGACCTGGCGCCGCCGGGGCACGACCGAAACCGCTGCCCGGCCCGCGCCGACGACGGTGGTGTTGCGCAGCCCTTCTGCGCACACCCGCCGGACCCTGTTCTGCTTCGCCGGTGCCGGTGCCTCCGCGCTGACCTTCGCGCCGCTGGCCGAGCGCGTCGGCACCGACACCGCCGTGGTCGCCTTCCAAGCCCAGGGTCTGGAGAACCGCGCCTTTCCCGACTGGACGGTCGGCCGGGCGGCCGGACGGCACCTGCGAGAACTGCTCGCCGTGCAATCCGAGGGGCCCTACACGCTGGTCGGCCACTCGCTGGGGGCGTTCATCGCCACCGAGGTGGCCAACCGGTTGACCGAGCTCGGCCACCGGGTCGACCTGGTTGCCATGCTGGATCCGTTCCTGCCGCCCCGGACCGTCCGAGCTGCGCGGCAATTCCTCCCGGAAGTGACGTCGGCCCTGCTCGAGCAGGCTCCCATTCCCCGCTCGGTGTTGTGGCGGCGCAGGCTGTGGCTGCCGTTGGCAGGTATCGCCGGCACTCGACCCGATCGCAGGATCGAGGCTCTTCGGGAAGTCGGTGTGCGGGTCGGACGACTACACCGGCCACGGCGCTATGCCGGGCCGACGTTGTTGGTGCTCAGCACGTTCAACGGCGACGATGCCCGGGTGTGGCCCCACCTGCTGACCGGTCGGCTGCACATCGAGCGGATCAACTGCGACCATGACTCGGTGATCCGCGAGCCGCACGTCCGGCGCGTCTGCGAACTGATCGCCGCAGCGCGTGCTCAGTTCTGAACGCTGTCCAGTCTGAGGTCACCGATCAGGCCGTGGTGATCCGATCCCGGGATGCCTACCCGCCGCATCGACACCGGCGTGGCCCCGCGTGCCAGGATCCGGTCGATCGCGAGCACCGCGGGATACCACCGCCCGGCGGGATAGGTGGCCACGATCCCGGAGCCGAGATACTCGGCGGCATCGACCAGCGGCGCGCCGCCCGGGCCGCGCAGCAGTAGCAGGTTCCGGTACCGCTCGTGGTCGTAGGTGGAGTTGAAGTCCGCACCCACCACGAGCGGCATCGTCTCGGCGGCCAGGGCGTCACCGATACGGTCCAGCTCGGTGGCCCATCGCCACGCCGGCAACGGATACGGCGGAACCGGGTGCAACGCATAGATCGCGACCGGCCCGGCACCGGGCACATCGACCGTCGCCCGGAGATTGTTGTGTTGCAGGCCGGATAGTTTCGCGGTTTCGGTCAGGGGGTGTCGCGAATAGATGCCCTCTCCGCCGCCGCCTTCCTTGGGCTCCAGGTAGGTGTAGGGCAGCGTCCGCTCGAGCCCCGCCGCTGCCAGGCGTTCGGCAGCCGGTGCGGTCAGTTCGGCCACGGTGAGCACGTCGATCCGTTCGGCGCGCGCTGTCCGTGCCAACGCGGCAGCATCGGCCTCTCCCAGCCGGATGTTGGCTTGGAACAGACGCAGCACCGGCGGCGCCGGGTCGGAGACCGGTCCGCCCTGACCGATGTACAGCGGCAGCTGGGACGCCACCCCGACCGCGACGACCAGCACCCCTGCCAGCGCCGGGTACCAGCACCGTGCAGCGACCAACACCAGCGTGGCGGCCGCTGCGAGTGCGACGCACAACGGGGTGAACGACGCCGCCAACGTCACCACGGTACTGACCGGCCCGAGGAAGTGCGCCCCGACCCCGAAGGCCGCACAGGCCAACAGCAGCAGGCCGAACACGCCGACCGTCGTCCGCGTCCATCGCCGGGACTGCAAGGGCCGCAACGCCGTCGAACCGGCGGTCACGACGTCGAAACAAGTGTTCGGCCAGGCAGGGTCACGCCGACAGCGCTACACGGTCGGCGTCGGCGCGCCCGACCACCCGCCGCGCGGCCCGCAACGCCGCCCTCGCCCGGACTCCCGCGGGTGCGCGCCACTGCACAGGCGCCTCGATGCTCACCGGGACGCCGGGCAGCGCCTGCAACATGTCCACCAGATCGATGCAGCCCTCCCCCGGCAGCAGCCGGGCGTTGCGGCCCTGGAAGCGCAGCTCGTCGACCGATGTGGGCCGCGGTGACAGACCGTCGCAGATCTGGACGTAATTGATCCACTCGGCAGGCAGCGCCGCCAGGTCATCCGGTGTCGTCGCAGACCGGTCGTAGTGCAACGCGTCGACCAGGACGCCCACCGAGTCGGCGCGGCAGGCCCGCAGAATCGATGTCGCCTCAGCGAGATCCCGAACGTCGGTCCACGGCATCGGCTCCAGGTTCGCTCGGACACCGAACTGCGCTGCGAAATCGGCCAGTTCGGCGAGATTGTCCGCCAGCCGGGAATGGTCCGGGTCATTACCGGTCACCAATGCCTGGGCGGCGCCGAGGTAGGCCGCGGTCTCGAGGACAGCGCCGAACTCCTCGCGCACGCGGGTGTCGGGACGCAACCGCAGCACTTCCACGTCGAGGACGAAAAGGCCTGTGGCGTCGAGTCGTCGGCGCGTCTCCCGGATGGTCGGCGTCTGCCCGAGAGTGGGCCGCACCGGCTCCTGCTCGGTGGCCCGGATCAATCGCAAGCCGACGCCGTCATAACCGGCTTCGGCTGCACAGGCGACGAGTTCGGGTGGACCCAGTTCCAGGACCGTCAACGGGGCGAGCGTGATCGGTCGCGCCCGAACAGCATCCGGTGTGGCGTGGCGGCGCAGAAGTCTCACCCGGGTGTCCTCACGTGGTCGATGTCGGCCGGTGTCGGCCCATGTCATGGTGCGGTGAGACCGATTGTCGGCGAAACGGCTCTGCCGTGGGGGGCTACCCTGCCTGTCATGGCTGTCGCCCGCACCACAGTGGACCCGGTTCTGCGCACAGCGCTCGATGCCGTGCCGTTCCAGCTCACCACCGACGGCGGTCCCGAACCCGCCCGCCGGCGGTTCGCCGATCTGCCCCGTAAGTCGGTGCATCCGGAGGTGAGCACCGCCGACCGCAGCGTCGAGGGACCGGCCGGGCCCGTCCCCGTGCGCATCTACCGGCCGGCGACGCCGGCGGATGTCCTACCCGTGGTGGTCTTCATCCACGGCGGCGGGTGGTCGGTCGGTGATCTCGACACCTATGACGGTGCTGCCCGCATGCACGCCGCGGGCGGCGACGCTCTGGTGGTGTCGGTCGGTTACCGACTCGCCCCCGAACATCCCTATCCCGCCGCGGTCGACGACACGTGGGCGGTCACCCGGTGGGTGCTGCGCCACGCCGCCGAGCTGGGCGGCGACCCCGGGCGGGTCGCGGTGGCCGGCGACTCGGCGGGCGGGAATCTGGCCGCGGTCATGGCTCAGTTGGCCCGCGACGCAGGGACACCGCTGCGCTACCAACTGCTGTGGTATCCGTCGACCACCTTCGACACGTCGCTGGAGTCGTTCGCCGAGAATGCCGGCGCGCCGGTGCTCGACGCGGCGGCGTGCCGTGGCTTCACACGCTGGTACCTCAGCGGAGCCGACGTCGACATGTCCGCCCCGCCGGCCACCTTGGTGCCCGCACGCGGCGATCTGACCGGGCTGCCGGCCGCCTACATCGCTGTGGCCGGCCACGACCCCCTGCGTGACGACGGGATTCGCTACGCCGAGTTGCTGGCCGGTGCGGGGGTGGCTGTCGAACTGCACAATGCCGAGTCGCTGGTGCATGGCTACCTGGGCTACGCCGGGGTGGTGCCGGCCGCGACCGCGGCCACCGATCGTGGCCTGGCCTGCTTGCGTGCCGCGCTAACGTGAGGCCATGACGGACTCCGTGACCCAGCGACCGCAGATCGATCCGGCTCTGAAGGACATTCTGGACGCGTTTCCGTTGCACTTCACCGCGGCCGATGGGGTCGAGGTGGCGCGCGAGAAGCTCCGGGTGCTCGCGCCGCCGCCCGAATCGCTGCCCCCGATGCGGATCGAGGAACGCACCGTCGGCTTCGCCGACGTCACCGACATCCCGGTCCGCATCTACTGGCCGCCGGTCGACCAGCACGATGACCTGCCGGTCGTCGTGTACTACCACGGTGGCGGCTGGTCGGTCGGCGACCTGGACACCCACGAGGGCGTCGCGCGCGCCCACGCGACAGGCGCCGAGGCCATCGTCGTGTCGGTCGATTACCGGCTCGCCCCGGAGAACCCGTTCCCGGCCGGTGTCGAGGACGCGTGGGCGGCACTGCAGTGGGTGGCCGAGCACGCCGCCGAACTCGGCGGTGACCCGGCACGCATTGCGGTGGCGGGCGATTCGGCCGGCGGGAACCTGTCGGCGGTGGTGACGCAGCGGGCCCGCGACAACGGTGGCCCGACACTGGCGTTCCAGCTGCTGTGGTATCCCTCGACGACCGCGGACATGTCGCTGCCGTCGATGTCGGAGAACGTCGACGCACCCATCCTGGACCGCGACGTCGTCGCCGCCTTCCTGCACTGGTACCTGCCGGCCGGCATGGACATCACCGAACCGGAGTCGCTGCCGCCGGCACTGGCTCCGGCGAACACCACTGACCTGTCCGGGCTGCCACCCGCCTATATCGGCACCGCCGAACACGACCCGATCCGCGATGACGGTGCGCGCTACGCCGAACTGCTCGCCGCCGCCGGAGTACCGGTCGAACTGCACAACTCGCCGACGATGGTGCACGCGTTCGTCAACTTCGCCGCGGTGGTCCCTGCGGCGGCCGAAGCCACCGACCGCGGGCTGGCCGCGCTGCGGGCCGGCCTACGCAGGTCGATACCGGCCTGACGTCGAAACGGGGATCCCGATGGCCGCACCGCATCGCGCACCGGACCACGACGTCGTCATCGTCGGTGCCGGGTTCTCCGGCATCGGCGCCGCGATCCAACTCGACCGCGCCGGGATGCACGACTACCTGATCGTCGAGGCCGGCGAGCAACCGGGCGGCACGTGGTACTGGAACACCTATCCCGGGATCGCGGTCGACATTCCGTCGTTCTCCTACCAGTTCTCCTTCGAGCAGAGCACCGAATGGACGCGGACCTACGCGCCTGGCACCGAGTTGGCCGACTACGCCGCCCACTGTGTCGACAAGTACGGCTTGCGACCGAAGATCCGCTTCGGCACCACCGTGCTGGGCGCCACGTTCGACGACGCCGACAACGTCTGGGTTCTCGACCTCGAGTCCGCGGGCGGGCAGAAGCAGGTCCGCGCCCGCTTCCTGATCAACGCCTGCGGGGTGCTGTCGGTGCCCAACCTGCCGGACATCCCCGGCGTCGAGGAGTTCGGCGGCACGACGGTCCACACCGCGCGCTGGGACCACGCACTGGAGCTGCGCGGAAAACGCGTTGCCATCATCGGCACCGGCGCGTCGGCGGTCCAGGTGATCCCCGAGATCGCCCCGCTGGTGGATCACCTGACGGTCTTCCAGCGCACACCGATCTGGTGCTTCCCCAAACTCGATGTGCCGCTGCCGCCGGCGGCGCGGTGGCTGATGCGGCTGCCGTTCGGCGCCGTCGTGCAGCGGTTGCTCAGCCAGGCCTACGTGGAATTCACGTTTCCGCTGGCCGCCCAGTACTTCACCGTCAACCCGCTGGCCCGGCGGATGGATGCGGCCGGACGGGCGTATCTGCGCCGGCAGGTGCACGATCCGATGGTGCGGGACAAGTTGACACCGCGCTACGCGGTGGGCTGTAAGCGGCCCGGCTTCCACAACACCTATCTGGCCACGTTCAACCGGGACAACGTCGACCTCGTCACCGAGCCGATCACCACGGTCACCGGCTCGGGGGTGATGACCGCCGACGGCGCACACCACGAGGTGGAGGTGCTGATCCTCGCCACCGGGTTCAAGGTGTTCTCCGGCGCGGACGACTCTGCGGCGACGTACCCGGTCGTCGGCCCCGACGGCGCGTCCCTGGACCGGTTCTGGAGCGAGAACCGTCTGCAGGCCTACGAGGGTGTCAGCGTGCCCGGCTTTCCGAACTACTTCACCGTGTTCGGTCCGTACGGTTATGTCGGTTCGTCCTATTTCGCGCTGATCGAAGCGCAGAGCCATCACATCGTCCGATGTGTGACCGCTGCGCGGGTCAGGGGCGCGACGCGGGTCGAGGTGCGCCGTGAGGCCAACGACCGCTACTTCGCGGAGATGATGCGCAAGCGGCACCGCCAGATCTTCTGGCAGGACAGTTGCCGACTGGCCAACAGCTACTACTTCGACCAGCACGGCGACGTGCCGCTGCGGCCGACCACCACGGTGGAGGCGTACTGGCGCAGTCGACGATTCCCCCTCGGCGATTACGCGTTCAGCGCCTGACAGGGGCCCGCGGTCAATCCGGGTGGCTGCCGTTCTCCGACGAGGTCCCCTCGTCCTCGGGCAGGTCGTCGGCGCTCCTGTCGCCGCCCAGGTCGGGTTCCATCGCCACGCTTCGTGAGCGTTGCCCCTCGGTGCGCAGCGTCATACCCTCGCCGGCGGGCTGCAGGTGCACCACGGCACCCACCGCGCGGCGGATGCCCGGGGGGCCTTCCACGCGCAGGAACTCGCCGAGCCGGCCCGCGCGGTAACGCAATGGCGAGCCGATGAACTCACCGAGCACGACGCCGGCTCCCAGGGCCAGCGCCACGGCGGCGGCGGAGAACAGCTGCTGCATGCCGTCATCGAAGTCCTCTTCGACGGCCAGATAGAAGACGGCCCGGAACACGGCCAGGCCGGGCAGCATCGGCATGATGCCCGCCGTCGCGGTGACCAGGGCGGGCGCCTGTCGGCGGATCGAGATCACGGTGGCGACCACACCGACGAGGACTGCGGCGATCCCGGTGCCGACGACCTGGCCGAAACCGGCTCGGCCCAACCCGATGAGGACCATCTCGGCCATCCCGGCAACGACCCCGGCGGTGAGCGCTGACCGCAAGGGCGCGTAACTGGCGATGGTGAAGCACAGGCCGGCGAAGGCCGCCCCGAACACCGCGAGCGCGATCGGCAGCGGCTGATTCGGGACGATGAAGGTTCGGGTGGCATCGACATGCAGTTCGATTCGGACGCCGATCAATTCGGCGACCTGGAGTCCGGCCAGGATGCCCACGACGATGCCGCCGGTGAGGAACAACGCCTCGCCCAGCCGGGTCACCGCGGTGAGCATGTAACCCGTCACGGCGTCCTGCATCGCGCCGACGATCGTCATGCCCGCGAGCAACATGACGATGCCGGTGGCCACCAGCGTCGTCGGGCCCAGACCGAAGAAGAAATAGGCCGCGACCGCGACCAGGGTCGCGATCATCGCCCCGATCACGTGCTGGAAGAAGAACGGGGTCCGGATCTTGTTCAGCAGTCGGCCGGCCCGATCGATCGCGGCCGCGGTGACCGCCGCCAGGAGGCAGGTCAGCCATGTGCCGCCGAACAGCAAGGCGATGCCCAGCGCGAAACCCGCCCAGCCCATCGTGGCCAGCCAGCGTGGATACGGGTGCGACTGTTCGGAGATCTCGTCCATCACCTGGTGGGCCTCGTCGACGGTGACACCACCGGAGGTGATACGGCCGACCAGGCGGTCCAGGTCGGCCACCCGCGTGTAGTCGGTGGAGCGGGCGTTCACCGACCGCACGATCGTCAGAGGCGGACCGTCGGCAGTCGGCGGAGCTGAGACGAACACCGTCGTCACGAAGATCTCGACGAGACAGTCGGTCAGGTGGTAGGCGCGGGCGACGTCCTGGGCGGTGGCCACCACGTCGGCGGTACCGGACCCCGACGAGAGCATTACCTCGGCAAGCCGGATGGTCAGGTCCAGGACCTTGCGGGTGTGCACGTCGCCCAGCGCGTTCGCGGCGCGACTGCGCTGACCGGCGAGCGGCGCAGGGTCGCGCCGCCCGCGCAGAGCCATCAGGCCCCGGTTCAGGCGGGTGGTGCTGGTTGATCGATCTCGAGCCATCGCGGCCCACAATACTGGCGCTCAGGCCCAAATCGTCCGACGGCACTGACCTACCGCGTCCGGATCGTGCTCCAAGCTGTCCCGAGCTCGACAGATGCTGTGCCGCTGTGACTTTCGTCGCAGCGTCAGACCGCGGCCTTGAGGTCGTCGACCTTGTTCAGCTGCTCCCACGGCAGCTCGATGTCGGTGCGGCCGAAGTGCCCGTAGGCCGCCGTCGGCGCATAGATCGGGCGCAGCAGGTCCAGATCGCGCACGATCGCACCGGGTCGCAGGTCGAACACCGTGCTGATGGCCTTCTCGATCTTGACCGGGTCGACGGTCTCGGAGCCGAAGGTCTCGACGAACAGGCCGACGGGTGCGGCCTTGCCGATCGCGTAGGCGACCTGCACCTCGACGCGCTCGGCGAGACCGGCGGCGACGACGTTCTTGGCCACCCAGCGCATCGCGTAGGCCGCCGAGCGGTCCACCTTGGACGGGTCCTTGCCGGAGAATGCACCGCCACCGTGGCGGGCCCAGCCACCGTAGGTGTCGACGATGATCTTGCGGCCCGTCAGCCCGGCGTCACCCATCGGGCCGCCGAGCACGAACTTGCCGGTCGGGTTCACCAGCAGCCGCGGCTTCGAGGTGTCCATGGTGTCGTGACCCAGATCGGCGAGCACCGCGTCGATGACGTGCTGCTTGATGTCCGGGGAGAGCTGGTTGTCGAGGTCGATGCCGTCGGCGTGCTGGGTCGACAGCACAACGGTGTCGAGCCGGACCGGCTTGTTGCCGTCGTACTGCACCGTCACCTGGGTTTTGCCGTCCGGTCGCAGGTAGCCCAGAGTGCCGTCCTTGCGGACTTCGGTGAGCTTGCGCGACAGCCGGTGCGCGAGCGCGATCGGCAGCGGCATCAATTCGGGTGTCTCCGAGATGGCGTATCCGAACATGAGCCCCTGATCGCCGGCGCCCTGCAGGTCCAGCGGGTCGGAGCCACCGCCGACACGGGTCTCGTGGGCGGTGTCGACGCCCTGGGCGATGTCGGGCGACTGCTTGCCGATCCCGATGTTCACGCCGCAGGTTTCGCCGTCGAAGCCCTTGTCGGAGCTGTCGTAGCCGATCTCGAGGATGCGGTTGCGCACGGTGTCGGTGATGTCGGCAAAGGCGTTCCTCGCCGTCGTGGTGACCTCACCGACGACGTGCACCTGGCCGGTCGTGACCAGCGTCTCCACCGCGACCCGGGACCGGGGGTCGTCTGCGAGCAGCGCGTCGAGCACCGAGTCGCTGATGGCGTCGCAGATCTTGTCGGGATGTCCCTCGGTCACCGACTCACTGGTAAACAGCCGGGCTTCGCTCACGTCCGCTCCTTTTCCTCTCGCTCGCACCATTGAGGTCATGCAGGTCAATGCTCAGTCAACTTCTACCGGGTGGCGTTCGCACCCGAACCGATGGCCCCCGGACTAACGGGCGCCGCTGTGCAGGAACGCCACGATCGCGTCCACAATACGGCTGGCGATCACAGTCTTCGAACCGTGCTCCAGCGCCGACTCCGCCCCGTCGGCGGCCAACAGCCAGCCGTCGTTGTGGTCGACCTCGAATGCACGGTTCTCTCCCACTGCGTTGACGACCAACAGGTCGCACCCTTTGCGCTGCAATTTCGCGCGGGCGTGGAAGAGCACGTCGCCGTTGGCGTCGCCGGTCTCGGCCGCGAATCCGACGATGGCCTTCATGTTGGGCAGTTGCCCGTCGCTGCGGGCCCGCACCGCTCCGGCGAGCACATCGTCGTTACGCACCAGCTCGACGGTCGGCTCGCCCTCGCCCGCAGGGCCCTTCTTGATCTTGCTGGTGGCCTGGTTGGCGGGCCGGAAGTCGGCGACCGCGGCGGCCATGACCAGCACATGGGACTCCGGCGCGTACTTGGAGACCGCGTCGCGCAGCTGGGCAGCCGAACCCACGCGCACGACGTGCACACCGGCAGGGTCGATCAGACCGGCGGTGTTGCCCGCAACGAGGGTCACCTCGGCGCCACGCTGGGCCATCACCCGCGCCATCGCGTAGCCCTGCTTACCTGAACTGCGGTTGCCGATGAAGCGGACGGGGTCGATGGGCTCGCGGGTACCACCGGCGGTGACCAGCACCTTGACGCCGGACAGGTCGAACGGCAACCCGTCGGGGCGGGCGAGCAGCAGCTGGGACAGCGTGCTGATCTCTTCGGCCTCGGGCAGCCGACCGGGGCCGGTGTCGGCGCCGGTCAGCCGGCCCGAAGCGGGTTCCATCACCACCGCGCCACGTCGTCGCAGCGTGGCGACGTTGTCGACGGTGGCCGGATGCAGCCACATCTCGGTGTGCATCGCGGGGGCGAACAGCACCGGACAGCGGGCAGTGAGCAACGTCGCCGTCAGCAGGTCGTCGGCGCGGCCGACGGCCGCGCGGGCCAGCAGGTCGGCGGTCGCCGGGGCGACCACGACGAGATCGGCAGCCTGCCCGATCCGCACGTGCGGAACCTCGTGCACGTCATCGAACACCCCGGTGTGCACCGGGTTACCGGAGAGCGCCTCGAAAGTCGCCGCTCCGACGAATTTCAGCGCGGATTCGGTGGGCACCACCCGGACCGAGTGACCCGCTTCGGTGAGCTGACGGACCACCGTGGCCGCCTTGTAGGCGGCGATACCGCCGGCGACACCGACGATGATCCGTTTGCGCTGCATCAGCGGTGGCTACTCGCCCTCGGTGTGCTCGAGCAGATCTTCGTGGATCTCGCGCATGGCGATCGAGAGCGGCTTCTCCTGCAGTCCGGGCTCGACCAGCGGTCCGACGTACTCGAGGATTCCGTCGCCCAGCTGGTTGTAGTAGTCGTTGATCTGGCGCGCGCGCTTGGCGGCGTAGATCACCAGCGCATACTTGCTCGACGCGCGGTCCAGCAACTCGTCGATGGGCGGGTTGGTGATGCCCAGCGGCGTGTCGTAGGCGCTGGCGCCGGCGGTGTCGGTGTCGGTGTCGACGGCGGCCAGCCGCGTGTCGGCGTGCGGGGTGCTCACGTAGAAGGTCTCCTGGCGCTTGGCGGTTAGGCTTGTCACGAACACATCGGGGGGGCGATCAGAGGCGGTCGCGCGGCACCGACGTGTGGGCCACCAGCAAGGATACCAATTCCGCGCAGGCCGATTCCAACTGGCTGTTGACGACGACCTCGTCGAAATCACCCTGGGCGGCCAATTCAGCGCGCGCCGTCTGCAGCCGGCGGGCCATCACGTCGGCGGATTCGGTGCCGCGGCCGATGAGCCGTGCTTCCAGCGCCGCCCAGTCCGGCGGCGCCAAGAACACCGACACGGCCTCGGGCATCGCCTTCTTCACCGCCCGCGCACCGGCGAGATCCACCTCGATGAGCACGGGTCGACCGGCCGCCGCCGCGGAGCGCACCGGCTCCGCCGGCGTTCCCGACCGGTGCAGACCCCCATGGATCTCGGCCCACTCCAGCAGCGCACCGTCGTCGATGAGCTGCTGGAATCGTTCGGGCGTCACGAAGGTGTAGTCGACTCCGTCCACCTCGCCGGGTCGCGGCGCCCGCGTGGTGACCGACACGCTGAAGTACAGGTCAGCGACCCGTTCCCGCAGGCATCGCACCACGCTGGACTTCCCGACGGCAGACGGGCCGGACAGCACGACGACCGGAGCATGAATCGCCCCGATGCCGCGGTCCGGCCCTCCGCCTTCGATCACGACCTCCCTTTACGAGAAGTCGAACTTTTCCAGCAGGGCCTTGCGCTGACGATCACCCAGGCCGCGCAGCCGGCGGGTGGGGGCGATCTCGAGCTCGGTCATGATCTCCTGAGCCTTGACCTTGCCGACCTTGGGCAACGCCTCGAGGAGCGCTGACACCTTCATCTTGCCCAAGACCTCGTCGGTCTCGGCGTCCTGGAGCACCTGCTTGAGGTTGGTGCCGCCGCGCTTGAGCCGGTCCTTGAGCTCGGCTCGCGCTCGACGTGCGGCAGCAGCCTTCTCCAACGCTGCCGCGCGCTGTTCGTCGGTCAACTGGGGAAGGGCCACGGGATCCTCCGATTCATCACCATCAACTGATTTGTCTCGACTGGTCCGTCGCGAACCAGCCAGCGTGGACGACCGTACCCACGTGGACTGACGAAAGCTAACCCCACCCCCCGGTTACCTGGTTAAAAGCCCAGCGTGTAGGGCGCGAGGGCGCGGTCACAGCGTTTTCCCAGCAACGCCGCGTCGCCGTCGCGGCAACGCCGTTTGCAGCCAAAGAGCCTGCATATCAAGGGCATTCGCCGATCGCCGCAATCCCGGGCGATCGACGTGACACGGCGGCCGTCCTCGTACCCGGTCCGCGAGGGGTTTCGTCGAGAAATTTTCGCTGGTCATCGCGTGTCGGGCGTGTCGTGGCAGACGCGCTGCGCCGCACGTGGCCCGCGGCAACGCCGGACGCGGCGATCCGGCCGGTCGGAACGGCGCCGCGACGGTGTCGTAGATCTCTGACCTGCGGCTAGGGCGCCGGTATCACTACTCGGCCAGGTAGGCGACCGCGTCGCGCATGCGTGCGGCGGCGGCAGCCAGATCGGCCACCTCGGGACCCGCGCGCAGCACGTCGCGCGAGACCGCGGGCAGCACCTGGCCGGGGTGGGCGCCGCCGAGACCGGCCAGCGCCTCCGGACGGCCGCCCTGGGCGCCGACGCCGGGCACCAGTACGGGCCCGTTGAGGGCGCTCACATCGGGCGGATCGCTCAGCGTGGCGCCGACCACGACGCCGACGCTGCCGTACCGCTCGCCGGTGTTGACCTCCGCGGCGGCGTCGACGATCGTCTGCGCGACGGTGCGCGCCCCCGCCCGCGCCCGCTGGACGCCCGCACCTTCCGGATTGGAGGTGGCCGCCAGGACGAACACGCCGCGGTCGTGATCGGCGGCAGTGTCCAGCAGCGGCTGCAGCGATCCGAACCCGAGGTAGGGCGATGCGGTCACCGCGTCGGCCGCCAGCGGCGAGTCACCCGCCCACGCTTGGGCGTAGGCGGCCATGGTCGAGCCGATGTCACCCCTCTTGGCGTCGGCGAGCACCAGCACCCCGGCGTCGCGCAGAGCGCCGATCGTGCGTTCGAGCACCGCGAACCCGGCCGCACCGTAGGCCTCGAAGAACGCCACCTGCGGCTTGACCACGGCGGCGGCGCCGAACGCGGCGACGCAGATGTCGCTGAAGCGAGCCAGCCCGTCGGCATCGACCGCCAGACCCCACGCCTGCAGAAGCTCCGGGTGCGGATCGATGCCCAGGCACAGTGGGCCGCGCTCGGCCATCGCACCGGCAAGGCGCTCACCGAACCCGCTCACCGTCAGGACCCCAGGGCGCTGTGCAGCTCCTGCAGTGACATCACCCCGATGTCGCCGCGGATGCCCGCCTCGATGCCCTGCACCGCGGCCGAGGCGCCCTGCACCGTCGTCACGCAGGGAATGTTCATCGACACCGCCGCGGACCGGATCTCATAGCCGTCGATGCGCGGCCCCGAGTTGCCGTACGGCGTGTTGATCACCATGTCGATCTCGCCGGCCTTGATGGCGTCGACCGCCGAGGGAAGTGGGTTGGTTTCGCTCGGTTCCTCGAAGTGCTTGCGCACCTCGTCGCACGGAATCCCGTTGCGCCGCAACATCTCGGCAGTGCCCTCGGTGGCCATCACCCGGAACCCGAGATCGGCCAGGCGTTTGACCGGGAAGACCAGCGAGCGCTTGTCGCGGTTGGCCACCGACACGAACACCGTGCCCTGCGTCGGCAGGGACCCGTAGGCCGCGGTCTGGCTCTTGGCGAACGCGCTGCCGAAGTCGTGGTCGATGCCCATGACCTCGCCGGTCGACTTCATCTCCGGGCCCAGCAGCGAGTCGATCTGGCTGCCGTCGGATTTGCGGAACCGGTGGAACGGCAGCACGGCTTCCTTGACCGCGACCGGGGCGTTGCGCGGCGTGCTGCCCCCGTCGCCGGTGCGCGCCAGCAGTCCCTCGTCACGCAGCTGCGCGATGGTGGCGCCGAGCATCACCCGCGCGCACGCCTTGGCCAGCGGGACCGCAGTGGCCTTGGAGACGAACGGCACGGTCCGGCTGGCACGGGGATTGGCCTCCAGCACGTAGAGCACGTCGTCCTTGAGCGCGTACTGCACGTTGAGCAGGCCGACCACCCCCACTCCGAACGCGATCGCCTCGGTGGCGCGGCGCACCGCCTCGATGTCACTGCGGCCCAGCGTGACGGGCGGCAGCGCACAGGCCGAGTCACCGGAATGGATGCCGGCCTCCTCGATGTGCTCCATGATTCCGCCGATGTAGACCTCGGTGCCGTCGCACAACGCGTCGACGTCGATCTCGATCGCGTCCTCGAGGAACCGGTCGACCAGCACCGGGTGTTCGGGCGACAACTCGGTGGCGCGCTGGATGTAGCCTTCGAGGCTTTCCTCGTCGTAGACGATCTCCATGCCGCGCCCACCGAGCACATAGGACGGCCGCACCAGCACCGGGTAGCCGATGTCGGCGGCGATGCGACGGGCCTGGTCGAAGCTGATGGCGGTGCCGAAGCGCGGCGCGGGCAGACCGGCGTTGGTGAGCACCTCGCCGAAGCGGCCGCGGTCCTCGGCGAGATCGATCGCCTCGGGCAGGGTGCCCACGATCGGCACGCCGGCCTTCTCCAGCCGCTCGGCCAGCCCGAGCGGGGTCTGCCCGCCGAGCTGGACTATGACCCCCACGACGCCGGGACCGCCGCGCCCCGAGGACTGCTCGGCGAAGAACACCTCGAGCACGTCCTCGAAGGTCAACGGCTCGAAGTACAGCCGGTCGGCGGTGTCGTAGTCGGTCGACACCGTCTCCGGGTTGCAGTTGACCATGATCGTCTCGAAGCCCGCGGCGCTCAGCGTGGTCGCGGCGTGCACACAGCTGTAGTCGAACTCGATGCCCTGGCCGATGCGGTTGGGTCCCGAGCCCAGGATCAGCACCTTGGGCCGTTCGGCCTGGGGCGCGACCTCCGTCTCGGCCGCCGGATCCAGCTCGTAGCTGCTGTAGTGATACGGCGTCTTGGCCTCGAACTCCGCGGCGCAGGTGTCGACCGTCTTGAACACCGGGTGGATTCCGAGACGGCGGCGCAGCGCCCGCACCCCCGCCTCACCGGCCAGTTCGGGTCGCACCGCGGCGATCTGGCGGTCGGACAGGCCGTTGTACTTGCTGTAGCGCAGCAGCTCCTCGGTGAGCACCGGGGCGTCGATCAGTTCGGCGCGCAACTCGACCAGCCCGGCGATCTGCTCGACGAACCACGGGTCGACCCCGGAGGCGCGCGCCACCTCGTCCACGCCGGCCCCCAGCCGCAGCGCGTACTCGATGTCGTAGAGCCGTCCATCGGTCGGGGTCCGCAGCCGTGCCAGCACCTCGTTGACGTCGAGGTCGGGATCTGGGCCGGTCCAGAACCCGGTACGGCTGGTCTCCAGAGAGCGCATCACCTTGCCCAGCGCCTCGACGAAGTTGCGGCCCAGCGACATCGCCTCGCCGACCGACTTCATCGCGGTGGTCAGCGTGGTGTCGGCCCCGGGGAACTTCTCGAACGCGAACCGCGGCGCCTTGACCACGACGTAGTCCAGGGTCGGCTCGAAGCAGGCCGGGGTTTCCTTGGTGATGTCGTTGACGATCTCGTCGAGCGTGTATCCGATGGCCAGCTTCGCGGCGATCTTGGCGATCGGGAACCCGGTGGCCTTGGAGGCCAGCGCGCTGGAGCGCGACACCCGCGGGTTCATCTCGATGACGATGAGCCGGCCGTCTTCGGGGTTGACGGCGAACTGGATGTTGCAGCCGCCGGTGTCCACCCCGACCTCGCGCAGGATGTCGATGCCCAGTGTGCGCATGGTCTGGTATTCGCGGTCGGTCAACGTCATCGCCGGTGCCACGGTCACCGAATCACCGGTGTGCACCCCCATCGGGTCGACGTTCTCGATCGAGCACACCACCACGACGTTGTCGTGGCCGTCGCGCATCAGCTCGAGCTCGTATTCCTTCCATCCGTAGATCGATTCCTCGATCAGCACGTTCGCCGACGGCGACGCGGTCAGGCCGTCACCGGCCATCCGCTCGATGTCCTCGGCCGAGTACGCCATGCCGGAGCCGAGGCCGCCCATCGTGAAACTCGGCCGCACCACCACGGGCAGACCGAGGTCGGCGACCGTCTCGTGCACCTCGTCCATCGTGTAACAGACACGGCTGCGGGCGGATTCACCGCCCACCTTGGCGACGATGTCCTTGAACTTCTGCCGGTCCTCACCGCGCTGGATCGCCTCGAAGTCCGCGCCGATCAGCTCGACACCGTACTTGTCCAGGACGCCGTTCTCGTAGAGCTTGACCGCGGTGTTGAGCGCGGTCTGACCGCCGAGGGTGGCCAGCAGCGCGTCGATCTTGTTGCCGCGCTCGGCCTGCTGGGCGATCACCCGCTCCACGAAGTCGGCGGTGATCGGCTCGACGTAGGTGTGGTCGGCGAACTCCGGGTCGGTCATGATCGTCGCCGGGTTGGAGTTCACCAAGCTGACCTGCAGGCCCTCGGCCCGCAGCACGCGACAGGCCTGGGTGCCGGAGTAGTCGAACTCGCAGGCCTGCCCGATGATGATCGGCCCGGAGCCGATCACCAGGACATGGTTGAGGTCTGTGCGACGCGGCATCTACTTCCCCTCTCCGCGAGCGCGCGTGTCGGTACCCGACACGCCGCGCAAATCTGTGCAGGACCGCACGCTCGCGGTCACGTGTTGTCCGCCATGAGGTCGACGAACTGGTCGAACAGGTACGCCGCATCACGCGGTCCGGCGGCCGCCTCGGGGTGGTACTGCACCGAGAACGCCTTGCCGTCGATAAGCCGAACCCCTTCGACGGTGCCGTCGTTGGCGCAGGTGTGGCTGATCTCGGCACGGCCGAACGGGGTGTCGAACTGCTCCCCTGCCTCACCTTCGAGGGCGAATCCGTGGTTCTGCGCGGTGATGGCCACCCGGCCGGTGGCGTGATCGATCACCGGGATGTTGATGCCGCGGTGCCCGAACACCATCTTGTAGGTGTCGCGGCCCAGCGCGCGGCCCAGGATCTGGTTGCCGAAACAGATGCCGAACAGCGGGATCCCGGCACCGAGCACGTCCCGTGTCACGCCGACCACGTGATCGGCGGTGGCCGGGTCACCCGGCCCGTTGGACAGGAAGACACCGTCGGGCTTCAGGTCGGCGATCTCGGCGAACGACGCCGAGGACGGCAGCACCCGGCAGCGCACACCGCGGGCGGCGAAGTTGCGGGGCGTGTTGGTCTTGATGCCGAGATCCAGCGCGACCACCGTGAACCGTTCGCCACCCTCGGGTTCGACGACGTAGGCGTCGTCAGTGCTGACCTCGCCTGCCAGGTCGGCGCCCAGCATCGGCTCCTGATGGCGGACCCGGTCGACCAGCTCGTCGACGGGCGCCTCGGCGGCCGCCCCGCTGAACACGCCCGCCTTCATCGAACCGCGGCTGCGCAGATGCCGCACGACGGCGCGGGTGTCGATGCCGGCGACGCCGACGACGCCTTGACGGTCCAGTTCGTCGTCGAGTGTGCCGGTGGCCCGCCAGTTCGAGGCGCGCGGCGACGGATCGCGCACGGCGTATCCGGCTACCCAGATCTTGTCACCGCGGCTCTCGCTGTCCTCGAGATTCCAGCCGGTGTTGCCGATCTGGGGCGCGGTCGCGACCACGATCTGGCGGTGATAGCTCGGGTCGGTCAGCGTCTCCTGATAGCCCGACATGCCGGTGGAGAACACCGCCTCGCCGAGGGTCTGCCCGACGGCCCCGAACGGACGGCCGGTGAACACGCGGCCGTCCTCGAGCACGAGCAGCGCTTTCTGTCCGGTCATGAGACCTCCTCCGGAATCCATTTCGAATAGTCGCCACGGTTGTCGGCGCGGAACCCGGTGTCGATCTCCGTGCCCGACGGCAGCCGCCAGCGGATCGCGAGGATGCCGTCATGGGTCAGCGCCTTGCCGGCCAGGTTTCGTTCGGCGCGGATGCCGGCGATGGCTTCATCGGGAATCCAGATGGGACCGGCGCCGCTGCGCTGCACCATGATCCCCTCCGGATAACGGGTCAGTACCGCTTTGGCGCGGAAGCCGAGGTCGGCAGCGGCGACCCGGTCGTTCCAGTGCGGGACCAGCGTACTGCCGACGTAGAGACCCTTGGTCGGCGCGATGAGCGCCGGACCGACGCTGTCGGGCAGCGGTGGCAACTGGCCGACGATCTGGGCCTGGCGTTCGGCGCGGCGGCGCCAGCCCCGCATCATGGCCTGGATCAGCACGGCGATCAGGATCGCCACCACCGCGGCCATCACCAGCGAGGTCACCAGCGTCCCGGTGTTCACGCGCCGGCCTTTCCGTCTCGTGCGGTCACCTTGCCGCGCAACAACGTCGCGGTGACCGTGGCGGGCAGCTCCATGGCCTCGTACGGCGTGTTGTCCGAGCGGCTGGCCAGTGCCGGGCCGTGCACCGTCCAGGTGGTCTCGGGATCGACCACGGTGAGGTTGGCCGGTTCACCGACCTCCAGCGGCCTGCCCTGATCGGGCAGCCCGACGATGCCGGCGGGCGCCTCGCTCATCACCCTGGCGACGTCTCGCCAGGTCAGTAGCCCCGGGTTCACCATCGTCTCGACGACGACCGAGAGCGCGGTCTGCAAACCGAGCATGCCGGGCCGGGCGTTGGCGAACTCGCAGCACTTCTCGTGCGTCCCGTGCGGGGCGTGGTCGGTGGCCACACAATCGATCACGCCGTCGGCGAGTGCCTGCCGCAACGCGACGGCGTCGCTGGCCTCCCGCAGCGGCGGGTTGACCCGGTTGACCCCGTCATAGGTGTTCAACCGGGAGTCGTCGAGCAGTAGATGGTGGGGCGTGACCTCCGCAGTGATCGAAATACCCTGCGTTCTAGCCCATTTGAGAAGTTCCACGGTGCCCGCGGTCGACGCGTGACAGATGTGCACGCGCGCGCCGGCATCACGGGCCAGCAACGCATCCCGCGCGACGATCGACTCCTCGGCCGCCCGCGGCCAGCCCGCCAACCCCAGGCGGGCAGCGTTGGGTCCCTCGTGCGCGACGGCCCCGACAGTGAGCCGGGGCTCTTCGGCGTGCTGGGCGATCAGCACGCCGAGCCCGGACGCGTATTCCAGCGCGCGACGCATCACCAGCGGGTCCTCGACGCACAGGCCGTCGTCGGAGAACATCCGCACCCGGCCGACACCGGCGGCCATGAGCCCCATCTCGGTGAGCTGCTTGCCCTTGAGTCCGATCGTCACGGCGCCCACCGGATGCACGTCGACCAGCCCGACCTGTTGACCCCGGCTCCACACGTGGTCGGTGACCACCGCCGAGTCGGCGACGGGATCGGTGTTGGCCATCGCGAAGACCGCGGTGAACCCGCCGAGCGCAGCTGCCGCCGAGCCGGTTTCGATGTCCTCGGCGTATTCGCGACCAGGCTCGCGCAGGTGGGTGTGCAGGTCCACGAAGCCGGGCAGCAGCACCTGCCCGCGCACGTCGATGATCTCGGCGTCACCGGGCACCTCCAGCCCAGCCCCGATCGCGGCGATCTGTCCGTCGTCGATCTTGATGTCGACCTCGTCGCCCTCGCCGTAGAGCCGAACACCTCTCAGCAGAATCGTCATGCGCTGATCGCTCCTTCTTCAGCCCCGACCAGCAGGTGGAACAACACCGCCATCCGGACGTGCACGCCGTTGGAAACCTGTTGCAGCACCGCCGATTGCGGGGAGTCCGCCACCGAATAGGCGATCTCCATACCGCGCAACATCGGTCCGGGGTGCAGCACCACGGCATGTTCGGCCAGCATGGTCTGGCGCTTGTCCGACAGGCCGTAACGCACGGAATACTCTCGCGAGGAAGGGAAGAAGCCCCCGTTCATACGTTCTGCCTGCACCCGCAGCATCAACACCGCGTCGGCCAGCGGCAGTTCGGCGTCGATGTCGTGGGACACCGTGACCGGCCAGCCGCCGACGCCGACGGGGAGCAGCGTGGGTGGGGCGACCAGCACCACTTCCGCGCCGAGCGTGTGCAGCAGTGCGACGTTGGAGCGGGCCACCCGGCTGTGCAGGACATCGCCGACGATCACCACCCGCTTGCCCTCGATACTGCCGAGCCGCTGCCGAATGGTCAGCGCGTCCAGCAGGGCCTGGGTGGGGTGTTCGTGAGTGCCGTCACCGGCGTTGATCACACTCGGGCCGCCGTGCTCGTCGCGCGTCCACTCGGCCAGCTGCTGAGCCGCACCCGAGGCGGGGTGACGCACGATCAGCGCATCGGCGCCGGCCGCGCGCAGCGTGAGCGCGGTGTCGCGCAGCGACTCACCTTTGGCGACAGAGGATCCCGAAGCGCTGACGTTGATGACGTCGGCACTCATCCACTTTCCGGCGACCTCGAACGACACCCGGGTGCGGGTGGAGTTCTCGTAGAACATCGTGATGATGGTCCGCCCCCGCAGGGTGGGCAGCTTCTTGACCTCGCGGCCGATCAGCGCTTCGCGGAACCGGTCGGCGTTGTCCAGGATCGCGGTGGCGTCGTCGCGGCTGAGGTCGGCCGCGGCCAGCAGGTGTTTCACCTCGGGGGACCTCCGTACGGTGCGATGTGGACGCCGTCGTAGCCGTCGTCCTCGGTCAAGCGGACCTTGACGTTCTCGCTACGTGACGTCGGCACGTTCTTGCCGACATAGTCGGCACGGATCGGCAGCTCCCGATGTCCTCGATCGACGAGCACCGCCAGCTGCACCGTGCGGGGACGCCCGATGTCGCGCAGCGCATCCAGCGCGGAACGGACCGAGCGGCCCGAGTACAACACGTCGTCGACGAGGACGACCAGCGCGCCGTCGATGCCGCCCTCGGGAATGGAGGTGGCAGCGAGCGCCCGGGGCGGCTTGCTCATCAGATCGTCGCGGTAGAGCGTGATGTCCAACGCGCCGTGGGCGACGTCGGTGCCGCTGAATTCGGCGATGTTGCGGGCCAATCGGGTGGCCAGAGTGACGCCACGGGTGGGGATGCCCAACAGGACAACGCGGGGGCCGTCGGGTCCGTCGAGCGCCGTCTTCTCGATGATCTGGTGCGCGATGCGGGCGATCGTGCGACTGACGTCCGCTGCGGACATCAACTCCCGGTCAGTGGCAGCCACGTGCGACCCGGACCTCCTTCTCCGCCTCACCGGACGGCCGTTAAAGGATGCTCGGAAACTGCCGGGAGCTTAGCACCAATTTTGACACCGCCCCGTGCCGGTAGCCTCTGGCGGGTGAACCTCGACCGCAACAAGGCATCCATCAACGACGCGATCGACGCGGGACTGCTGGCCGGAGCGGTCACTCTCGTCTGGCAGGGCGGACGGGTGCTGCAGGTCAACGAACTAGGCCACCGAGACGTCGACGCCCGCCTGCCGATGCAGCGAGACACCATCTTTCGCATCGCTTCGATGACCAAGCCGATCACCGTCGCGGCTGCCATGTCCCTGGTCGAGGAAGGCAAGCTCGCCCTGACCGACCGGGTGGCCACGTGGCTGCCCGAACTGGCCGACATGCGGGTGCTGGCTGAGCCCCGCGGTCCTCTGGACCGCACGGTGCCCGCGCAGCGTCACATCACCGTCGAGGATCTGATGACGCACCGCAGTGGCTTGGCCTACATGTTCTCGGTGCTGGGACCGCTCGCCGACGCCTACCGCAAGCTGCCGGCCCGCCAGGACCAGGACCGGTGGCTGGCCGAACTCGCGGACCTGCCGCTCGCCCATCAGCCCGGTGAGCGGCTGACGTACAGCGTCGCCACCGATGTGCTGGGTATCGCGTTGTCGCGCCTGGAGGGCAAACCCCTCACCGAGATCCTCACCGAACGGGTCCTCGGTCCCCTCGGTATGACGGACACCGGTTTCAGCGTGGGAAGCACCGGCCGGCGGCGGGCGGCGACCATGTATCAACTCGACGCGGACACGACGTTGCGCCACGACGTGATGGGACCGGCACCGATCACGGACCCCCCGTTCTGTATGGGCGGAGCCGGGTTGTGGTCGACCGTCGACGACTATCTCAGGTTCGCGCGGATGTTGTTGGCCGGCGGCACCGTCGACGGGGTGCGGGTGCTCTCCGAGCAGTCCGTGGCGTCCATGCGGACGGATCGGCTGACCGACGAGCAAAGGCGCCAGGACTTCCTCGGGGCACCGTTCTGGATCGGGCGCGGTTTCGGGTTGAATCTGTCGGTGGTCACCGACCCGGCCAAGTCCCGTCAGCTCTTCGGCCCGGGCGGACTCGGCAGCTTCTCGTGGCCGGGCGCGTACGGCACGTGGTGGCAGGCCGACCCCTCCGCGGACGTCATCTTGATCTACCTGATCCAGAACCTGCCGAATCTCACCGTCGACGCCGCGGCAGCTGTCGCCGGCAACACGTCGCTGGCCAAGCTGCAGACCGCGCAGCCGAAGTTCGTGCGGCGAACCTACGAAGCGCTGGAGCTGTAGCGCCGAAAGTTGTCGGCGTCGGGGTGTAGCGTCGGCTTTGTGTTCGAAAGTGTGTTCGATATCGATGCGGGGGCGTCGGAGGCCGAGCTGCGCGCCGTCGTCGAGCGCTGCGAACACCTGAAATCGGCTGCGGCCGCCGCCCAAGCCCGCGCGACCGCGCTGTGGGCCGCCCAACGCGACGCCGCCGAGAAGACCGCCGGGATCCCGGCCGCCAAACGCGGGCAAGGGTTGGCCAGCGAGGTCGCCCTGGCGCGGCGCGACGCCCCGGCATGCGGCAACCGCCACCTGGGGTTCGCGCGGGCCCTGGTGTCCGAGATGCCCCACACCCTGGCCGCCCTGCACGCCGGGGCGCTCTCCGAATGGCGGGCCACCCTGATCGTGCGCGAGTCGGCCTGTCTGAGTGTCGAGCACCGCGCTGAGTTGGACGCCGAGTTGTGTGCCGACCCGACCCGGCTGACCGGCTGGGGAAATCAGCGCATCGCCGCCGAAGCCGCCAAGATCGCCGCCCGGTTGGATGCCGCCGCGGTCGTCGAACGGGCCCGCAAAGCCCCCGCCGATCGGGCGGTGTGGACCCGCCCCGCCCCCGATGCCATGGTCTATGTCACCGCGCTGCTGCCCGTGGCCCACGGCGTCGGAATCTACGCGGCACTCAAACGCGAAGCCGACCTCACCTGCGACGGGCGGTCACGCGGACAGGTGATGGCCGACACCCTCTACGAACGCACCACCGGCCACTGCGCCACCGAACCGGTGTCGGTGGCGCTGAACCTGGTCATGGCCGACACCACCCTGTTCGGCACCGACACCAGCCCCGCCTGGATCGCCGGTTACGGACCCGTGCCGGCCGCGGTGGCCCGTCATCTGCTCGCCGACGCCGCCACCGCCGCCCAAACCGACGCCAAAGCCACCCTGCGCCGCCTCTACCGCCACCCCACCTCCGGACAACTGGTCGCG